>Ga0163144_10011725_pt1 | contig 18511 bp, 22 predicted proteins | sample OliLak19BULKMAT1_FD_123175 | JGI IMG/M metagenome (GOLD analysis project Ga0163144, IMG submission 123175) | Freshwater microbial mat bacterial communities from Lake Vanda, McMurdo Dry Valleys, Antarctica - Oligotrophic Lake LV.19.BULKMAT1 | ecosystem: Environmental > Aquatic > Freshwater >... | reverse complement strand
GGCGCGGGGATGCCGCGGTCGGCGAGATAGGCCATCAGGTTCAGAAAGAAGGGCAGCGCCGCGGCCGGCGTTGACTCGAAGAGGGTCAGCACATAGCGGCCACGCGTGGTGGTCAGAAAGTAATTGCTGTTCTCGACGCCCTCCAGGATGCCCTCGCAGGCCAGGGCGGTGCCGACAGAGTTGGTTTCGAGCAGCCTGGCGAGATCAGCCGCCGGGACTGCGGTGTAGACCGACATCGGCGACGGTGCTTGCTGTGCCGATCAGCGGCTTCCGCCGCGAGCCGCAGGTATCACCAGCTGAAGATCACCCACTGCGGGATCACGTATTCCTGGTAGAGCTGGTTGCCGATGCGCGATTCGAGGCGGCCATCGCCGTCCTGGTCGATCAGGTAGTACGGCTTGCCGACTTTCGGCGTGATCTTCACCTCATACAGGCGGCCATTGATGCGGTGTTCCTCGACCACCGCGTCCTTGCGCTGGACGATGGTGACTTCGGGTTCGAGGGCCTGTCCGTCTTCCATCGGCGGCGGCGGCTCGGGGGCCGCTTCCGGCACGTTCTGCAGGCTGGAGGGGTCTGCAGCATGGGCCAGCTGCGCGACGAGAAACGTGACGGGGAGCAACGCTGCCCTGTGGGTTCGCATTTGAGCTTTCTCGGTCGTGTGCGATGATAAATTCAACAGCGTTATCATAGCATCAGCGCGCAGGCAGATCCCTCGTGAGGCAGCCTCGCGAACGCACGCTGGACGCGCCGTGCCATCAGCCCAGTCACCGGATCGCCCATGAACAAACCCAGACTCGTGCTGGTCGACGGCTCGTCCTACCTGTACCGCGCATTCCACGCTCTGCCAGGACTCGCCAATTCGAAGGGGCAGCCAACCGGCGCCATTCACGGGGTGGTCGCGATGCTGAAAAAATTGCAAAGCGAGTATCCCGCGGACGCCTTTGCGGTGGTGTTCGATCCGCGCGGCGAGACGCATCGCGACGCCTGGTTCCCGGCGTACAAGGCCAACCGACCGTCGATGCCCGATGATCTCGCCTCGCAGGTCGCACCGCTGTATGAGATCATCGATGCCCTCGGCATGCCGCGTCTGGTGCAGGACGGCACCGAGGCCGACGACGTCATCGGCACGCTTGCGCGCCGGGCGGCCCGCAACGGCTGGGACGTCGTGATCTCGACCGGCGACAAGGATCTCGCCCAGCTCGTGGAGCCGGCCATCACGCTGGTTAACACGATGGACAACTCGGTGCTCGACGTCGCAGGCGTCAAAGCCAAGTTCGGCGTCGCGCCGACCCAGATCATCGACTACCTCACGCTCGTGGGCGACAGCGTCGACAACGTGCCCGGGGTGCCGAAAGTCGGGCCGAAAACCGCCGTGAAATGGCTGGCCCAGTACGGCAGCCTCGACGCCATCATTCGCCAGGCCGACGCCATCCCCGGCGCGGTTGGCGCCAACCTGCGCGGCGCCCGCGGACAGATCCCACTGTCGCGCCGGCTGGTCACTATCCTCGACGACCTCGAGCTGCCTTGGGCCTATACCGATCTCGCCTGCCGCGAAGCCGACCTGGCGCGGCTCGTGAGCCTGTTTCGCGATCTTGAGTTCAAATCCTGGCTGCGGCAGCTCGAACAGGACGGCGCGCCCGAAACCGCGGCGCCGGCCGCAACCCAGTCGACGCGCGACGCTTACGAAACGGTGCTCACGCGCGCGAGTCTCGAGCGCTGGCTGGCCAAACTGCGGTCCGCGTCCCTGATCGCTTTCGATACCGAAACGACGAGCCTCGATTACATGGACGCGCGCATCGTCGGCGTGTCCTTCTGCGTCGAGCCCGGCAGCGCCGCCTACGTGCCGCTTGCCCATGACTATATGGACGCCCCGCCGCAGCTCGACCGTGCGGAAGTGCTCGCACTGCTGAAGCCACTGCTCGAAGACGAGGCGCTGGCCAAGGTTGGCCACCATGCGAAATACGACCGCAACGTGCTGCTCAATCACGGCATCGAGCTGCGCGGCATCCGTTACGACACGATGCTCGAAAGCTATGTGCTGAACAGCACCGCGACGCGCCACGATCTCGATTCGCTGGCACTGCAGTACCTGGGTCTGTCGACCATTCATTTCGAGGATGTGGCCGGCAAGGGCGTGAAGCAGCTGACGTTCAATCAGGTGCCGCTGGAGACGGCGGCGCCGTATGCTGCGGAAGACGCCGATGTGTGCCTGCGGCTGCACGGACAGCTGTGGCCGAAGGTTGCCGCCGAGGAAGGCCTCGCCGCCCTGCTGACGGAGATCGAGATGCCACTGGTGCCGGTGCTGTCGCGGATTGAGCGGCGCGGCGTGCTGATCGATGTCGACATGCTGCGCGGCCAGGGCGGCGAACTGGCGACCAGGATGCACGAAATCGAGCTCGCGGCCTTCGAGGCGGCGGGCGAGTCGTTCAACATCGGGTCGCCCAAGCAGATCCAGCAGATTCTGTTCGACAAGCTCGGCCTGCCGGTGACCGCCAAGACGCCGACCGGCCAGCCGTCGACCGCCGAATCCGCCCTGCAGGAACTGGCCGTCGAATACCCGCTGCCGCGGCTGATCCTCGACCATCGCGCACTGTCGAAGCTGAAATCGACCTATATCGATCGGCTGCCCGAGGAGGTCAACTGCACCACGGGCCGCGTGCACACCAGCTACCATCAGGCGGTGGCGGCGACCGGGCGACTATCGTCCTCGGACCCGAACCTGCAGAACATTCCGATCCGCACGCCAGAGGGGCGGCGGATTCGCCAGGCCTTCATTGCGCCGCCCGGCAAACGTCTGCTGGCAGCCGACTACTCACAGATCGAATTGCGCATCATGGCGCACCTGTCGGGCGACGCGCGCCTGCTCGCGGCTTTCGCGCAGGGCGCCGATGTCCACCGCGCGACGGCAGCCGAAGTCTTCGGCGTGGCCCTGGCGGCGGTGACCGACGACCAGCGGCGGTCGGCGAAGGCCATCAATTTCGGGCTGATTTACGGCATGTCGGCCTTTGGTCTCGCGCGCCAGCTCGGCATCGAGCGCGGCGCCGCGCAGGATTATGTCGACCTCTACTTCGCGCGCTATCCGGGCGTTAAAACCTATATGGAGCGCATCCGCGCCGAGGCCCACGACCGCGGCTATGTCGAAACCGTGTTTCGGCGCCGGCTCTATTTGCCGGAGATCAACTCGCGCAACGTGCAGCGTCGGCAGTATGCCGAACGCACAGCAATCAACGCGCCGATGCAGGGCACGGCCGCCGACATCATCAAGCGCGCGATGCTGACAGTGGACAGCTGGCTCGAATCCTCGGGTCTGCCGGCCGCCATCATCATGCAGGTGCATGACGAACTGGTGCTTGAAGTGGAGACCGGCGCGGTCGAGGAAGTCGCCGCGGGCGTGCGTGCGCGCATGGGTGCCGCCGCCAGCCTGGCCGTGCCGCTGGTCGTGGACACCGGGATCGGCGCCAATTGGGACGAGGCGCATTGAGGGTCGCGCGCCCTTCCCAAAATGCCAGACTAGTATTAAATTGGATTCGTCGACTTAAATAACAAAACAGCCCGATTCACAGAGTGCCATCCGCGTTCCTGCCTGTATGCTGATCATTCCCGCTATCGATATCAAAGACGGCAAGTGCGTCCGCCTGCGGCAGGGCGTGATGAACGATGACACCGTGTACTCCGAAGATCCGCTCGCGATGGCCGCGCAGTGGGTCGCGCAAGGCGCGCGGCGCCTGCACCTCGTTGACCTGAACGGCGCCGTGGCCGGCAAGCCGGTGAATGCCGGTGTCATTCACGCTATCGCCCAAGCCTTTCCGAACGTGCCCATCCAGGTCGGTGGCGGCATCCGTGACGAAGAGACCATCCAGAAGTACCTTGATGCCGGGGTGCGCTACGTGATCATCGGCACCAAGGCGGTGACCACGCCGCACTTCGTGCAGGACATCTGTCTCGAATTCCCGAGCCATGTGATGGTCGGTCTGGATGTCCGTGACGGCAAAGTCGCGATCGAGGGCTGGTCGAAGCTGTCGCGGCATGATGCGGTCGATCTCGCGCGCCAGTTCGAGGAAGATGGGGTCGAGGCGATCATCTTTACCGACATCCGGCGCGACGGCATGATGAACGGGCTGAACCTCGACGCCACCGTCGAGTTTGCGCGCCACCTGAAGATTCCGGTCATCGCCTCGGGCGGGGTCACGAACCTCGATGACATCCGCGCGCTGTGTGCCGTCGAAGCCGAAGGCATCGCCGGCGCGGTCACCGGCCGCGCGATTTACGAAGGCACGCTGGACCTCCGCGCTGCGCAGACCCTCGCCGACGAGCTCAGCGCGCGTTGAGCGCGCGCTCAGCGCTGCCCGGCCGCCGTCTTCGTCCTTGCTTCGAGCAGTGATTTGACATGGGCCTCGCCAAGCGCATTATCCCGTGCCTGGACGTCGACGCCGGCCGAGTCGTCAAGGGCGTGCGTTTTGTCGACATCCGCGATGCCGGCGACCCGATCGAAATCGCCCGCCGCTACGACCAGCAGGGGGCTGACGAAATCACCTTTCTCGACATCACCGCGAGCAGCGACGAGCGCGCGACGATGGTCCACGTCGTCGAGTCGGTGGCCTCGGAAGTCTTCATTCCACTGACCGTCGGAGGCGGCATCCGCACGCTGGCCGACGTCCGCCGCATGCTGACGGCCGGCGCAGACAAGGTTGGCATCAACACCGCGGCGGTATCGAACCCCGCGTTCGTTGGCGAAGCGGCCAGCAAGTACGGCTCACAGTGCATCGTGGTTGCGATCGATGCCCGTCGCGTCGAAACTGCGAACCGCTGGGAGGTGTTCACCCATGGCGGCCGCAAGCCGACCGGCATCGACGCCGTCGAATGGGCCGCGTGCATGGCCGCGATGGGCGCCGGCGAGATCCTGCTGACCAGCATGGACCGGGACGGTACCCGCGATGGCTTCGATCTCGGGCTGACCCGGGCGGTCGCAGACGCGGTCAGCATCCCGGTGATCGCCTCGGGCGGCGTCGGCAATCTCGATCATCTGGTCGACGGCGTCGTCAAAGGCCATGCGGACGCGGTGCTCGCCGCGAGCATTTTCCATTTTGCCGAATACACCGTTGGCGACGCCAAGCGACACATGGCCCGCGCCGGGATCGAGGTGCGCCAGTGAGCTGGCTCGACGCCGTGAACTGGGACGCCAACGGCCTCGTGGCCGCAGTGGCCCAGGACGCAGCGTCCGGCCGCGTGCTGACGGTGGCCTGGATGAACCGCGAGGCACTTGCCGCCACCGCCGCCGAAGGCCGGGCGGTGTACTGGTCGCGCTCCCGTCAACGTCTGTGGCGCAAGGGTGAGGAGTCGGGCCACGTGCAGCGCATGGTTGAAATCCGCCTCGACTGCGACGCTGACGCCATCGTGCTGCAGGTCGAACAGGTCGGCGGAATTGCCTGTCATACTGGGCGCGTGAGCTGTTTCTATCGCCGCCTGACGGAGGGCACCTGGGAGACGCTGGACCCGGTGCTGAAAGACCCGCAGGACATTTACGGCGCTCTGAGCGCCGCCCGAGGCTGCATGGACACCGACGTTTTGGAACAATTGGCGCGCATCCTGGAACAGAGGAAGGGCGCCGATCCCGCTCAATCCTATGTCGCACGTCTGTATGCGGGCGGTATCGATCTGATTCGCAAGAAGATTGGCGAAGAGGCGACCGAGGTCGTCATCGCCGCCGGGCAGCCCGATGACACGGCGCTGATCCGCGAGGTCGCAGATCTCTGGTTCCACACGCTGGTTGCGCTGGCGGCCCGCGGGCTCGATCATGCAGCCGTGCTTGCGGAACTTGCCCGGCGCTTTGGCGTCTCCGGGATAGAGGAAAAAGCCTCGCGTCCGTGACCATAAACGGCATTCACATCCTGCAGGGAGGCGCCACTGTGGCCCCTCCCATGGAGATTCGACATGGGCATAGGTATCAAGGAACTCATCGTCATCCTCGTGATCGTGATGTTGATGTTCGGCACCAAGAAAATCCGCGGCATCGGGACCGACGTGGGTGGCTGGATTCGCGACTTCAAGAAAGCCTTGAAGGACGGTAACGAGGAAGGCCAGGCCGATCTGGCCGACAGCAAGCGCGTCATCGACGCCGAAGCCGTCGTGACAGGCGACAAGAAGAACGGCTGACGAGTCGCCCCAGATGTTCGATGTCGGCTTTACGGAACTCGTGCTGATCGGGCTGGTGGCGCTGCTGGTAGTAGGCCCCGAGCGCCTGCCCGAACTGGTGCGCACGGGCGGCCGCTGGATTGGGCGCGCCCAGCGCGTCGCACGCGAACTGCGCACCGAACTCGAACGCGACGTCGGGGCGCGCGAAATCACCCAGCTTCAGCGTGACATCACTCAGGGCACGCTGAACCAGACCATCACCGAAGCAGACACCTCGCCCACCGCAACGCCGACGCCAAAGGGGCCAGGCCAGGCCTGACAGCACGATGGCGAGCGGTAAGGGGGCTGCCCCGCACGACGATCTCGACCCCACCGAGCAGACTTTCGTCTCGCATCTGGCGGAACTGCGCACGCGCCTGATGCGCGCAATCCTGTGCGTGCTCGCGGTGTTGCTCGTCCTGATGCCGCTGTCAAATCAGCTGTATGGCTGGCTGTCGAAACCGATGATGGACAAGATGGCGGCGGTCGGCGCGCAGATGATCGCCACTGAAGTCGCCTCGCCGTTTCTGGCGCCGTTCAAGCTGACCTGCTTCGCCGCAGTTGTGATCAGCGTGCCGTACCTTTTCTATCAGCTGTGGGCCTTCGTCGCACCGGGCTTGTATCGTCACGAAAAGCGGCTGGCGTTGCCTCTGCTGATGTCGAGCATCGGGCTGTTCTATCTCGGTGGGTTTTTCGCCTACTACGTTGTTTTTCCGCTGATCTTCGGCTTTCTGACCGCGGCCGCGCCGGACGGCGTGCAGGTGATGACGGACATCTCGAAGTATCTCGACTTCGTGACGGTCATGTTCTTTGCGTTCGGTATCGCATTCGAAGTGCCGGTGGCGACTTTCCTCCTCGTGCGCTCGGGGATTTCGACTCGCCAGGACCTCGCGAAGAAGCGGCCTTACATCATTGTCGGCGCCTTCGTGCTGGCCGCGGTGCTGACACCGCCCGATCCGGTGTCGCAGACGCTGATGGCGCTCCCGATCTGCGTCCTCTTCGAGTTGGGCCTGATTTTCTGCCGGATTTTCATCAGCGACGAAGACGAGGCGGCAGCAGATGCCGCCGCGACCAGCCTGAGCCCGATGGGTGGGTCCGCCGACAAGCCCTGAACGGGATATTCTGGCGCGTCAGCGACGGAACAGCCACAGCAGGACATTTGCCACCGCGCTGACGACGAGGCAGGTCACGAGTGGAAAGTAGAAGCGCGACGAACCGCGCGCGATCATGATATCCCCGGGCAGCCGCCCGAGACCGAGCTTCGACAGCCACGGCCAGGCGAGCCCCAGCACCACCAGCGCCACGCCCATTCCCAGCAGCCAGCGGCCAAGGCCCATGTCAGATTCGCTGCACGCCTTCGTCGCTGCCGACCAGCAGCAGATCCGCCGGGCGCCGCGCGAAGAGTCCGTTGGTGACGACCCCGGTGATCTGGTTCAGGCTCGCTTCGAGGCCGACGGGGTCAAGAATATCGAGCCCGTGCACGTCGAGGATGAGGTTGCCGTTATCAGTCACGAAACCCTCGCGCCACACCGGCCGGCCGCCGATGTCCTCCAGCGCGCGGCCGACCTGGCGGCGGGCCAGTGGAATCACTTCCACCGGCAGTGGAAAGCGACCGAGGCGGGCGACGACTTTGGAATCGTCGAGCACGCAGATGAAGCGCGCGCTCGCCGCCGCCACGATCTTCTCGCGCGTCAGCGCGCCGCCGCCGCCCTTGACCAGATGCCGTTCGCGGGTCGCCTCGTCGGCGCCGTCGACATACACCGCGAGTTCTCCGGTTTCGTTCAGATCGAACACCTCGATACCGGCTGCGCGCAGGCGAATCGCGCTGGCTTCGGAGCTGGCGACCGCACCGCGAATGCGGCCGCGCCGCCCGGCGAGCGCGTCGATGAAACAGTTGGCCGTGCTGCCCGTGCCGACGCCGACGATGCCATCACCGACCACGAACTCCAGTGCTGCCGCCGCCACGAGGCGTTTTTTCTGGTCCTGATCCATCTTGTTCCTCCGGGCCGTGAGGCGCCGCGGCGCCCGAGTTTCAATGTTATCGTATGCGGATGCTAGACCAGTATCTGAAGATGATCCTGCGCGCGCCAGTCTATGACGTGGCGCGCGAAACGCCGCTCGATCTGCTGCCCGGCATGACGCGCCGCTTGCACAACAATGTCTGGCTGAAACGCGAAGACATGCAGCCTGTGTTCTCATACAAGCTGCGTGGCGCCTATACCATGATGGCTGCCCTGACCGCAGAAGAGCGCGCGCGCGGCGTGATCACGGCGTCGGCCGGCAATCACGCCCAGGGCGTGGCACTGGCCGCCGGCCGGCTCGGCATCAAGGCGCGCATCGTGATGCCGAAGACTACCCCCGAAATCAAGATTTCGGCCGTGCGCCGGCTCGGCGCCGAAACGATGCTGTTCGGCAACACCTATGACGAAGCCGCCGACCATGCGCGCGAACTCTCGGCCGCGCAGGGGCTCATCTATGTGCCACCCTACGACCATCCGCTGATCATCGCCGGCCAGGGCACGGTGGCGATGGAAATCATGCGCCAGCATCCGCCGCCGCTGCACGCGATTTTCGTGCCGGTGGGTGGCGGTGGGCTCATCGCCGGTGTAGCGGCGTACGTGAAGGCACTTGAACCGTCGGTCAGGGTCATCGGCGTCGAGGCCGACGAAGCGGCCTGCATGGCGCGCGCGCTCGAGGCGGGTGAACGCGTGATTCTCGATCGCATCGGGATATTTGCCGATGGCGCGGCCGTGCGGCAGGTGGGTGTCGAGAACTTCCGCATTGCGCGCGAGCACGTCGATGAAGTCCTGACGGTGACGATCGACGAAATCTGCGCCGCGGTGAAAGACATTTTCGAGGACACGCGCTCGATCGCCGAGCCTGCCGGCGCACTCGCGCTGGCCGGGCTCAAGCAGTATGTCGCGCGCGAGCATCTGCGCGACCAGGAACTGGTTGCCATCCTGAGCGGCGCGAACGTCAATTTCGATCGCCTGCGCCATATCGCCGAACTCGCCGAACTCGGCGAGAAGCGCGAAGTGCTGATTGGCGCGATCATTCCCGAGCGCCCCGGCAGCTTTCGCCGCTTCTGCCACGCACTCGGCCCACGAGCGATCACCGAGTTCAATTATCGCTACGCCGACAGCGAACGCGCGACGGTGTTTGCCGGCGTGCAGCTGCGGCCGACCGATGGTGACAAGGTGCTGCTGCTCGACAGCCTCCGGGAGAAGGGCTTCGCGGCGCTTGATATCTCGGACAACGACCTGGCCAAGCTGCACATCCGCTATATGGTGGGCGGGCACGGCGGTTCGCTGACCGACGAGCGCCTGCTGCGTGTTGAATTTCCGGAGCGGCCGGGCGCGTTGCTGCACTTCCTGTCCCAGGTCGGAGACCGCTGGAACATCAGCCTGTTCCATTACCGCAACCATGGCGCGGCATACGGTCGCGTGCTGATGGGCATCCAGGTGCCAGCCGCGCAGCAACAGCCGTTTCGTGAATTCCTCAGCGCGCTGAACATGGACTACGTCGAAGAAGAGCACAATGCGGCCTATGAGCTCTTCCTCAAGTGAGGCTGGCGAGGAGCAGGCGCTGCGCGCCGCGCTGCTGCGTACGATGCGCGATCTCGCCGCTGACGGGCTCAATCGCGCGGCGGCCGGCAACGCCAGCGTGCGCTGTGGCGATCGCTTTCTGATCACCCCGACCGGCGTGCTGCCGGCGGATCTCGAACCCGCGATGATGGTCGCGATGACGCTCGATGGCACCCCGCTCGATCAGCACTATCGTCCGTCCAGTGAGTGGCGATTCCACGCCGGCATCTATGCGGCGCGCGCCGACGCCGGCGCCGTCGTGCATGTGCATTCGCCTTACGCGACGGCGCTGGCCTGTGCCCGGCGCGAAATCCCGCCGTTCCACTACATGGTTGCGGTGGCCGGGGGCGCGAATATTCCCCTTGCGCCCTATGCGACCTTCGGGACAGAAGCACTGTCACAGCAGGTGGTGACCGCGCTTGCGCAACGCCGCGCCTGCCTGCTCGCCAATCACGGGCTGGTCGCGATCGGCACCGACCTTGCCCGGGCACAACGACTGACGGTCGAAGTCGAGGAACTCGCGCGGCAATATCTGCTCGCGCTCGACGCCGGCGGTCCGGTGCTGCTGTCCGACGACGAAATAGCCGACGCATTGAGGCAGTTCAAAGGCTATGGACAACAAACCAGGTAAGGGCGGTCCGCTCGAGGAGTTCACCTCACGGCCGCGACTATGCATCGCCATCGCCGTGCACGACCTCGCGGTCACGCGCCGATTCTACGAAGACACGCTCGGCTGCCGCGTCGTCGACGAACGCGCCGCCGGCCTTACGATCGACTTCTTCGGCTGCGAACTCGACGCGCGCCTGGTCGCCACGGACAGCGCGCCCGTGCCACACGCATTGCCCCGTTTCGGTCTCGTGATGGGCTGGGAAGACTGGCACCGCGCCGTCGATCACCTGAATTACATCGGCGTGCGCTACCTTGAAGCCCCTCGCTTCGACGCCCGCGGCACGCCCGACGAACGCGCTGAATTCTGCATCGCCGATCCCAGTGGCAACTGCCTGGGCTTTGCGGCATGGCGGGTCAAGAGAATTTAGCCACAGAGAGCACAGAGAACACAGAGGAAGACGGACTTGATTTGGAACTTGGGCAACGCGGGCTCCTGCGATAGGCACGGCGTTACGGCGGCGCCCAAATCTATTCCTTCTTCCTCCGTGTTCTCTGTGGCTAAATTCCCTATTAAAAAAACAACTCACGCAGCTTCGCACCCGGATCCGGATCGCGCATGCAGGCTTCGCCGACGAGGAAGGCGTGGACTTCGCGGCTGCGCAGGCGCGCGACGTGCTCGCGGGTATTGATGCCGGATTCGCTGATCACGAGGCGATCGGCAGGGACATCGCGCAACAGGCCGATGGTCGTTTCGATATCGGTGACGAAGCGGCGCAGATCGCGGTTGTTGATGCCTATCAGCGGCAGGCGCAGGCGCAGCGCGCGTTCGAGTTCTTCGCGATCGTGGACCTCCAGCAGCACGTCGAGTTCGCACTCGCGGGCGGCGTCGGCGAGCGTCTGCAGGGTGGCGTCGTCGAGTCCGCCGACGATCAGCAGCACGCAGTCGGCGCCCAACACGCGAGACTCATAGATCTGCCACGGATCGCACATGAAATCCTTGCGGATGACCGGCAGCCTGCACGCGTTGCGCGCGGTGGCGAGGTCGGCGTCCGTGCCCTGGAAGTAGCGCTCGTCAGTCAGCACGGACAGGCAGGTCGCACCATGCTCCGCGTAGGACTGCGCGATCCCGGCGGGAGCATAGTGCTCGCGAATCACGCCCTTGGAGGGGGAGGCTTTCTTGCACTCGGCGATCACGGCCGGCTGACCGCGGGCGATGCGATCGCGCAGCGCGCGCTCGAAGCCGCGCGTGGGCGGGCAGGCCGCGGCGAGGCGCCGGATGTCGGCGAGTGGCCGCTCCGCCTGGCGAGCCGCGACCTCTTCACGCTTGTGCGCGAAGATCTCGTCGAGGATGTCCTTGCCGGGCGCGAGCGGGGCTGTTTCGTTGCTGCTCATGGGGTCGGATTCTCGATCGCCTGGGTGAACTGGAGGTGCCGGTTGAAAGCAGCACGGGCGGCACCGCTCGCAATGAGCTCGCCGGCCTGCCGATAGCCGTCGCCGATCGTGGGTGCAAAGTCACACAGATACAGCGCCGCGCCTGCGTTCAGCGCCACGATGTCGCGCGCCGGACCCGTCTCACCTTCATACACGCGACGGATCAGCGCCAGGCTTTCGGCTGCGTTGCTGACCCGCAGCAGCGACAGCGGCGCCGGCGCGATGCCGAGACTTGCCGGATCGAATTCGTAATAGGTAATCTCGCCGTCGCGCAGTTCGGCGATGCTGGTAGCCGCGCCGATGCTGATTTCATCGAGACCGTCTCTTGCATGCACGACCAGCGCGCGGCGTGTGCCGAGTCGGCGCAGCACGGCGGCGATTTTGCGCACCCACTCGTGCGAGAACAGGCCGACGAGCTGCAGCGGCGCGGACGCGGGGTTGGTCAGCGGTCCGAGAACATTGAACAGCGTGCGGATGCCAAGCTCGCGGCGCGGACCTGCGGCGTGGCGCGTCGCGCTGTGATGTGCCTGCGCGAACATGAAGCCGAAGCCGGTGTCACGCACGGCTCTGGCAATTTCTTCCGGCGGCAGCGTGATGCGCACGCCGGCCGCTTCGAGGAGATCGGCCGAGCCGCTCGAACTCGAGACCGAGCGGTTACCGTGTTTCGCCACGTGCGCGCCGCCGGCGGCGACCACAAAGGCCGCGGCGGTCGAGATGTTGAAGGTGCCGGTCGAGTCGCCACCGGTGCCGCAGGTGTCGATAAGCGGGCTGCAGTCGCAGCTGACTTTCAGCGACAGGTCACGCATCACGGTCGCGGCGGCGGTGATTTCATCGACCGTCTCGCCCTTCATGCGCAGCGCGACGAGGAAGCCGGCAATTTGTGCGGGCGTTGTTTCGCCGGTCATGATCTGGCGCACCACCGCGAGCATGTCGTCGAAGCTGAGGTCGCGGCCGTCGACGGTCGTGGCGATTGCGTCTCGGATCTGCACGGCGCTCAAGCCTGGGCGCGGGCGGCGCGGCTGAGGTCGAAGAAATTGCGAAGCAGGTCGTGGCCGTAATCGGTGAGAATCGACTCCGGATGGAACTGCACGCCGTAGACGGGCAGTTCGCGGTGTCGCACGCCCATGATTTCGTCGCGGCTGCCGTCTGCCAGCGATGTCCAGGCGGTCACTTCGAGGCACGGCGGGCAACTCGCCTGCTCGATGACCAGCGAGTGATAGCGCGTGGCAGTGAACGGATTGGCGAGGCCCTTGAAGAGATCGGTGTTGCGGTGATGTATCGGCGAGGTCTTGCCGTGCATCACTTCGCGCGCATGAATGATGCGCCCGCCGAAGGCCTGGCCAATGCTCTGGTGGCCCAGACAGACGCCGAGCAGCGGGATCTCGCCGGCCAGTTCGCGCACCACGGCCAGCGACACGCCTGCCTCGTTCGGCGTGCACGGGCCGGGCGAAATGACGATGTGATCCGGCCGGCGGCGACGGATATCGGCGACGGTGATCGCGTCATTGCGCACGACTTCGACTTCTTCACCCAGTTGCGCGCAGTACTGCACGAGGTTGTAGGTGAACGAATCGTAGTTGTCGATCATGAGAAGCATGGGGAAGTCGGCGTCGGGGCCGCCGTAAGGCCGATGTTGCGAACGCGAATTCTTGCAGGAAACCCCTTGTCGCGAAACCCCGGCGTGGATCCGTGGCGGCAGTGCCGTGCGACAATCGGACCTCATCGAGGCTCTGCAATCCGTGAGTGACGCTCTCCCGACAGCACCGGCGCGACTGCGCCGGATCATCCCGGCGCTGGGTGTTGCCCAGGTGATTGCCTGGGGCTCGCTGTATTATTCGATTGCGGTGCTCGGCGGGCCGATGGGCGCGAGCCTCGGGCTGTCGCAGCCGCTGGTCTACGGCGGCTTCACGCTTGCGCTCCTGCTGTCGGGCGCCGTGGCGCCCTGGGTCGGGCGACGCATCGACCACCTCGGCGGCCGTGATGTACTCAGTGCGGCCGCCCTGCTCGGCGCGGCCAGTTTCGCGACCCTGGCACTGGCCAGTTCCGTCGCCGTATTCTTCGTCGGTTGGGCGCTGGCCGGACTCGCCATGGGCTGTGGCCTTTACGATGCCGCGATGGCGGCCCTGCACATCAGGGTGCCCGGCCGCGACTACCGCCGCGCAGTGACTGCGCTGACCCTGATCGCCGGCTTCGCCAGCACGGTGTTCTGGCCCCTGTCGTACTGGCTGGTCACGCACTGGGACTGGCGCACCGCCTGCGCGGTGTTCGCCGTGCTGCATCTGGCGGTCTGTCTGCCGCTGTACCGCCTGGCGGTGCCGGGCCCGGTGCCGCGCGATGGGGCGAGTGGCGCGCCTGCAAGGCCGCCGATGCCGCCGCCGGGGCCGGCCTTCTGGTGGCTGGCGGCAGCGTTTGCCGGCGTGTCGTTCGCCTTCGCGGTGCTGTCTGCGCATCTGATTGCGCTGCTCGGCGACGCTGGCATCGGGGTCGATGATGCGATTCTCGTCGGCGCGCTGTTTGGGCCGATGCAGGTCGCGGCGCGGATCGTTGAATTCAGCGTCGCGCCGCGGGTCCGCGCGGTCAGCGTGGGCACGGTGGCTTTCGCGCTGATGGCCGTGGCCCTGCTGCTGCTGACCGGCATCGACGGCAGTCGAGCCCAGGCCTTTCTGTTCGCCGCCTGTTATGGCGCGAGCAACGGCATCCTGACGATCGTGCGCGGGACGGTGCCGGCTGAACTCTTCGGCCGCGAGCATTACGGGGCGCTGCTCGGCCGGTTGGCGCTGCCATCTTTCTTCGCGAAGGCCTGCGCGCCGTTCCTGTTCTCTGTGCTGCTGGCCGCCGGCACCTCGCAGGTCGCGGCGACCTGGGGGATGGCGGCCGCAGGGGTCGGTGCGCTGGGCTGTTATCAGCTGGCGCGCCGCACGCGCTGAGGGCGGCGCTTCAGGTGGCTTCCGTCTTGGTTTCGCCGCAGCGCGAACATTTGTAGATCGTAATCAGCTTGCCCTGTTTGACGTCGAAGGGCTTGCGTTGCCACACGTCCCATTTGTGAAAGCCCTCACGGCACAGCGTCTTGCCTTTCGCCTGTTCGCCTGGCTTTCGCTTCCGGAACTGAATGACGTCGCCCATCGTGCCCTCCTGTCAGCGGGTTTCTTCCCACATCAGATACGCGTCCTGCCGGATGGCGTCGTCGATCATCGCCAGCAGTGGGAGCGCGCGGGTTTTCAGTGGCACCGGCGGCTCGCGTGCTTCGTCGTCCCCGGGGTCCGCCGCGGCCGGTGGCGGAGGCGGCGGCGGCGCGTCGAGCGCGGCGACGAGCCTGGCCCGCACGGCTGGCAGATCCGGCGCTTCGACGGCGCTCGGGATGCGGCCGGAAAAGCCCATCAGGTGAATCAGCTCCCTCGCGATGGCGCCGAACATCGTGATGTCATGATGGGCCGGGCTGTGAAAGCGGACAAGCATGAGGACTACCAGTAAGTGTGGCCGATGTCGAAATCATTGCGCCCGCAGCGATCGACCCCGCGCACCAGCCAGATCGGCCGCTGCGCGAACTCGACGGGCACGGTGGCCGATGCGTTGCCCAGCTGCAGGCTGCGGTCGTAATGCGCCGTCGACGGCATGTAGCGAATCGCAAAGCCGGCGCGCCGGCGCGGTGACCGGTTCGGCTGTGAGCCGTGCACGATGTCGACGTCGTGCAGCGACAGCTCGCCGGCGGTCATGATTACATCATAGGCGCTTGCGAGGTCGATGCGCGGATCGTTCAGCACGTTACTGAGCACGAGGTCGTCGCGCGCGCTGACTTCATGTGTGAAGTCACCCAGCCGGTGCGAGCCGGGTATCACGCGCATGCAGCCGTTCTCGGGTGTCACGTCGTCGAGCGCGATCCAGACGGTGACCGTCGCCCGCGGCCGGATGGGCCAGTACTGGCCGTCCTGATGCCAAGGCACTTCGAGGCCGACCCCGGGCGGTTTGCAGAACACGGACGAGGCCCACAGGATGAGGTCCGGGCCGATCACCGCCGACACCAGATCGAGCAGATCGGGGTCGGTCACGAAGTCGAAGAATTCGCGCGCGATCTCCATGCCTTCGTCGCCGTTCCAGGGTAGGTGGGGCAGGGCGATGAAGTCCGGTCTGATGTCCTGCCGCGCACGGAGCAGGCGTTCGAGCGCGTCCTGCATGCGGCTCAGCACGGCAGTCGGCAGCCGCCACTGCGGCGTCACCTGGCCGCGCGTGAGATAGCGCTCAATCTCCGCCGGCGTCAGTGCGGCGGTTTCGCGAAAGCCCGCATAGACGCTCATGGCAGCGGCCGCGGGATTTCCCGCAGCGTGCCGTCGGCGGTCAGTTCATAGCCAATGTTGCGCACCATCGTCTGCATGGCCGCTGGCCAGCCGACGCGGCCCGGATCGTGGCCGCCGACGATCGCGAGCATCATGGCGCTCTCGGCGCCAACGTTGCGGAAGCCGCGCATCACCTGCACGGGCACGGAGATCGTGTCGTACCGCTCGAGGACGACCTCGCGTGCGCCGTCAGGCCCCCAGCAGATGGCCCATTGGCCGGACAGCGGCATGAACACTTCCTGCGTCAGGTGTGAGTGCAGCGCGGCGCCTTTGCCGGGATCGGCGCGGATGATCGCGAGGTGGAAATCCTGCGCTGGAAGCGGCGGGCGAATATCCGGATCCTCGAGCACGCCGCCACCGATGATGGTGTAGATGTCGCGCTCATGGCCCGGCAGGCGGGTGTCGATGAAGGATTTCGCGGTGCTCGGGATATCCCGGAAGCGCGCGACGTGGCTCGCCATCTCGGCTTCGGTGAAGTCGAGATCGGTGACGGGGGCGGTCTGCACCATGTGGGCCTCCTGGTTCTCGGTCGCGCGGCATCAGTGACTGTCTTGACCCGCATGGTGGATCAGACGGCTGGCGAGCGGTAGCGGTGCAGCGCCGCCCCGGCTACTGAGGCCGCGAGGTCCGGGCGATGGAGCCAGACCCGCAGCTGATAGCGGCCCGCTGCCGCGCTGTCGTCGTGCTGGTGATGGGTCTGCACGAGCACACCGTTAGCCGGATCCGCCCACCTGATTTCCAGCGGCCCGCTAACGTCCCAGCCGAGCACGCAGGCTTCGCCACGCCGAGCGCCGCAGAGGGTGATGAAGCAGGGGTGCGCCCGACCGTTCGCGCCGGAGGAGTTCGACGGCGTCGAGGAAGCCACGCACCGAGAGCTTTTCGACGAAGCCGCGCAGCATGAGCGTCGGGTCCGGCCGGAAGCGACCGGCGAGGCCGGGCGACGGCGCTTGGTTGAGCACCAGCGACACGCCATCGCGCACGAATGTCGACTAGGGGCGCTTTGCGGGAGGTGGCCTGTGCAAGGCCCGCTTCCCGCCTTCCGAAACTCCTCGTTCTCGTTCGAGCGTGAGTTCAAGCCGCCCAGTGCGGCCAGTCTTTTTTTGGGGGCCGGTGCAGATGCACCCGGGCCGTGATGCGCTCAATAGTGGTAGTGGGCGCCAATGCCAACGTACTCGACCTTGTCCCGATAAAACTGCCCGGTCGGCGAGTAACCGCTGAAGTATTCGGCGAGGAACTGCAGCTTGCGGCCGAACGCCATGACGTTATCGAGCTGCAGCCCCGCCCTGACCGAGACATCGGTATGCCAATCGTTCTGCTCGTGCTGCTTGATGTCGACGCCCAGCACGGGACGCAAGGCGGCTGTTTCAAACCGCCATGGACTGCGGAACTCGAAGCCATACTGGGTCGACCAGGTCTGAATGGTGTCCGGCTCCTTCGAAAAGACGCCGCCGCCGCCACCATAGACGCGCAGGCCATACGGCAGCTCATAGGACAGCCGGAGATCGGCGCCTTCGTAGCTCAGATTGACGCGTTCAAGCCGAGTCTGCAGCAGAAACTCGTCGCCCAGATGCGAGCTCTGATGATAGAGGCGGCCGAACGCCGAAAAGTGCCCGGCGCGCGCGCTGGAATAGGCAGAAGCGATGAAGTCTGAATTGATCAGATCGGAGGAATCCGCGTCGAGATTGAAGTCGCTGAAAACCCCGGCCTGCAGGCCGACTTCCCACTGCGCCGTCCCGCTGCCGAGATTGCCGCGATAGAACGGCAGGGTCTCACCGAAGCTCACGGACGCATTGTTGTCACCATCGAGTTCACGCCCGACATAGTTGCGATAGGCGGCGCCAAAATGCGCCCATCGCGGATCGGCCAGCAGGGGTTTGAACAGATGGCCACTGGGCAGGGCGCCGGTCGCGAACACTGGCGCATCGCTGTTGCCGTTGCGGCTGATCCGACGGTCGTCCGGCGTCGCTGAACTCGCGATGTTGCCACCGCCCTCGACCGGTTCGACCGCGACCACACCCGGGATCGCCGCCAGTGCCTGCAGCACCGTCGCGCGATCGGTCGCCGACAGCGCGCCTACCGGGACGGTCATGACACCTCGGCGAACCCGGATGCCGGAGAAATCGGCCGTGAAATCCCGCTGCAGCAGGCCGACGGCGTAGCCGGCAAGATAGGAATCGTCGACCGGCGCGGCGGTGACGTTGCCGGCGGCGAGCAGCACGCCCAACAGGCACGCATGGCCTCGCTGCAGCCGCCGCGGTCGTGCTGGCAGGGCGGACGGGGAGCGGACGGGACAGTGCATGGGGCGATCTTCCTTGGTGGTGCGTAGGCCGGCCGTAGGGCATGGCAAGGGCGCCCGGTTGCCGGAACAAGCAGCCGGAGGCTAGC
>Ga0163144_10011723_pt1 | contig 18512 bp, 19 predicted proteins | sample OliLak19BULKMAT1_FD_123175 | JGI IMG/M metagenome (GOLD analysis project Ga0163144, IMG submission 123175) | Freshwater microbial mat bacterial communities from Lake Vanda, McMurdo Dry Valleys, Antarctica - Oligotrophic Lake LV.19.BULKMAT1 | ecosystem: Environmental > Aquatic > Freshwater >... | reverse complement strand
CTTCGGTCTCGGCTTCGGCTTCGGTCTCGGCTTCGGTCTCGGCTTCGGCTTCGGCTTCGGTCTCGGCTTCGGCTTCGGTCTCGGCTTCGGCTTCGGTCTCGGCTTCGGTCTCGGCTTCGGCTTCGGCTTCGGTTTCGGTCTCGGCTTCGGTCTCGGCTTCGGTCTCAGCTTCAGTCTCGGCTTCGGTCTTTTCGACTGCCGTCTCCGCCTCAACTGCAGAGGCACACGTCAGGATTTGGGTGTCTGTTTTATCGGCGAACGCAGCATGAGAGTCGGCTTTGGGTTCCGACGCGCCTTCATATGCAGCTTCTGCGAAATCGAACTCGTCAGTGGTGCCCGCCTGGACGTTGATCGTGGAGGCGAAGGCCACGCCGGACGCAACGTCAATCACGACCTGATCCTGATCGTCGAGCGTCGCTTCAAAAACGTCAAACCGTCGCTCGAAATCGCTGGTGGCAAAGGCTTCGTCAAGCGTGACGTTTGCCACAAAGGGGAGCGAATCGAAGTCCTGCGGCGTGACTTCGGTTGCCAAGCCCGTGTTTTCAGGATAGCCCTCAGCGTCATCGCGCAGGTCGTGCCCAGGGTCCGATTCAACAATCGATTCGCCAATGGCATCCCGAGTGAACGAAACACCGAAGTTCATCGTGGGCGAGGCCAGCGGCCAGCTGTCTAGACGCGCATCGAACTCTGAGCGCGGATTCTGCAAAACCGTGCTGGAATCGTCACCGTCATCGTCGTCTTGAGCGCTGCTGACGGGGCTACGCTCTTCCGTATGCTGCGACGGGTCATGTTGCGGCCCACCAGAAGGCGAGACATCCGGCAACAAAAGCATTGCCTCGACGGTAAATTGTCCCGGCACGTCGGCATCGGACGGAGTGCCATCGGCCAGCTCGGGTAGGAATCCGTCTGGCACATGGGGCACCATGTCATTTTCGTGCAGGCCCTGCGCAACCTCACGGATGAAGTCCTGAATGTTTTTCCAATGAAACTGCTGGGTGGGGTTCATGAAGCCTCCGACACCAGGTTTTCAAGGATCTGCGAAGCGGACGCACCCTCGTCACGCCAGAACTCGACCGCATTAACTCGCTTTTCGTCACTGATCAGAAACTTGCATACATCGTTTCCCATCGCATAGCACTGCACTTCGATGCTCTGCAGGTCGCGGCGGTGATAGAACGAGAAGGCACCCGCAAACAGACCTGCGTACAAATGGCAAACAGGCCGGCCGATCATTCGCATCGACTTAGCGACGGCTGAGTTGCGGATCTCCACCATCGTGATGTCTTTGTCTTGGAAGCTCAGGTCGAGCGTCCAGCCGCCGAACCCGGCCACCGTGAGCGGCCACCACCAGCACTCCCATATGAACCTTGGGTTCATCTGCCAGATGTCGAGCTTGCCGCCGCCGAACTCTTGACGCATGCGCGCGTTAAAACGCCTCATATCCTGCAGCGCCCATTCCTGCCCGCACCGGTACATCACCAGCCCAGAGCCTGAACCGACCTCCTCCTCGATGCCCAGGTGCAGACCGTTGATGAACGCTTCCGATACCTTCGAGGCGCGCTGTCCATCGCGCAAATAGATCGAGCCTTCGTCCTTGGAATAACGGAAGAATTCCTCAGGTGTGTAGTAGTTGTGGTAACGCGTAAATCCACCATCAACGGCGTCGATCGGCATGGGATATCTCCTTGGTTATCAGGACTGGATCGTGACGCTGGACACGCTGAAATCAACATTCTTCAGCTGCATGATCGACGACCGAATGATGATTTTTTGAGCCTCCACAAGAACCTCACCAGTCACCGGATGCAGGATCGGAACATTGGTGCGCTGTCCGATGAGGCCTTCGAGCTCGGCGAAGGATTCGACATACATACCATCCGGCAGCGCCACCTCGACCCCTTCGCCGCACAGGCGTGCCTGACACGCTAAGCGGCTACTGGGCTGCGCACCGGTGAGCACGGCTAGGGAAAGTTTCTCGCGCGAAGTTGGCGGCGTCAGCCCGCTCTCGCCTGCAACAACGTAGACATGGCAGGTCGCACAAAGCCCCCGGCCGCCGCACAGCATCTTTACCGGCAGCTTTTGTGCCAGCATCACGTCAAGCAGGCGGCTATCGGTTTTGGTCGATACTTCGGATGCGTCGTGCTTGAACTTGATCTTTATCATGGATGGATTCCGATTCGCCTACCGGGTTACGTGTTCGAGAGCGCTTGGCGCGCCAATGCGCGGGTTGCATGCCTGCTTACGCCAACCAGCTCATCGGCGAGTAGCTCGTTGATCCGCGCCGCAATGTTGTCTGCCGTGTGTGCTTGTAATCCGGCCAGCGCAGGAAACGAGACATGCTCTGCGTCAACCGTGACCCTGGCATAGCTGCCCCACTCTGCTATGCGACGCAACGCACGCAAAAACTCGTCTTCTGCCGATTGAGCTGATCCAGACTGACCTACCGCGTTGGCTGCATGGATGGAGATCGCACGCCAACAAGACTGGATGCAAAGCGCTTGATCGATGTGCTGGGCAAGCTCGACGATCCTCATGCCGGTTCCGTCGTCGGTCAGCAACTGGTCTTCGAGCATCTGGAAAACGCGTTCAAACGCGCTGCGAAACTCTACCTGGGTGCCGTCCATGGGCCGCCGCGCAAAGTGGTCGGCGATCCAAGGGAGGATGTTGTCGAAGGGTTCGAGTGGACGATCAAACGCGGTCGTCTGCGCCAGTGACTGGATCATCCACAGTACTTGCTGCAGGGATCCGTCGCTATCGTCACTATGCTGCCCGGCAAACATCGCGGGGATCGATTCGAACGCCATGTCTAGGTTCTCGGCCGCGTTGCGAATGCTGACCATGTCGATACCGCGCCAGCCAACGCCTTTGAGCAGCAGCAGATCCTGCTGGAGTGGGGTGCTCAACCGCTGAGTTCTGCAAAGTGCCAGTCGGTCGTGTTGCCAAAATCTCTGCACTGACTTTGCGTTGGGGCTGCAGAAGAACCAGATATCCAGCGGCGGCAACCCGGAGGCGGTCTGTGCAACCTGAAGGCTTATGAAGAACCGGCTGCCTTGTTCAACCGTGCTGGCTAGGCTGGTGCCCCAGCGCGGATCGTCGAGCGCTGACGCCATAAACTCGGCGAGTTCACGGCCGGAGTCACTCCAAATCGGGCCGATGTCTTGCAGATCCAACCCGCTTGCGCGGAACACATCGTCCATCGACGGCACTTCCTGCTGCCAGCGATGCTGCAGGCAGGCGGCCACAATCACCATTCCGCCGGCCACTGCGCGCCATTCGCTTTCTTCGGTTGATGACTGCGTGATCACAAGATCCTCGCGACCAAACAGCAGCGGCCCCAGCGCGCTCAGCGATTTACTGCGGTGCGCCAGCGCCAGCAGCATTGAAAAGATGCGATGCAGCAGCCCGCGTTCCCGGGGCGAGCATGCAGCGGAGAGCTCCGCCTCAAGCGCGACCAGCTGCGCCGACCACGCCTCGGCTGGAAATGGGTTGACCGGCAGCAGGCATTCCAGCCAGTAGCGTCCGATGTTCAGCATCGCTACCGGAGCAGTGGATCCGGCAAGCGCGTCTGCCATCGCAAAAATGAATAAGCGCAGGTCGCGTTCGCCGAGCTGCGCCACGTCGCTAGGCTCAGCGGCAGGATCCCCGCGATGCGCGCCTGGGGCAGTTGCGACACCGCGCAACTGCCCGGCGCATGCACGAAGGTGTCGCGCCAGTGCTACCGCCACCAGCGCTTGCATGCCGATGTCGAGCAGCACGCTGCTGAACGGTGCTGTTTCCTTGGCAGAACCCAAGATGATCGTATCAGCGCGCTCCAGCCACGCCGATATCAACTCCGATGCAGCTAGCTGTCGCATCTGTAGGTCGGCCGCTGCGGCGAGCTGCACGATTGCAGTGGGCGCGTCTCCGACTTCCAGAACGGTGTGCAGAAATGCGTCCATCAATGCAGAAGCATCACGGCCCTCCGCGGTAGCTTCTTCGAGCGCCATCAACTGCTTATGGTGGAGCGCCACTTGCCCGCAATCGGCTGCAATCCGCAACACCGCCAATGGGCTGTCGGCAAGCAGGCGATGATGCAGCACGCGCGTTTCGTTTGAATGGCCGCCTTTTACCGACAGCGCGCGCTGATAGACCAGCCCGATCACCGATGAAGCGACCTCGAACTCGTCCGCATCGAGGATCGAAGCCAGTCCGGCGCGGAGCGCATCAAGGTGGCCGCGCATCGCCTGCTGCTCCCGGCTCACCAGATAGGTGCCAATGGTGGATGTCCACCACCAGAGCATTGCATCTGACGGCGATGCTTCCGATCCGCCCAAGCTTTGGGCCAGGCGCTGCAGGGTGAAGGACGTGTCGCGGATACACGAGGCTTTACCCGACGCGCCGATCTTGTCGGCATAGTCAGGCGATGCCGCAAGCGTGGCCTCCGCCGCGTGGCGGGCCAGCGCGGGGCCTGCAGTCGCGATCTTGAGCGCGGCAGAATTGCTGATGAACGCCTCTATGCCGCGCTGTAACGCCGATGCGATATGCGCGGCGGGCTGGCGTTCATAGCGCGCCAAAAGCGCCGGCACCTCCCGCATTCGGGCAGATATGTGGCTCACCTGCGCCAGCGGCACGGTGAGCACGATCCAAGTACTGATCTCTTCTCGCCATGCGCCGCGTGCCTTCGGCGCGTCAAAGAATCGATGTGCAACCAGCAGACGCTGCAATCCCGCGATCACGACGGCGGGGGCCTGGGGGCCGTAAGTTTCAGCCAGGTGCTTGCCGAAGCCGGACATCCACTCCAGTGAATAATCGACGCAGTCTTTGGCCAGACTAGCCAGCGCATCGACGATTGCGCTCGGACGCGCGGCCGCGTTAGCACTGACCGGAACGATCCGCATCAGCGCGCGCCCAAGCATGGGGTGCTGCCAGAAGTTATCGTTGGTATCAGTGCCAATGATCAACGGTGCCAACATTCGAAACTTCTCGATGGCGGCCCGGTCGTCGCGTGCGGTGGCTGCGGCATGGGCGATCGCTTCGGCGCACGTACCCAGCAGCAATGGCACAGCAAGCTCACTGTCTACCAGACCATCTTGCAAGAAGCGCACGCTTTCCTGCTCAACCCTCTGCGCGATATATGCCTGTGCGTCCGCCTCCCCCATGCCATGCCGAGCGACCCGTTCGATGTAGTTCAGGGCATCTTCGAGTGGATCGGTTTCAAACCGCTCGAACGTGCTGCGCAGCGCAGCGATGCATTGCTTGCGCGACAGCGAAAACGCGTCAAATCGCTCGCCCAGCAAGGCACCGCAGCGCGTGGGCGAAACCAAGTCGTAGAGCGCCGACGTGAAGGAATCGTCCCGTCGCACGGTGGTGGCGGCCAGTACGGCTGCCAGTTCGATCGCCGGCAGATGCTGCGTCTCGAAGAACAAACCGCCCTCTTCGAGCGCTGCGCGCAAAAACGCAAAGCGCGGGATGGCGGCGATCAGCGCGCCGATGGCCGGAGAATACCGGTGCGAGAGCGTTACCCCGGCTTGCTCGGCGAATGCCCGATCAAGCCGCAGCAACAGCAATGACCATGCGCGGTTCGACAGCGAGTGTCGCGACATCACATCGCGCAGGAACATCAGCACCAAGGCTGCGTTGGCAGCTTCCACGCTGGCGGCCCCAAGCCCGGCCCAGTCGCTGATAGTAGCGGTGATGCTTGCCGACACCGCATCAATGCCGGGCTCATTAGGATCGGCATCGCTTGCGCCCAAGGCGGCCTGCTGGCCCATCACCAGGGCGGCGGCTCCAATCGCAAATCGCTCCTGCAGGCCTAGTGCATCGCGAATGCCAAGCACCAGCATTTGCGATGCCGCCGCCTGCAGTGTTTCCGGCAACTCAGGCACCACGACCGAGGTGAGCGCAGTGACGCTCTCGACGATCTGGCCGAGCGAAGCGTCGTCGCCAAAAGCCTGCGCAATGGTCAGCCAGTAAGGAATCGCTGACCGGGCATCCTCAGCCAATAGCTGACGCACCGCGTCCAGCAGCGGGCCGGCACCCTCATCCAGCGTCGGCGAAGCTCTCAGCTGATCAATTCGCGTCAGCGCATTAGCGCGCATCCTCTTCGCAAACTGCGCCGGCACCGGCGGCAGTGTTGACAGCCTGAGCAACGAAAGGAATGACACATCCTTACTCACCTGGCTGCCCCTTCTTCAGTCTCGACGCCGTAAACGGCACTCAATGCTGAACGAAGCTGTTCGCTGATCGCATGATCGGAAAAGCGCGCGCCGATGAACTCGTTGAGGTGCGTAAGCAATGGCCCAGTGCACAGCTTGGTCTGGTCGCCGAGGAAAGGCAGCAGGTGCAATCGCCCCCACGCGCGAGCCTCGGCGTGCAGCTGATCACCGCTTTTCCGACGCAGCATCTCGCCGACGGCACGCACGACTAGCGACTCGTCGCGGATACATTTTTCTTCCTTGCCATCCATCGACAGCTCGCTCCACTTTGGCGTGCGAGCGAGCGCGCGCACCGCGCCTTCGGCAAGCTCTGCGGCAGCCGACGAGGTGGCAACCCCGCACAGCGCCATCCGGAGTGCATCCGCCATCACAAGCACGCGTTCTGCCGTGTCGGACTCGGGAGCAGGAGGACTCGCTTGCAGCGCAGTCTGCACATACGCAAGCAGCTGCCGGCCGATTTCGTTCACCGGGCTGGCAGGGATGAGTCGGCTCGCGGCCTCAACGCGCTGCACCACATCGAGCGCGTGCTCAGCGGCGTCAGCGTCGGACTCGCACGACAGCACTGCTTTGCGGAAATCCGCCGTGAATTGCGAAGTTGTGCCAGTCGGCCATCCGCAAGCTGCGTCGTGCTCACGCGCTTGCGGCGTTGGTGCTCCCAAGTTTGCCAGCTCGGAAAACGTGAAGAAGTCATCCGCCGCTGCGGCCATGAATTGCTCCATGTGGCGATTCATGTCGGTTGGCTCGTGCTCGGCAAGCCAAGCGACGGCTGTGCCGAACATCTCGCACTGGCGGTCTGGTGGCATTGCGGGGCTGGCATCCGCGCAGGTCAGATACCAATGCCAGAAATTGCGCGCCTGAAACCGATAGGCACCGCGACAAGACAGTTCGGCTGCTTTGGACAGCACCAGCGCTAGCCAGGCTCGGTCATGGTCAGCCAACGCTTGCCGTGAGGCAGGATGTCGAAGCGCAGCGACGCAACGCCCTATCGCCGCTGCGGCCCCTTTGCTATGGATAAATTGCTGCCCAGCGGCTCCTGCCACGCGAAACAGCGGCTCGAACGACTCGGCCCACGCCAAGCCCAGCTGAGTGCGCGCCTCGGCGTGCAGAACCTTCGCCAGTCGCATGGCGACATCAGGGCGCGGATCAGGGAATCGGCTTGCCACACTGTTCAGGAAGTCGCGCGCAACGTTAGATTTCGCGGTCGGTACCGACAAAGCGTGCTGGCCAGCAATCGAATCAATAAGGTCGCGCAGCGCCTCGCACACCGCTGGCACATCGGCGAGCGCAATGATTGATTCCTGCTCAGCTGTGTAGGCCGCTCGGCGAGCGATCTCGGGTCCGCGACCAAACAGTACGCATGCTTCGCGGAAGCGTCGGCCGGCGCCCAGCAGGGGCGCAATCACGCGTGCTGCGTGCCGGTCACTGGTCGACAACGAGCCGGCCAGCGCGCCCCAGAGTTGGCGCATCACGCCCATCCAAGTCACGTCTGGATAACGTTCGACGAACGGTGCCACGTTACGGAAGATCCATATTGCCCACTGCTGGGACGCATGTGCGATGTCATCGGTTTCCATGCACGACTGCAGCGCTGCCAGCATCATCGACATGTCGCGCTTGCACTTCTCAGCGGTGCTGGCACCGTAGATGTCTGCGTGGCCCGGCAAGCCGCGCGCTAGGCCTTTATAGGCGCTTGCAGCAATCTGTTCGGCTCGGGAAGCCACGCAGGCACCCGCGCAGGCGTTTTCGAGATAGCGACGGGCGATGTCCAGCCAGCTGCGAAAGTGCATCAGCGCAACGCCCTCCAGATGCTGCTCGGCGGTGGCTGAGAGCAGCGCCAGCAGATCTGAAGAGCCACCCTCGAACTCCATGCCGAGCCGAGCCGCACCGGCCAAGTGGCGCAGGTAGTGGCGATTAAAATGGGCGCTGTTCTCTCCGGCAATCAGGCCGGCCATCAGCGGAACCGTCATTTCTAGGTCGCGCCGACACGATTGCATCACGCTCTGAGCCGAGCTGCCCAGGCGTGATTCAAAGCATTTTTCGGCAAGTCGATGGGTGTCGCTGATCAGCGCAGGCGAACTTCCGAGCACAGCGGCGGCCGATGCCAAGCGGTTGCCCATCATCAGGACGCTTTGCCGCATATGGAATCCGTCAACCGAGAACATCATCGGCGATTTGGAAAAAATAGTGTCCAGCGCGGCGGCGTCAATTGCGGCGTCAATACTGCTGTTCATCGCTGAATCCCGAAATATGGCGTGATGTTTGTTGCGTTCAGTAAGGTTGAGCGGCCATCGCCGTCAAGCCATTCGGGCAGGTCTTGAGCTGGCATTGGGCGTGCGAACAGGTAGCCCTGCATGGTGTCGCAGCCCAAACGCATCAGCGTGATCCGCTGGTCTTCGTTTTCGACACCCTCAGCCGTAGTGGCGATGCCAAGCGCACTGGCCAGCGCCAGAATCGACTTCACTAGCGCCATGCTCCGCGGGTCACGTAGGCTGCGATCAACGAAAAACTTGTCGATCTTCAAGCCGGTGATCGGCAGGTCATGGACATGCCGAAGCGACGAATAGCCGGTACCGAAATCGTCTAACACCAGCGGTGTGCCCTCGCTTGCAAGCTCGTGCAACACCTCGCGGATGCTCGGGCAGTCTGAAAGCAGCGCGGTCTCGGTGATCTCGATGCGCAGAGCACCCGCCTCCAGCCGATACTGCCCGCGCACCGACCTGAGCAGCTCAACGAGCGCGCTGCCGCGCAACGTTTCCGCCGAGACGTTAATGTTCATGCACAACGAACCGAGTGCAGGATGCGACTGCCGCAGTTGGGCCAGCCAGCGGGCGGCCTCCTCAATCACATAGCGGTCGATTTCCGGCGCGATGCCAAGCACTTCAGAGGCTGGAATGAATTCTGCGGGGCCACAGGAATCCGGAAAGTGGCGCGGCCAGCGGAGCAGCGCTTCGGCCCCCACCAGCGCGGTGGAGCGTGCGTCGACAATCGGCTGCACATGCACCTCGAGCTCTCGATTGCGCAACGCGCGCTCCAGTGCGGTCAGAATGTTGAGCCAACGACGAGTGGTGGCGCGAACCGCCGGATCGAACATCTCGCAGCGATTGCGGCCACGGTCCTTTGCGATGTAAAGCGCTACATCGGCAGAGCGCAGCAGCTGCTGTGGACTGCGAACCGCCGCATCCGACAAGACAGCTCCGGCGCTGCCGGTGATCGATAGCCGGCGATCATCCAACTCATGAGGCGCGGCCAAAAGGGTCAGAAATTGGTCAGCGCGGTTGAGCAATTCGTGCTCGTTGGCATATGCCGCCGAAAAAACTGCGAACTGGCCGTCGCCACGATGCGCAACGTATTCGCTTGGATGCGCGCGCTCCTTGATCCGCTGGGCGATCTTACGCAACAGCTTGTCGCCAGTGCTGTGTCCGTGCGCATCGTTGACCAGCCTCAGGCGGTCAACATCAATCAGCACCAGGCCCACCGGCTCGAGGTCCGTTTTCCTCGCTGCAAAAGCGGCGCCCATGTGTTGCATCAGTGCGTGCGCGTTGGGTAATCCGGTAAGCGCATCCCTGAAAGCGAGGTTGCGCAAGCCCTGCTCGATGCGGCTCATGTGCGCGCAATCGACCAACAGCAGCACCAGCGTGCCCGACTGCTTGAACACGTGAGCTGATACCAGCGCGCGGATTTTTCGACCCATCTTGGTGTGCAGCCAAGCAAGCACGGGCTCGACTTGATGCCCAGGGCCAAAGGGCGGGACGTCCTCGATCAGCATGGCAAGCGGCAGGCCAACCAAGTTCGCCTGCGGATAGCCAAACAGCATATTCGCCGATGCATTGCTGGCCACCACGCTGCCGTGCCTAGCCACCAGCCACGGTGAGGGCGCGTACTGGAGCCCGGAAACGATACACTCGACCGATGGGTCGGCCGGCGTGGCAGCGACCGTGGCAGCGTTGATTGCACTGCTTAGGTTGGTTGCACTGCTTAGGTTGGTTGCACTGCTTAGGTTGTCTGGCACGTCGATTGCTCTGAGGTCGCAAATTATGGCAACATTTGGGACATAATTACCAGCCTTCGGTAACAACTTGTAACAAGTATGCAGAATGATGTCTAGCACTTCGAGCACCTCGCTCCCTGAAACGGCGCTCGCGTTGATTGCAGTGATTTCCGACTCGTCGAAGGAAACCGATCTTTCTCTGCTTTCCGTCAGCCCGTTGCGCGGCGTGAGGACGGCCGGGCTTATCGGCCTCATCGAGCCAGTGGAACAAGATCTGCTTCGGCGAATTCAGGAAGGTGGCGATCAGCAATGGTTGGCGCACAGGCTCGCCAGCCATCACGAGCATGTGATGGCCCTGCACGAGCACTGCGATGTATTCCCGATGCAGTTTGCGACCGTTCTGGCGGATGCCGACGCAGTGCTGAACGCAATGAACGCCCACAGCGCGGCCATTCATGCCTTCCTGGAGCAGGTGCATTCACGAGAAGAGTGGTCGTTGAAGGTGCGTGTGCGCAGCGTCAGCGCGGCACCCGTCGCATCCAACGCAGGCGGCGCTGCTTACTTGCGCGAGCTCAAGCGCGCCTCGGATGAGCGCGATGCGTTCGAACGCCAACGGCTTGATGCCGCCCAAGCACTGGTGCAGCCGCTGCTAGACCGAGCCAGCGATCATCGCTTCTTGGTGCCCTCGCGACCGATCGACGAAGAAACCGTCCTGCTGAACGTGGCGGTGCTGGTGTCCCGTGCAGAGCGAGAATGGTGGACATCGTTAGCTCAGTCGTCAACGCACACGGAGCAAGGTCTTGAGCTTACGCTGACCGGCCCATGGCCAGCCTACAGCTTCAGGCCACGCATCGGAGACTGACACGAGCCGACCGCCGCACAGCGAGCGGTCACCGGCGTTGGCTTGATCTCATGCTGAACGCCGTCCTAGGCGGGCGGCAGCTCAATCTCGATTACGCTGCCGCCCGCCTTCGTCTCGCGCTTGCTGATGCGGCCTCCGAGCATGCCGACCAGCCGGATTGCTGTCTGCAAGCCAAGGTCTGCCAGATGAGTGCCAATGCCGCTGTCGGCTCCGGCTTGAAAAGAGGCCTCTTGGCGGGTGCCAATCGCAATCAGGCAGCCATCGTCGCGCCGCGCGAGGCTGATTTCGACAAAGCTAGAGCTGTCTGCGCAATGCGCAAACAAACCCGCTCGAATCAGGCCTTCGAGCACCTCGGGCCAGGCCAGCACGGGAAACGGGCGAATGCCGCACAGCCGGGTGCCGGCAAGCCCGGGAGAGGTCTCCAATACGCGCTCGATGAGTTCATCCAGCTCCAACAGTATCTTGGGCCTAGACGGGGTAGCGCGCGCCAAATCGCGATGCAGCATCAGCATCCAGTCGACGCGCTTGACGTCGTCTAGCAGCGCAGACCGGGTGGGCGCATCCAGCGGAGCAAGCTCAATGCGCATATACATCCGAGATAGACAGGCTCGAAGATCATGCGCGAGCTCCCTGATCGCTGACTCGGCCGTCGCGCAGTTACTGTCTGCGCTGATCAAGGAGTAAACATGTAGCCAGAGCCCCAAACCGTCTTGATATAGCTAGGCGCCTTCGGATCTTGCTCCACCATTTTGCGCAAGCGCGCCACGGTAACGTCAATCGCGCGCTCGGATGCATCGAACCCCGACTCCTCCAATGCGGCCTGAATCGCTACCCTCGACAGAGATACGCCCGGATGCCGGCAAAAAACCGTCAGCAAGTCGATCTCGGCGTTGGTGAGCTGGACGGGCTTGTCTCCAAATTGGAGCTCACGCCGCTTCATGTCGAACACATAGGGACCAAAACGTAGCAGATTCGCTCCGTCACCGTCTCGCGCCGGTTCGGCTGGCGCTGTCTTAGACCGGCGATGCAACGCCTTCATCCGCGCCACAAGTTCGCGCGGCACAAATGGCTTAGTGATGTAATCGTCAGCACCTATCTCCAAACCCAGAATACGGTCGATTTCCTCCGCCCGGCCGGATACCAATATGAGCGGTAGGTCAACATTGGACGCGCGGAGACGTCGGCAGATGCTAAGACCGTCTTCCCCGGCCAGCCCAATGTCCAGCAAAACCAATTCAATGCCGTTGCCCGCCAGAATCCGGTCGAGCGCCTGACCATCAGCGGCAGCGACCACCTCAATGCCATGCAATCGGCAATATTGACGCGTTAGGTCAAGCAGCACGCCGTCGTCGTCGACAAAAGCGGCTTTGAACAATATCGGAGGGAGGGGTGGCGCAGCGTCACGAAGCCCTTCTTCATTCGAAAAAGACAAAATGTGCCTCAATGCATCAGTTTGTTACCGCAATCTTAGGCCACTTCAGTTAATTTTTGTGGGACTTGAGCATATTCGGTGTATGCCAACCCTCGATCCATTAACGCGAAAGTGGCCTGGGCTGCGCTTACCACCTCATCGCCTACCCAGCCGGCTCGGCCGAGAATATCCTTGAAGACACGCCAACGCGGGCCGTTTTCGGCGCCGTGGCCAGCGAAATAGGCGGTCCGTCCGCTTACTCGTTCGCCAAAATGCGCGTGCAGATGACGAACTATCACCTGCCCGCCCAAGGTCGACCCTTCAAGCACGTAAAGCGCACCGAGTGCACCCGATGACGTTTGCAACCAAGCCGGAACCCGCCAAGCGGAGTCGCGATCGTCGCGTTGGCCGCAGATCCCGGACAGGTCGCCGGCGAGACGATCTCGTCTGACCAGGCGGTCGTGAAACTCAACCGGCAGCGCTTGCTTGAGGACATCCTCCAGCGGCACAACGATGCCGCGTGTGAGCCGCAGAAGATGCAGGTACTCGTCGAAGGCGAAATCGCTGGCAAAAATCCGCTTCATCAGCGGATTACGCTCAATCGCGTCGTGATGCTGACGGGTCTCAGAACGCAACCTTTCGATCAGAACCGGTACTTCACAGTGCGCCAAGTCAACCTTTGGCGTGGAGACCGCTAGGGAATGCAGCATATTCGAATTCCTGCGCAAATGTTTCACAGTGTTGATTTCTGTTTCTGAGTGTGTCATAAGATGTCTGCGTGCGCAAGCCCGCACTCAACCAATCAACGGAGTAACCCCATGGCACAGGTACAGAAGTCCACTGACTCATCGAGTCTGGCGGAGGTCGTCGATCGCATCCTCGACAAGGGCATCGTCATTGACGCGTTTGTGAAAATCTCGCTGGTCGGCATTGAGCTCATCGCGATCGAGGCACGTATCGTGATCGCGTCAGTTGAGACCTATCTGAAGTACGCCGAGGCAATCGGCCTCACTGCGAGCGCAGCGCAACCCGCTTAATCTGGACGAGTCGTCCGGGGCTGCCTCTGATCGGGGCGGCTCCGGCTTCGCAACATGCGCCCCCCCCATCACAGGAACTGAACCAATGAGTCGTTACCCGGGAGACATCACAACATTGCTCGCAGAATGTGCCTCCCTCCGGGAAACACGAACGCAGGAGCTAGCCCGAATTCGGTCAGGCGTGACTAGGCTCAAAGCAGGACTCGCCGACCTTATCGACGATTTCAAGCAGCAGCGGGACGACCAACGGCAAGCAACAATTAGCGAGGCGGCCGACCTACGCACGTCGCTGCGTTCATATCGCGCCGAACTTGCCTCCTCAGTGGAGGACTTGAAGCAGAGTCTGCACACGCAACGGCTCGACCGAGCAACAAAAACTGCGGAAACCGTCCAGACCGCGCGTAATTCCATCCGATCCAGAGTTCGCGAACTGCGCACCATTACCCAAAATGCCAAGGCAATGCGATTCCGCGATGGCTCGTTCAGCGCGGTGGCTGGCGCGACCGGCACGCATCCCGAGCCTCAGCGACACGCCGCCCCTCCGCAAGCGAGCCGGCGAACACAGCAACCTTATGCATCGATGAAGTCGCGACTGCATCGAGAAGCCTCCGACACCGGATTTGACCAAGATATTTGAGGGGACATGTGATGGCGATTGATGCCGGCAAGAGCCCGAGCGCGCAGGTAGAGGCGCAACCGAGCGAAGGATTTGTGATGACCCCCGCCCTGGCGGATATCTCGGAGCGCGCGATCACTTACCTCAGAGCCGGCTATCCGGTGCATTTCTGTGGCCCCACGGGAACCGGCAAGACAACCCTCGCATTTCATGCGGCGGCGCAGCTGGGCCGCCCTATCGTCATGCTGCATGGCGACCATCTGTTTACCAGCGCGGACCTCGTTGGCACCACCGCCGGAACCCGCACCTCCCGGATGATCGACAACTACGTCCGCTCAGTAGTCAAGATGGAGGAGGAATCGCGCGAGCTATGGGTCGACAATCGGCTCACCACGGCATGCCGAATGGGCCACACGCTGCTCTATGATGAGTTTAATCGCACATCGCCGGAAGCCAACAACCCCTTGCTCAGCGTTTTCTCAGAACGCATCCTCAACCTGCCTCGCGCCCATGATGGACGTGAAAGCTACATCCATGTGCATCGCCGCTTCGCCGCGATACTGACCTCGAATCCTGAAGAGTACGCCGGTGTGCACAAGACACCGGACGCCCTAGCCGACCGGCTGATCACCATCAATCTTGGCGATTTCGATTCCGAAACCGAACAGCGAATCGTCAGCGCGCGCTCCAACGTTAGCGACGAGATGGCGGCCGCAGTCACTGAAGTGGTGCGGCTGATTCGGGCCGAAGGCGGCGGCCGGCAGAAGCCGACGGTGCGCGCAGCCATCACTATTTCAAAGATTTTGGCCACGACAGGCTGCTCGCCGGACCCGGAAGACCCGTTCTTTCGCGGCGTATTGAAAGACGTGCTGGGCGTAGATCCTCAGATCGTGAACAAGGCGCTGTTCAGGTCGCTCAGAACATCGGCGGCGGTTGCCAACGCTGCTGATCTGTTGGAAGACGCCGCTTCGACTCGGCAATCCCCTGTCTCAGAAAACACGCTGACGGGCACCACAACAGAGGCGGCGGCGACGCCGCCGACACGCGCACATGATGAGCCGCCAGAGCGAGATTCTGCGGTCGAGAATAGCGTGTCGAAAGCAGGCCAACGCAAGCGGCGGAGGCCGCGTGCCGGACAGAGTGACGACCCGTTCTCGGATGGCTCCAGCTTTGATGGGCCATTCGGCGAGTTTGCAAGCGACGCGCGGCCCGCCAGCCTGCCGGCCGTCGAGCAGCAGGTATGGACGCGCGCCGTTCGCGCCGCCGAAGCAAAATCATGACCACCGATCCAGAGGGCAACTGATGAGAAGGATTAAAACGACGATCCCGCGACGCACCTATCGCGGAACACGCATTCAACCGTCCAGCCACGCAGCCTATCTCCGCATGGCCCATCTAGAGATGGAGAAAAAGCGTCGCAACATCGAGATAAAAAACGGCCAAGCCCGCATCAATATTCTCACCGACCGTCTCAAACAGATCGACCAAGAAATGTTTTTGTTGCAACAGCAGCAGCCAGCCTTACTGCAGGTCTCTGATGTGATTTACGACGCGGCACCCGCTGCATTGATGATCAAGTATTGAGCGCACAACCCATGTCGCAAATCGCCATCATCACCCAAGCCGTGGAAACCGATTGGATTCCTCTGATCGGAGCCAAGCAGTTCCGAATTATTTCCATGCGACGCGCCGGAGACGGCGGCTGGAGCGTGCAAGTCGAAATATTCGTGCGTGATCCTTTTATGAGCATCAGCAATGCGGCTGGCGAGAAGGAAGTGTTGCGGCGCTGCACTTATAAGGTTGATCTGGACGAATCAGCGGCACTGCTCGGCTTCCTTGAAGTCGATTCATGACATCCAAAATGCGATCCACGCCATGCCATTGATCATGTACGGAGTTTCTAGGAGCGATCGCAACTTTCCAGGCGCCATGTCGGGACTCTCCGGCGCTCCGGTGCGGCTTCTCGATTTGGGCCAAGGGCTATCGGCAGCGGTCAGTGAACTGCGCGAATCCTGCCTGCTGCCACGGCGCAAGAATCTCGCTGAGTTTCAACATGTCATCCAGATGCTGTCGCTAGACGGAGACGTGCTGCCGATGTCTTTTGGCATGGTTTCTGAAGACGAAGACGAGATCGTGCAGACGTTAGGTACACAAACCGACTCGCTGCTTGAAAGTCTGGACCGCATCGCCGGAAAGGCGGAGTTTTCCTTGCGTGTGATGTGGCAAGGCGAGAACGTGTTCGCCCATTTCGTGGAGTCGCGTGATGAGCTACGCAAGCTCAGAGACACTTACTTTGCAGGCTCGCGCGCGCCAACACACCAGAATAAGATGCATCTCGGTCAGACGTTCGAGCGCCTGCTGCAGGAGACCCGCGACGACATGTCGGACCGGTTGATAAATGGTCTCGGCAGCGCGATCGAAGACCACAGCAAGATGCCTTTGGGAACGGAAAACTGCTTTGCCAGCTTGGCTTTGCTGGTTCGACGCGACGCGATTGCTCAGCTTGACGCGGCAGTGGATTCGCTTGCCCCTCAGCTACCAGACGATATCGTCCTCGAAGTCAACGGCCCGTGGCCGCCGTACAGCTTCGTAAATCTACGGACCTGACCTAATGTTTGGCTTGGGTGTTTTGGTATCCCTTTTTGGCGAGATAGAGAAAGCTGCCCGTCAAGAAATGGAAGTCGAGCAACAACAAATCATGGTTCAGCTCAGATCGCTGCACCATGCGCTGGAGAGCGGGGAGATTGATGACGACGCCTTTGATCGCCGCGAAGACGAGCTGCTAAATCGCCTTGAGCAGATCAAGAGTACTTTGGAGTGAAGGGCGCTTGTCTAACCCTTGGGGCGGGCCGAGCCGCTGCCGTTCCGCCGCCCCTTCGAAGCAAACGCAGAAGTGGGGATGATGTTGATTTTGACTCAGGCCAAAGCAGCAGCGCCGGCGTCGAAGGGGATGGCTCAAGTACAACAATCTCGCCGTGCTTGACGCTTCATTCACTGCCCGAGCGTCATGCACCTGTCATCCCACTCTGGAGTAGAACCCATGCGCCGCGCTGAAACGGTTTACCTGAGCGACTTGCTCGACAGAATCCTAGACACTGGCATCGTGGTCCGAGGGCAAATATTGATCACCGTCGCGGAGATAGAGTTGCTCTACCTCGACGTAGCCGTGCTGGTGTCGTCAGTGTCGGCGGCATTCGGCTCTGACGCGCGCAGACTGCCGTGACTGCCACCCTCGCCCGGCGACTTGAACAGGCCCTGCAGGAACGCAGCCCCACGACAATCGGGGTGAAGGAAGGCGACCGCAACCTGAAAGGGATCGTGCAGCTCGTCCTTACCCTCGTCAAGGTGATCCACGAATTGCTCCAAAAGCAGGCCATCCGGCGGATGGATGAGGGAAGCCTCACCGATGAAGAGCTCGAACGCGTCGGCGAAACGCTCTACCAGCAGGCAAACCAGCTTTCTCTACTGTGCAAGCAGTTCGATCTTTCCATGGAAGACCTCGAAATCGACCTTGGCCCTTGGTTACGCACCTGAGAAGGAAACTTCATGGCCTCCCCCAACAAGACCATCCACCACGCCACCAACAGCACCAACCTTGCCGATCTGCTGGAGCGCATCCTCGACAAGGGCATCGTTATTTCCGGCGACATCCGCATCAATCTCGTGGATATCGAGCTGCTGACGATTCAGATACGACTGGTGATCTGCTCAGTGGACCGCGCTGTCGAAATGGGCATGGACTGGTGGCGCAACGAAGCTCGCCTGGTCGGACCGGCGGCCAAATTGGCCGAACAGGCCGAACAGGCCAAGGTTCCTTGGGAACGGATGGAAAAGCAGCTGGAGGCGCTAGAGGCACGATTCTCCGCACTCAACGGGGAGCGTACTGATGACAAGTGACGGCAGCGGGCACTTCTTCCGGAAGTTGCTTGCAGATCTTTCAGCGTTGCTGCCGCCAATTCACGCCGGCGACGCCGATAAACAACCGTCCCAAGCCAAGCCGCGACGATATGTCACTCAGTCGCACCTGCAGGTCCGCACGCTCGATGGTTCGTCTGTCGACGATCTAAAGCACCTGGTGAAAGAGGCTATTTGCCGCACACATGCCGAGTACGGCGACAGCCAGACGGCACCAGCAGAGCGTCCGGTGCGCGAAATTGAGCTCGAAGTGCACGCCGATGGTGACAACTTGCTGGTGCTGGCCGATGGTATTGGCCGCCACGAGGAACCCGCCGCCATAGAGATCCTGGCGGATGTGCTGGATCTGCGCGTCGAATCCGCCGCCGCAGTCTTTCACGGAGAATGCCTGCTGCCCGCCGACGGCTACAGCCTAGTCAGCTACGACTGGACCAACGGCATCGGGCGCATCCATCTGCAACGGTCGCCCGCAGGCCATAGCGGTGAATG
>Ga0163144_10011721_pt1 | contig 18514 bp, 13 predicted proteins | sample OliLak19BULKMAT1_FD_123175 | JGI IMG/M metagenome (GOLD analysis project Ga0163144, IMG submission 123175) | Freshwater microbial mat bacterial communities from Lake Vanda, McMurdo Dry Valleys, Antarctica - Oligotrophic Lake LV.19.BULKMAT1 | ecosystem: Environmental > Aquatic > Freshwater >... | reverse complement strand
CCGATATGGCAGCCCTGGGATTACTCGACAAGGTGGAAGAGCACCGGTTGAATGTCCCCCGGGGTGACCGTTCGGGGGTGGTCATCGAGCCCTACCTCACCGACCAGTGGTATGTAGATGCACGGAAACTCGCCAAGCCTGCCATTGCCGCGGTGGAAAATGGCGCTATCCAGTTCGTGCCCAAGCAGTGGGAAAACACCTATTTCGCCTGGATGCGGGATATCCAGGACTGGTGTATCAGCCGACAGCTGTGGTGGGGACACCGCATCCCCGCCTGGTACGACACCCAGGGCACGTTCTATGTAGGCGAGAGCGAGGCAGCCGTGCGGCGAGAACACGCATTGGGCGATGCAGTAACACTGCGACAGGACGAGGATGTGCTCGATACCTGGTTCTCTTCCGCCCTGTGGACTTTTTCCACGCTGGGCTGGCCCGCAGAGACCGAGGAACTGGCCATTTTCCATCCCAGCACTGTGCTGGTCACCGGCTTCGATATTATCTTCTTCTGGGTCGCACGTATGATCATGATGACCTTGCATCTTCGCCAGGAGGTACCCTTTCACACCGTGTATGTGCACGGCCTGGTCCGCGATGGCGAAGGCCAGAAGATGTCCAAGTCCAAGGGCAATGTCATTGACCCTATAGACCTCATTGATGGCATCGCACTGGAGCAACTGATCAGCAAGCGTACCGCCGGGCTGATGCAGCCGCAGCTGGCGACTAAAATTGAGAAAGCCACGCGCCAACAGTTTCCCGACGGTATTGCGCCTTATGGCACCGACGCACTGCGATTCACTTACTACTCACTGGCCTCCACGGGCCGGGATATCAAATTCGACCTCGGCCGCATCGAGGGTTACAGGAACTTTTGCAACAAGATATGGAACGCGGCGCGCTATGTCCTGATGAACTGTGAAAACCAGGACTGTGGCACACGACCAGAGTCCACAGTGGAATTGAGTCTGGCCGATCGATGGATAACCGGCAAAGTACAGGAGACGGCAGCGCAAGTGGCTCGCGCGATCGGCAACTACCGTTTTGACCTGGCCAGCCAGGCCTTATACGAATTCATCTGGAACGAGTACTGCGACTGGTATCTGGAGCTGTCCAAACCCATTCTCTGGGATGCGGACGCCTCAGCAGATGCGCAGCGCGGCACGCGCCAGACCCTGCTACGCGTTCTGGAAATCTGGCTGCGCCTACTACACCCACTGATGCCATTTATTACCGAGGAAATTTGGCAAACCGTTGGCCCACTGGCCGGAAAAACAGGACCCACCATCATGCTGCAAGCCTACCCGCAGGCTAACGATGGCGACATAGATGTTCGCGCCCATGAGGATATTGAGTGGCTTAAAGCGGTGATTCTCGGCATTCGCAATATACGTGGCGAAATGAACATTCCGCCGGGCAAAGCGCTTACGGTACTGCTGCGCAATGGCGACCAGAATGATCGACTCAGGCTGGCGGAAAATTCGCAATACCTTAGAAAGCTGGCTAAACTTACTGCGATAAGCTGGCTGTCGCCGGACGCGGTAGTCCCGATGGCGGCAACGGCGCTGGCTGGCGAACTTGAGATACTGGTGCCCATGTCGGGGCTAATCGACAAGGACGCTGAAATTGTCCGCCTCAACAAGGAAATCGGCAAACTGGAAAGCGATCTGATTCGCTTGCAGGGCAAGCTGGGTAACGCAGCCTTTGTCGATAAGGCACCGGTCGACGTCGTCGCCAAGGAGCAGGAAAAATTGCAAGCGCAACAGCAGGCACTGCAGACCTTACAGGAGCAGTTACAACGCATCCGGGAAATTTGATCACCTGGATTAGACAAGTAATCTGGTACAGGCCACCAATGAGCACGTGCCAAACATAATAAAAGCAGGACGATTATCCGAGGAAAGTGGTATGAGTGATCGCAAAAGCGGTACGGTCAAGTGGTTCAACAACGCCAAGGGTTTTGGCTTTATCACCAGGCAGGAAGGTGAAGATGATGTTTTTGTTCACTTCAGGTCGATTCAGGGCGACGGCTTTCGGACACTGAATGAAGGTCAGGCTGTCGAATTTACCCTGGTAGAGGGCCCCAAGGGGTTACAGGCTGAGGATGTGTTAAAGCTGTAGCCTGCCTCTGGATTTCGCCGAGTGATTCCGAGAGCACCCAACAACTCCACTTCAAATCTTCCATCTCAGCGTTTAGATGGAGTCCGGTTTGAGTATCGGTTATTTTCGCACGGGGCATTCCCCCGCGCACCATTGATGTTAGAATGCCCGGCGTAAAAAAACCGTGCAATCCTCGCACGGTACATCATTGGGAGGAAACCGATGAGTCTTATTACCCGGCTGATTGTCAGTCTCGTTATCGCCATCGTCACTGCTGCTCTGACGAACAAACTGCTTCGCAGCGATTTTGATCAGCTACTAATTCTTTTAGTCACGTTCTTCATTGCCACGGCCGCTACCGCATTGATCGTCGGCAATAATAGAGGCACCTCCATCAACCAGGATGCTGAGAAAGCGGCCTGGAAGCCCTCAAACGGCAATGCTAGACGCGAGCATGGCACGGTGAAATGGTTCAACGTCTCCAAGGGATTTGGCTTTATCGTCAAAAACGACGGCGAAGAAATATTCGTGCATTTTCGCTCCATCCGTGGCGAAGGGCGCCGCGGTCTGCGCGACGGCCAAAGCGTCAGTTTTATTGTGGCCCAGAGCGACAAGGGCCCGCAGGCCGAGGATGTGGTCGGAGAGGACTGATCAGGGCTCGTGTTTGGTGGTCAGCAGTTCCTGCCAGTACAGCTGAATCATGCACGAACCTTCGCGCAGCAGGGTGTCGGTGGGCAGCGACTCGTCTTCCAGCGCCATCTCCACGATAGCGTAACCGGTGTCGATTGAGAGCCGCGCCTGCGTTTGTAGCAGTTCATTCACTGGCAGTGCCAGCAACTCTGCCACGGTCGTCGCAAACTGACTGGCCACCAGCCTATGGGAGGCACGTCGCACTTCCTGCAAGGGAGCCACAGCCCGCAATGCCTGTACAACTTCCAAACCACCTATCTGCTCTCGTGTGACAGTATAGGTCCGCTTGAGCAACTCGTAGATGTTATCCAGTAAAAGCTGCGGATCTCCCGCTTCGAGGTATTGGTCAAACCACTGCTGGAAAATGACATTCTGCTTATCCATCAGCACCGCGCCGAGTGCGTTCAGGACAGCGTACTTATTCGGAAAGTAGCGATAAAGAGCCGGCACAGTGATGCCCGCTCTTTCGGCCACCAGATTCGTTGAGATCCTCTCCACTCCGACCTCAACCAGTAACTCTGCGGCAGCAGCGAGTATCGCTTCATAGGTGCGTTTGGCCCGCTCCTGCTGTGGCTTATTTTTTTCGAGCAGTTCGACCCGCTGCCTGACTGCTACCATTGGCGACATCCCCCTTGGCCTGTGCGCTTATGCCCACGAATCCCCCCGCCATCGTAGCTCAGCGGCCAGCGCTGATCCAGTGCAGCAATTCTACTTTGTCGAGGCATCCGGACAGAGGCATCCGGACAGAGAGTGGCGCGCACCGCCGCGCAATGACACAATGCGCGGCTTTGAGATTGAGATGGTCGAGTACCCACTCACAGAGTTTAATGTGATCTCCGCCCAATCTGGCTATACCCACACGACAATACGAAGGAATCAAGTTGAATCATAGTAAACCACGGACCGGACACCGCTTTCGCGGCGTTACGATGCCCACCAGCTCACATCCGGTCATTCGTCAGGTCAGGCGCCAGGGCGTCTACCCTTCTATTCACGGCAATAAGCTGTGGAAGTCCAGCCGACTGCTAATCGATTACCTGAACAAAAATCGACCCACACATTGCCATAACATCATTGATGTGGGGTGCGGCTGGGGCATCTCTGGTATCTGGTGTGCAAAGACACTCGGCGCGCGAGTCACTTCCGTAGATGCGGACCCGGACGTGTTTCCATTCCTGGAAGCCTCCGCCCGCCTCAACGGCGTTACCACGACCTCACTGGTTTCCAGCTTTGAGAAGCTGAGCACCACACAGCTCTCCCAGTTCGATATGCTTATCGCCGCTGACATTTGCTTCTGGGATGAATTGGTGGATCCGGTTTTCAATATGGTTAATCGGGCTGTCAAGGCCGGCGTGAAGCACATCGTGATCGCCGATCCGGAGCGAGCACCCTTCTTTGATCTAGCACGCCGTTGCGAAATTCGCCACTGCGCCGAGATCCTTGAGTGGCAGACCCGCACTCCGATCAAGGCCCGTGGCGCCCTTATGGTGTTGGAGAACGCTTGAGCTTGCCGGAGGCATTCGCGCTCAACCAGGGTGTAAGCTCCGCGCCCTGGCGTATGTCAAATAATTCGCTTGCTGCCCAATTTTTGACCGGCTATTGTGGCCTGCAGAGGCCATCGGTGGTATAAACGCGCCCTGTGTATCAGGTCAGTGCTGCAAGCACGGCAGGCGTGGAACTCTCCCGCCAGAGCCGCCCTGCACAGTGGAAAATACGTGGGACTGAACTACCTTCAGAGAGGGTGGATCTGCCCGCAGGGAACCTCGAGAATTTATGAAGCAGCTAGGCATACTTGACTCCGCTTTCGTCAATTTGGAGCAAACCAATACCCCGCAACACATTGGTGGCATTGGCATCTATGACCCATCTACGGCCCCGGGCGGATTCGTACGTTTCAAGGACGTGATCGCCAGTTTTGAGCGACGCCTCGGCAACATGCCCCTGTTTCGCACCCGCTTGGTGGAAGTGCCTGGCGGTCTGGATAGACCGTACTGGATTAAAGACGCCAACTTCGACGTGGAGTTTCACCTGCGGCATATCGCCCTGCCCGAGCCCGGCGACTGGCGGCAGCTATGTATCCAGACCGCGCGCCTCCACTCCCGACCATTGGACATGTCCCGTCCACTGTGGGAAGCCTATATTATTGAAGGGCTGGACAATATTCCCAACCTTCCCAAGGGTTGTTTCGCCGTGTATACCAAGATGCATCACTCCCTGGTCGACGGCGCAGGGGGCTCTTCCTTTATGGCTGCGCTGCACGACCTGGTACCTGACCCTGAATACACTCAAGCGTCGGAGGCTGAACCGCGCCTGGTAGACACCACTCCTTCAGTGGGCGAACTGCTGACCAAGGCGACTATCAACAGCGTGAAAAATACGGTGCAACTGGTCACCGGCACGGTCAGGAGCGCGCGCGACCTGAGCAAGTATGCGCTGGATATCTTACGCAACGAGATCCCTGCCCCAGATGTGTCCGCCCCCAAAACCATACTGAACAAGGCAGTAGGCCCACACCGTGTCTTCGATGCGGCGGAATTTCCACTGGAGGGTTTTAAGGACATCAAGAACGCCGTGGGTGTCACTGTGAATGACGTCGCTCTCGGCATCATCGGCGGTGCGTTGCGGCGCTACCTCATTGCGAAGGGAGAGGCACCCGCAGAAGGTTCGCTGTCCGCGGCCATGCCTTTGAACATGCGCACTCGCCGTGGCACCACGCAGGAAAATAACCAGGTCGGTTCGATTTTTGCCTCATTACATACCAACATCACTGACCCACTGGAGCGCATTATTGCAATAAAGCAATCGACGGAGAATGCCAAATTGAGCGGCGAAGCCAGCCCCATGGTGGACGCACTGATGCTGGCAGGCGTTTTTTCTCCGGTGATCTCAAAGTCGGTGGCCAGGTTCTGGGCACGCAACGAGTTGTCCAAGCATATTCCGATGAATATCTCGACCTGCATTTCCAATGTGGCGGGCCCTGATTTCCCGCTGTATTGCGCCGGCGCGAAGATGGTAGATTATTACGGCCTGGGTGTACTGACGCCCGGGATGGGAATTTTTCACCTTGTATTCAGTTACTCGGGGAAAATTACCTTGTCTGTACTGGCGGACCGGAACATCATGCCGGACCCTGAGTTCTACCACGACTGCCTCGTTGCAGCTTACGAGGAGCTCTACGCCGCAGCCATCAAGTTGGGATCGGGTCACCGCCCCAACAGTGCGGCAGTTGCTGCCAAAGCCAAGATTCGCTCACCCAAGCGCACGCGTGCTGTCGCTCGTGGCAAGGGCCAGACACGACCGAAACTGCTCGCCACTAAACCTCCCGCTTCAAAATCCGGGACGTCCGCAACCCGACTCAAAGCTACACGACGCGCAGCAGCCAAGCCAACACCGAAACTCAAGTAGTCCCAATCACGGCTAGCTAATGCCCCCGACCTCCCCGGGCGAAAAAAACCCGCCATGGGGCGGGTCTGCAACAACTCGGTAGGACCTGGATGGCATTGCATCGACGGCTGCATCGGGGCGACCGACACCACCCTGCAAATTCAGTGATATGATACGAGTTGCGCCTATAGTACAAATCGCTATGATATGTATCTAATGCAGTAAATATGTGTAAAACATGAATCATATTTATAGTACGTGATATGGACACCAGAGAATTCAACAAAGTTGATCTTAACCTTTTGATTGCACTACAGGTTTTGTCGGAAGAAAAAAGTGTTTCACGTGCTGCTGAACGTCTTTTCATCACGCAACCGGCAATGAGCAAAACCCTGACACGACTGCGCACACTGTTTGATGATGCCCTGTTCACCCGCAGTAGTCGCGGTATGCAACCGACCCCACGGGCCGTTGAACTTGCCGCCGGGCTCAGTGAAATACTGGGGGATATCTCGCACCTGTTGGAAGAACTGGCTCAGGGAAATCTGGACTTTGCCATACATATCAAACAAGCCAATTACAATACTGAATACCGGGTAGAGGATCGCGGCGGCAGTCCTCCTGCAATTCTGGTACGCAAGAATCACCCACCTGCTTACAGCGCTAGAAGTACTGCGCCACACAGACTACTTCATGCCAGCTCCGGCGTACCTACTGCAACAAGAGGACGCCACAGCCGGTATCACTGGACTGCCTGTGCCGCGAGGAGGTGACCTGAGCGTCAATTATGCGATGGTGACGCATAAGCGCACCTCCAATTCACCAATGCACAACTGGTTGTGGGATCAAATCACGTGTACCATCCGCGAGTTGCGCACACCTCTACAACGCAAGATGCGCCAGCGGATCACCGCAGGCAGCGCAGACCTGCAGCAATAGGCGTCTATGAGCGATAAAAAGCAGCGTGAAATTCCGCGCTTCGACACACCCATCATCGAAACACACTGCCATCTGGATTACCTGGACCAGGCAGCGCTGGACATCACTCTGGAAAAATCACGCGAGGTAGGAGTAGAGCGAATCATCACTATCGCTGTTGCTCTGGGCAACCTGCACCGGGTAATGGAGCTTACCAGATATTCTCCCACTATCTGGGGCACTCAAGGCATACACCCACATGAAGCGGGGTCCTATAACCTCGAGACCGATGCACTTATCAGAGACAACGCGAAGGACGCAAGAATACTCGCGGTAGGCGAAATCGGCCTGGATTATCATTACGATCATGCAGACCGCTCGGTGCAGCGCGCGGTTTTTGAACAGCAACTGCAGATAGCGGTAGAACTCGACCTGCCTGTGGTCATTCACACACGCGAGGCGGACGCCGATACGCGCGACATACTCCAGAATTACAGCGCCGCTCTAGCCCGCAAAGGTGTGATACACAGTTTCACCTCCACCCTGGCACTGGCCGAGTTCTGTCTGGCAGAGGGCTTTATGCTGGGCTTCAATGGCATCACCACCTTTAACCGCGCGGAAAATGTACGCCAGGTAGTAGCCGCGACGCCGGTGGATCAATTATTGCTTGAAACCGATGCTCCGTATCTCACGCCAGTGCCCTTTCGGGGCCGACCCAACGCGCCCTACTATCTGCCTTTTATCGCCCAGACAGTGGCTGCGATCAAGGAGTTGGAGGTCGAAGATTTACTGCGCCGGGCCTACAACAATAGTCTAGATCTATTTTTTGCAAAGCCTGGATAACATAGCTTGGGGCTCCTGACTCACTAAATTGAACCATGAATAATCTGCCCAAGCGTCTTCACTACTTCAGTGATAGACTACGCGCCGTTTCAAATACACCCAGCCCGAAAATCGCAGGCACACGTCACTGATGGATTACATAGTCGGACAACGTTGGGTCAGCCACGCTGACGCCCAATTAGGGCTTGGCATCGTCGTTGCTATTGAGGGACGCCGCGTCACGCTCACCTTTCCCGCAGTAGGCGAGGAGCGCACTTATGCGATGGAGAACGCTCCCCTCACCCGCTTGCGTTTCAAGGCCGGAGACCACATCTCTACAGTCGATAAGGTAGCAGTACTGGTCACCGAAGTGAAGGAACATCATGGGCTGTTGGTCTATGTGGGCATCGATCACCACGAGCAGCCGTTGTCAGTCTCGGAACTTGAGCTCGACGCTTTCGTCCAGCTCACAACACCGCAACAGCGTTTGCTCAATGGTCATTTCGACAAACACGGGGAATTCGCACTGCGCGTCGCAACATTTTTCCATGCGGACAAGTTACAGCGTTCTGCCGTCCGTGGCCTCATGGGTTCACGCACCAGTCTTTTGCCGCACCAGATCTACATCGCCAGCGAAGTGGGCCGGCGCCACGCGCCGCGCGTACTCCTGGCGGACGAAGTCGGGCTGGGCAAAACCATAGAAGCGGGCATGATCATTCAGCAGCAGATGCTGACCGGACGCGCATCGAGGATACTGGTATTAGTACCGCCCAGCCTGTTACACCAGTGGCTGGTAGAAATGTTGCGCCGCTTTAACTTACATTTCTCCCTCTTCGATACGGAGCGCCTCGCCGAAATTACTGAAGGCAATCCCTTCGAGACAGAACAGCTGGTGCTGTGTAGCCTCGATCTATTCCTGTCACAGCCCGAAGCACAACAGCAGGCGTTGGCCGCACTGTGGGATCTGGTGGCGATTGACGAGGCCCACCACCTGCACTGGTCGCAAGACACCGTAGGTGATGATTACCTTTTTGTTGAGGCCCTGGCACGGCGAAGCTCCGGGCTCTTATTACTCACAGCGACGCCGGAACAAATCGGGCAGGCTAGCCACTTCGCCCGACTGCGCTTACTGGATCCCACGCGCTTTCATGACCTGCAACGATTCCAGCAGGAAGAACTGCAGTACCGCAAGTGGAGTGAACTGGCCGACGCTCTGGAACAAGGCCAACCCGTCGGTGAACTACCTCCTGGACTGGACGCAGAAGCCCCGACCACCACCCTCATCGATCAGATACTCGATCGACATGGCACCGGACGGGTGCTGTTCAGAAATACCCGAGCCGCCGTTGCCGGTTTTTCGCAGCGAGTGTTACACCACTACCCGCTGCCCGCACCAGAGCAGTATTTGCTTGCCCAAGTTGATCTAAAGGAGCAACTTTATCCGGAACTGCCTTATGTCGATGACAGTTGGCTGTCTTTCGACCCACGGGTGGCCTGGCTTGAGACAATCCTAAAACAACTGCGACCTGCCAAGGTATTGGTTATTTGTGCGCATGCCGCAACCGCTGTTGCTTTGGAACACCATTTACACCTGCGCTCCGGCATTCGCTCTTCAGCGTTTTATGAGGGCCTGTCCATCATTGAACGAGATCGTGCTGCTGCCTACTTTGCTGACGAAGTCAACGGCGCACAGGTTCTCGTCTGTTCTGAAATCGGCAGCGAAGGGCGCAATTTCCAGTTCGCACACCACTTGATACTGCTCGACCTGCCAATGAACCCGGACCTCCTGGAACAACGTATCGGACGCCTCGACCGGATTGGACAGACGTGCAACGTAGACATCCACGTACCGTTTATGCAACATACCGCCCAACAATCGCTGTTCGAATGGTATGACAGCGGACTAAACCTGTTCCGCGACAGCTGTTCTGCCGGATACATGATTTTCGAATCGTTCCGGGACCGCTTGTTGTCGCAATTGGAACAGCGCACAGAGGAATTTGACGTCCTACTATCTGATAGCGCGGCTTTCACAGCGAAGACCCGACAGGAATTGCGCGAAGGTCGTGATAAATTGTTGGAGCGCAATTCCTGCAAGCCGGACATCGCCAGGAAATTGATTGATGAAATTACCGCTGTCGAATCCGAAGACACGCTGGAGCACTACCTGGAGGCGCTCTGCGAGACCTTCGGCGTTGACCAGGAAATTCACTCTGAGAAAACCCTGATACTGCGTCCCTCTGAGCACATGCTCACTGGCCAATTTCCCTTCCTTAGAGAAGATGGCACCACCGTCACCTTCAGCCGCGACAAGGCCCTCGCCCGCGAGGATATAGAGTTCCTGACCTGGGAACACCCCATGATTCTGGACGCCATGGACATGGTGCATTCAACAGAACTCGGTAACGCGGCACTTGGTACCTTTAAGCTGAAGGGCGTCGCTCCCGGAACAATGTTGCTGGAAGCGCTCTATACCGTTAACTGTATTGCACCCCGAGATTTGCAGGTGGAGCGTTTTCTGCCTCTTAGCCCCATGCGACTATTAGTCGACGCCCGGGGCAAGGATCTTGCTGAACTGGTGCCACATGCGCGCCTAAACCAGTTAATTGAGACCGTAAAGAAATCTACCGCCCTCGCTATCATAAAGCAGGTCGGTGTCGAGGTGGAGGCCAAATTATCGCTGGCAGCCGCGCTTGCCCAAACCAGGCTGCGGGACATATTGAACGACGCGGAGCAATCGATGCGCGCAGCCCTGGGCGCAGAGCTGGATCGCCTCACCGCGCTGCGGGAGGTCAATCCTTCTATCCGTCAGGAGGAACTGGACCATCTCAGCTACCGTATTGATGAATGTGCCATCCATATACAGCACGCACGTCTGCAATTGCAGGCCCTGCGCCTGATCATCACCACCTGACATTTTGCCAAGATATTCCATTGGCTATTGATCGCCGCGGGGTAGCATTGGTCATCGGCAATTCAAGCCAGACGGTATCACGCTGATCATATGGTAATAAATAAATGAAAACGGCGATCATCACAGGCATAACTGGCCAGGACGGGGCCTATCTGGCATAACTCCTGTTGGACAAAGGTTATAGCGTTACAGGGCACTATCGAAGAAGCAGCTCGGTTATTTTCTGGCGTGTAGAGGATCTGGGAATTGCTACCCATGAGCATCTTGATCTGGTGGAAGCCATTAGAATCGTTAACCCACGCATCCGTTTCTACCAGGCGTCAACGTCGGAAATGTTCGGTAAGGCGCAGCAGGTCCCACAAACAGGAGAGACACCCTTCTACCCGCGCAGTCCCTATGGCGTTGCGAAACTGGATGCGCAGCGCGACTGGGGCTTCGCAAAGGACTAGGTGCTTGGTAAGCAATTGATGTTACAGATCACACAGGCTGATACATTCGTACCTGCCACCAATAGAAAAAAAATTTGTGATTTCGTCAACATGTCCTTTGCAGCGGCGGATGTCAGTCTGGAGTGGTCCGGCAGCGGCACTCAGGAGTCGGCAGTGGACACCGCAAGTGGGTGCAAGGTGGTCTGTGTCAATCCACGCTACTGCCGCCCCGCCCAGGTCGATCTCTTGATTGGCGATGCGACCAAGGCTAAGACGAAGCTTGGATGGGCGCCGACCACAAACCTGAAAGACCTGTGCAAAATGATGGTGGCGGCCGACCTATAGCGCAATGAGCAGGGTCGCTCCTATTGATATGGGCAAAACTACATTACTCTCTGGTGCCGACGGGTTTACGGGACAGCACCTCACTAGAGAGGAGCACAGGTAAATCCAGATTTTGTACGCGCCAATGAGGTGCATCGACTCTGCGGCGACCCGCATAAACTCGAAGCGTGTGTCGGCAAGCTTGAACACCCAGCGCTGCAAGCCACCTTGCAGTGGATATTGAGTTCTGCCACGGAACGATCATTGCGCACCGAGGCGTCGGGCGACAGCCCGCAGCCATAATGACCTTGGAGGTCCGGGGATCTGATTAATCCCTGGCGGGGAGTGTAGCGCCAGGAAGCAGATCTCGTCCGAGCAATTCAAGCTCCACTTTGTCCAGAAGTTTTTCGAGCTTTTCCTTGAACACTTCCCGACTGAACAAATGACTGCGCCGGAAGGCCCGTTCGGCCATACTGCGGCGCTGCCGCGCATCTCCCATCACAGTGAGACTAAATGACTGCAACTCGTCGAGTGTCGTAAAACGAAAGCCGCAATCGCCGTGTTCAACAATCTCCCTTTGTCCGCCGCCATCAATGACAATGGGAACACAGCAGTTCTGCATCGACTCAACCGTAGTCATACCGAAATGTTCAACGCGCTCAGGCTTGGTCTCATCCAGACCGCAGGCATGCCAAAATACTGCCGCACGGCGATAGTAATCCTTAATCTCACGAACAGATGCATTGGCACGGACTTCTATCGAACACTGCGCTTTGGCTACTGCTTCCTCCAGCAATTCCAAGTAAGTATTACCAGGGGTACTTCCGCCGACCAGGACCAGCTTCCATCCGCGAGTCTCGCCAGGGTGCTTTTGGCACATCTCACTGAAAGCCTGCACCATTTCCATCTGCTTCTTGCTTCCGCTTATTTCGAATCTGGAGACCGAAAGGATAATATTTTCCTTGTTATCGGGTGTGCTTTCTGGATTGTACATGTTAACCGGAGGATAGAGCTTACTGGAGTGGTTTAACTGCCAACGCTTTTTCACCCATTCGCCCGTATAATCGCCATTAATAATCAAATGATCATACTTATCGACCTGAAAAAAACGTGCTCTTTCCTGATCGGGAAAGTGGCATACAAAAATGGATACAGGTGACAGCGGATTTACCTTACCCAACATATTTGCATTCACAAAAATGTCGTAGTTCAAACTTTCCCTGCTGATGATATCGAAGGGATTATTCGATTCCCCCAGCACCATCCCTTCATCGGGTGTATAGCGATTTCGCTCTTCAAAAAAAGGAATCCTGATAACTTTCATGGAACTCTGGGTCAGATCAAGATCAAACCATTCCTTGTAGTCGCTCAATTGCACGTCATTGTTAAAAATATAGGTGACGTCGTAGCGCTCCTGCATGATGGATGCCATTTCGGCAACATAACGCTGCCCCCCTCCGGCAAAATGCCCGGCGTGATCGTAGATACCCACTCTAATCCTTCGCAGACCCAACAGAATTTCCAAATGGGAGAAAAACATATAGGCACTGACGTCACCAATATAGCCGGGAAGGCAGATTTTCAGGGCCTGCAACACCTGTACGACCGTGCTGGTGTCATGGCTGATACACATTTTTCGCACGCCGTGAAGAAGCGAGCGATACAAAAGGTCAAACTCACGCTTTTTGTAGAAATGCGAGGTCGGTATGCAAGCAGGCAATTCCAATGGGAAATGCTTGGCGACAAATAAAAAACGGTTGCGTGTGCAAAAATACTCGCACAGGTCTTCAGATGAACTGCCGTGGTACTGGTGATACATGATACTGCTGGGCGAGTACCATAGCTGCCAGCCGATTTTCCGGCAGCGGGCACTGTAATCGACATCCTCCATAAACATGATGAATTCTTCATCCCAGGCACCGACGTCATCCAGGCACTCCCTACGAAACATGACGGAACCACCGGTCACGTACTCTCTTTGAATAGCTTTTGCATAGATATCGGAGTCATCCCGACCAAAACCGATGTCCCTGAAATAGAAGTGCTCAATCTCCTCAACACCGACGCTATTAATTTTGTCCTTGTTTGCAAAATATATTTTGCTCTGTACAGCTCCGATCTTTTCATCCAATCGAAAAACATCGAGAAAACCCTGGAGCCAGTTGGGATGAACGGTTGCGTCGTTATTTGATACAACTACATACTCACCTTGCGACTGATTGATGCCAAGGTTCAAGGCACGGGCGTAATTATTCTCGTCGTTCTCGAACACCTTGACCTGGGGGTAACGCTCTCGCACCCACGCAACACTACCATCCGTCGACCCGTTGTCCACCACTATGATTTCAAGCTCCAGACCCTGCTGGTTGGTAGCTAAAAGCGACGTGAAGAAATCTTGCAGGAAGTCCTTTCCATTAAAAGTGACAGTAAGAACTGAGATCCTGAGAAAATTCCTCATGAAACTACATTTTCCTGTACAGTCAACGTGGCAAGGATCTGTCTCAATTCGTCCGCCACTACCTCCGTATCAGCCTGCAAAGGAACCCCCGGTGACGGCTGTGATGCTGTGGGCCTAAAACTTGGTCGTAGCACTTTACGCTTATCAACAAAAGCAGAGTCAGAAACCTGTCTCTCTTCCAGATGCAACTGCGTTCTAACTTTTTCTACCGTCGGGTAAAACTCAATGTAGAGACTTTTGATGAAGAGTTTGAACCTGCCCGTTCTCAGCATCCAAAGAGCATTTCTACTCCTCTCCAGTAAGTAGCGTATCTTTCGACCCAATATGGACGACCATTTTTCATTGACGCTCATCTGATTTCTACCTCACCAACCACCGGTCAAAAACTTCAATTCTGAAATGCGAATCAAACTTCCCACTTCTCGGATTGGACATTCGTTTACTATTGAAAGAACAGCGTCCATAGATTCAGCTTCGATGATACTGTAACCGCCCATTGGAGTATGGTCATCTGCAACCACTGAGCTGTCTGGGATGACAGTCCTTGCACTAACAATTCCAATCAATCTACTTCCAAACGGAACATTCAGGGACGCGAGCCATGCTTCAAATCGGGTATAGATTTCCCGCTCTTCCGCAGTCTTTGGTTTACTCGCGCCATGGTAAGCAATCATATACCTGGATTTTTTGACCTGCATATCTCTCTGGCGATACTCGTCCAACATCAATTTAATGGCATGCCAGTTTGGCCTTAACTCAACGGCCAGACTCATCAGTCTGATTGCCGCTTCAATGTTTTCACTTTCCAGACGCTTGGCAGCAAGTCTCAAAATATGCGCGTCGTTTTCGTTCAAAATTGGCTCGGTACCAATGCCGTTTGAATCACTCACTATTCCATAGACATCGTTAATGCAAGAAAATAATGTCGTGCATAACTGCGTGTATTCTTCGGGAGCGATCAACCCTACTCCATGCTTACTGAGAGCATTTACAACTTGAGCTAGAATTTCAAAATCGCTTCTGGCAAGCAGGTTATCCGGGGGCACTTCTTCACTCGGTTGTTCAAATAGCGTTTTTACTGTCGGGAAAAACTTTTGTCGTACCAGTTCATTGCTTTCGACGAAGGTATCGTAAATTAGTTTTCTCGCCTCCAGGGCTGGCTGCTGGCCCTTTCCCGTAAGCCCCTTGGCAATAATCTTCTTGCACATCGCGCGCAAGTTACTTACTTCGAAACGCTCCGAATTTATTGGAAAGGTAAAGTTAACCGCCCTCGCCAGGACCTGCCCAAATGGCCTAAGCGACTCGTTATCGGCTTCAACCGACTTATTCAAGGTACCTACCAGGGCGCGATCAATCTTCGCGGTAAAATCGTCAAGCAGATCCCCATTCAAGAAACGTTCTTGTGCGAACAACGAGACGTCCAGAGCCTCAAATCCAAAACATCTCTCCCAATTAGCGAGCATCTGATGGTAGTTGTAATAGTAATTTCCGGGGTTGCATCTCTGCAGAAATTTTCTTAAAGATTCAGTGCCGTTATTTTTCAGGTGTGTTGAATAATACGAGGTACACGTGCCCACCTGCTCCCGCAGATAACAAACAATTTTTATTTCATCGAAATACGCTGACAAAAAATTGTAAACATTGTCCATTTCCTTATTAGTTCGAATGCGGGAGTGAAAGTGCTCACTGGATATTACAAATGTATGGATGCTCTCTGGAGCAGAGCGTATTTCATTTTCAAAATCCCTAATAAATTTTTGCTTGAAATCGTGCTTCGCAGCAGGAGTCTTGATCCCCTCCTCCCGGAAAAAATCGTCGTATCGCTCATCATTGATACAGTACGCAGGTATAGCGCGATTGTTCGTTTTACCGGCGCTTTGTACAAAATGGTAGCCGGCACTTTTGAGTTTTTTTCGATTCAAATACAGATAGTTTTGTATTGAAGTAGTACCTGTCTTCTCAGTACCAATGTGAATAATGGCTTTCAAGTCAAACGTCCTTAACCATTTGGAAATATAGTGTTCTGTGGTTGGTAATATCCCATGACCGCCCTGTGTCAGAGCCGGCTCGACGACCAGTGCGCCCCTGCACTGCCAGCGTGTGCCAAAATAACACAACCACTGAATTAACTTAGAGTTTTTAGCCTTGTTCCTGCATGATATCCAATCAACTCACCTTGTCAATCAGCCCACGGTCAAGTGTGACCTGGGTCCGCTGAGGGTTAGTTCGGCTCGCAACATTGTACACAACCGGGCCCGGGCGTTTACACTCCAATACGCAATGGCCGGGTAACGCTGCATTTCAGCGATAGTATTGCGTTAATGCTCTTACCACCGGAGAACCAACAAGCTGTGAAAGCCCAGTTCCCCCATCTGCTGTCGCCAATTCAGATCGGCACCATGCGGCTCAAAAATCGCATGGTTATGTCACCCATGACGACGGCGTACTGCAACGCAGACCAAACCCCGAGCAAGCGACTGATTAGTCATTTTGAAGCACGCGCACGAGGTGGCGTAGGCCTGATTACTCTGGAACTGGTCACAGTTGCCACAGATCACCCGTATATGCATCGGTCGATGACTCTGGGTGAGGACCGATTTATCGAGACCCATCGCCCGCTGGTGGAGGCCATCCATCAGCACGGCGCCAAGGTCCAACCGCAATTGAGCCATACCGGCCCGGAAAGTGTTGCTCCGATGTTCGGGGGTCCACAGCCAGTAGGTCCGTCCGTGGCAGTCGCCCCTGTGTGGGGCTGGCCCAGTCGTGAACTGCATGAGAAGGAATTGCCGGACATTGCGATCCAATATGGCGAGGCCGCCAGGCGTGCCCGGGAAGCGGGTTATGATGGAGTCGAACTGCACGCGGCACACTGTTACAACCTGCTCGGCTCGTTCCTGTCGCCATTACGCAACAAGAGAACTGACGACTATTCCGCATTCCGTCTGGAGACTCGTACCCGATTTGTAGTGGAAGTGCTGGAACAGATCAAATCTCGCGCGGGGCGGGACTTTCCCGTTACCTTGAGTATCTCCGGTTACGAGCGCGCACCGGGTGGTCGCGGACTTGACGATACCCAGGCCATCGCTCCGATCCTGGTGGATGCAGGGGTGGACTGTTTTAGAGTCAGTGGCGGTATCAGTGATGCCCTGGTTACCCAGATGGTCAGTCGCTCTGAGGCGGGTGATGGCATGAATGCAGCGAATGCCGAGTCGATCCGCAATGTGGTGGACGTTCCCGTGATGGCCGTTGGTCGTATTCACGACCCCGTTGTAGCCGAGGCGATCATCGCCAACGGACAGGCCGACCTGGTCGCCATGGCCCGACCGCTACTGGCTGACCCGGAACTCCCCAACAAAGTCGCCAGTGGGCGCTACCGGCAGATTCGCCGCTGCATCTCCTGTGAAAGTTGCATCGACTCCATGCAGACTTACGATGACCTGCGCTGTGCTCTCAATCCGCAGTCCGGTCGCGAATCTGAATTGTCACTTGAGAAAACCAACACTCCCAGGCACGTGGTCATCGTCGGCGGAGGTCCCGCCGGAATGGAAGCCGCGCGGCAGGCCGCCGAACGCGGCCACAAGGTTACCTTGCTGGAAAAGCAGCAGCGCCTGGGTGGATCACTGGTACTCGCCTCTACCGTGCACGGCGATAACGAGCATTTTCTGGACTTTCTTAAAGCGGAGATGAAGCGCCTGCCAATCACGGTCGAACTGGGGGTTGACGCCACCCTGGCCAGAGTTCGTGTACTCAATGCGGATGCCGTAATTGTCGCCACCGGAGCCCGGGTGCTCACGCCCGAGATTCCCGGCCGCGAGCTTCCCCATGTTCTCACCGGCTCGCAGATGCGGGCATCGCTTGAGTCGCTGCCACACTGGCTGCAGCGTTTCATCATCCCGTCACTGCTGCGCACGGCCAGTAAAGCCTGGATGCCGCTGGGCAAAAAGGTGGTCATCATAGGTGCAGACCTCGCCGCCGTGGAACTGGCCGAGTTTATCGCCCACAGAGGTCGCCGGGTCCATCTGCTGGAGTCCGGCAACAAGATAACACCCGAAGTGGGCAAGAAACGTCGCAGTGAACACATGGACCGTCTCGACAAGTTGCAGATCACACTCAATACCCGGGTAGGGATTGTGCGCATCGAATCCACGGGTGTGGTGATCCGCTCCAGTAACGGAACTGAGCGGCTGGTGACAGCCAACACCGTCATTATCGCGGGGAACCCGACTGCCGCCACGGCGCTAGCTAATCAGTTTACCGAAGCGGGGTTCCGAACGAAGGCTATCGGCGATTGTACCGGGCTCGGGCTTATTGCCGGTGCCACGCGGGATGCGGCGGAGGCTGTTGCCAGCCTGTTCAACAACAACTGACTACTTCCCACGCTGCGAACACGAGGCGAAAAAAAAGCAGTACCTCGAGCGATACTGCCATTTTGTTTGGTGGAGCTAAGCGGGATCGAACCGCTGACCTCAACACTGCCAGTGT
>Ga0163144_10011720_pt1 | contig 18515 bp, 19 predicted proteins | sample OliLak19BULKMAT1_FD_123175 | JGI IMG/M metagenome (GOLD analysis project Ga0163144, IMG submission 123175) | Freshwater microbial mat bacterial communities from Lake Vanda, McMurdo Dry Valleys, Antarctica - Oligotrophic Lake LV.19.BULKMAT1 | ecosystem: Environmental > Aquatic > Freshwater >... | reverse complement strand
GTCAACATCATCGCGGAATGCAAGCGCCGCTCGCCATCGCGCGGTGTCTTACGATCGGCGTATGACCCGGTGGCCATTGCGACGGCCTACGAACGTGCCGGAGCGGCCGCGATCTCGATCCTGACGGAGCCTGGCTTCTTCGACGGGTCGCTCGATCATCTGATCGCTGTCCGGGAGGCTGTGAAGACTCCCTTGCTGCGCAAAGACTTCATGGTCCACGAGTACCAGCTGCTCGAAGCGCGCGCGGCGGGTGCGGACGCCATCCTGCTGATCGTTGCCGCCCTCAACGATGCCGACCTGCGTCACCTGGCGGAAGGCGCGCGGGCGCTGGGACTGGCCGCGCTGGTCGAGGTGCATGACCTCGAGGAATGCGACCGGGCCCTGACCACCGGCGCGTCAATCATCGGCGTGAACAATCGGAACCTGCGGACGTTGCAGGTGGACCTCGACGCCTCACACGTGATCGCGGCGCGCATTCCGAAGGACGTGATCAGCGTCAGCGAAAGCGGCCTCAAGACCCCGGCTGACCTGCGGTCCATGAAGGCACTGGGCTACCGGGCCTTCTTGATGGGCGAACGGTTCATGGTCGACCCGGATCCGGGCGCCGCCTTGGCCGGACTGATCGCGTCGTTGGGAGCGAGACCGTGACCGCGGTCAAGATTTGCGGCATCACGAGGCTGGATGACGCCGAAGTCGCCGTGGCCCTCGGCGCCAACGCGCTCGGCTTTGTGCTGTGGCCTGCGAGCCCGCGGCACACGACCGCCGCGGCGGCCGGCGAGATCATTCGCCGCCTGCCGCCCTTCGTCACGCCGGTGGGCGTGATGGTCAACCCATCGGCCGACGAGATTGCGAGGGCGGCCCACGTCGGACTGCGTCTCGCGCAGATTCATGGCACGGTGCCGGCAGGGCCGGTGCGGCTGCCGTTGTTGCGCGCCGTTCATTTGAGCGCGCATGGCGGCGACGCCATCGAGCCGGATGCAGACGATGACACGGTACTGCTGGATGCGAACGACCCCGTTCGCCATGGCGGCACCGGGCAGACGGTCGATTGGACGCGCGCGCGCGCGGTGGCGGCGAAGCGGCGCATCGTACTGGCTGGCGGGCTGACGCCGGAGAACGTGCGGGAGGCCATCCTGGCCGTTCGTCCGTATGCGGTGGATGTGGCGTCTGGCGTGGAGTCCACGCCCGGCGTGAAGGACCACGAGTTATTACGGCGGTTTATTGCCGCTGCCAAGGAGACGGTGTGAGCAAGGCATCAAGCTGGTTTGGCCGGCGCGATCCAGTGGGCGGCTACTTCGGCGCCTTCGGTGGACGATTTGTCCCCGAGACGCTGGTCGCGCCGATCGAGGCGCTGGAGACGGCGTATCTCGAGGCGCGACGCGATCCGCTGTTTGGCGCGGAGTTGCAGCGCCTGCTGCAGCACTACGCCGGTCGCGAAACACCGCTGTGGGACGCGCGTCGCTTGAGCGCGGTGTGCGGCGGTGGCCGCATCCTGTTGAAACGCGAAGATCTTACGCACACCGGCGCGCACAAGATCAACAACGCGCTCGGTCAGGCGTTGTTGGCGAAGCGGATGGGCAAGACGCGCGTGGTCGCCGAGACCGGCGCCGGGCAGCACGGCGTCGCCAGCGCCACGGCGTGCGCCCTGCTGGGACTCGAGTGCGTGGTCTACATGGGCACCGAGGACATGCGCCGCCAGGCGCTGAACGTGTTCCGCATGCGCCTGCTGGGCGCCACCGTCGTCGGCGTCGACTCCGGCAGTTGCACGCTGAAGGACGCCATCAACGAAGCCATGCGCGACTGGGTGGCTCGTCCGGATGATACGCACTACTTGCTCGGTTCGGCGCTCGGTCCCCATCCGTATCCGCTGATGGTTCGCGAGTTTCAGTCGGTCATCGGCAGGGAAGCGCGCGAGCAGTGCCTGGCGCAAGTGGGACGGCTGCCAGACGCCGTGATTGCGTGTGTCGGCGGCGGCAGCAATGCCATCGGCATCTTCGACGCGTTCATCGACGATGCCGGCGTGAAGCTGATTGGTGTGGAGGCGGGCGGCGAGGCCATTCGGTCGGGCCGGCACGCGGCGCGCTTTGCCGGCGGCGCGGCGGGTGTGCTGCAGGGCACGCGCACGTATGTCCTGCAGGACGCACACGGCAACATCGAGGCGACGCACTCGGTGTCGGCGGGGCTCGACTACGCGGCCGTGGGTCCCGAGCATGCGTATCTGCAGGAGACGGGACGCGCCGAGTATCCGTATGCCACCGACGCCGAGGCGCTCGACGCCTTCCAGCAGTTGGCGCGTCTTGAGGGCATCATCCCCGCGCTGGAATCGGCGCATGCGATTGCGTATGTGCTGAAGAGTGCGAAGCGCTTCGGCCCCGATGCCGTGCTGCTGGTGAACCTGTCGGGGCGCGGTGACAAGGACGTGCAGACCGTGGAGCAGATTCTGACGGAGGCCGGCCGTGTCGCGAATTAGCGAGCGTTTCAAGGCGCTGCGCGCCAGGCACGAGACCGGCCTGGTGACCTACATCACGGCCGGCGACCCCGACCTCGAACGCACGGCCGGCATCATGAAGCGCCTCGACCAGGCCGGCGCCGACGTCATCGAACTCGGCGTGCCGTTCTCCGATCCGCTGGCCGATGGGCCGGTGATTCAGCGGGCCACCGAACGGGCCCTGGCCGCCGGAACGACTCTCCCCAAGGTCCTGGCCATGCTGGCGGGGGTGCGGGCAGATATTTCGGTCCCGGTCGTCATCTTTAGCTACGCCAATCCGATACTCCGGATGGGTTTGGACCGGTTTGTCGAGGCAGCCCGGAAAGCCGGCGTGGATGGGGTGCTGACCCTGGACATGCCAGCCGAGGAGGGCGAGGCCTTCCGGAGCGCCTTTACCGGGGCGGGGATTGATACAATTTTTCTGCTGAGCCCGACGACCACGGTCGAGCGTATCCGCAAGGCAGCGGAGCTGGGCAGCGGGTTCCTGTATGGGATCTCCCGTCTCGGGGTCACGGGTGTCCGCGACACGGTCGACGACTCGGCCAGGACACTGGCCGAACGGGTGAAGGCCGAAACCACCATGCCGTTGGCACTGGGCTTCGGGCTGTCCCGGCCGGAACACGTGAAGACGGTCGGCCAGTGGGCCGACGCGGCGGTGGTGGGAAGCGCGCTGGTGAAAGTGATTGCCGAGCACGGACAGGACCCGGGCCTGCTGGACGAGGTGGAGCGGTACGTGCGATGGCTGCGGAACTGAACTTAGAGGCGCTCCGGGACGAGATCGACAAGATCGACGCGGTGATCGTTCGCCTGCTCGATAGCCGCGCGCGATGCGCGTACACGGTGGGCCGCCTGAAGCACGCACTGGGACGCCCCATCTATGAGCCGGCACGCGAGGCGGCGGTGATTGCCCACGTGCGGCAGGTGAATGACGCGCTCGGCGGGCCGCTCGACGGCGACGCCGTGGCACGGTTGTATGAACGCATCATGGACGAGGCCCGGCGCATTCAGCGCCTGGAAGCCGAGCGGGATGCGCGCGAGAAGAGTCAATCGGAGTAGCGGCGGGTCTTTAGCGCGCCTATTTGGACCGTAGAGGTGGGTCTTTAGACCCGCCTGTTGCAGAGAGAGCACATCATGGTTGTCGTAATGAAAGAGCGGGCGAGTGACACCGACGTTGAAGCGGTGATCGCCAGCCTCGTGGAAATGGGCATGGACGTGCACCGTTCGACCGGTGCCTCGCGCATCGTCCTCGGTGTCGTCGGCGGTGGCAAGGTTGACCCGCGGCTGATCGAGCTGATGGCCGGCGTGCACGAAGTGCTGCGCATCACCCAGCCGTACAAGCTGGCGAGCCGCACCTTCAAGCCCGACGACACCATCATCACCATCGGCGACCTCCGCATCGGGGGCGACGAAGTGATCGTGATCGCCGGGCCCTGCTCGGCGGAGAGCGAAGAGCAGGTCCACGCCACGGCTGCCGCTGTCAAGCGCGCCGGGGCCAAGATTCTCCGCGGCGGCGCCTTCAAACCGCGCTCATCGCCGTACAGCTTCCAGGGCATGGGCGAAGCCGGCCTGCAGTTGCTGCGCTCGGGCGCCAACGCCCACGACCTCAAGCTCGTCACCGAGGTCATGGACGCCAGCCAGATCGAGGTGATCGGCAAGTACGCCGACATCTACCAGGTCGGCGCGCGCAACATGCAGAACTTCACGCTGCTCCGCGAGCTGGGCCGCACCCGCAAGCCGATCCTGCTGAAGCGCGGCATCGCGGCGACGATGGAGGAGTGGCTGCTGTCGGCGGAGTACATTCTGGCGGGCGGCAACACCGACGTCATCCTGTGCGAGCGCGGCATCCGCACCTTCGAGACCTTCACGCGCAACACGCTGGACCTGTCGGCGATCCCGATCATCAAGGAGCTGTCGCACCTGCCGATCTTCGTGGACCCGAGCCACGGCATGGGCCGCCGCGACAAGGTGGCGCCGATGGCGCGTGCGGCGGTGGCCGCCGGCGCTGACGGCCTGATCATCGAAGTGCACAACGATCCCGATCACGCCCTGAGTGACGGCGCGCAGTCGATGTTCCCGTCGCAGTTCGATCGCCTGATGGCGGAACTGCGCATCATCGCTCCGGCCATTGGCCGCAGCATCTGTCTTGAGCCCGTCGCCCGTCGCGGTTGGGCGCGCTGACCCCATGCCTGAGACCCAGCCCCGGCTCGCCGTCGTCGGTCCGGGGCTGATCGGTACCTCGGTCGCGCTGGCGGCCGCCCGGCGCTGGCCGGGTCTCGAGGTCCGTACCGTCGATCAGGGAGAGCCGCTCGAAACCATCGGCGACTCGCTGGTGGTCGTTCTCGCCATGCCGGTCGATGTCATCATCCAGACGCTGCCGCGTCTCGGCGCGATCATGCATCGGCAGGCGCTCGTCATCGACACCGGGAGCACCAAGCGTGCCGTGATGGCTGCCGCAGCCGCGGCCCACCTGTCGCAGTTCGTCGGTGGTCATCCCATGGCCGGCGGCACCACCACGGGGCCGTCTGAGGCCCGGGCCGACTTGTTCGATGGCCGCGCGTGGTTCCTCTCCAATCCTGATGTCCCCGATGCGGTCCGCCGGGCGGTCAAGTTCGTGGAAGCACTCGGCGCCAGGCCGGTGGTGCTGAGCGATCATGGCGAAGAACACGATCGGCTGATGGCCGCCGTCAGCCACCTGCCGCAACTGGCCGCCAGTGCGCTTATGCTGACCGTCGGTCGGGCGATCGGCACCGACAACCTCAAGTGGGCGGGCAAGGGATTACGCGACACGACCCGGCTGGCCGGGAGCCAGGCGAACGTGTGGGAAAGCATCCTGGCCACCAACAGCCAGGAGGTCAGACCGCTCTTGCGCCAGTTGGCCGCAGAGTTGGTCAACCTGTCCGACCAGCTCGACGATCGCGAGGCCATTCGCAAGTTCTTCGACGAAGCGGCGCGCGCCAAGTCTTCCTGCCTATAATCGAGGCATGAACAAGGTCCTGGCCACGGCCGACGAGGCAGTCGCCGCGATTCCCGATGGCGCCAGCATCATGATGGGCGGCTTCGGGCTGTGCGGCATTCCCGAACATCTGATCGCCGCGTTGCACCGTCGCGGCACCAAGAACCTGACCATCATCAGCAATAACGCCGGCATCGACGACTACGGGGTCGGACCGCTGCTGAAGTCGCGACAGGTGCGCAAGATGATCTCGACCTACGTCGGCGAGAACAAGGAGTTCGAGCGGCAGTTCCTGCAGAAGGAAATCGAGGTGGAGTTGGTGCCGCAAGGCACGTTCTCCGAGCGCATGCGGGCCGCCGGCGCCGGCATCGGCGGGTTCTTCACGCCAACCGGCGCGGGCACGCTGATCGCGGAAGGGAAGGAAAGCCGGGTGATTGACGGACGCACCTACATTCTCGAAGCGCCGCTGTCGGCCGACTTCGCTTTCATCAAGGCCTGGAAGGGCGACCGGGTCGGCAACCTGGTGTATCGCAAGACGGCGCGCAACTTCAATCCGATGATGGCGACCGCGGCGCGCCACACCATTGCTGAAGTCGAAGAGTTGGTGGAGGCCGGCGCGCTCGAGCCGGACGGTATTCACACTCCGGGCATCTTCGTGACGCGACTGTTGCAAGGCCCGGCCTACGTGAAGCGGATCGAGAAACGGACCATCACCAATGGATAAGCGCGACCGCATCGTTCAGCGCATCGCCCGCGACCTCAAGGACGGCGACTACGTCAACCTGGGCATCGGCATGCCGACCCTGGTGGCCAATTGCGTTCCGCCCGGCGTGGAAATCACGTTGCATTCCGAGAACGGCATGCTGGGGGTCGGGCCGTATCCGCGCGAGGCCGAAGTCGACGCTGACCTGATTAACGCCGGCAAGGAGACCGTCACCGAGCTGCCTGGCACGTCGTACTTCAGCAGCGCTGATTCGTTCGCGATGGTGCGCGGCGGGCACATCGACCTCACGGTGCTGGGCGCCCTCGAAGTGGATGCCGAGGGCAACCTCGCCAACTGGATGATTCCCGGCAAGATGGTCAAGGGCATGGGCGGCGCGATGGACCTGGTGGCCGGCGCGAAGCGCGTCGTCATTGCCATGGAGCACACCACCAGGGACGGCGGACACAAGATTCTGCCGAAGTGCACGCTGCCGCTCACCGGGCTGAAGGTGGTGAGTCAAATCGTGACCGAGCTGGCCGTGATCGAGGTGACGCCGCAAGGCCTGCTGCTGAAGGAGATTGCCAGCGACACCACGCTCGACGCCGTGATCGCCGCCACCGGCGCGACGCTCCGCGTCGCCGAGCCGCTGGGGCGCTTCTAGGGAACTTACACCGCATTGCCCTCGTCCGTACGAGGGGGTGAGGTGTTGATGCGAAACGCGCTGCTGACAGTTGTCCTGGCCGGATTGATCGCTCCCGTGACCGCCCTGGCGCAGTCGGGAGAGATCTCAACCTACCGCCTCACCGGCACGCGCCTGGCCATTGGCCAGGACGTCCACATTGAACGCGACGAAGAGGTCACCGACGCGGCGGTCGTCGTGGGCGGCTCCCTGATTGTCGATGGGCGGGTTCGCGACGGCATTGTCGTCGTCGGCGGTAACGTGCGGCTGACGGCCACCGCCGATGTTCGCGGCGACATTGTGCTGGTCGGCGGGCAGTTACAACGCGACGCCGGCGCGCGGCATACCGGCAGCGTCAACTACATCTCGTTTGGCGACTGGTCGCGGCGCACCTTCGGCTGGTTGCCGACGTTTGAGTTCGGTGAGTTTGGCCGGTGGCTGAGTCTGGCCGGAACGTTTGCGCGCGTGTCGCTGCTGGCCGTGTTGATGGGGCTGACGCTGCTGGTGGCCCGGCCGGCCGTGGCCCGCAGTGGTCGCGCGGCGGTCGCCGAGCCCATTCGCGCCGCCCTGATCGGTCTGGCCGCCGAAGTCGTCTTTGTCCCGATCCTGGTCGCGGCCTCGATTGGCCTCGCCATCACCATCATCGGTATTCCGTTCGTGGCGCTGCTGGTGCCGAGCGCGATTGCGATCGCGGTGGTCGCACTCGTGCTGGGCTTCACGTCGCTGGCATGCCGGCTGGGTGAGTGGGTGGAGGATCGCCTGGGCTGGCAACCGGGAAATGCGTTGGTCGCGACGGCGATCGGCTTCTTCTTGATCATGGGCCCGACGCTGGCGGCGCGCCTGGTCGGGGTCGGCCCCGATGCACTCCGGCCGTTGGCCTTCGTGCTTCTGATGTTCGGCCTGGCGATCGAGTTCCTGGCGTGGACCGTCGGCCTGGGTGCCGCGATTCTGACCGGGTTGGGGCGGTGGCACACCGTGCCGCCACCGATTTCCGCCGCTCCGTCGCCGCAGGCGCCGAGCGTCGCTTACTGACCGCCGGGATCGCCGAGGCCCGGGCGCACTTGCACGAGGGAGTTCGCCGACGCGATCACCTTCGTGCCTTTCTTGAGGTTCAAGCGAATGCGAAAGCTGCCAGGATTCCTGAACTGGTGCTCAACGGTATAGCGCCGCTTGATCTGACTTGTGCCCGCCTGGTACGGCTCGCAGTCGGCTTCGGCCGTTGAGGTCGTGAGGTCGCCCCACTCCCACTCCACGGTGGGGCAGTAGAACTCCTCGTTGTTATCAGCGCCACCCTTCACCTCGGCTACCACCACGATCCGCGCGGGCGCGAACGTCACGGCCGGCGTCGCCTTGAGTGATAAGCTAGGCTTCTTGTTGCCGCCCTGCTCGTGGGCCTGCAGGGCATTCGGGATGACGAGTAGAGCGCTGAGCGCCAGGATTGCGATCTGAGCGACGCCTGTATGTAGTTGCATGGCAAGGTCCCCCGCAGGCGGGGCGCAAAGGAATTCTAACCCAACATGCAGGTCCCTTACGAAGTGCCTCGCCTGTCCGTCAGCAGTGCCCCCATGGGCGCCACCGACACCGACCTTATCATCATCCCGATTGCCCAGGACCACGTCGCGCCGGCCGTTGCTGCCTACGACAACGTGGTTGGAGGCGACCTCAGCTCAGCACTGGAGCGCGGGGAGTTCCACGGCAAGGCCTGCGAAATCTACGTGTCGCGACGGCCCGGCCAGAACTGGCGGACTGCGCGCGTGATGTTTGTCGGCGGCGGCCCACGCGCGGAAATCGATGCCGAGCGAGTCCGGCGCATGGCTGCGACCGCGGCTCAGTCGGCCCGGCAACAGCGCCTTGGCCGGGTGGCATGGGCCGATGTCGAGCCCGGCGCCCTGTCGACGACTGCGCGGGTGGAAGTGATCGCTGAAGGTGTGACCTTCGCCAATTTTGACAACGGCGTTTACAAGAGCCGCAACGACCGTCAGTTCTTCATCACGGATGCGGTCATCCTGACGGGCGATGAGGCGGCCGCCGCGGCGGCCACTGGCCGTGCGACGGGCGAGTCGATTAACGCCGCCCGAGTCCTGGTGAACGAACCAGGAAACTACCTGACGCCGCGCATCCTGGCCGAGAAGGCGCAGGCATTGGCATCGGTCCCCGGAATCACCGCTGAAGTGCTCGACGAGCGAGCCATCGAGTCGCTCGGCATGGGGATGCTGCTCGGCGTATCCCGTGGCAGCGTCGAGCCCCCCCGCTTGCTGGTGCTGCGCTACGCGCCGGCCTCCGCGCCGGCAGGCGCCACGCTCGGCCTGGTCGGGAAGGGCGTGACGTTTGACACCGGCGGCATCTCGTTAAAGCCGGCCGACGGCATGGAGCGCATGAAGGACGACATGGCTGGCGGCGCCACCGTCGTGGCCGCCCTGCGGTCCATTGCGCTTCAGCAATTGCCGATCAACGCGATCGCCGTCGTCCCCATGACCGAGAACATGCCGGGCGGCAAGGCGACCAAGCCCGGCGACATTCTTCGCAGCGCCTCTGGCCTCACGGTGGAAGTGAACAACACCGATGCGGAAGGCCGCCTGATTCTCGGCGACGCCCTGTGGTACGCGCGCCAGCGTGGCGCCACCCATGTCATCGACGTGGCCACGCTCACCGGCGCCGTGGTCGTCGCCCTCGGCAAGATCACCACCGGGTTGTACGGCACCCCCGAGCCCTGGGTGAATCACATCCGCGCGGCGGCCGGACGGGCCGGCGAGAAGCTGTGGCCATTGCCGCTGTTTGAAGATTATCGCGAACAGTTGAAGAGTGAAATTGCTGACATGGTGAACAGTCCTGGCCGGCCAGCCGGGTCGATTACCGCGGCGATGTTCCTCAAGGAGTTCGCCGGCGAGGGCGCGTGGGCCCACCTCGACATTGCCGGGACGGCCTTTGCCGAAGAGGTCAAGCCCTGGCAGCCCAAGGGCGCGACCGGCGCCATGATTCGCACCTTAGTGGATGTGGCCCGCGGCGGCCTTCCCGGTGTCTAATCAGGAAGTGCAGGCTCCTCAGTCGACGACGCCGACCGTCACCATCGTGCAGGTGGTGACGGACGAGCCGTCAAAAGAACTCGGCATGATCGATGTCTCGGTGGCGGCCTTCGGCCTCATCGGCGTGATCATGATCGCGGCGGTGGCGGCGGGGTTACTCGCTGGTCCCCTCTACATCTGGTATCGATCCAGGCGCGCCATCACCATCATCGAGGCGCGCGGCAACCAGCACAATCTGTTCAGGGGCTGAGCCTAGCGCGGATCCTGCGAGGCCAGCGTGGCCTGGCCCTTGAGCGACTTCCGATAGCGCATCACCGCGCTGAACAGTGACTCGGCAATCTTCTGTTTGTACGCGCTGGTCTTGAGCAGCGACAGTTCCTGCTTGTTGCTGACGAACGAGATCTCGGCCAGCACGCTCGGCATGGCCGCGCCAATCAACACCACAAACGGCGCTTTCTTGACGCCGCGGCTGCGGATCTCCTTGTTGCTCTTGCGCAGTGAGGTGACCAGCGACTCCTGGACCATATTGGCCAGGTCGCGTGACTCGTCCAGCTTGTTGTTGAGCGCGATCGCCTTGATGATGTCCGGCAACTGGTGCATCTCGCGCGCCGAAGCGGAGTTCTCGCGCGCCGCCACGGTTTCGGCTTCGGGCGATGAGGCAAAACTCAGGAAGTACGTTTCGATGCCCTTGGCCGCCTCGTTGCGGCTGGCATTGGCATGAATCGACAGGAACATGTCTGCGCTCTCGCGGTTCGCGATCTCGGTGCGCTCTTCAAGCGGAATGTAGACGTCGGTGCGTCGCGTCAGCACCACCTCCAGCCCCGGCTCCTTCAGCAGCAGCCTCTCGAGGCGCAAGGCGACGTCCAGCACCAGCGTGGCTTCGTTCAACCCCTTGCCCAACACGCCAGGGTCGTGACCGCCGTGACCAGCATCGATGACGATGCGCGAGACGCCAAGTCCGAGTTGGCGGGCCATCGAGAAGCCTCCCGCGCCATTTGCCGCAGGCACCGAAGGAGACGGCGGCGTCGGCCTGGCGATCTCAGTGGCAGACGTCGCCACGGCCAACGGCGGCTCTGGCGCAATCGCACTGGGCGCGACCGTGGTCGGGCTCGCCACCGTGCGCGTGACGGCGCGTTCGGCGTCAATCACCAGGCGGAACGGGCTATACAGCGTGAACACGCTGTAGCGCGACACCTCTTCGAGATCCAGCACCACCCGCACGGTGGAATCGGGATGCCGGCCGACACGAATCTTGCTGACGATGTCGCTGGGATAGGTCAGCACCCTGTCCGTCAGCGCCGGCGTCAGTTGCACGCCATTGAGGTCGAAGAACAGCCGGGCCGGTCCCGCGATCTTCTCCTCGTGGTACGTCACCTCGCGATCGAGTTCAAGGGTGATGCGAACCGTGTCGGGCAGAACCGTGCGCTGAATGCCGGTCAGCGTCGCCGTGGGTTGCGTCGGCGCCGGTATGGCCGGGGCGGGTGGTATCGCCGGCGCAGTTGCCGTGTTCGGTTTCGCCAGCGCGGTCAGTTGTTGGTTGGCGCGTTTCACCAGCGAGCTCGTCGGATACTGCGTCACGAGCCAGCGATAGAACGACACTGCCCGCGCCTGATCCTCCGGCCGGTTGAACTTCTGGAATGCGGCATCCGCCAGGCTCGCGGCCTGCCACAGGGCGTTGTCCGCATAGCCGCTGGTGGGGAAGCGCCTGACCAATGCCTCGAACGAGTTCATGACCTTGCCGGCCTGTGCGATCACGTCGGCAGGCGTCGCCCCGGCGGCGCTTGCCAACGAGGCCCGCACCTTTGCGTCACGCGCAAGAGCAGACTCGTAGCGCGCTCGCGCCGTCTGCGCCTCCGCCGGCACCGACACCACGAGCGCCATGGCCATCACCAGCGCCGTGCCGGCCAGCCGCGGTCTAGCGAAGCTGCGCATCGACATCCTCGAAGTACTCGCGGCCCACCAGGACCTCACGGGGCTTGCCACCGGTGGCCGGCGACACCAGGCCTTCGGCTTCCATCATGTCAACCAGGCGCGCGGCACGGCTGAAGCCGATGCGCATCTTGCGCTGCAGGTACGAGATCGAGACCTGGCCTGCCTGCACCACAATGCGGGCGGCCTCGTCGTAGAGGTCGTCCTTCTCGTAGAGCAATTCCTGGTTATTGGTCTTGGCTTCCTCGGTAATGCTCTCGTCGTAGACCGGCTTGCCCTGCTTGCGCAGGAAGCTGGCGACCCGCGCCGACTCCTGTTCGGAGATGTACGGGCCGTGGAGCCGGATGTGACGCGACGACGCGGGCGGCAGGAACAGCATGTCGCCCTTGCCGAGCAACTGCTCGGCGCCATTGCTGTCCAGGATCGTCCGCGAGTCAATCTTCGACGAGACGCGGAACGAGATCCGCGCCGGCAGGTTCGCCTTGATCAGGCCCGTGATGACATCGACCGACGGCCGCTGCGTGGCGAGAATCAAGTGAATGCCGACGGCGCGAGCCATCTGCGCGAGACGGCAAATCGACTCTTCGACTTCGTTCCCGGCCACCATCATCAGGTCGGCGAGTTCGTCGACGACGACCACGATGAAGGGCAGCGGGCGGTTGGGCTTGCCCTCTTCGGGGACTTCGCCCGGCTCGAGCACGGCGCGCACGTTGCGATTGAACTGCTCGATGTTGCGCACGCCATACGCGGCCAGTGTCTTGTAGCGCTCTTCCATTTCGCGCACCGCCCAGCGCAGCGCGTTGGCAGCCTTCTTCGGTTCCACCACGACCGGCGTCATCAAGTGTGGAATGTCTTCGTACATGCCGAGCTCGAGACGCTTGGGGTCCACCATGATCATCCGCACATCGTCCGGCGTGGCCCGATAGAGAATGCTGGTGAGAATGGCGTTGAGCCCGACCGACTTGCCTGAACCGGTGGAACCGGCCACCAACAAGTGCGGCATGGTGGCCAGGTCGGCCATGTAGGGTTCGCCGTGAATCGTCTTACCGAGCGCAAACGTCAGCTTCGACGCCGACCGCGCGTAGGTATCTGATTCGAGCAGCTCGCGCAGGGAGATGGCTTCACGATTCGGATTTGGAATCTGAATGCCGACGGTGGCCTTGCCGGGAATGCGATCGATCAACACCGACTCAGCCTGCATCGCCAGGCAGAGGTCATCCGACAGGCCGGTCACCTTCGAATACTTGACGCCCGCGTCGGGCTTGAACTCGAAGGTGGTGACGACCGGACCAGGATGAATCTGCACGACCGAGCCTTCGACCGAGAACTCGCGGCACTTTTCCTCGAGATGGCGCGCCGACTCCATCAGCTCGCGTTCGTCGATCTTGTTCTCGGGCTTCGGGGCATCGAGCAGCGAGACTGGCGGCAACGAGTACGACCCGAGGCGCCGCTCAACGTTGCGATCTGGCTCCGGCAAGGGCAGGGAAGGGGCCGACGGCATTCGCGCCGGCGCCTTCTTGACGACCGGGGGCATGCGGACGGCTGCCGCCGCTGGCTGGTCGTCCAGGTCCATCGCCGTTGCGGCGGCGCGCTCGCGGGCCGCAGTCGCCGGTTCGGGACGCTCGACCTTGGCCGTCTTGTTCTCGACCTTGTCCGCCTTCGCCGTCGCCGCGCTGTCCTTCTTGCCGTACTTCACCAGCACTTCGCGCCGCTGCTTCGCCTTGCGGCGCTCCTCGCGCCAGAGGCGGAACGACTCGACACCCTGCGAACCGAGGCCCTGGATGGCGGCGAACAACTCGCTGAACAAACGGCCGAACGACAGCTGCGTCGAGATAATCACGGCGGCCACGATCAAGGCGAGGATGACGATCACCGAACCGGTCCGGCTCAGGTATTCCGACATGAAGCCGCCGAGCCACTCGCCGAGGTAACCGCCGGCGCGGAACGGACGGGGCCCGAAGTCGACGCGGCCGAGCGTCAAGCCGAGGAACGCGCTACCGCAGGCCAGCAACATCGTGGCGCCGATCATCTTGGTGTAAGCGGCGTCGATCTTGGTGCACCAGAAGTAATGCCAGCCGGCGACTGCGACGACCGCCGGCAGCAGGTACGACGAGTAGCCCAGCAACTGGAACGACAGCTCACCGAGGAACGCGCCGACGCGGCCGGCGAAGTTCGCTGGCACGTCGTGCGTCCCCGTGCTGAAGAACCAGACCGGGTCGTTCGGGTCGTAGGTCGCCAGGGCAATCAGCCAGATGAGCGTCGCCGCGAACAGGGCGACGCCAACCACCTCACTGACGCGGCGCGATAGGGCGGATCCAGATGCTGCCACTGAGTCTCTCCTCAAATTTCGATCACCACCGGCAGCACCATCGGCCGCCGGCCGGTGCGCTTCTTCAAAAACCGCCGCACTTCCGTGCGAATGCGTTCCTTCATCAAGCCGGGGTCGGTGCGTTCCTCGACGCTGCACTCGCTGATCGCGTGACTCACCACGCGCGCGCCTTCGATCAGCATGTCGGCCGTGCTGTCGTCACTGACAAACCCGCGCGCCACCAGTTCCGGCACGCCCTCGATGATGCCGGTGCGCGCGTTGATGGCCACCACCGGCATGATGATGCCGTCGATCGAGATATGCCGGCGATCGCGCAGCACCTCGTCGTCCACCTCGCCGATGCGCGTGCCATCGATCAGGATACGGCCCGACGGCGCCTTGTCGGCAATGCGTCCGCCCTCGGCGCTGAACCGGAGCACGTCGCCGTTCTCGACGGTCAAGACCTCGACCGGAGACGGCAGCCCGCGCGTGACGAAACCCGCCACCTTGGCGTGCCGGGCGAGTTGACGGAACTCGCCGTGGATGGGCACGAAGTACTTGGGCCGCACCAGCGACAACACCAACTTGAGCTCTTCTTCAGACCCATGACCGGAGACGTGCACGTGCTTGCTCGACTCGGTCACGACGTCCACGCCGCGGCGGGCAATGTGGTTCATCACGCGGCCGATCGACTTTTCATTGCCGGGGATCGCCCGTGCCGAGATGACGACGCGATCGCCGTCGACCAGCTTGACGTGCCGGTGATCGTTGATCGCGATGCGCGACAGGGCCGCATTGGCTTCGCCCTGCGAACCCGTTACCAGGCAGACCACGTCCTGGGCGGGAAAAATCGGGACGTCGCTGTCCTTGATCGTCACGCCCGACTGCAGGTGCAAGTGGCCGAGCCGCTGCGCAATCACCGAGTTCTCGTTCATGCCGCGACCGATGAACGCGAGCTTGCGGTCAAACTGCGCCGCGAGGTCGGCGACGATCTGCAAGCGGTAGAGGCTCGACGAGAAGGTCGCGACGACAATCTTGCCTTCGGTGCTGGTGAAGATCTCCTCGAAGCCGTCTTCGACGTCCTTCTCTGAACCGGTGTAGCCGCGGCGGTCGATGTTGGTGCTGTCGCAGAACATCGCCAGCACGCCCTCGGCGCCCAACTGGGCGAAGCGGTGCAGGTCGAAGGCCTCGCCGTCCATCGGCGTCTGGTCCACCTTGAAGTCGCCGGTGTGCAACAGGATGCCTTGCGGCGTCCGGATCACGATGGCGACGCAGTCGGGCATGCTGTGCGTGACCCGGATGAACTCCAGCGTGAACGGGCCGATGGTGATGACATCACCGGGCCGCACGGCTACCGTCTCCGGTTCCAGATCGTGTTCCTCGAGCTTCTTGCCGGCAAACGCCAGCGCCAGAGGCGTCCCGTAAATCGGACCGTCGATGTGCGGCAGCACGTACGGCACCGCGCCGATGTGATCTTCGTGGCCGTGGGTGAGGACCAGCGCCTTGACGTGTCCCTTGCGGCTTTCGAGATATGCGAGGTCAGGAACGATCAGGTCGACGCCGAGCTGATCAGCTTCGGGGAACATCGCACCGGCATCGACGACGATGGTGGTATCCCCACACGAGATGGCCATCATGTTGAGGCCGAACTCGCCGAGGCCGCCAAGCGGCACCACGTCGACTGCAAGCGCCGTAGCAGGCGCCACGGGCAAGGACACACTCATGCGATAGACATCCCAGCCAGGCGTGAAGACACGCCTAGAAAAACTAGCGAGGTAACCGTGGACTCTGGCGAGCCGGCATGGTCACCCGTTTCAGGCCGCTGGGAGCGCCTGTAAAACGAGGCGGGTTTCGTCGGAAACTATAGCACAGCTTCAACTTCCGGCTACGTTGGTTCTAACGTATCGGTGCCTGATCGGTGCCTAAGCTGTGGCCGTGGAACGCGCGGAAGAGGGCGGCCATCTCGGCCATTTCCAGGGTCTCTGGACGCCGGCGTCCGTCCACCCCGGCGGCGGCCAGCGCCTCCGCCGGCGCGACCGACCGTTCCAGGCCAAACGGCTTCAAGGCATTCGACAGGGTCTTGCGCCGCTGCGTGAACGTCGTCCGGACCATGCGAACGAAGCCGGCCAGGTCGGGGATGTCCACGGTTGGTGGCCGAAAGGCAAGGCGGACCACCGCGGAGTGGACCTGGGGCGCAGGCCGAAAGGCGCCGGGCGGCAACGACAAGAGGCGGGTGACATCGGCATTCACCTTCGTCAGCACCGTCAGCACGCCGTAGTCGCCGGTGCCCACCTTGGCCACGAGCCGATCGGCGACTTCTTTCTGCAACATCAGGATGGCATCGCGCACGCCGCCCGTTTTCGCCGCCAGGTCGAGGAGGGCAAACAAGATGGGCGAGGAGATGTTGTAAGGGAGGTTACCGACGATGCGAACAGAGTGGCCGGGGCCGAGTGGCGCACCGAGCCACTCGGACAGCACGGCGGCGAGATCGACCTCGAGCACATCGCCGACCACGACCGTCAAGTTGGCTGGCTTGGTGGCCTCAAGTTCAGCGGCGAGATCCCGGTCCACTTCAACCGCCAGCATCCGTCCGCACTGCTCGGCGAGCGGCCGCGTGATGGCCGCACGGCCCGGGCCAATCTCGAGAATGCTCTCATCGGGCTTGGCGTCGACGGCCTTGACGACCTTCGCCACCCACGCCGGTTCCAGGAAGTGCTGGCCGAACCGCTTGCGGGCCCTCACGTGCCCGGCTTCCCGTTGTCGTCCGCATCCGCATCGTCCGGATCTTCTTCGCCGCGGACCCAGCGCTCTTCGTGTGGGGCGATATCGTGCTCTTCCATCCCGAAGTAGTGTCCGAGTTCGTGGATGAGGGTCAGGCCAATCTCGACGAAGATCTCATCCTCATCGTCCTCGCAGTCGTCTTCAATGGGCCCTTTGAACAACGTGATCCGATCCGGCAGCGTGTTGCCGTATCCTGACCGCTCGGTGAGCGGCGTCCCCTCGTAGTGCCCAAACAGCGTGTCGCCGTCATCGACGTCCATGTCATCGAGCAGGTCGTCCGACGGTTCATCTTCGACCACGATCGCAACGTTCTGGATGGCGCGCGCGAAGCGGGTGGGGATGCGATCAATCGCCTCGCGGACGAGTTCATCGAACTGCTCGCGGGTCATCGCGTGGCCTTCTGCTTGGCGTCGAGCTTCTTGGCGTAGAGGCGGGACTTCAGTCCCGCCTTGGCCGCAGGCACGTCTAAAGACGCGCCTCTACGTCCGACCGGTTTGGTGACGACGCCGGTGAGGAAGAAGTCGCAGTCCTTGCGAACGTTGCAGATCGGGCAGTTCGGCTTCGGCTTACAGATGCGTCGGCCGTGAAGAATCAAGTCGTCCGAAGCGCGCGTCCAGCGCTTGGGCGGCAGCAGGTCGCAGAGCTGCGCCTCGACCTTCACCGGATCGTCGCCGTGGGCGAGGCCAATACGATCCGCCACGCGCAACACGTGCCGGTCCACCGGCAAGCCAGGCACACCGAGGGCGTGTCCCAGCACCACGTTGGCGGTCTTGCGTCCCACGCCGGGCAACGCCACGAGCGCGTTCATTGACGGCGGCACCTTGCCCTTGTGCTCGTTGACCAGAATCGTCGCCATGCCGATCAGCGACTTCGCCTTCTGACGGAAGAAGCCCGTCGCGTGGATCAGCGTTTCGAGCGCGGCGGGATCCGCACCGGCCATGGCCCTGGCGTCAGGAAAACGCGCGAACAGGGCCGGCGTCACCAGGTTGACGCGCGCGTCCGTGGACTGCGCCGACAACATCGTCGCCGCCAGCAACTCGAACGCGTTGCGATGCGCCAACTCCGTATCGGCGTCGGGATAGTGCCGATCGAGTCCATCGAAGATGCGTGTGACCGCGGCGGGTGTCTTCACCTAGTGAACGGGGCCCTTGCCCGGAGGCACGGGCTGCGGTGGCTGGTGCGATTCTGAATAGACGCGCATGTTCTCCTGCAACGCGGCAATCAGCGTCGGGATGAACTGCACGGGCAGCACAATCTTGGCGCGCACGGGCGCGCGAACCACGTGCTCGGCTTCGGCCTCGCGGATCTCTTTCTCCGAGAGGGGCTGGACCTCGCAGAAGGTGAGTGTGAAGTCGAATGGCGTGTGGTTGACCGCGCAGAAGTTGGCGTAGGTGCGCGGCTCGGGGCCACCGTCCTCGGGGACGATGGTGAAGTTGATTTGTTTGCGGTCGCTCATGATTGGGGCCTGCTGCGCTCTAGGCTATCACCGCGCAGCCAGCGACCGCTAAAGCGGTCGCTCTCCCATTAGCGGAGGGCGATGGCTTTAGCCGTCGCCGCCTCGCACGGTCAATATTTTCGCATCACTCCGACGACCACGCCCTGAATCTGCACGCCATCCGGCTCGACGTAGATGGGGAGCATCGCCGGGTTG
>Ga0163144_10011717_pt1 | contig 18517 bp, 13 predicted proteins | sample OliLak19BULKMAT1_FD_123175 | JGI IMG/M metagenome (GOLD analysis project Ga0163144, IMG submission 123175) | Freshwater microbial mat bacterial communities from Lake Vanda, McMurdo Dry Valleys, Antarctica - Oligotrophic Lake LV.19.BULKMAT1 | ecosystem: Environmental > Aquatic > Freshwater >... | reverse complement strand
CGACCTGCCAGTAACGGCGGCGGAAAAACTCATTGAAGACTGGCGGCAGAACCCCTTGGTGACTGTTCCGGCGGCCGGCCGAGGGCTTTCGATCGGGCCAGCGGACGGGCCGGCGGATGGCCCGGTGATCGGGCCGGTGGAGGTCGTCGTGTGGGGTGACTATCAGGAGCGGTTTTCGGCGGAGGTGGACGGCCTGCTGCGGCTGTTCGCCAAGGACTCCAGCCCCGCGATCCGCTATACGTTCCTGCAATTCCCAGTCGACAAGTCGTGCAACCCGGTGACGGGAGTTACGGCGCAGCCGCTGGCGTGTCGGGCGGCCAAGGCGGCCAAGGCCGCGGAGGCGTTGGCGGGACCGGAGGGGTTCTGGCTGATGCACAACCGGCTGATGATGAATCAGTCGGGGCTTCCGGATGCGGTGCTTGAGGGCGTGGCTCTGGAATTGGGGATCGAGCCGGCAGCGCTGTTTGAGGCGATGGAACAACCGTTTATCACCGAGGCGATTGTGGCGGATGCCCGAGCTGCGCAGGCGCTGGGGGTGCGGTCGATTCCGATGGTATTTATCGGCGGGCGCTTGGTCGGCCGCTGGAAAGCAGAGAATGAGAATCTTCTGCCCAGATTGATCGAGGCGGCGGCGACGGGGGACTAAGACGAGCGGGTAACCAGCCGGTTAGCGCATGACCCAGAGGCGTTCGGCGAGGGTGAGGGGGGCTGTGGACGTCGGATGGAGTTCGCCCATGGTGTTGTAGCGGAGCATCAGGCTCTTGCGGAGGAGGACGCGGCCGGGTTTACCGGTCTGGGCGTCGGTGAAATCGACCGGCGCGGTTTCGCCGCTGAAACCGGCGGCGAAGACGGTGACTTCCGAAAGATCGAGGTCGGTGGCGGGCCAGATGGCGAGGCCTTCACGGGCGTTTTCCTCGCCTTGGAGGATGACGCCCACGATCGCGGTTTGATCTTGCAGGAAGGGATTTTCCAGACGGGCGAGGATCTCGCGGGTGACCGACGCCGGAACGTCTCGGCCGGCCCGGAGGACTTCGCCCTCGTCGGTGGCGAGTTCCATCGACGGCGCCAGGAGCAGGTCACCGCCGCTGGCGTTCGTGACTTTGTAGGTCATGTAGAAATAAGCCTGTGGTCCGAGGCCATCGACATCGACGCTCGCCGTGCGGAGTTCGCCGGGGTCGAGGTCGAGTTGCCAGCGACGCGGGATCGGGTCGGGTTCCGGGGCGGCAACGACGACGGGCGCGAGGGTTCCGGCGAGCAGCAGGGCTGCCACGGCGAGGAGGAGGCGGGGTCGTAGGCCGGAGCGGGAGGCGGTGGCGGATGAGGTGCGGTCGCTGGAGCGGCGGTCGGGCACAGTCGGAATCTCCAAGGTGGGTCCGAAGGCCGGACCGGGTGTTCGCAGGGAGGGGAGTTTACCCGGGATCGCGGGCGGGGAGTGGTTGAACGCGGGGGATTTGCGGGCGGAGAGATTTGGCAGAGGCGGACGGGCAGTTTACATACGGTTACCGCAACGTGTCTGATCCGGTACACACTCTTGAGGGGGCGACTTCTGAAAACGAGGTCGAGGTTCGACGGGCCACCCGATCAGACTTTATGGCCGTCGCGACGCGGCTGGTCAGCCAGAACGGCGATGTGAAGCAGGCGGCCAAGCGGCTGGTGGATGCAGCCCGAGGGCATGGGATCGACCTCACGCTGGTGTGGGCAGTGTTTGAGTCAGCGGGTGCGGGCGGGCGAGAGCCGGGCTCGGGGCCGGTCGTGCGGCAATGCTGCCTGATGGTGCCGGGAGCGGGTCGGACGGTCATGGCCTTTGTTTCGGAACCCTCCAAGCAGGGTGAAGGTCCGTTGTGGGAAGCGACGGGTGTGCGGGAGCGAGCCGCGTGTGTGGCCGCGGCAGTGTCGGAGTTTGCAATGCTTCGACCGGGGGTCGCGGCGGTCGCGCAGTCGCTGCCATCGCCGGACGATCGATGGGCGGTGCAAGCGTTGCAAGCGGCCGGGTTCGGGTCGGTAGGGGAATTGGACTATCTGAGGCTGGAGCCGGCGACGAAAGTTGAAAGGGCGGGAGTGGAAGAGCGGCCTCGCTGGGCGCTCCGACCGTTGAGCGACGTGCCAGCGGGAAAACGCAGGGCGATTTTGCTGGACATGCTGGGACGGTCGTATGAAGAAACGATGGACTGCCCGGAGTTGTGCGGGGTAAGAACGACGGAAGACATTCTGGACTCGCACTTTGCGACCGGAACGTTCGATGCGGGGCTGTGGTGGATTGTGACGGAAAGCGGGGCGGAGGACGGGGTGAAGCGGGACGTGGGGTGCGTGCTGATGTCGGCGTGCCCGGAACAGAACGTGGTGGAACTCGTGTATCTGGGATTGGCGCTATCGGTGAGAGGCCGGGGGTGGTCGAAAGGGCTGCTGTCGGTAGCGGTGTGCCGGGTGCGGGAACGCTACCGCTCGTGGCCGATCACGTGCGCGGTTGATCGTCGGAATGAATCAGCGCTGCGGCTGTATCGCGGGCTGGGATTTCGCGCGTTTGCGCGGAGGCTCGCGCTGGTGCGGGCCCTCCCGACGGCTTGATGTCTGCGACGTAAGGTGCGGATGCGAAGCGGTTTTCGTGGTGTTCCACCGGTTGTGCACACGTTCTGCGGAGGGCCGCGCGACAAGGGTGCGTAAGTTTTTTTCGATGGCATAAACGCCTGTGAATGTTGGAGCGGGCGGCGGCGGCGCTCGAGCGGAGCGGAAAAGTTCGTTGCACGCGGGTGCGTTTGCCCGTACATTTGTTTTGTCGTGGTGCCGCGCCGATCAAGGGCGACGACGAACTCGACGTTGTGTTGAAAGCGGTCACGGACTCGACCGGCGAATGAACATGTGCGGGCGAAAATCATCGAGGTGGCTCGGTGGTGGCGGCCCGAACATGAGGGTGTGCTGTCGGCCTCAAAGGGAACTCGTTCTCTGCGGGTCGGGCGGGCATTCCGGCGTTCGTGTTGTGAAGGACTCGATCAAAAATCTGAGTCGGTCGTGCGGGGTGCCGGAGGCATGCTCGTGCTGTCGGCCCGTTCACTAGGCTCTGAAGCGGCAATCCGGATGCGCCGGGTCGTGAAGGGTTCATGGACGGAGTGGTATCTAGCGCGCTGTTGGGCCGGCCAAGGACGCCGGGGACAGCGGGACTGGGGGCTTACCTATGGAGACGGGCGCACTCGAACTTTCATCGGTAACGCACGCGCGGACGGAGTCTTTGTCTGCGTTTCACGGAGCGGGGCAGGACGATCCCAGGAACACCGCGACACGGCCCGAACGGGGACCGGGCGGAGAGCAGCGGACGCTCCAGCGGTTCCTGGGTCGGCTTGAGGAGCAGGTCGGCCCCGCTCATTTTCGGCGGTACTTTGATCGCCAGACGGTGATCGGGGTGGCGGGCGGGCACGTTGATGTGACAGTGGCCTCGGGGTTCTTGGCGGAGATGCTGGACCGGCGTTTCGGGAAGGACCTGCGGCGAGTCGCCATCGAAGTCGGCAATGCCGACGTGCGGTTTCGCATCGATCGCGCGGCCTTCACGCCCGCCAAGGGGTTCGCGGCGGAGCCCGCGGGGCCGGCGGTTGCGGTGGGCTTGGAGCAGGCCCGCTCGATCCGGGCGAACATCACGGGCCCCACGGGCGTGGTGCGCGACCGGCAGCGCTTCGAGGACTTTCTCGTCGGCGATTCCAACCGCCTCGCCGAGGCGGCGTGTCGGCGGCTGATCGAGGCGGCGAGCGACAAAGGGTGCGGGGGCGAGCCCGTGTTCGTGCACGGTGCGTGCGGGATGGGCAAGACGCATCTGCTGCGGGCCACGGCCCACGCGTTCTCGCTGGTGGCGGGCCCGCAGGCGGTGCGGTACACGACGGCGGAGGCGTTCACCAACGAGTTCATCATGGCGGTGCGGGCCAACAAAGTCGACCAGTTCCGCAAGGCGTATCGGCGGGTGAAGTTGCTGTGTCTTGACGACGTCCACTTTCTAGCGAACAAGGAAGCGACCCAGACGGAGCTGCTGCACACGCTGGACGCCGCGAACCTCGATGGGGCCCGGATCGCGGTGGCCTCGGACGAACACCCGCGGGATATTCCACGGATCAGCGAGCGGCTGGTGTCGCGGTTTATGGCGGGCATGGTGGTCAAAATCGAGGCTCCGGAGGCGGAGTTGCGGACGCGGCTGGTGACACACTTGGCGCAGCGGCGGGGGTTGACGCTGGAACCAATGGCGGCGAAACTGGTGGCGGAACGGAGCGGTCGTTCGGTCGGCTCGATGGGCGGTTTCGGCGGGTCGGTGCGGGAGATCGAGGGGCTGGTGACGCAGATCGATGCGGTCCAGCGGCTGCTGCCAGACCTGTCGCGCGGGAACGGGCACGTGGGGCTGGTGCTGGTGCGCAAGGCGTTCGGGTTGCAGGATTCGGCCCAGAGTGTCGGGCCGCTGCGGGCCAAGCGGCCGATCGCCATCGAGACGGTGATCTCGGAGGTGTGCGGAGCCCTATCCGTGGACCTTTCGGAACTGATGGGGAAGGGGCGGCACAAGCGGGTGGTGCTGGCCCGATCGCTCGTTGCGTATTTGGGGCGGAAACTGACGACGCTCAGTTTCCCGGAGTTGGCGAGATCGATGGGCCGACCGAACCACTCGACGGTGATCACGGCCCAACGGCGGTTGCAATCGAACGTCGGCGTCCTGCTTCGGGACCAGATCGACATCGTGCTGCCGCCGGATATCGCCGGGACTTCACTGGGTGAACTGGCGGACATTTTGGGTCAGCGGATTTTGCGGCAAGAGGACGGTGCTCGAAGTCGCTGATACGCGGGGCTATGTTTTTTCCATGAGCGACATCGAGATACCGCTTTCGCGTCCCGACATTACCGAGGTGGAGGAGGGTCTGGTGCTCGCGACGTTGCGGTCGGGGCGGCTGTCGCTCGGACCGATGGTGGAGCGATTCGAGTCGATGGTGGCGGAGCGTTCGGGGTGCCGCAACGGGGTGGCGGTCAACTCGGGGACGAGCGGGCTGCATCTGGCCATGCTGGCCCTGGGGATCGGGCCCGGGGACGAAGTCGTCACGACGCCGTTTTCGTTCATCGCATCGTCGAACGCGATCCTGTTTGTCGGGGCCACTCCGGTGTTCGTGGACATCTGCCCGCGGACGTTGAACATGGATCCGGCGAAGGTGGAGAAGGCGATTACGCCGCGGACCAAGGCGATCCTGGCGGTGGAGGCGTTCGGGAATCCGGCCCACATGGACGCGTACGCGGCCCTCGCCGCCAAGTACGAGATCCCGATGATCGAGGATTGCTGTGAAGCGTTGGGAACGACCTATCGGGGCCGAAGGGCGGGGAGTTTCGGGCGGATCGGCGTTTTCGGTTTTTATCCGAACAAACAGATCACGACGGGCGAGGGCGGGATGATCGTGACCGATGATGAGCGGCTGGCGGGGCTGTGCCGGTCGATGCGGAATCAGGGGAGGCCGATCGGGGCGGCGGCACCGACCGCGACCGGCGGATCGGCGACGGGGTCGTGGCTTCGGCATGAACGGCTCGGGTACAACTACCGGATGTCAGAGATCAATGCGGCCCTCGGGGTGGCGCAGATGCAGCGGCTGACCACGATCATCGAGAAGCGGAACGTGGTCGCGAAGCGGTATATTGATCGGCTGGTCTCGAATCCGAGCCTGGTGATGCCGACGATCGATGAGGGGACGGTGCAGTCGTGGTTCGTGTTCGTCGTTCGGCTGGCACCCAGTTGCTCCGGGGAGGAGCGGGACAGGATCATCCGCGGGTTGCGGACGCACGAGATCGGGGCGTCGGATTACTTTCCGTGCATCCACCTTCAGCAGTTTTATCGGGATATGCACGGATTCGGGCCGGGGATGTTCCCGATCGCGGAATCGGTGAGCCAGAGGACCATCGCGTTGCCTTTCTACAACGACCTGTCGGCCAAGGACGTGGAGAGCGTGTGCCAGACGTTGGAGGTCTTGATCAAGAATGAGAGTCTGGCACGTCGTTCATAGAAGCCACGGAAAGACGGGGTTGACGGGACCCTATTCGTTGGTGCGGGCGCGGGCGACGAGCGTGGCTTCAGCGGTCAGTTCTTTCCCATCGCGTGTGTACGTGATGACGACTTTATCGCCGGGCCTGGCCTTGTTGAGAAGGGGCATCCAGGCTTCGACGCTCTCGATTTTTTCGCCGTTCCAGGTGGTCATCAGATCGCCGGTTTTGAGGCCGGCCTTGGCCGCCGGGAGTCCGTCGAAGACTTCGCCGATGAGGACTCCCGGTTCATCGCCCGAGTAATCACCCGGGGCGATACCGAATCGGACGCCGGTGCCCCGCATCGATGTGGCGGCGGGTTCGTTGGGGTCGTTCGGGTCGGCGGCCGCGGTGGAGTGGGGATCGGTGCTCTTGGTCGGAGTCGTTTTGCCGTCGCCGAAGGGCATGGGTTCGGGGTTCAGTGCCGCGGCCAGAGCCATGCGGGAAACGAGGTCGCAGACGCGGGCTCCGCCTTCACAATCGATGGTCCAGGCGTGGTCGGTCGGCATGTGGTATTCATCGTGCAGACCGGTGTGGTAGAAGAGCACGGGAACGCGGGCGCTGGTGAACGAGGAATGGTCGGAGGGCCCGAAGCCACTTTTTTTGACGGCCACGGCCATTCCGGAATCGTCGAGGAACGGTCCTGCGAAGGCGGCGAGGCCGGGCGAGGTGCCGACGCCGTGGACTTCGATTTTGTCGTCGCGGAGGCGGCCGATCATGTCCATGTTGAGCATGAGGTAATGTTTCTCGACCGCCCGGATCATGTTCTTGGTGTAGTGACGGGAACCGATGAGGCCCGACTCCTCGGCGCTGAATCCCATGAAGAGCACCGAGCGCGCGTTGGCGTCGTCCGGGAGCTGGTCGTACGCCTTGGCAAGTTTTTCGGAGATGAGGAGGAGGCCGGCGGTGCCGGAGGCATTATCGTCGGCACCGGGGTGGAGTTTGGTGCGGCCGTCGGGATCGCGGCTGCCGAAATACCCGTACCCGACGTGGTCGTAGTGAGCACCGATGATGATGAGTTCGTCGGCGAGGGCACCCTTGCCCGCCAGCAGGCCGCCGACGTTATCGGCGGGCATCCGCTCGACCGTCGCGGCGAGGGTGACGCGGGCGTCCGGCAGATCGATGACGCCGCCTTCGGTGTCGGCCAACTGCCGGAACTCAAGGAGCGAGCGCGAAGCCCCATCGGCGGCGGTGATCAGCCGATCCGCAGCCTCGGTCGTCATCATCACGACCGGGATATTGAGTGCCCTGCGCCCCGCGAGGGTCAGGCCTTCGAGCGTTCCCACGCGGGCATCTTTCGCGCCCGGGGGGTTGACGAGGATGATGCCGGCGGCCCCGCGCTCGGCGGCGGCCCGCAGTTTGGGCTCCACCGCGGCGGCGGGGGACCATTTGTCGGAAACCCAGCGGCTGGTGCCATCGTCGTTCATGGGCTCAAAGCGCAGGACTACGGCGATCTTTCCATCAAGGCTCAGGTCATCGGAATAGGTGCGGTAGTTTTCATCACGGTTCGAGGTGGAGTACCCCACGAAGGCGAGGGTGCCGGTGGCCTCCCCGCTGGAGGAATACCCGAGGACGTTGTAGTCGCTTCCGGCGGTGAGCGTGATGGTGTCGCCATCGGCGCTGTACGAGGCCCGCGAGTCGATGAGGCGCATGGAGTTGTTCGGCCCGGGTGTCGGGGGCGCGATGAACTCCTGTCGGTACGAAACACCGGGTCCGAGGGGGTCGATGGTTCCGGACGCGTCTTTCACGGGGAAGGCGGGGGCAAACCCGAATTTCCTGAAGTAAAACTCGAGGTAGTCGGCGGCGCGGCGGTTGCCGAGGGTGCCCGGAGCACGGCCTTCCATGAAGGGATCGGCGAGGGAGTTAATGTGCTGGGTGTAGATGCGGACGTCGGATTCGAGGTCGCCCAAATCGGTGGGCGAGGTCGTGGTGGTTGGGACGTGCTGGGCGGGAGCGAGGCCGGCGAGGGCCGCGATGAGAAGCAGTGGGGCGAGGAGGGAGCGGTGGCAGCGGTGGGCGGGGTGGGGCATGAGAACCTTTGGGGATGAGTTGGACATCGCGCGAGAGGATGTAAGGATAATCCGGCGGGGCGTTTCCGTTACGGGGATGGGAAGAGTTCGTCCAGCGGAGGGCAGGAAGGGGCCTTTAGACGCCGAAAATCGCAGCCGGCGGTGTTTCGGATGCTCTGCTTCCCCCGGGGGCGGAGAGCGACGCGCGGGGGCTTCATATGGATACGTTGCTTTGGTGCGTTCGGCGGATCGGATTGGAGGCAAGGTGTATGGATACGCGGCAGTCGTGGTTTGATCGAACGGACCGGGCCGTCACGGCGTGGATGGCCCGTCACGGAATATTCATTTTGCGGGTGAGTTTGGGGGCGGTTTTCGTATGGTTCGGGGCGGTTAAGTTTGTTCCGGGGTTGAGCCCGGCGGACGGGATCGCGACGCGGACGATGCAGGTGTTGACGGCGGGGACGATCGGGCCCGAGGTCACACGGCCGGTGCTGGCCGCGTGGGAGGTGCTGATTGGCGTCGGGCTGCTGACGGGGGTGTGGTTGCGGGTGACGCTGTTGCTGATGGGGGTGCAGTTACTGGGGGCGATGAGTCCGCTGGTGTTGCTGCCGCGAGAGACGTGGAAGATTGTGCCGGTGGTGTTGACGATCGAGGGGCAGTACATCGTGAAAGACGTGGTGCTGCTGGCGGCGGGCCTTGTGATCGGGGCGACGGTGCGAGGCGGGAGGGCGATGGACCACAGGGACGGTAGCCAGATATTCAAGAGTGCCAGGAATCCGAAATGATCACGAGAAAGTTCAGGTGAAAGGTTTCGTCGCGCCTGGTGGTCGCTCGGTCTCAACAACGCAACCCTCGTGATCATGCCGTGGACGCTCGCGAGGTAGGGTTCATCGGGTGGGGTGAATCAATCTACTCCACCAACACCGGCATTCCATCGCGGAGGGCCCGCGGCGCATCGATGACCATCGCTATGTTCGCCGGTGCGGAGGTCAGTTCACGCGTCCCATCTTCGGTCGGCGCAGCTTCCACCCGGTGCTCAACCACCTTTCCGTCGATCACGGAGTAGATCCGTTGCACGCCCGCGAATTGTGAGACCGCGGTTTCGGGAATAAAGCGGGCACCGGCCTGCGTAGTTGTAAAGATCCGGGTCCGCACGAAACTGCCGGGTTTGAGCGAGCCACCGGGGTTGGCGGCTTCAATCTCTATTTCGAATGATCGGGTCGCGATATCGACGGCGGGTGAGACGCGGCTCACGGCGGCCTGAAAGGGTTCAGGAAACGCGTCGAGAAACAAGGTTGCTTCGGCCCCGACGACCACCTGGGCCGCGAACCGTTCGGGAACGACGCCGCGGAACTTGACCCGGTCGCTGGCGACGAGGCGGAACAGGGTCTGGCCCTCGGTGACCACTTCGCCGACGGAGACCGCCCGCGAAACCACTCGGAAGTTCAGGACCTGCTCGGCGGGGGCGCTGACGCGCGTGTCGGCGAGTCGCTGCTGCGCCGACCGCAGGCCGGAATCACGAACGCGAGCGTCCGCAACCAGCGAGAGGGCGTTCAAGCGTTCGACGCCGGCGCTGGTCGAGGCCACCTCGTGCTGCGTGCGAATGTCCGCGAAATCCTGTTCGGAAAGCAAGGGGGGAGTGCGATCAAAAAGTTGTCGGGCCCGGTCAAGACGAGCGAGCGCGTTGGATTCCTGGGCCCGGGCACGGGCGACCAACGGCAAGGCCGTGAGATCGATATCGGCCTCCGGGAGTGAGTCCAGCCCGACCTTCGCGAGTGCCGCTCTGAGCGCTGCGCGGGCTTCCTCGACCGCGAGTTCGTAATCGGTCGGATCAATGGTGGCAAGGGCTCCGCCGTGCGTCACCGCATCGCCCAAGTCGGCGTGGATGGCGATGACGCGCCCCGAAACCTCCGCCGAAATCGACAGTTCTTCCTGGCCGAACAGAGTCCCCGTGACTTCAATGAACCGCTGTGCTGGGCGAGTCTCTACCGCCACCATGCGAACGGTGCGAGGGGCGGAAGTTTCGGCTCGTGCCGACTCGACGTCGGTTTTGCCGCAGCCCGTCCCGCTGAGGACAAGCAGCAAGGAACCGGCGGACCGGAGCGCGCGGCGAGCGTTGGATCGAAGTGCGAACATTTGCGGATGGCTCCGGAATACGCGAACCTGAACGGCAGAATCCGACGTACTACAAAACTGACCGGTCAGTTCGCACCAAAATGAGGCAGAGGATTATCGCACGTTGGGCGCACATACACCGAACAAAGCAGATGGAATCCTGAGCGCTGCGGCCGAATTGTTCGCGACCAAGCCCTTTCACGAAGTGCGGCTCGACGATATCGCCGCCGCGGCGCACGTGGGTAAGGGCACGGTCTACCTCTACTGGACCAGCAAGGAAGAGGTTTACCTTGCGATTATCCGGCGCGGGTTCAAGGCCGTGTGCGAGCGGATTGAACGGGAATTGCCGGGCTGTCACGGGTTCTGTTGGGACGAGGTCCACGTGATTGTCGCCGCACTCGTTGACTTTGCTTTCGCATACCCCGGCGTCTATCGCATCATGCGGATGGCGACGCTGACCCCGGAAGACCCGGAACTGCAGGGGATGCGTAACGCGCTCGCTGACCGCGTGGAACGCGTGCTGAGGGCAGGAGTCGCGTCCGGTGACGTCGTTGATGCCTGCCCGGCCCTCACGACCCAGTATCTCCTGTCGTTTGTGCGTGGAGCCGCCTTGTATCCGCCGGCGGGTCTGACGCCGGAACTCTTACGTGACCACCTTATCAACCTGTTGCGACGTGGGCTCGGCCCGGGTGCGAAGGCGTGATGTTGCGCTACGCCCGCGCTCTGACACCGACCCTGTGCGCCGTTCTGACGGTGCTCATGCCCGCCTGCGCAACGGACCAGGGCCGTGACGTGGAGGAGTACCGGACGGTGAGTGATCCGCCGGGACCTCTGCCGCGCCACGCGCGAGGGGAGGCCTTGTCGCTGGTAGATGCGCTGCGGATGACTGCGGCACACAACGAGCAACTGGCGGCTCAGGGCGAACGCTACGTCCAGGCCCTCGCGGATCGGCAGCAGGCGGCCGCAGCCCTCAAGCCGACCTTCGACATCTTCGCGGAAACCAGCCTGTTGGAGAACACGGGATCGCGCGGGGTCGTTCAGACGGATTTGGGGATGTCGACTCAATACCGGTTTTTGACGGGGCTGGGCGATTCCCGAAACATCGATGCGGCGGAAGCCCGGGCGCGGTCGGAGCGATGGTTGATCCTGGATTTGCGGGAGACGTTGCTGCTGCAAACCGCACGGGCGTACTACGCGGCGATACTCGCGGAGCGGCTCACGGCGGTGCTGGAATCGTCGGTGCGGGCCCAACTGGATCGCCTTGATGACGCCCGGGCACGAAACGCGGTGGGCTTCGCGCGCCCCTTGGACGTCGCGCAGATCGAAGCCCAGGTGTCCCGGACCCGCACGGGACTGATCTCCGCGGAAAGTCAGTCCCGGGAGGCACGGGCCAACCTGGGCCTTCTCGCCAATGCCGATGTCGCGGAGTCGGTGCTGACCGATGGGTTTGATCCGCCCGCTGACGATCGACCCCTTCAAGACCTGCTGGCGATTGCGCAGCGGCACCGTCAGGACATTATCTCGGCCCGCAACAACGCGGCGGCGGCCCGGGCGCTTGTGGAAGCCGCGATCGGTCAATACGCCCCCGGCATCACGCTCAATCTGGATTATTTTCTCGCGCAGATCCCCGACGACTCCGCCGCGAATGTTGCCGGGCTGATTCAATTGCGGGTACCGCTCTTCTCGGCCGGTCGGATTGAGGCCGACATCCGCGCGGCGTGGTCGGTTTTTCGTGAGCGGGTGCTCGACTACCGGCTGCGGATGCGCGAGGTGCAGCGCGACGTCGAAACCGCGGTGCTGCAACTCGGAGCGGCGCGGGCCAGGGTCGATGAACTCCGTACGCAGGTCCGCGTGGCCCGCGAGACACTGGAACTCGCCGAAGCCTCGTACCAAGCCGGCTTGGGTACCAACCTCGAACGCACCAGCGCGCAGGATCAACTCCTCACGGCGGAACTCGATGCGACGATTGAGGAGTTCAACACGCGAACCGGGACGCTCACGCTGCTGCGGGCCTGCGGCCTGCTCTCGGGAGAGACCATCCAGACAGCATTGCCGCCCACGTCCCCGGCCGACATGATCCTCCCGGATGCGCCGCTGCTCGACCGCGCCAGAGACGGGGCGCCACTCCCGACTTTCGGAGGGCGAACTCCATGAGAGGCCTCGCTGAAGTTTGTATCCGCCGTCCGGTCTTCGCGGTGATGCTGATCGCGGCCATGGTGGTCGTGGGCGTGGTCGCGTTCAACAAACTCGGGGTTGATCGCCTCCCCTCCGTCGATCTGCCGACCATCAACGTCCGCACCAGCCTCCCCGGCGCGTCGCCCGAGGAGGTTGAGTCGCAGGTTTCGCAAGTGATTGAAGAGGCGGTGAACACCGTCGAGGGGATCGACGAACTTCGGTCGATCTCCGGGCAGGGTCAGTCCATCGTCATCGCGACGTTCAAACTGAGCCGCGACATCGAGACGGCGGCCCAGGACGTGCGCGATCGCGTTGCCTCCGCCGTCCGCGACTTGCCCGATGACGCCGAACCGCCGGTGGTTTCCAAGTTCGACAACGACTCTTCGCCGGTCCTCACGCTGGCGCTCAGCGGCGAACTGGGGATCCGCGAACTTACCGAGATCGCCGACAAGGTCATCCGGCCGCGGCTTGAGAGGTCAACGGGCGTCGGTCAGGTCTCCATCGTGGGCGGCCTTGAGCGGACCGTGAACATTGATATCGATGCCGAACGCCTGGCCTCGCTCAACATCCCCATCACCGCCGTCCGCGACGCGATCGAACGTCAGAACGCGGACGTCCCCGGCGGAAACGTCACCGGACTGGAGCGCGAGCAGGTTCTCCGCACGCTCGGGCGGCTGCGTTCGCCCGCCGACTTTGGCGACGTGATCATCTCGGTCATCGACGGAACGCCGATCCGAATCCGCGATGTCGGGGCCGTCTCCGACGGCACCCGTGAGCAGAGATCGTCCTCGAGGCTGGACGGCGTCGCGGCCGTCTCGCTCGAAGTCCGGCGGCAATCGGGCGCGAACAGCGTGGAGGTGATCGAAGGGGTCCGTGGCGAGCTCGAGCCGCTGCAAGCCAGCCTACCCGCGGGCGCCACGCTGGGCGTCATCCGTGATCAGTCGCGCTACATCTATTCGGCGCTTCATGAGATCGAGGTGCACCTGATTCTGGGGTCACTTCTGGCGACGCTTGTGGTGCTGGCGTTCATGCGTTCGTGGCGGTCCACCATCATCGCGGGCGTGGCCATCCCCGCCTCGGTCATCTCGACCTTCGGCGCGATGTGGGCCCTCGATTTCACGCTCAACAGCGTCACGATGCTCGCCCTTGTCCTCATGGTGGGGATCGTCATCGACGATGCGATCGTCGTGCTGGAGAACATCTACACGCTCGTCGAAGAGAAGCGGCTTTCGCCCATGCAGGCCGCCAAAGAGGGGACCGCGGAGATCGGTCTGGCCGTCCTCGCGACCACCCTGTCCCTGGTCGTCATCTTTGTTCCGGTCTCCTTCATGTCCTCGATCTCCGGGCGCTTTCTCTTTCAGTTCGGCGTCACCGCCTCGGTCGCGGTGCTGATCAGCCTGCTGGTCTCGTTTACGTTGACACCGATGATGGCTTCGCGGATGCTGCGGGCCCCGAAGACCGACGCCCCCGCGCACGCCGCGTCGCGCAAGGGCTTCTATGCCTTGATCGATCGTGCCTATGCGGGGTCGCTGGGCTGGTGCATCCGGCACCGATTCCTGACGTTGATCGCCGCGGCCCTGTTCATCGGCTCCTCGGTACCGCTCTTTCTGGTCCTGCGACAGGACTACCTCCCGAGCGATATCGATGAGGCCGAGTTCAATATCAACGTCAATGGTCCCGAGGGCGTCAGTTTCGAGGCCTTCGATGGAGCGCTCCGCGAAGTGGAGGCCCGCGTCGTCGCCCACCCGGCGGTGGTCACCACCCTCTCGTCGGTGGGGGGGTCGTTTCTCGGTCAGGTCAACCGGGCCGAAATCTACGTTCGGATCGTCCCCCACGAGGGTCGCTACTTCTCGCTCTCCCGGCTCTGGCACGAGACCGTCCGAGGCCGGCCGCTCGAGGCCTTCCGCAACAACTTCACGCAGTCGGACGTCATGCAGGACCTGCGTCGGAGCTTTCGGCCGCTTACCGACCTTCGGGTGTCCGTCCGACCCTATGCCGCTTTCAACATCGGTGGTGGCAACTTCGACGTCGACATTGCCATCCGGGGCCCGGAGCTGGACCGCCTCGCCGAGTACACCGAGACACTCCGACTGCGGGCCCGCGAACTGGGCGGCTTAGGCGATGCCGACACGACCCTCAAACTCAATACGCCCGAACTCCGCGTCGTGATCGACCGCGAACGAGCGGCGGACCTTGGCGTTTCGCCGCGCGATATCGGCACGGCCCTCCGCATTTTGGTGGGCGGCGATACCGAGGTGACCCGCTTCCGCGACGAATCCACGAACGAGGACTACGACGTCCAACTGCGGCTCGCGCTCCGCGACCGATCCGACCCCACCCGCCTGCCGCGCCTCCTCGTTCCCGCCCCGGGCACCGACAACCGTGTCGTTGAACTCCGAAACTTCGCTTCGATTGAGTCCGCTTTTGCGCCTGCCCGCATCGACCGCCTCGACCGCGTGCGGGCCGCCAACCTCCGTTCATCGGTCGGGCCCGGCTTCGCGCTCGCCGACCGCCTCGCCGCGATGCGCACCGAGATCGACGCTCTCAACATGCCCCCCGAGTACAGCGCCCGCGTGCTCGGCCGGGGCCGCGAACTCGAACGCACGTTCGGCGAGTTCCTGGTGGCCTTCGCGCTGTCCATCGTTTTCATGTACATGATTCTCGCATCCAACTACGAGAGTTACTTGCACCCCTTCACGATCCTGCTCTCTCTTCCCCTCTCCATCCCCTTCGCGTTCTTTTCACTCTGGATCACCGGCGAGTCGCTCAACCTCTACTCGGCCCTGGGCATCCTCGTTCTCTTTGGGGTCGTCAAGAAGAACTCGATCCTGCAGGTCGATCACATCAACCGGCTGAACCGCGCCGGGATGGTGATCGAAGAAGCCGTGCTCCGCGGCAGCCGCGACCGTCTCCGCCCCATCCTCATGACCACTTTCGCCCTGATCGGGGGCATGTTGCCGCTGGCCGTGGGCACGGGCCCCGGAGCGGAAGAGCGGCGGGCGATCGCGGTTGTCGTGATCGGCGGCCAGATGCTCTCGTTGGTCTTGACGCTTCTGGTGACCCCGGTGGCCCACCTGGTGCTGAACAAGGTCTTCTCACGCCGAAAGGCGGCGACCGTTCCGGAGGCCGTCGCGGTTGATGCCGCGACCTGAGCCCCCGCGTTTATACCCGCATTTGCTTCATCTCGTCGTAGGCGTCCATCACCCGGTTGCGGAGAGCCTGCAACAGCCGGAAGGCGTCGTCGGCCTTGCGCGTCGCTTCGATGACGTTTTCAAGGTCGCCCCGCTCGCCGGTCATCAGGTCTTCAACGGCCCGCGTCGCTTCCTGCTCGGCCTTGTTCACTTCGTCGAGGTTCCGCGTCAGAACGTCCTTAAACGAACCGCCCTCGGGCACCGCGCCGGCGCGGACCCCGGGCATCGGGAACGGATTGACCCCCCCGGCGCCGCCCACCCCCCCTATCAAACCGAGCGGATCCGCCATGACTCGCCACTCCCCATCCAAACCATTCCAACTCGAACCAGTCGTCTTCCGCCGTTTTATCCGGCCCCTGCGGTCTCCGCAGTCTTTCGTATCCTCCGCGTTTGACTTCCAGCCTAGGCCAGCAAACGTAACGCCTGCTGAATCATCGACTTTGTGGTCTCCGCAGCCACAACGTTTGCTTCATATGCCCGGGTTGCCTGAATCGCGTTGACCTGCTCGACCACCGAGTTGACGTTCGATTCCCGCACATATCCGGCGTTGGGCCCGTCTTTGAGGGCCAGCGGATGACCCGGATTCCACCGCAGATTGAACGGCGACGGGTCGTCCCGGACCGCCGCCAAGTGCACGCCAAAGTTGCGTCCATTCTTGGTCCGCGCCGTCGGATCTCCGGGCGCAAAAAATACCCGTTTCGCGCGGTACGGCGTCCCATCGGCCTCGACGCTGTGCCGATTGGCCAAGTTCGCGGTAACGGCCGTCAGCCGCGATCGCTGGGCGATCATGCCGCTTGTCGAGATGTCAAGCAGTCCGTACATGGATCAGACCCTCTGGGAAATCGCCACTCGGAGGACGTCGGTTTGGCGGCGGAGAAGATCAGACGCGGTCCGGTACACAAGGGCATTCTCTGCGAGGTCCTGCATCAACCGCTCCACATCCCGATTATTCCGGTCGTGATACAACACCCCACCCCGATTCGTCTGCGGCTTGAGGATCATCCGATTCCCGTCGCGGGCGATTTCGCGGCTTTCTACGCGCTCAAGCCGACCGACCTGCCCGCCTCCGCACCCGCCGCGGCGTTTTTCGACGGCGTCGGCCAAGGCCCGCTGAAACTTTGTAACCGAGACATCGGCCGGTCGGAAATCCGGCGTGTCCATGTTCGCGATGTTGTGAACGAGGAGCCGCTGCCGGGCTGCGCTGAAGCGCATGACCTCATTGAGGACGGGGGTAGAACCGGCGGTGGCAAGGTCGGTGATGAGCACAGGCGGTAGGGAGAGACGCAAATGGTGGGCCACAGAGAGTCAGGACAGCAAATGGCAGATGGAGATGGAACCGGAGAAATTTTAAAGTGGAAGGTCCGCAAAGGGCCCGGTTGTCCGCGCGGTCGGAAGAGTTATTGGACGGGGACGGGTAACGGACAGGGGATTAGGGTTGGGCTGGAGGAAGTGGCGCGAATCCCGCCGCGGCGGGCCCCGCCATGGCAAGCACTTCTTCTCAAGCGGCCGCCCGAAGCCAGTCGATACCCGCCACTGCCGGGGCGCGTTCTGCGCACGACCGGCAAATAGTGCGCCCGGAGGGCGCGAGCGCTGAGGCAGGAGGCCGCCATGGACCGGTTGCGACAGATGGTCGCGAATATCAGTAAGCAGTTCGGGCCGCTGCGGGCCACGCACAAGTTGCTGATGGCCTCGGTGGTCGTGATCGCGCTGATGACGCTCTTTGTCGTGTCGCAGTACGCCGGGTCGTCGGACCTGCGGGAAGTGCTGCCGGGGATGCCCGTCGAGGATCAGCAGCGGGCCGTCGCGCTTTTGACCAACCTCGCGATCGACGGCAAGATGCAGGACGGCAAGTTGATGGTTCCCGCGGCGAGCGAGATGAAGGCCCGCGCGGTGCTGCTGCAGTCGGGCGAGGTGGGAGACGACAAGGCGATCCTGTTCCAGAACATCCTGCAGAAACAGAGTTGGACCAACAGCCGGCAACAGAACGATCGGCTCTACGCGGTTGCGTTGCAGAACGAACTGGCGCGGACGATCGCCTCGATGACGGGGGTGAAATCGTCGCAGGTGTTCCTGGATATCCCTGAGCCGAACGGCTTGGGCGGGCGTGTCAAGAAGCCAACCGCCTCGGTGACGGTGGAAACCGATACGGGCCAGCCGGTGACGCAGGCGATGGCGGATGCGGTGGCGGGGCTGATGGCGGGGGCGTTGGCGGGCCTCGAGTTGGATGCGATCCGGATTATCGACTCGAGCGGACGGCAGTTGCGGGCGCGGTCGGAGGGCGACCAGATGCCCGCAACATATATGGAGCACGCGACGCGGGTTGAGACAAAGGTCCGGCAGACGGTGCTCGACCTGCTCGAGTACATCCCAGGGGTGGTGGTCGCGGTGACGGCCCAGGTGGATGTGACGCGGGTGACTTCGCAGGAGACGAGTTTTGCGCCGGAGAACAAGGGGACTGTTTCGCTCGACAAGGAGCGGACGAAGATTACGAACGATTCCAGCGAGGCCTCGCCCGCGGCGATCCCGGGCGTCGAAGCGAACCAGACGGCGGACATCACCCGGCTGGGTTCGGGGGTCGGCGGGATCATGACCCGCAACGAAGAGACGACGCTGAAGAGCGAAAATCACGTCGGGAGCAAGACGCAGAACACGCTGGACCCCAAGGGGTATCCGACGTTGGTGGCGGTGAGCGTGAATGTGCCCCGGAGTTTCGTGGCGTCGTTGATCCGGACGGCGGAGCCTCAGGGCGGCGGGGGTGTCAGCGGGACGGACGAGAAGGCGGCGGGGCCGACGGATCAGCAGGTGCAAGAGAAGTTCACGACGGCGGTGCGGCCGGTGATTATCGAGAGTTTGGTGCCACAGGTGCGGGCGCTGATGGTGCAGAGTGGACGGATAGCGACGGCGGAAGAGATCAAGAAACTCGCGAGCGAGATGATCAGCCTGGCGATGATCCCCTTGGATATCCCGATGGGCTTGGGTGGTGGTGGCCGGGGGAGCGTGGGTGGG
>Ga0163144_10011716_pt1 | contig 18517 bp, 16 predicted proteins | sample OliLak19BULKMAT1_FD_123175 | JGI IMG/M metagenome (GOLD analysis project Ga0163144, IMG submission 123175) | Freshwater microbial mat bacterial communities from Lake Vanda, McMurdo Dry Valleys, Antarctica - Oligotrophic Lake LV.19.BULKMAT1 | ecosystem: Environmental > Aquatic > Freshwater >... | reverse complement strand
TGGTTATTATGCTAATGTTTTTACCATTTGTTACGACGTTTAATGAAATTTTGACAAAGATAGTTGAAAGAGCTGGATGGTACAGCGGAATACAAAATGTGATTGTTCCCTACTTAGTTCGAGTAGTTGCTATTGTTTTAAAACTATTTGGAGTCACCACGGATCAGTCGATGCAAACGTTGACAATCAGGCCGAACCAAATGACGGTAGGGGGTACGATTGTATATATTTCATGGAACTGTATTGGTTGGCAATCGTTTTTATTATTTTTGTTGACGTTGTTTACGGGTCTTCAAGGAAATTTTACTTATTTTTCAAAAGGTATGACTGTTTTACTTGGTTTGCTTGGAACTTTTTGGATCAATATTTTGCGTATTAGCGCTATTGTTTTGGTTGCGCACTGGTGGGGCCGACTTCCTGCTGTAATCTTCCATGACTACGGCAGCACTATTTTGATTGTTATTTGGCTATTTGTTTTTTGGTGGGTGAGCTATAGCCATGTGTTGAGCAAGAAGACTAGTTAATTATGACTCCTTGCTGATCAATTTTGAAATCTAGGATATTTTTTGGATCAATTATTGTTGCAAAACTTTTTTTGAGTGAGTCTCTTTCTACTTTCGTCAAACTAATTGTCCAGATACATCCGCCGCCGCCTGCTCCAACTACGCTGAACCCAGAATTATTTTCTTGCGCAATTTTTTGCAATTTTTGGCCAATCGGTAATAGCCTACCTGTGGTGATACTTTGCCTGAAGTCGTTTTCCCAGTTTAAGATTTCGATTAATTTATGCCAGTTTTGTTTTTTTAGAGCTTGTGCGAATTGTTTGGTTTTTTGGTTTAATTCAAACCATTTCTCTCTTTGATTTATATCCAAAAATGAGTGGATATTTTGGCCATTTAATTCTGATGAATTGTGAGGACCTAGATATATGACGATAAGTCTATCTTGGAGATCTTTATACTGTTCTTCGCCAATTAAAATTTTCTTTGAGAATTTATTTGATTTGGAATAGTGCCAGGTCCAATAATTGACGCCGCCAAAGGCTGCTGCGCATTGATCTTGAATTCCGCAAAATGAAATATTTAAACTGTCTTCAATACTGTGGGTTAAATAAACGATTTGTTTTAAGTCTAGTTTTTTTGAGCTTCCATTTGATTTGTTGATTGCCGTTTGTAGGGCGGCGGCAAAAGCAATCGCTACTACTCCAGAGCCACCTAGCCCTGCTTTAACTGGAGAATTGTAACTAATTTTTGCATGATATCCCGTCAATCCATAGTGACAGGCGACTGCAGATAAGAGATTGTTTGTACCAACTAAATCGGCATCATTTAAACTAAATTGATATGAATAATCAGCATTGGTTATTTTTATTTTGTTATCTTGGTAGGGAACTAGTGAAACGTGCGTTCTTAGATTTAAAGCAATATTTACAGTCGATGGTTTGATCCATTCATAGGGAAGTGCAAAAGCTTTTAAATCCCAGGTGCCCCCCAGCTCAAGTCTGCAGGGAGCTGAAACTTTTACTGGCTGTTTTTCTAAAATATTTCGGATTGATTTAACTTGGAATTGTGACATGTTTTGGGAATAGTTTGGCATTATATTTTTTGTATTTTCCTGAAGTATATTGATGTTCAATTTTTTTAAGCCTTGAGTGGGTTCCAATATCTTGAATATATTCTTCAGTATAATATGCGAATAATTTTTTGTTGTGATTTAATGCCGAAGGAAAGACATCTTTTTCAAATGACTGGTACTGGTCATTTTTTATGTATTTGAATATTTGATTGTCGCATATATATATTCCTGTGCTCGAACAGTTTTTGATTTGAATTCCTTTGGGCAATGGTCTAGTAATAAAGTTTTCGATCTCAAAGTTGGTTGAGAGCTGTAAATGATCTACCTCTGCTGGATACTCTACGGGTTGCGCTAAGATTGTAGAAACAGGCTGTAAAGGATTTCTTTGATGAAAATCCCGCATTTTTTTTAAATTAAAATCTAAGAAGTAATCACAATAGAGTACTAAAAATGTTTCTTGAAAATCGTCTTCTAAATATTTCAAGGATCCGGCCGTACCTATTGGAGTTTGTTCGTAATGGTATTGAATTGAAACACCCCAGTTTGATCCGTCCTGAAAATATTCAATTATCTTGTCTTTTAAATAGCTGACTACTATTGTGATTTCAATTATGTTGTTTATTTTTAAAAACTCGATTTGATGTTCTAAAATTGGTTTTGAACCAATTTTTACAAGAGGCTTTGGTGTATCTTTGGTGATTGGATAGAGACGAGTACCTAGTCCGGCTGCTTGGATTATTGCTTTCATATGCATATGTTATATAACTATATTTATGTACAATCTTGCGATTATTATACCAACGCGTAATGAGATAGCTAGTATTGACTCTCTAGTTGAAAGATTATCGAATTCACTAAATGGGACTGAGATTAGTTTTCAAATAATTTTTATTGATGGTAACTCTCGCGACGGGACATATGAAAAATTATTGAAATTAAATGATAAAAATATATCAAGTTATCTCCAACTAAGTAAAGGTAAGGCATTGGCTGTAATAGAGGGGGTGGGACATGCTGAGAGCGAGTATGTTTGTATGATTGATGCGGACTTGCAGTACCCCCCTGAAGCGATTCCAGAGATGTATAGGATGATTGGAGAGTGTAATCTGGTTGTTGCACGCCGAGAGGTAAACAATGAAAAATTTTTGAGAAAAACATTGAGTAAAATTCATAAATATATTTTTGGAAATTTATTGTTTGGTTTGTCTTGTGATATTCAGTCTGGTTTGAAATTGTTTCCGAAATCTTTGATTTATGATATTGATACTTCTGATATCACTCCTTGGACACTTGATTTGGCGCTATTGCTTGCCGCCAAGAAACGAGGGTATAAAATTGGTGAGGTTGCGATTGATTTTGAGGAGCGGAAGTTTGGAGAGTCAAAGGTTTCAATTTTTGGGTCTATTGGTGAGCATTTGTATACGGCTTTGCGGTTTAAATTGAAGGGCTTGCGAAGTTAAAACAACTACAAAACCTATCTTGCAAACTATTTTTACGCTCCGGATTCAGGTTTGTTAATGAATAATTATAGAAACCTTCATAGTCGCTCAAAATAATTTGCTGCGGCGGTTTTGTATTTAAAAGTATCTCAGTTTTATTTCTTTTGTTTTTGTTACTATAGTTAGTATGGGTAGAGTTAGTAACTTTTTTTTGACGAATAGATATTTACCTATTGTTTTACTTATTCTAATGCCTTTTTTGGTGTTTTATAAGGCGACGATGGGAACATATTTGTTTGCGCTAGGGGATTTTAGTGGATCGGATCTCTTGGAGCTTCATTTACCTTTTAAATATATTTTGCATGATGCTTACACTCATGGACATATCCCTTTGTGGACGCCTTATCTTTCAAATGGTTTTCCGATTTTGGCTGAGGGACAAAGTGGCGTTCTTTACCCTTTGCATATTTTGCTTGCATTTTTGTCACCGACTTTGGGACTTAACTACAGTATTTTATTTGCTTTTAGTATCGCTGGAGTAGGGGCTTATTTGTACGCTTTACGAATGCCGAAAATGAATCGGTTTGGGGCTTTTTCTGTTGCAGTTGTTTTTATGTTTTGTTCTTTTTTTGTTGCTCGACTCAAGCATATAAATATGATTGTGGTTGCGGCGTATTTGCCTTGGTCTTTGTATTGTATTAAGCGTGCTATTGAATTAAATATTAAGTTTATTTGGTTTGTTGCTTTAGGCGTTATATGGGGATTGCAGCTTTTGGCTGGACATCCGCATATGTTTTTTCTTTGTGCTTTGATCTGCGTTTGGTATACGACAGGCGAACTAGTTCGAATTTATTATTTGTCAGGTAAAAAGTTTGTTAATAATTATTTATCTCTAGTAATTGGAGCTTTATGTGGTCTGTTTGTGAGTAGTATTATTGCTGTTGGGCTTTCTGCTGCGCAATTAATACCTACGTATGAGTTAACTCAGCTTTCTACTCGCTTGTCTTTTAATTATGAGACTGCGACTGACTATCCATTGCGTCCGCAGTTTCTGGCTTCTTTGTTTGCGCCTTTCTTTTTGGGAAATCCTGCAAATGGCGCTTACCCAAACACGAAGCAAACTATTCATGAGGTTGGGATATGGTGGGAAAATGTTTTGTATATTGGACTATTGCCTTTTGTTCTCGTAGTTTTAATGTTTTTTTTGAGAGCTAAAGCTTTAGTAGCTAAATTTTTTGTTAAAAAGAAAGCCTATGTCTACGATGAATTTAGCTATTACTATTGGTTTTATTTTGTATCGATAGTCTTATTTTTTCTGTTGTCGACTGGTAGCTACACACCGCTTTTTTCTTTTGTTTATAATACTGTTCCTGGAATGCAGCTATTCCGCTTTCCTACCCGATTTAATTTGCTTAGTTTGTTTGCACTGTCTCTTATGTCCGGGTGGACATTGGTCAGAGTGGTTGCTCGACTTGAAAAGAGTAGGGTTGAAAGTAATTTAAAAAAAGAAGAATCAACAGATTATGTTTTCTCTTGGCCATTTAAGTCTGGTATCACTTATATATTATTTATTTTATTATTTGTTTTGGATCTTGGTGTGTTTTCCTATCAATATGTTTCGTTTTATCATATTCAATCGTATTTATCGCCAACTGATACCTTGAAAAAATTTCATGATGATAGTTCGCTATATCGAATTTATCCGACTACCCAGTATTCTCAAAACCCGTATGGTGCTATGGGGTGGATGCGCGGGGAGAAGGCAATCTACGCTCTGCAGCAAGCGATTCCGGGGAATTTTTCTGCCATCTATCAATTGTATTCATTTACCGATCGCGGCTGGTTTGAAGGAGGGTTTGGGGTTAAAGAAAGGATGATGCTTGAGAAAGCTATTACAAGTACTGAGATACCTGCTGAGTATTTGAGCAAAATACTCGGGCTTTGGAATGTTAAATATGTAATTGGCTTTTCTGAGCTTGAGAGTGATTATTTCTCTAGTGTTTCCAAGTACAAACTTGGCGATCCTTTTGGCGTTCCACTTAATGTTTTTGAAAACAAAAAAGTTATGCCTCGAGCTTATATTGCTTCGAGGATTAATAGGGCTTCGGATATGAATGATGAAATGAAGCAGCTATTTAATACAAAATTTAGTCCTTACTTTGCGGCAACCAGTGTGAAGGAGGGAGAAGAGAGTAGTGGTTCGGCTGACTTTGATTTGGTAAAATTTAAAGATAATAACACTGTCTCTATCGTCGACTATCAGAATGAAAAGGTTGTGATGAAGAGCGTATCGGCAAATGACGGGGTATTAGCTTTTTCTGATACTTTCTATCCTGGGTGGAAAGCATATGTTGATGGTATTGAACGCCCAATACTTGAAGTTAATCTTGTACAACGAGCTATTAAACTTGAAAAGGGTGAACATACTATTGTTTGGCTTTACGAGCCTTATGGGTTTTTTGTGGGTTTGTGTATAAGTTTTGCGACATTGATTACGGTCACTGTAGTTGCATTTGTGTATAGAAAAAAGGGGAGTCGAGAGTGGGCGAGAGTGTTTTGGAGTAAAATATAGTTTTCGTTTTATCTTAACTTTTGTTCTTATGTTATTTATTATATTAAATTAACTGTAAACTAACGAGAGTGGCCTTTCACCTATGGTATATTTCTACTATTAATATAAGATTATCTCCTTTGCATACTGTATCATGTGCAAACTATATCACTACTGTTTTTGCAAAGTTATCCACATTATTATAGTTAGCACTCTATCCAGATTAGAATTTACTATAGTTCCCTTTTTCACGGCGTGAAAACTAGATTAGCACCCTTCCCTTTGGTCTGTTAATTTTTTATCTTATCTCCCCTATAGTTTTTTTCTAGAGTTAGGGCTTTTGAATTAAAATAAAGTTATTTATAAATATTTTTGTGACGTTCTCCGCTCTGGTTAATATTTAACCCTAAATTTTATTGTGCGACATGAGATACTAATTTAAAATATATCTGCAGGGTTTAGAAATAATTCTTAAACTAACTTCGTTAATTATGCCTTATCTAGGCTCATTTCTAACAATGAAGCCCTGTGGTTGGTTTAAACGGCTTTGTCTTATCTAGTTGATATGTTAGTCGACTTTTTAGTCTTGTATCCTATGAATATAGTTGTAACAAGTAGTGCTATGTATATAGATAGACCAATCTCTGAGATTAATAATCCGTTTTGAAAACTTTTTGGAATATATTGTAATTTAATTTTATGTGCTCCTGGATTTTTTATATATATTGCCTGGAATGCGTGATTGGCTCTTAGAATTTCTGTATTTTGGTCATCAATTGATGCCTGCCATCCTGGATAAAATGTTTGGCGAATTAATAAATATTCTGGTGACTCAGACTTAAGATTGATTTCGATTTGCTGAGCGGTTTTTGTATATGTTGTGGCTTGATTATCTGAATTTATTTGTGGCGCTTGAATATTGGTATTTTTATCTATTTGTTTGTCACTAAGAATGAGGTCTGTTTGAGGGTTAAATTTATCTGAACTAATTGCATCAAATGTTTGATTATCCTCTACAATTTGGACATTTGTTGGAATTTGAATAAATGGCAATGGATCTTTAACTTTGTATAATCCTATTTGATCTTGACCTGTACTAAACGAAGATTTGCCTATTAGTTCAGCATTATCATCAACTAATGTCTGATCATGGATAATATATTTTGCTCCTGCTAATCTCGCTAAGCTCCAATATGGCTTTGAATAGCTTGTTTGTGTTTGAGTTTGCGATTTTACTTTTGGTGAAGCAAAAAAAAGTTCGTTTTCAATTTCGGAATAATATCCAACCTTGAGTCCGGCTGAATTAATTGCGTTTGATAAGAGCGGAACGTTGTAATAGAGCATGTTGAATGCGGGGAGAATCTCTCGATTGTTTTTGAATACTTCGGTTTGATGGTCTGCCCAAAGCGAAGGGTCTTGGAAGAGATATTGTTTTTGTAATTGGATATTGTAGTCTTGGCCAAGTATCGGCGCAAAATCATTTGGGTTTTGAGTTTTTTGTAGATCTTGTCTGTAACTTAGTACGGTTTGAGGAGTTTGATACCAATCCTCCCCTTTTACGAGTGGATAAAGTGTGTAAACTTTGGGCGCAGTATCTAGGATTGTTATGATTATTATTAAAGTAATAACTACAATTTTTTTATTGTTTTGTTCAAATGGTTTGGTTTTTATATATTTATTTAAAATTATTGTCAGAGCATACGTTGCTAGAATTGCCATTGAGAATTGAAAGAATACGGTGAATTTTGCTGGTAATCTAAACATATTTAGCGGTGGAATACGCAAAAGTATTCCTGTTGGAGATTGATTGCCGAGCGATAGTAGTAAAAAGAAAAGTCCTAAAAAAGAAAAGATGATTATTCGTTTGTCTTTCAAAATGAATGGGAGAGCAAATATGGCTAAGAATAAAGGTAGAATGCCGATATAGCTGTAGCGCTCATCAAATGGCCATCCAATATTTGCGAGTCTACCGATTGAACGTGGCTCTTGGGTAAAATTACTGAATGGTGCGATAAAAGTAGATAAATCGCTAATTCGGAGCGAGAGAAAGTTTGAGGATTCTTCGCTAATTCCGCTTTGGCGGGTCGAGTTTTGTGTGAACTCGAGTGTTGGTAAAAGTTGGACTGCGCCAATTACTATACCTAAAATTAACCCTAATGATATTAGAACTGAGCTTAGAATAAATTTTTTAAAATTAGGACGGTCTAGGACATTTGTAATCAGAAAATATAGCGCGTTGAACATTAGAGCATATGCCGTAAACTGCGGGTGTCCTGAAAATATTTGAAGCGCTACTGTTGTAGCGTAAAGCGGTATGTATAAAAGTCTGAATTTTTTGGCGATAATTTTGTCTATTATTAATAGCTGCCACGGAAGCATTGAAAGTACGTTAATGTTATTTAAATGGGCAAAATGATTTAGATGGAAGCCTGAGTAACACCAAGTAAAAGCCGTAAAAAGAGCGTAAGCTTTATTTTCCCGACTCTCCCCTTTTTTCTGAAGCCAGTTTAAAGAAAATAGATACATTCCAATACCTGATATGATTATTGTAGTGAGAATATTTATTGATACTGAAATATATGCCGGTACTGGTAATAGGGCCGCTAAAATATTTAATGGATGGAATATCCCCGTTTGACCCTCTGCTAGAAGAGGGAAACCTGCCGAGATTCGCGGCTCCCAAAGTGGTAATTGATTTGACTTTATACTGTTTTGGAGTACCGAGCGAAATGGAACCTGGAGATCGGTATAGTCGTTGGTTCCGACAAAAGGTGTTATCCCAACATATCCTAGGAGAAAGCGAGAGAAAATTATTAAGGTAGTCGCGATAATGATTAGAAATGGAGTTAATTTCTTCATTGATATTGATCGTAACATGAATCTATATTTTGTTGTATTTGTGGTAATTCGTCTAGAATCTTTGGCTGAACTATTTTCATTTTATAGTAGGCACTTTTTGCGTCGTCGCAGAGATGTTTTTGAATATACCAATCGCCAAGATTTTTCCATGACTGCAACTCAAAATTGATCATGTGTTGAATGAATGGGACTCTGTTTATTCCTCCAGGTTTTGATGGATCTTTTAGTGACATTAGTGCTCGTTCTTTTTTGTTGAAGAATAATGGATCATGATATTTGAAATCCCAATATTTTAGATCAATATCACCTTGCGCTAAGCTCAAGTCTTGTAGCTTCCAAATGGCTGCTGCCGGAATTAAAGAGAATTTGGACTGGTCTATTTTGAATGCAGATTTTGACATTAAATATATTGATTTTTGATTAATGTTTTCTGAGATTAGCTTGTTTAAATAGGTTTGTTGATCATCTTGAGTATCTAATTGTGGGAAGCGTAGCCTTGGGTATTTTTTTTGCAAAAGAATACGCCCTTCTGCATGGAGAAAGTCTTCGAATTCTATGTTTTTTATAGCAATAACGTCGGTCCTAAAGCCTTGAACTGTTTGCAAAAACATTATAGTTGAGGATTCTTGGTCACCTGTTAAAAAGATAATGCTGTCTTGGTCAAGATTCCTGATAATATTTTTGCCAAAATCTTCTGCATAATAGTACTGTCTTCTGTCAAGCTCTTTTGCGTTTTCGGCAAAATGGGAAATTGTAAAAACTGAGAATAGAACTAGAGGGATGAATATTGCTAGTGCTTTGAATTTATTTTGAGGGTAACTTGAAATTGATTTTTCGAGAATAAACTGCGAGCTTATGCTGATCAAGAAAATAATTGAAATGTGTGCTGGGATTAGCCATGAATTGTATTCGGTGGTCTGTTTGTAGAAGACGGCGAAGATAGTGTGTATGAGCAGGATGCTAATAAATATTGAAAATATAGTTTTGTTTTTTTTGAATAGTATGATTGCCCCTACTAAGGCTAGGACCAGCCCTATATATGAGTATTCCCATACAAACTCTTGAAGCGCTGCTTGGTATCTAGTGATGTCATTGAATACAAAGCTTTGATCGTTTGTTATATACACTTTTCCAGTGACTTGGGTCACAAAACGCTCTATTGTGTTTGGATTACCCCAATTTAGGACTGGCTGTTTTGATGCGACTACTGGTAGATAGGCATATGTTATAAATCCTGAAAATATAAATAATATTAGAGAAACGATTAAAGTTTTGGGATGGAAGAATATGTTGGACTGTAAAAATAGAAGGATTAAAAATGTAGGAATTAATAAAATAGTCATCGGATGATTGCCAAATGATAATCCATACGTTATGGCTAATAGATAGAAATAAATAGTTGTTTTTGAGTCTATTTGTTTTTCTACTTTCCCGTTTAATCCTATCTTTAAGATTATATATAGTATGAAAGTTATAAACAGTGAGTGAAATGCATAGACTTCTACGTTGTTGGCTTGCGCCCAGACGTTGTAGTTGAGTGTAAATGACAAAGCGCCAATTATTGACAATACTGTTGAAATAATTTGATTATTTTCTTTAGGTTGATTTTGTTTACTATTAATATCGAAACTATTATCTTTATTTAACGGTCTAATCTTTTTGAATAGAGTATCTTTATTGTTTAGTAATATTTTAAGTGAAAGATATATAAATACGCTCGAAATCGCAGTAAAAATTGCTGATAGTACCTCTACCTTTTGTACAAATGAGCCAATGGGTACAATACTTTTCCATAATTCTTCAAGTATCATATATAGTGGGAATCCAGGTGGGTACACATTGCCCTCAACATATATTCCTGTTGCGTATATCCCAGCGTCTTGCCAAAAAATGGCTGGAGGCATAGTGAATATATACAACGACAGCGAGATGAGAAAAAGTAGTGCTGCGATATATTTGTTTTGATTTTGTTTCATAGTATACAACGCCTTTAGATTACTTTATTCTATTATATATGGGAACTAAGATGAATAAACAAAGTAATGTAACAAACGTAGGATTGCATGAATTAGGACAGATTGCAGAAAAGATTTTGCTAATTCTCTCTGTGATACTTTTTGTTTTACTTATTTGTGATTTTCTATTTAAATTCGACTTGTTTTTTTTCACTGAAATTCTTTATTTGATTTTATGGGTGACTTTTATAATTGAGTTTGCAGCGAAATTAATTATTTCCAAAGATAAAGGGAAGTATATCCGAAAAGAATTTTTTGTTTTGTTTATTATATTTTTTCCTTTTCTTAGACCTTTAAAAATATTCCCTGCCTCAAGATGGGCTCTAGTGATGCTTGTCGAGCAGATTGGTGATAGATTTCCTATATTTAAACGGCTGAGAATACTTGAAATACTACTTATTAGTAGCGTGCTGGTTATTTTGTCTGCTGATCTTTTTGTTCTTTTTGAAACAGGGCCTGATAGTAAATTTAAAAATTTTGCTGATGCTGTTTGGTTTTCTGTGGTGACGGTCGCAACAGTCGGATATGGTGATATTTACCCTCAGACTACTCCGGGCAGAATATTGGCTGCAGTTTTAATAATATTTGGAGTTTCTGTATTTGGATTGGTGACAGCTACTATTTCTTCGTATTTTGTTGAGCAGAATATGGCCTCAGGACGCAGACGTGAACGAAGAGAATACAACGCTTTGACGATTGAGGAGGATTCTGTTGAAGGTAAGCTCGACAGGTTGCTTGTGAAGATTGATGCATTGGAGAAAAAAGTTAATGATATAAGTGGGAAATAAATGATATTTTTTTTAACTTAATCCTTTTAGCTTAATTAAATAAACTTAATCGATCTCAGATAAACTTTTAATGAAAAAATCTTTATCCTTTCTATGAGTTAATTTATCAGCTATCTCGCTTTTATCTAGCCAGAGAGCTTCTGGGTTTTCTGGATCAATCGGCTTTAACTGTGTTTGATTTGTTCTAAAAAGAAACATGTGGATTGTTTTAACAAATCTTTTGTCGTCTCCCCCATCTAGTGCGATTCCGTAGCGTGTGTATGAGCCTAATTCTTTAATTAATTCTAAATCTGAAATTCCTGATTCTTCGTGGATTTCTCTTTTAGCCGCCTCTAAAGTATTTTCGTTTGCTTCGAGCTGCCCCTTTGGTAGTGACCAAGAGGTGCCACCTTGGCTGACTATTAGAATTTTGCCGTCTGGGCTTATGACTACACCGCCTGCACTTTGAATGAGTTTTTGATTTTGAATTAAGATACTGCAAGAACCTTGTTGATTCATATAATTTCTGCTGCCTGGTTTGGCGAGATTATTTTTGTTCGGTTTATTTGTTTTAATTCAAGTAAATCCCTATCTCCAGTTACTAAATAATCAGCCTCACCGACTAAAGCATATGCAACTAGATAATCGTCTTTGATATCTCGGACTACCTTTGGAATATTGTAAATTGTTGGGATAATTTCGCAAATAGTTTTTAGGGCATCGATAAAATTATTGGCATTTTCAACTGTTATATGCGTTGCAAGATACTTTTTACTTCGTAGGTTTTCTGTGAATTCGACTAGCAGTTCTTCTGGCATAAGAAGCGTATACTTTTCGTAAAATGCGGCCTCGATTATTTTTATAGGATTGCTGTCTTTTCTGTAAGATATGAGATAGCTAATAAAAATATTTGTGTCACATAAAATTCGCATAGGTATTACTCATGGAGGCGTTCAAATTTTATTTTTTTACTTTTTGCTATATCCTCTATTATATCTTTTGAAAAATTATCAGAGATATCCTGTCTTTGATTTTGGTCTACTACTGCTTTATCAAAACGAGCACTGACTTCTACTGCTGTTTTTCTGAGTCTCTCGAGCGCTTCAAGACGAGCTGTTTTTTGCTTTAATTCTTGTGTTTTTTGAAACTCTGAGAAGGATATGAGTACCGCTGTTGGTTGTCCATGGTTTTCGATAATTATCGAAATGTTGTCTTTGAAAGTTGCGTTGACCATGGCATTGAGTTTTGTTTTTGCCTCAGTTGCAGATATGGTTTTTATGGTTGAACTATCTGTGCTTGACATATTTAACTCTAATATTGACTATTATTATGGTTATTATATTAGTCTTTTTGGATTTTGTCAATGCTTTTTAATAATAATGAATCGGAACGCTATTTAGGTTATAATCAATTTTATGAATATTTGGTGGCGGGGGTTCTTTTGGCTATTGTTGGTATTTTTTGTACTGCATACGATTCGGGATGTTTTGCAGATTTTTTGATATTTCAAGCTTTATTTCTGATTATATAGTGACCAATCACAGGTACTGCCGCCCATACTGTGACTATGTTACATTTCCTATTGAACTTGGTGGTGCTGTTGGGACAATTATTGTACTAAGTGGGAAAAGAATAGGAATTTTGGGAGCTTTAATTATTACTACTCTCCCCTTGTGGCCTATCGGGTTTATTTTGCAATTTTTGGGGATATATCAGTAGAGTATGTAAAGGTTTTCTGTCGCATTGAGTCCTTCAGGCAATACTGGTCTGTCACCATTCAAGAACTCTTCAAATGTTGCCTTTTTGCGACGATGTTCTTCTTCTCGACCAAGCATAATTAATCCATCGCCAGCTGAAACACCAATATTTAATTCTGGTGTAAAGTTACGAAATATTTTAGCGTCAACCAAAGGGCCTGATCCCCACGATTCTAACTGTGCGTGAATCCAAATATCTGTCATTCGACTATTTTTTTCTGTCCATAAAATTATGACATGATACTGACTATCGCCTTTTAGCAGTATCGTATTTTCTTGATAGAGATTTAGTAAGTATTGCTCTATACATTCCTCCTGATTCCTGTCGAATACCTTTTCAAGACCCGAGCACGGGTAGATGATTGTTGGAATATTTTGAATATCGAAGCGAATGGGAGTGTAGAAAGATGCCATATATTGATTATTTTGTAAAATTGATAATTTCTTTAACTAATTGCTCTTCATAGCCGCGGTAACTATGAGTGGCGCCATCAATTAATTTTGCATCTGACTCTCTAATGTTTTTGAGTAATATATCTATTGCATGTTGAGGATTGTCTGGATTTGATGGATGGAAAAACTCGTCTTTGGTTCCAACTATTATTTTTACGGGAATGTTAATTTTATTTAAAATCGGGAAAGAATAACCTGGATTATAGAAATCGAATGTATGCTGAAAATCATTTTCATCGTGCCAACTTGCGTATGTTTGATATGACATTGCGACCTCGTCAAAATGTTTTGGAATAATTTCTGTCCCCTGCCCTGCTTTTACTTTCTGTTTAGCAATCTGGACATAGCTTTGCCATTTTGAAGGTGCGTGTCTTTCGATTAGGTACGTTCGGTCGAATGGTGCAAGTTACAAAAGTTTTTTAATTTGATCAGCATAGCTACCTTCTATCAGATATCTACAACTTTTATTGTTCCTAGTGAGTGTCCTGTTAGAATAATATTTTTGTAGCCTTTTTGGTTTGCAAACTCACACCAAGCGTCGATATCTTTATATGCGTCCTCGAGTAATTCAAAATGTGATCCAGCTGTAGTCCAGCTAAAATCTGATTTGATTAGTTCAGATTCTGATCCTGTTCCCCTGGTTTGGACTGATTGAAATTATAAATTTTGTGCTTTAAATTCAGTTGCTATGTCGTTTATGAATTTATGGGAGTAGAAGTCGCCTTCAAATCCGTGAATGTATATGATTAAAGGATTTTCTTTGGCAGATTCTATAAATAGACCGCTAAGGATATGGTTGTCTGAGGTGGTGGCTTTAACTAATTGATACATATTATTTATTAAACTGTTTATATGTCATCTCCATTTGATCTGCAACTGCTTGTCCGAACTGTTTTATAACTGGGTCTATATCAGCCTTTTCTAAACAATATTTTAAGTTAAAATTTAAATGCTCTTCAAATAGATGTCCGTTTCGATACTCTTGCACTTGAAGTAATGCCTCGATTCTATCAAGAGCTTTTACCAATTTTGCCTCAAAAGAATCTTGGTTTTCGTATTCTAACCATAGATCATATAATTTATCGCCTGTATTATCGCCAAGTGATTTAAAAAGTTGCTCTGCGGCCTGTTTCTCTTTTTCGTGACGATCTGTTTGCTTTTGAAAATTATATACATGAGAGTCTTTGCCAGTCCCATCTGTACCCATTGGACTGTCGTCACCAGCGATAATTTCTGGAAGGTCGTGTATGAGTGCCATTTTAATTGCTTTCTCAATATCACATTTTTGAGATAATTTATCTTCAAAAAGAAGTATCAATATTGCTACTATCCAAGTATAATCGGCGACAGATTCATATCTATCTAGCTCTGGGTAGTCTTTCCAGTAGAATTGTCCTTTATATCTTTCAAGTTTCTTTAACTTTTCAATAAGAGTTGTAAATGCAAAATAGTTTTGAATTATTGAATTCATTTTTTGTTTTTAAAAGACAAAAATAATGTTAAGATTGTTAAAAACCCGACTATCCCCCACCCTGTTTTTTGAATTATACCACCTGTGTTTAAATATTCGGGTTGGAATTTCATTTCGACTAAATGTTCTCCTGAATCAACTTCTACTGCGCGGAAGGCGTAATTGGCTTTGTAGATCGTAGTGTCTTTGCCATCGACTGTTGCCTTCCATCCCGGATAGTATGTATCTTCGATTGATAGATATGAAGGTTCGTTGGAGTTTACATTAATTTTAATATTTTCTGGTGTGTATGATTGGATTTGATAATTTGCAAAAAATTGTTCTGCTTTTTCGGGTAAATCAGAATTTTGAACTTCTTTAGATTGCGCTTCTATAATTGTTTGCTTTGAAGGGTCAAACTCCTCAGACAGGGCTGTTTCTAATACGTTGTTTGCATATTTATCTGTTGGAAATATTTTAATAGCGGCTTTTTGTGGGGTAATATTTATTCTATTAAAGTAGGTGGTGTTTTCGTAGAGGTAAAGTTTGGAGACTGGGATGTGCTGAGCGTCCGTTGTATTTGCTAGATAAACTACATGGTCAACCGGCTTGGATAGGGTTATTTCTTTTTGGAGTATTATGTCAGGATGTATGATTGGTATATCTGTTAAAAGATATCTGACTGACTGAAGATCTAGGGATTTTTTCATTTTATCTGGTAGACCGAGCTGGCCTTTTTCAAAATTAATTGTTGTGTTGAATTTGTTGAGCTGGGTTTGGCGTTGCAGGAATAGTACGGCCCACTCACGATTTACAGCTATCCCATGAACTATATTGAAGTCGATGTGTAGAATATTGCGAAGCTCCTTTTGTAGATTAAAGTCAAAAATGCGCGCGTAGTCTATATTGTTGGTTCCGTGACTATATGACCTCCAATTAACAAAGTTGTTTTGATTATCCTCTAGCTCTTGATCTTTGATATATTTTGCAAACTCCGGAGTCTGAAGCCAGTCTTCTGACTGAATAGTTGGCTGGATTGGGCGATTGTTGATCCAGAGATCTGCATAACTAACTGTAATTAGCAAAGCAACTACCGCGATTGCAAGTATGTTTTTACCCGCAAAATTACCGGAGGAGTGCGTTGATGACCAACCCGCCTGCAAAGATTTCGTTGTTAAATTCTGATTGTTTTGATTATCTTTTGTACCCTTTTTTTTGCTTTTATCAATAATGTAATCATACGTTTCTTGCAGTCCGAGAGTCGAGAGAATCGCTATTGAGAATTCGATGACGTACAACGCTTTGATTGGATAGCGGAAGTATTTCAAGCCAGGAATGATTTCCCAGACTACTGCAAAAAGTTGCGTTGACCTACCTACTGCGTATAGATATGTAAGAGATAAAAGAAGGAAGAAGAAAGTAATCCACATCTTCTTTTTTGATTTGTACTCTGGATTATTATCCATTGATTTTCTTTTGAAGAGACTTGCAAATGCGACGAGCGATAAAATTAGCGGAACAATTCCTACATATGGATAGACTGCGCCAATGTTTATGGTGTCGGATTTGACTGGACTATAACCTGGCTCTTTTCGGTAGACGTCAAATGCTTTTGGATTTATGAATAATGACATTGTTTCGACGGGCCAAAGAGCTCCAGTAGAATGTTCGTAGGATAACCCTTCTTCTCTTTGCGAGAAATTGACTAGTTCGTATGTTGCTAAGATTTGAGGCAAAGCTAAGATAACGCTTAGCACGCCTGCTGCTACGATGATTGATAGACGCAAAATTAAGAATTTTCTGACATCTTTATCAAGTAGAAGTCGTAGAATTAGATATACAGCCGTAAAAAGAAAGTTGTAGTACACCATCTCTATATGGCCAGCAGTGATTTGAGCGTATAGAACTATAGTGGTGAACAAAAAAAGCTTTAAAATACTTGATAGTTTGTCGTTTTTTTTGAGTTCAAATATTTTTTCAATGAGGTAAAAATTAAGTGGTAAATATGTAATTACCAAAATGATGTTTACTTGGTGCAAATGTGTAAGCATGTATCCTGAGAAGGCGAATACAAGGCTTGCTAGTAGTGATACGTATTTATTTGTTTTGATATATTTATATGTATATTGATATATAAATATACTAGTAAGTACAAAGTGTAGAATTAGATTGGAATTGAAGAGACTGATTGTTTTGAATGGTAAAGAAAAGAAAAAATAATGGAAGGGATACAGAGCCCCCATTTGGCCTTCTGCGTATATCGGATAGCCATTGCCTATTAAATCAGTCCAATACGGTACTTGGCCAGTTGTGAGAAGCGACTGGTGCATTAGGGACTTGAGTGGGTAATTAAAAAGAAAGAGATCGCTTAGCACTAAACCTGAGGACATAAAGGTATGTCCTTGAAAGATGACTGTTGGGAAATAAATTATTATTGAGAGTAAAATTATTAATAATGGTACTGAGGGTATTATTTTTTTTAACATAGAATTACATTGAGTCATAGGTGACTTTTAGATCGAAGGTCGTGAAATCAGTATGGGTTGATGGCAAAGCATAGGGCATTTCAGCACCAGGAGCTAAATATTGATCTGCTGAGGTTGCATAGCCATCTTTTTTGTCGACTGTAGCCCCTGCGTCGTCTTGGAAACTGGAAGAAATCTTGACCCAGCCGATTGTTTTTTCTGTTGTGTTTTTTATTATTCCGGAAACTATCTTTTCTTTTCCTTTTGTAATTATTTTTTGTGAGAGAATTATGGACTGATCATATTGAGGCTTTTCTTGAGCTGCGCTTAGCACTTGACTTAAGGACTCTGCTTTCGCGAGTTTTTCGGCTGCATCTTTGATTTTTTGCTCTGCTAGGTCTTTATCTTTTTGAATTTTAGCTTTTTCTTCTTGAGACAAAATTCTGACTGCTCTATAGAGAAGCGAGGATTTTTTGCCGAAATATTGAGCATCGATTGAAATAGTATTTTTGCCTTCTTTGAGCTCTACTGATCTTGAGAATGTTCCATTGCCGTTTTGAGATACTTCTTTTCCATCAACTACAACTTTACTGTCAGCTGGCGTGACTTTACCAATCAAAAGTGTTTCTGAATCAGACACTTCTGCTCCTTGCGCTGGAGATAATACTTCAATAGTCGGTCTTGGAGAATTTAGATATGTGCTAGCTATTTTTAAAGCAAATATTAATGTTAGTACCCCTATTATGCTACTAAAAAAAATTACGCGTTGTTTTGCCGTTGGCTTGGCGCCTAATATAGTAATTATAATTCCTGAAATTTCGTCAAACATATATTGAGTTTAGCTCTAATGAGCATATCTTTTCAAGGTCTTTTTAATTTATTTATCCGGTAATTTTTCAGATGATGACGCATCTGGAGTTTTGCTAGTGTTGAGCTCAGGAACATTATCAGTGTTTGCTTTCTGACTGCTAGAAGTGGCCTGCTTTTGCTCTTCGACCATCGAAGCCTTGGCATCGCTCTCTATTTTTTGAATCATTGACTGTGTTTTGTTGTAGTCTTCTACTGTAAGATTTTTTGAAAGACGTAAATATTTGTCTAAATAATTCAGTGCTAGTTGTGGCTGCTTGCTTTGGTAATCGTCCGTGAAATACAAAATAGAGGCAAGCGCTTTATAGGCATCAGCACT
>Ga0163144_10011715_pt1 | contig 18518 bp, 17 predicted proteins | sample OliLak19BULKMAT1_FD_123175 | JGI IMG/M metagenome (GOLD analysis project Ga0163144, IMG submission 123175) | Freshwater microbial mat bacterial communities from Lake Vanda, McMurdo Dry Valleys, Antarctica - Oligotrophic Lake LV.19.BULKMAT1 | ecosystem: Environmental > Aquatic > Freshwater >... | reverse complement strand
CCTTTATTGAGTCCTCTAGTTTTCGGTCGGCGCTCTCTTGCCGCGCTCAACCAGCGCTCATGCAGAAATTCAGGAATTGTAATCCTAAATTTCAAAATTAGATATATCAACAGATGATACCAAGGTTTATGGCTCCGCTTCTACCGCGTTTGGCGGCCGGATACCCGGTCCTGGTGATCACTGGCCCGCGCCAAGCGGGCAAGACCACACTGGCTCGGCAGGCGTTCCCGGCGGCACCGCGGACTGCGCACCGACACGCTCTATTGGTGGCGCAGCCACCATGGCTTGAAAGGCGACTTGGTGCTCGAACGTGGTCGTTCCCTGATCACTGCCGAGATCAAGGGCGGCTCATCGCTCAATCATAATTCAACAGTGGCCCTAATTTTTCCTCTCCCGGCGCCAGCCCAAACACAACAAAACATGTCCCACCCCACCGATAATCTCTTAGCTCAATTGCAAAACCGTTCCGCCGCCATGGCTGTCATCGGCCTTGGTTATGTCGGTTTGCCCTTGGCGTTGTGCTTGGCCAAGCATTTCCGCGTCATCGGTTTCGACGTCAGTACGCATAAAATCACGGCATTGAATGCAGGCATCGACCCGGTCGGCGAAAGCGGCGATCCTGCCATCGCAGTCGGCATCGCTGGCGGAATGGCTTTCACCACGGATCGGGCACGGCTGAATGCCGTGCAATTTTACATCGTTGCCGTACCGACTCCTGTCGATTTCGCGAAACGCCCTGACTTTGCTCCCTTGATCAGCGCCAGCAAGACGGTTGGCCAGTCGCTGTCCAAGGGTGCCATTGTCGTCTACGAGAGCACCGTCTATCCCGGCGCAACTGAGGAAATCTGTATCCCAGTTCTGGAAAAAGAAAGTGGCCTCAAAGCCGGAGTAGACTTTTTCTTCGGCTACAGCCCCGAACGAATCAACCCAGGTGATAAAGAACACACGGTCGACAAGATCACCAAAGTGGTCAGCGCCAGCGATGCGCCGACCCTGGAAGTGGTCGCCGGAGTCTATGGCGCCGCCATTACCGCCGGCGTTTTCCGCGCTGCCAGCGTCAAAGTCGCCGAAGCCGCCAAGGTCATCGAAAACACACAACGTGACTTGAACATTGCGCTGATGAATGAGTTGGCCCTGATATTCCATCGTCTGAATATCGATACCAACGATGTCTTAGAGGCGGCGGGTACGAAATGGAATTTCCTCAAATTCAAGCCTGGCCTGGTCGGGGGGCACTGCATCGGCGTGGACCCGTATTACTTGACGCACAAGGCGGAAGAGGTGGGTTACCACCCGCAAGTCATTTTGGCGGGTCGGCGAATCAATGACGGGATGGGAGCATTCATCGCGCAGGAATGTGTGCGATTGTTGGCGCTGAGGGGATGCCTGATCAAGGGTGCCCGGATCCTGATCCTGGGGTTCACCTTTAAGGAAGATTGTTCCGATGTCAGGAATACCAAGGTGGTGGATATCATAGCGGAGCTGAAGCGCTTCGGCTGCCTGGTGACGGTGGTTGATCCGGTGGCCGATGCGCATGAAGCACGGCGCGAATACGATGTTGAATTGGTGCAGGGAAATCCATTGCCCGTTTGCGAAGCGATTATTGCAGCGGTAGCCCATCGCGAATTCAAGAATCTGACCATGCAGCAGGTGAGAGCCGCCTGCATTTCGGGGGTAGTGGTGGACGTCAAGGCCATTTTCAATCGCGATCAGGCCGCGGCGGGCGGACTGTCGGTCTGGAGAGTATGAGATCTTTCATCCGTGACGGCCAATGGCCGCCATCGCTGACCGTTCCCAATCCGGCTGCCGGCCGGCGCGATGGGGCTAGGCCAAGCGGCCGGATGATCACGCCGTTCCCCTGTCAGACTGCAGCAACGTCCCTTAGCACTCGACCCAGAATCGATCCATGAAAGCCATCATCCTCGCCGGAGGCGCCGGCACTCGCCTGCACCCCTGTACTAAGATCGTCAGCAAACAACTGATGCCTGTGTACGACAAGCCGATGATTTATTATCCACTCAGCACCGCAATGCTGGCTGGTCTGAAAGAAGTTCTGATCATCAGCACTCCACATGACCTGCCCCGGTTCCGGGAACTCCTCGGCGATGGCACCCGTCTGGGCATGCGCTTCTGTTATGCTGAGCAGGCCGTCCCCAACGGATTGGCCCAGGCATTCGTCATCGGTCGGGATTTCTTGGCCGGTGGTTCCGGATGCTTGATACTGGGCGACAATATCTTCTATGGTCACGGCATGACAGATATCGTCCGCAAGGCCGCCAGCATTCAACGCGGCGGAATCGTCTTCGCCTATTATGTTAGTGATCCTGAGCGCTATGGAGTGGTTGAATTTGATTCCAACGGGGTCGCCGTCTCATTGGAGGAGAAGCCCAAACAACCCAAGAGCCGCTACGCGGTACCAGGACTCTACTTCTACGGTCCCGAGGTCTGCGACGAAGCTGTCAAGCTCGAACCCAGCGCGCGCGGCGAATACGAGATCACCGATCTCAACCGTGCATTCCTGGTAAAGAAGGAACTCCGGGTCGAAAAGCTTGGCCGTGGCATCGCCTGGCTGGATACCGGCACGCATCAAAGCCTCTTGGCGGCCGGCAACTTCATCGAAGCCCTTGAATCGCGACAGGGACTCAAGGTGGCCTGCCTGGAGGAGATCGCTTGGAACAATGGCTGGATTGGCCCAGAACAGGTCAAAGCCGAGGCGCAATGCATGGGCCGCAGTGCCTACGCCGAGTACCTCTGGGACCAATTGCGCCAAGCTGGGCACGTCTGACCCATGCCCTTCACTGACCTTCCCTGTCCCCTGCCTGGTGTGCGCCTGCTGGAACCGCGCGTGTTCGGGGACGATCGCGGCTTCTTCTATGAATCCTGGAGCGCCCGCGACTTCACCGCCCTCGGCCTGAACGTAGCCTGGGTGCAAGACAACCATAGTCGCTCCGTCGCGGGTGTCCTGCGCGGCCTGCATTTCCAGCGTGGTGCGCACGCCCAGGACAAACTCGTCCGGGTCACCGCAGGACGGGTATGGGATGTGGCCCTCGATCTGCGCCGCTCCAGTTCGACATTTGGCCACTGGGCTGGATTCGAACTGTCTGCTGCCAACAAACGGCAACTCTTCATCCCTAAGGGTTTCGCCCATGGTTTCATAAGCCTAGAGGATGGCACCGAGTTCCTCTATAAATGCTCGTTTCCATACACCCCTGCGAGTGAGAGTGGTGTCATCTGGAATGACGCCGCCCTTGCAATCGCCTGGCCGTTAGGCGACTCGACGCCTCAACTCTCTGAGCGTGATCGCCGGTTGTCGCCTCTTGCGGCCATCACGTAGGATATGCTTTCCCATGAACACCCAGCGTATTCTGATCACCGGCGCAAAGGGCATGCTTGGCGCACGCTGGTTCGGCGTCGGTCTAACACCAATACGGTCATTGCCCCGGGTCGTGAGGAACTCGACATCACGGATGCCGACGCATGCGCAGGCAGCTTGCCCGTGACTGAAGGCTAAAAATATATGCGTATGTCCTTTATCTCCGCGACGCGGATGCGAGGCGTAACTGAACTTCCTCATGGCGCGTGGCATAGTAAATGAGAAATTCAGTTTGGTCCATTTGCGAGTTTGCGTGGCAGCCATTTCTCTGGCTGGTCTTCACTCCGCAGTTGATAGTGGCGCTCGGCGAACAGCAATTCGGGATTTGGATGTTTCTTTTGGCCGTATCGGGCATTGGAGCAGCGTTGAATATAGGAACTTCCAACTCATGTATAAAACTGATATCCATGCAAGTGACCGGCCACGCAGCGGACGGGACGACTTCGCCTGGCTCGACCGAAGACCTAGCGAGATCATCAATGGGCCTTTCGGTGTGCTGCGGAGCAGTTGCAGCGTGCTGCATAATCTTGTTCTTCTGTCTGTTCGGCGAGGCTGCGTTCCCGGAGCTGACAGATGGGGCGACCTTGATGAGCGCGGGAATAACTGCAGCAGTGATATTGTTCGTGGAGCAGATCGATGGTGTTCTCTCGAGTATTCTGAAAGGCCATAACCGTTTCAGGGACTCCGCCAGATTCGAGTTCATTGCCCGGTCGCTACAGATGGCGGCCGTGGCATTGGTTGCGTCATCTACTGGGATGATTGAAGCATTGTTTGCGGTCATCATCATCGCGGCGTCCCTCAAGTGCGTTGCGAAATTCGCATCTGTCAAGAAATCATGCGGATTCTCCTCCCTCCTCCCCACGCTGGTCCATGTCGGACCGCTCATCTACTATGCTAAGTGGGGATGGGTACACGGAGTCGGAGGGATGCTGTTGGCTGTCGCTGACCGCATTGCGGTGGGTGGAAAGTTGGGGAGCGAGGCGCTAACCTCATACTCTCTCCTCCTGCTTTTCCCGCAGCAGATACACGCCTTGGCGGCAGCAGGCGCAAGCGCCTATTTCCCAGTGATCAGCGGCCTGCATGGCAGAGGAGAATGCGGACAGGTGGGCGCCATAAGTGTTAGACTTATGATGGCGGTGCTTGTGATCGCTGGGCCACTCGCGCTTATGTTGGTTTTCTTTTCGAGACTTTTGTTCGATGCCTGGATCGGCGTCACCCTGAGCGATGAGCAGTTCCATGTATTTGGAGTGCTGTGCATCGCGTTCATGCTGCTGTCTGTCAGTGTGAGTTCGCATTTTACGCTTATGGGGATCGGCCGTTTCAGGGCGGTGGCTGTCTGCAATCTGATGGCCGGGGTTGTTTCTTCAGTCGCTCTCCTACCGCTGCTTTCGGAATATGGCACGCGGGGGGCGGCAATAAGCAAAGTCATATACGCATCAATTATTTTGCTTCAATCTGGATTGGTTTACCAAGCGCTCGGAAGTAAGCGCAGCATCAACGAGGGTCGCCTGTGACTAACTATCTGCTTGCACTTTTCCACTTTTTGAAATTCAGGGTGCGATATCCGGACGTGCGATTCGTTCGTCCCAAGAAGCATCTCGGGATATTGTATTCGCAGGATGGGCAGGATCTTTTTCTGCTTACCCTGCTACTGCCACTGCTTGATAGAACTGGCTCGACGACAACCCTCTTGGATGTCGGAGCGAATCATCCCATTAAGTTTTCAAATAGCTTGTTCTTTGAGCGGCATTTCAACTGCAGGACCATAGCGATTGACCCTCTACATGAGCACGCCGCCGCGTGGTTGGCCGAGCGGCCCACTGCTGAGTTCATAAATGTAGCAGTGGGCGCCGCAGACGGCCCGGTCGCACTCGGCGTCCCTGGGTGTGGAGAGGATGACATGTTCGCGTCGGTGGCCGCTGATGCGAAAGGACAGGGGAAGATCAGCGCTGCCCTACAGCCCCGGCAGGTGGAAATGGTGCGCCTTTCGGGCTTATTGGCGAAAAGGGGTGTGAAGGAAGTGCTCTTCGCATCGATTGACGTGGAGGGCCACGAATTGGAGGTGCTGAAGGGGATTGATTTCGACGCCGTGAAGTTCCATGCGCTGGTCATTGAGAATAATGCAAATGGTTATTTGGGTGACGATGCCATCCGGTTGTTGATGAAGTCGAAGGGGTATTTGTATTACGCCAGGATCGGTTGGTTGGACGACGTTTTCATCCATCCGTCCTGCTTGAAAACGATGAATCCCGGCCGTGTCATCGCCACTACGGCGGTGGAAGGAGTGTATCCACTATGATGGTCAAGTCATTTCGTCGGATGCTAAGCGCACTCGGATTGCATGTTTCGAAGACGTCACCGGCGAACAGCAGTCTGAATGAGATCCGATTGCTCCTAGCCGGAATTGATGAGCCGCTGATATTCGATGTAGGGGCACGCCACGGTCAAACTGCGGCCATGTACAGTTCGGCGATTAGAAAGGCGCGACTGCACTGCTTCGGGCCTTTTCCGGAATCGTACCGATGCCTCCAGGAAAACCGCAGGAGATATCCCCGCGCGAAGCTATTGAACTGCGGTTTCTCAGACAAGGCCGGCTGGCAGACACTCTACAGCAATCAGGGGTCTCCAACCAATTCCCTCTTGCCGAATCATCCAGACGCGGAATCGACATGGGGGAACGAGGGGCTACGCCCGATCGGCACCCACGAATGTGATTTCACGACGGTTGACAATTACTGCCATGAAATGTCAATAACGAATATCAACTTGTTGAAAATGGATGTGCAAGGGGCCGAATCCAGAGTGCTCAAAGGCGCTCAGCGTATGCTGAGGGACGGTCGCATTTCAAATATATACATGGAGATAATTCTCGCGCCGACATATTTGGGCCAAAGCAATTTGACAGAATACCTGGAAATCATGTCGGGATTCGGCTATCGGATCCATGGATTCTACAACCTCGAGCATGGCGCCAAGAGAGATCTCTTGCAGTTGGACTCCCTGTTTACCAAAGGGTCTTGAGGACGGATGTCGACATGAGCGATGCTAATCAGGCCACCACTGCATGACAGACACTGATTTTTCCCGTCTATATGATGAACACGTCGAATACATATGCCGGCGTCTCGAAGGCTCATTCGAACAGAGGCGGATTCTGACGGAAATCATGCAGTATAAGCTGCCGAATTTGCTGGCGCTTTTGCCAGACTCGGAATGCAGGGGTCGGGTTCTGGAGATCGGGTGCGCCACGGGTGAGCTGATCGGCTCACTGAGCGCGAGTTGGCCTTCTGGTCTGGTGGGCGTGGATATCTCGAATGAGAATATCTCGTCTGCCAGAAAAAAATTCCCTCACGTCGATTTCCGGTCCGGGGATTATCGCAAGCTGGACCTTGGTCATTTCGATTACGTGATTCTCAGTGATGTTCTCGAGCATGTGCCGGACGACGTCCAGTTTCTGAGGGAGGCGGGTAGAATGGGCGCGAACATCCTCATCAAGCTCCCTCTTGAGGACTGCCTGCAGTATTATTTCCGCAAGTACGGCCCACAGGACCGCTCGGGCCATCTGAGGAAGTATAACCTCCGGCGTGCCCTGGAGCTATGTCGTGACGCGAATCTGCGGGTTGTGGAACATCGCGAACTATGGCCGAATGACTTTGAAATAGAAACCCTCATCCGCCAAATGAGGCGCGAAATGACAGGGAGGGCATATACTGGCGGCTGGGCTACGAGATGTATGAAGTCAGCTATCGTGAAAATGACAACGCGGTGGAAGTGGATCTCGCACTCTATGTATGCGTCAGACTTCTTTGCGCTGGCTCGTCCGGCTCATTCTCGTGGATCGAAGTCTTCATGAGGTCCGCTGTTTTCGGAGTCGGCACCATTGATTTAAAAGATCGGGGCAATCAGCCCCGCTTCGGGTGGGGTGAAGCATGCCTACTCCTGCCGCTGATCCTGAGTTCGCTGAGAATCGGAGACGTATATTATAGGATCCCTTCTGATATATTGCCGTTTTTCGGGGTGCTGCTCTGGATGATATCGGGGATGCGCATCTCCGTTGCAGGGCTTATTACAACGGTTATTTATATAGTAGGAATGCCATTACATCTTATCCTGACGCATTACTTTAACTTTGTCCCGCCCATTCCGATTGAGGAGATCCAATTCAATTTTGCACGATTCTACGGCCTGGGTCTCGCCTATGTGATCCTCTCATTTACTTGCCGTCCTGCGACCTTCTATTCCACGCTCTATATCTTGTTTAGGCTGGAGTTGATCCTGGCAGCCATCCTGTGGTGTGTGTCATTCCTGGGAGGCTTCGCGGTGGGAGTTGATTATGGATCAGCGGGAATCTTCCCGCGTGCGCAAGGCCTGCTGACCGAGCCATCCATGCTCGCTTCGATAGCGCCGCCTTTTTTGCTTTTGTCACTAAATAAAAAAGCCATTCCTGACGTCATTCTCGCGTGTGCGGTATGCATCATTTCATTCAGCCCTACCGTGTACTTGGCGACGATGATCGCTGTGTTGGGTTGGCTTTCGCTATATGGCTCATCAGTGAGTCGGCTGGCAGTTATTTCGGTGTTCTTGATAGCGGCAGGCACTGTCAATTACATCGATTCCATTGCCGTTGAACTTTCCGAAATGAGCCAAGGCAATCCGCTCGCCTACTCCATTTCGCGATTGGCGGAGGGTGTGCAATTCTACCTCGGCAGCTATGGCGGATACAATACCCGAGGAGTGATCTTCGCACAGAGTCTGGAAGTGATGGAGACCTATGATCTATGGGCGGTTGGAGCAGGCCTGGGGATGCATGTCCCCATCGGTGATCTGTTTGCAGGCGGTGCGCCGTTGGACATCGGCATCATCAGTCTCGCGTTGGTATGCTTTGGCCTTTCGGGGGTCTTTGCGATCGTTTTGGGCGTGGTCGCAGCGCTTTATTTTGGCAAGCGCAATAGAGAGGGTTCGACAGCTCTGATAGCCCTCTCCGGAGCGTGTATTATCAATGGAGGTGGCGTATTCATACAGTTTCTTTTCCTATCGATGATTCTGATTTCCCTTCGTGAGGCGGTAAAAGTCCGGCGGGTCAGCGAAATGCGAGGGAGGCAGATCCCAGCCCATAAAGGAGTATACGTTGATCTCTCCTACCGTTGATATCGTGACCGTTTCATTTAATGCAAAAAAGACCATTGAACGCACGTTGCTAAGCGTTGCTTCTCAGAAAAATGCGGTCAACAGATTCATCGTAGTGGACGGTGGCTCGAATGATGGGACCTTGCAGATGCTCAATCGGCGACGTGACATCATCGATGTCCTGATCAGCGAACCGGACCGCGGTATTTCTGACGCCTTTAACAAAGGGATCGGACACTGTACGGGCGATTTCGTACTGTTACTAAACGCCGACGACTGGCTCGTTCCGGATTCGATCATTCGTATAAGGGAATTGATGAATATGTGTGATGAGGTGGTCTGCACGACGATGAACAGTTTTCTCTCTGACGTTTTCGTGGGCGAATATAAATCAAGGCCGGGATTCATCAAATCCAGGAATTCGATCCTGCACCCGGGCATGTTCGTCCGCCGGGCGGTGTACGAACGGATTGGTTGCTACGATTTGACCTTTCGTATAGGCATGGATTACGAATTCAGCTGCAGGCATCACTGTCAAGGAGGTAAATTCAGGGTTGTCGACATGTCAGTCGTAAATTTCTCCGAGGGGGGCCGGAGTGGAAAGGCGGCGTTTGTTATTTTTTTAGAGTCATTCCGGGTGCGTAGACGATATTTTAAAGTCATGATACCCTGGCATGAAGCGATCCAATTGGCAGTGAGAACGGCCGGAGCCATCCTCAGGTGGCTAGGGTTGAGGGCGATCGTGAAGACGTTACTAAGCCGCCCGGTGACATCGGACGAGTCTAGCAGATGCCCCTGAAGGCGTGCTTTTTTTCCACTGCGCCGATGTCCCAGCTCATGCAGGAGCAGTACTCGATCGCGGACATCAGGATCCTTAACGAGCTCGGTTTTTCCGTCACCGTGGCTAATACATTTGGCGCGATACCGATGAACTGTGATATCTATTTCTCCTGGTGGGCCAGTGGAAGCTTCATGCCGCTCATCAAGGCGATAATGTGCAGAAGGCCGATCATCGTCATTGGAGGTGGAAACGAATCTCAGATGTACAAAGACTCGATATCGGGAGAACCGGTCGGGTATCTGGGGATGAATTTCTATAAAAAGATCGCCACACGGCTAACGCTCCGGTATTCTGATCAGATCGCGGTGGTCTCCCCGTACATGAAGAGGGACGTCCGGTCCCTTTCGGGTGTGGATCCAATCGTGATTCCCAACTGCGTTGACACCGACCTGTTCTCTCCAGGGCCGGGGAAGCAGCACTATGTCACCACTATATTCCGTCTCGACAAAGACGTAGTGAGACTGAAGCGCGGCGAGAACTTTATTCGAGCAGCAAAATTGGTGCTTCGAGAATTCCCGAGCCAGAAGTTCTTGATGATAGGGCATAAGGGCAGCGCCTATCAAGGTTTGGTGGAACTCGCTAACGGACTAGGGATGGCTGAGGACATCGAATTTCCCGGCTCCATTCCCAACTTGGAAGTTCGCGACTGGCTTCGTGACAGCAAGGTCTATGTTCAGATTAGTGATACCGAGACGTTTGGCGTCTCGGTGGCGGAGGCGATGGCCACGGGCGTGCCAGTTGTGGTTAGCAAGTGTGGGGCACTACCGGATCTCGTGAAGCAGGGTGGGATATTCGTTGATCATAATGCCCCCCAGTCTGTGGCAGAGGGTATCTGTAGAGTGCTTAGATTAGACCGAGAGGGCATCACAGCCGTTGGAGCAACAGCCAGAGCCCACATCGTAGAAAACTACAGGTATGAGCACCGCAAGGTCGCCATACATGCCGTCATCCAGCACCTCATCTCAAGAAAGGCGCGCGGTAGGTGATGAGTACAAGATATGCGTTCAGACAGCGTACCAATGTGGATCGGCGACATACAAGAGATCCTGGTGATTCGTGAAGCATGAAAAGGTCGACCTATTGAGGCTAACCTTCCCGGGATTGCTTCCGACCTTGCAATCATTTACGCCCGTTTAATAACCTCAATTCCGAGTCTGATAATCAATGAAGTCGCATCGAATCTGCAGCCACTGCGTCATGGACACTAGCGACAGCCAGATCGTCTTCGACGGCAACGGCGTCTGCGACCATTGCCTTGGCTTCAAGCACGATGTGCTGCCCAACTGGCACCCCGACGACAAGGGCGCGGCCAAGTTCCGCGACATGGTCTCGCGCATTAGGGCGTCCGGCCAGGGCAAGCCCTTCGACTGCATCATGGGCATGAGCGGCGGTCTCGACAGTTCGTACCTGCTGCACTTGGCCGTCACAGAGTACGGGCTTCGCCCGCTGGTGTTCCATGTCGACGGCGGCTGGAACACCGACATCGCGGTGAACAACATACAGGTGCTGATCGACAAGCTCGGACTGGATCTGTACACTGAGGTGATCAACTGGGAGGAGATGCGGGACTTCCAGCTCTCCTTTTTCAAATCTGGTGTGCCTCACCTTGACATCCCGCAGGACCACGCCTTCATCGCCACGCTCTACCACTTCGCGCACAAGCATGGCATCAAGTACATCATGAACGGTGGTAACTTCGCCACCGAGTGCGTGCGCAACCCGCTCGAATGGCTGTACTATGGCACTGACATGGCCCAGCTGCGCGATATCCATCGCCGTTTCGGTACCATCCCGCTGCGCACTTATCCGTTCAGTTCCATCCTGTTCCACAAGGTCTACCTGCGCTACATCCGCGGCCTAAAGGTGGTCAAGCCACTGAACCTGCTGCCGTACACCAAGGAGCACGCAAGTACGACCTTGGCCGGGAAGTACGGCTGGCGGCCTTACCCGCAGAAGCATTTCGAGTCGCGCTTCACTCGCTTCTACGAGGGCTATTGGCTGCCCACGCGCTTCGGCTATGACACGCGAAGAGTGCAGTACTCAAGTCTGATTCTCACCGGCCAGATGACGCGCGACAACGCGATGGAGCGTCTCAAGAAGCCGGCCTACGATCCGGAGACCATCGATGAGGACTTCGAATATATCGCCACCAAACTCGGGATCAGTGTGGCCGAGCTGCGCGGCTACCACGAGATGCCGCTGAAGACCTACCGCGACTATAGGAACCGCGAGTGGATGTTCAACTTCGGGGCCAGAGCGCTCAAGATGCTCGGCGTGGAAAGGGCCATTAAACGATGATCGCCATCGTCGACTACGGCGCTGGCAACGTCGCGGCGATTGCCGACATCTTCAAGCGACTGAAGCTGCCGCACGCCATCACGCGTGACCACGCCGGGCTGCGCGCCGCCGAGCGGTACATCCTGCCCGGCGTGGGCGCCTTCGACGCTACGATGCGCACGCTCGGCGAGTCCGGCCTGGTGGAACTGCTCAACGACGAGGTGCACGGCAAGGGCAAGAAGATCCTGGGCATCTGCGTGGGCATGCAGATCCTCGGTGACTCCAGCGACGAGGGTTCCCTACGCGGCTTGTGCTGGATTCCCGGGCGCATCCGCCGCATCGATGCCCAAGCGATCGCAGAGCGGCCCAAGCTGCCGCACATGGGCTGGAACTCGGTGCGCCTCACATCCACCTCGCCGCTCTTCGAGGGCGTGGACCTGGAGCGCGGCTTCTACTTCCTGCACAGCTACTACTTCGATGCCGCCGACGCGACCAGCGTGGTGGCCACGGTCGAGTGCGGGCGCGAACTGCCGTGCGGCGTGATGCGCGGCAATGTGTACGGTCTGCAGTTCCACCCGGAGAAGAGCCACGCCAATGGTGTGGCTGTGTTCCGCAACTTCGCGATGCTCTGACCATGCTGCGCTCCCGAATCATCCCGTGCCTGCTGCTGCACCGGGGCGGCCTGGTCAAGACGTGCCAATTCAAGGATCCGAAGTACGTCGGCGACCCGCTCAATGCGGTGAAGATATTCAACGAGAAGGAGGTCGACGAGCTGATGTTCGTCGACATCGACGCCACCGCCGAAGACTACGAGCCGCGCATGCCGCTGCTGCGCAGCCTGGCGGTGGAGTCGCGCATGCCGCTGTGTTACGGCGGCGGCGTTACGACGGCCGCGCAGGCCGCGCGTATTGTCGCCACCGGCTTCGAGAAGGTGTCGGTGAGCGCTGCGGCGCTGGCACGGCCAGCACTGATCAAGGAAATGTCCGAAGCGATCGGCGCGCAGAGTGTGGTCGTGACGCTCGATGTGAAGGCCAACCGCGTCTTCGCCGGTCACGCCCTTTACTCGCACAATGGCCATCAGAAGCACAAGCCGACGTTACTGGAGTTCTGCCAGCAGGCGGTGTCGCTGGGCGCGGGCGAGATCGTCATCAACTCGATCGACCGTGACGGTGAGATGGCGGGCTATGACCTCGAACTCGCGCGTCAAGTACGCGGCGCGATCGACACGCCGATGACCATGCTCGGTGGAGCCGGAAGCATTGATCACATGCAGAACCTGATCGACGCCGTGGGCACCGTTGGCGCGGCCGCCGGCAGCCTGTTTGTCTTCAAGGGCCCGTACCGGGCCGTGCTCATCAACTACGCGCGTCCGGCACGGTTGGTCCGATGACCATCGTTGCCCATGCCCTGTGCCGAATGTCAGCCGCGACCACCTCCTCGTGCACTCCATAGTCAGCCTGATCTCTGCGGGCACCGAGCGCATGCTGGTCGGCTTCGGCCTCAGAACGTGTCCGACAGACTCTGCATATGCTGATCACCAGCCTCGGGCGGCCATCGCTCAACTGAGCGAGGCGGCCCGTCGATTCGGGATTTTCAATTATTGGCGCAGCGGCCGGCAGTTTATTGTCTGCGAAGTTCCATACCGAGCAGTTCTGATCAGCTACTCGACCAGGACCGGACGTATCGCCTGGTCAACACCCAACGGATCCACATGAAGGCCATCGTTCAACATCTTGATACCGGTCAAACCGAACTCCTGGAGTTGCCAGCTCCTCGTTGCAGGCCTGGGCATGTCCTGATTCGGAGCATCAATAGCCTGATCTCGGCCGGCACGGAACGCATGCTGGTCGAATTCGGCAAAGCGTCGATGTTTGACAAGGCGAGGAAGCAGCCAGAGAAGGTGCGCCAGGTCCTGGACAAGATCCGCACCGACGGGCTCCTTGCCACCATCGATGCCGTGCGCTCTAAGCTCGCCCAACCGATCCAGCTCGGTTACTGCAATGCCGGCGTGGTGCTGGAATCCGGTACGGAAGGATTTTCTGTCGGGGACCGCGTGGTGTCGAACGGTCCGCACGCCGAAGTGGTTATTGTGCCGCACCATCTTTGTGCCCGCATCCCGGATGGCGTCAGCGATGAGCAGGCCTCCTTCACCGTGATGGCCAGTATCGGCCTACAGGGAATCCGGCTGCTTCAGCCGACCATCGGAGAACGCTTCGCGGTCATCGGTGCTGGCCTTATCGGCCTCCTGACCATCCAATTGCTGCGTGCAAACGGATGCCGGGTCCTGGCCGTCGATTTCGACCAGCGCAAACTGGACATCGCAAAGTCGCTGGGCGCCGAGGTCTGCAACGCCAGAGCGATGGATCCAGTGACGAGCGGGCTTGGATTCGGCGGTGGTCCAGGCGTCGACGGCGTGTTGATCACAGCTTCGACTTCCTCAAATGATCCGGTTTCGCAGGCGGCGCGCATGTGCCGCAAGCGTGGCCGCATCATTCTGGTTGGTGTCACAGGCCTTGAGCTCAATCGTTCGGAGTTCTACCACAAGGAACTCTCCTTCCAGGTCTCCTGCTCCTATGGACCTGGACGCTATGATCCAGAGTACGAGGAACGCGGTGTCGATTATCCGCTTGGTTTCGTCCGCTGGACCGAGCAACGCAATTTCATCGCGGTGCTCGATCTGCTGGCTGGCGGCAAGTTAGACGTGGCCCCGCTCATTTCCCATCGCTTCGCCCTCGATGATGTCGACCGGGCCTATGAGGTAGTCGCGGGCGCGGAACCATCGATCGCCATCGTCCTACGCTTTGCCGAGGAGATTGTCCGTCCTTCCGCCCTAATCCGCTCATCGGTGGTCGATCTGGGCGGATCCGCGGCCGCAGTCGAACATCCGACCGTCGGACTGATCGGGTCGGGGAACTACGCCACCTTGGTGCTTACTCCGGCATTGAAGGCCGGTGGCGCGTGCCTGCATACAGTTGCATGCAACGGTGGGTTGAGCGGCCTCCATGTCGGACGCAAGTTCGGCTTCCGGACGGTGACAACCGATGCCCAGTCAGTCATTGCCGACACCGCCATCGACACGGTAGTGATCGCGACCCGCCATAACACGCATGCCGCCCTGGTGTGCTCGGCGTTAGGCGCCGGCAAGCACGTCTTCGTCGAGAAGCCCCTGGCCCTGACCCATGCCGAGATCGATGCCATCGATCACCTTGTTCGGGTGCCGGTCGCGACCTTGCGCAAGCCACTCCTGATGGTCGGATTCAATCGCCGTTTCGCGCCTCAGATCGTACGGCTGGCGGCCTTACTGTCAGCGGTGCCGGGACCGAAGGCATTCGTTGCGACCATCAATGCGGGAGCAATTCCACCGGAGCATTGGACCCAGGATGCGGTGGTCGGCGGTGGCCGCATAATTGGCGAGGCGTGTCATTTCATCGATCTGCTGCGCTTCCTCGCCGGCAACCGCATCGAAGCGCAGCAGGTCATGCGCCTGGCGACCCCGACCGCCGACTCCGCAAGCATCCAGTTGCGATTCTCCGATGGTTCGATCGGAACCATCCATTACCTCGCCAATGGCTCGAAGTCCTTCCCTAAGGAACGCATCGAGGTGTTCGCCGGAGGCGGGGTGATCCAACTCGACAACTTCCGGCGCATGACCGGCTTCGGCTGGCGCGGATTCGCGCGCATGAACTTGTGGCGTCAGGACAAGGGCCAGAAGGCTTGTGCCGCTGCCTTCCTGCAGGCGATTCGAACCGGTGCCACCGCCCCTATCCCTTACGAACAGATCATCGAGGTCAGCCGTGTGACCATCGATATCGCCCAAGCATTAAGGACCTGAGCAATGCTCATTGATATCATCGCCGGTGCCCGTCCCAACTTCATGAAGATCGCCCCGATCATCCGCGCTCTCGAGGCACGGCTCGCGCTCGGTGGGCAGCTCACATACCGGCTGGTCCATACCGGTCAGCATTATGACGCAAAGATGTCCGGCGATTTTTTCACCCAGCTCGGCATCCCTGCCCCGCATGTCAATCTGGATGCCGGCTCCGGAACCCAGGCGGAGATCACCGCAGCGATCATGGTGCGTTACGAAAAGTTGTTGCTGACTCAGCGCAGCGCCTGTTGTCTGGTGGTCGGCGACGTGAATTCGACCATGGCCTGCGCCATCGCGGCGCAGAAACTTTGCATCCCGGTCGCCCATGTCGAAGGCGGTATCCGGTCTGGGGACTGGACCATGCCGGAAGAGATCAATCGCTTGGTCACTGACGCCATTACCAATTGGTTCTTCACCACCAGCAACTTTGCAAATGAGAACCTCCAGAAATCAGGCGTGGGTGTGGAACGGATCTTCTTCGTCGGCAATACCATGATTGACACCTTGTTGGCGAATATGCATCGGCTGACCAAGCCCTCCTGCTTTGACGAGCATAGGCTCGAAATTAAGAAGTTCCTGGTTCTGACCCTGCATCGTCCTGCCAATGTCGATGATCCCGCGCGTTTTTCCCGGATGCTCACGGCGATCGGCGAAGCAGCGCACGGCCATCCGGTGCTCTTTCCCGTCCACCCACGCACTGCCAAGACTTTGCGTAGCCTATCGGGACTACCCAGTAACATCTTGCCACTCGAACCTCAGCCATACCTCGAATTCAATTTCCTAGTCAAACATGCAATGGCGGTGATCACCGATTCCGGTGGCATCACCGAGGAGACCACGGTGATGGGGGTCCCTTGCCTGACTCTGCGTGACACCACGGAGCGGCCGGAAACGGTGACCATCGGTACCAATGAACTGGTGGGGACTGATCCGGAAGCCATCGTGCCTGCTCTGACCCGCGTTCTCGCAGGACGTTGGAAATCGGGTTCGGTCCCTGAGAAATGGGACGGTCATGCTGCCAGTCGCATCGTTACCCACCTTGAGGCATTATTGACTAAAGGTGGGTGCTGACCACGTGTTGTATGCACATCTGCGATCTCTGCGCCGCACCTGGTCGACCGTCCGTCACCTGCGCGCTTCCCAGATCGCCTACCGGGTGATCCGTCGGTTCCAGCATCTCCAAGTCGAGGAGGGATCGCCGCCACCGCTGCGGGCTGTTGTCCGCGATGTCGAGGAGCCAGCGACTCGTGCTCCCAGCATGGTTGCACCAGCCACCTTCGCGATGCTTGGTCAGAGCGGTCAAATCAAGACGAGGCAATTCTGGAACGATTCCGCTCGCGACAAGCTCTGGCTCTACCACTGCCACTACTTCGAAGATTTGGTGGCAAGCGGACATGCTGAACGTCGCTCCTGGCACGAGGCGCTGATCGCCCGTTGGATCGAAGAGAACCCACCTGGCACGGGTACTGGCTGGGAACCGTATCCGGTTTCATTGCGCATTAGCCATTGGGTGCTGTGGTCTAGGCTCGGTGGTCACCTCAGTGAAATGTGGCGAAAATCGCTCGCCATCCAGATCCGTTGGCTCCGTCAGCAGATCGAATGGCACATCCTGGCCAACCATGTGATCGCCAATGCCAAGGCTCTGGTGCTGGCCGGTTGCTGGGCTGCCGGTGTCGAGGGAGAGCGTTGGCTGCGCGAAGGATTGGAACTGCTTGAGGGACAACTCGGCGAGCAGGTGCTTGCCGATGGTGGACACATCGAGCGCACGCCGATGTATCACTGTCAGGTGCTCAACGATCTGTTGGATGTGGTGAATGCCCTGTGTTCCTCCGGGCTCGCTCTGCCTCCGTGGTTGATCGTGGCGATCACCCGCATGGGTGGTTGGCTGGCGATCATGCGGCACCCGGATGGCGACATTCCCTTGTTCAACGACAGCGCATTCGGCATGGCGCCTAGCCCCGATGCCTTGCTCGCCTATGCCACCCGTCTGGGGGTCGCGTGGTCGATGCCCATGCCGACCGGGTGCGTCTGGCTGCAGGCCTCTGGTTACGCGCGTCTGGCAACAGAATCGGCGGTGGTTTTTTGCGACGCGGCCCCCATCGCGCCGGAGTGGCAGCCGGGTCACAGTCATGCGGACACCCTGACCTGGGAGGCTTCGTTCCACGGTCGCCGTGTGGTAGTCGATTGCGGGATTTCAATCTATGGCACTTCGCCGGAGCGTTGTCGGCAACGTGGTACCGCTGTGCACAACACTGTCATGGTCGATGACCAGGATAGCTCCGAGGTGTGGAGTGGATTTCGTGTCGGACGGCGGGCCCGCATAGTTGCGGCAGACCTGCATGTCGGTGGCCTAGTGTTCATGGCGGCTCATGATGGCTACTGTAGGTTGGGAGCTCGTCATGAGCGGACATGGCGGTTAGCTGCGCGCAGCCTGCACATCGATGACCGCATCATTGGCAACGGGCTTCATCGGCTTCAATCAGGAATCCTCTTGCATCCTGAGATTGAAACGGGCGTTGACTGTGTCGGTTGCGTGAACCTCACTCATCGAAGCGCGCGCGGAATCACTTATCGCGTGGACATGGGGACTGGCGGCGAACGTGCGGAGGCGACTTATCATCCGGCCTTCGGCGTCGCGTTGCCGACCCAGCGCTTGCTCCGTCGCACGGATGCATCGCTGCCGGCCATCGGCTCGACAAGCATCACATGGTGAGCATGCGCATCGGCATCCTGACGCCGTACTATCCGCCTGAGATGGGGGCGCCCCCGGCCAGATTGCACGAGATCGCTACCCGACTGGTAGCCGCGGGCGATGAAGTGACGGTTATTACTGCCTATCCCAATCGTCCACTTGGCCGCATCTACCCTGGGTATGGCGGGAAGCTCAGCCAGACCTCCATGGAAGACGGCGTCCGAGTGATCCGTACCTGGATCAGACCATCGGCTGCTTCTGCGAGTTTCATTGGTCGTGCGATCAACGACCTCTCTTTCACGTGGAGCAGTGGTTGGGGTGTCGATCATATCGGCAAGCT
>Ga0163144_10011710_pt1 | contig 18524 bp, 15 predicted proteins | sample OliLak19BULKMAT1_FD_123175 | JGI IMG/M metagenome (GOLD analysis project Ga0163144, IMG submission 123175) | Freshwater microbial mat bacterial communities from Lake Vanda, McMurdo Dry Valleys, Antarctica - Oligotrophic Lake LV.19.BULKMAT1 | ecosystem: Environmental > Aquatic > Freshwater >... | reverse complement strand
TTGGTCGAAGACAAAGTGATGCCGGCGAAAGGCGAACCGCTGAGCGCGAAACAAATCGGTTTAGTGCGCGCGTGGATCGACCAGGGAGCTGCGTGGCCGGAAGAAACGGTCGTCCAACCCACCCATTGGGCCTTCCGGAAACCGGTGCGACTGGAATTGCCCCGCGTGCAAAACGAGCGCTGGCCGCGAAACGAGATCGACAGGTTTGTTCTCGCGAAACTCGAGGAGAAAAAAATTTCCCCATCGAAGGTTGCGGATCGAATCACGCTTTTTCGCCGGTTGAAATTCGATTTGCTCGGCTTGCCGCCGTCCCCGGAGGAAGTTCAGGAATTCCTCAGAGACAAAAACTCCGGTGCCTATGAGAAATGGGTCGAACGCTTTTTGGCTTCTCCCCATTACGGCGAACGGTGGGCGAGACATTGGCTGGATGTGGTCCGGTTCGCGGAGAGCAGCGGATTCGAAACCAACGTTTCTCGGGATAATGCCTGGCCCTACCGCGATTGGGTGATCGCGGCGTTCAACGCCGACATGCCCTACAACAGTTTCGTGATGGAACAACTGGCCGGCGATCAACTGGGTGCCGACGCCGCGACGGGATTCATCGTTGCGGGCCCATACGACCGGGTGAAGAGTCCCGATATTGTCCTGACCTCGCAACAACGTTCCGACGAATTGCACGACATGGTGTCAACCACGGGTTCCGCTTTTCTTGGGTTGACCGTCGGTTGCGCCCGGTGCCACAACCACAAGTTCGATCCCATCTCACAGACTGACTACTTCGCCATGCAGGCGGTGTTCGCCGGGGTGCAACACGGCGAGCGCGATCTCAAGCCGCCGGACATGGACCAAAGACTGGCGGAGGCCGAAGAATTGCGAAAACAGCTTCCTCCTTTGCTCAGTCAGCTTCGCCAGTTCGAGCCGGTCGCGAAAAACCTGGAATCCGAAACGAAGCTCGACGGAAAGGATCTGCGCGCCGCGGTCAACGCGCGGCAAAACACGGATCGGTTCGTGCCGACGAAGGCGCGTTACGTTCGGTTTGCCATTTCGAAAACCACCTCGGGCGAGCCATGCATCGATGAATTGGAAATCTACACGGCGGGCGATGCCACTCGAAATGTGGCGCTCGCCAGCCTGGGGGCGAAGGCCACCGCCTCTGGGACGTATCTGAACAACCCGCTTCATCGCCTGGAGCACATCAACGATGGAAAGTTTGGCAACGAGCGAAGTTGGATTTCCGACGAGTCCGGCGCCGGCTGGGTGCAAATCGAATTGGCCGAGTCTGTCCTCATTGATCGCGTCGTCTGGGGGCGTGATCTCCATGAAAAATACAAGGATCGCCTTGCCACGGATTACAGGATCGAAGTCGCAGAGAACACAAACGAATGGAAGCGGGTTGCCTCCTCAGAGGATCGGCAGCCGTTCGCTGCGGAGGCGAAGGCTCTTGATTTCGTTGAGCGGCTTTCGCCCGCCGACAAGGCGCGCTACGAAGAGTTGTCTGCGCGGAGAAAGACGCTCGATTCGAAAATTGCCAAATTGATCGCCGCTCCGAAAGTTTACGCCGGGCAGTTCGTTGAGGCTGAGCCGACGTTTCGATTGCAGCGCGGCGACCCGATGCAGAAGCGCGAGCGGGTGGCGCCAGGCGGGTTGAAGGAATTTGGAACGGCGCTCGAATTGTCAATCGAGACTCCGGAAGCAAAACGGCGGCTCGAACTCGCCCGCTGGATCGCCAGTGAGGAAAACCCGATGACCGCGCGCGTCATGGTCAATCGAGTCTGGCAACATCACTTCGGCAATGGCCTGGTCAAAACGCCCAGTGATTTTGGTGTCAATGGCGCGCGGCCCAGCCATCCCGAGTTGCTCGACTGGCTCGCCACGGAATTCATGCGCACCGGCTGGAGCCTGAAGCAGCTTCATCGCTTGATCGTTCTTTCCAGCACTTACCGGCAATCCAGCCAGCCCAAACAAGGGGCGCAAAAGATTGACGCGTCGAACACGTTGCTCTGGCGGTTCCCACCGCAACGATTGGAGGCCGAGCCCATCCGGGACGCAATTCTCGCCGTCAGCGGGAATCTCGACACCAAAATGGGTGGGCCGGGTTTCGATTTGTTCGAGCCGAATGACAATTATGTAAAGGTTTACAACCCTCGGAAAACCTTTGGGCCGGATGCGTCGCGTCGAATGGTTTACCAGGCAAAACCACGGATGCAATTGGACGACACGTTCGGCGCGTTCGATTGCCCGGATGGCGGCCAGATCGCGCCGCGTCGGAATAATTCGACCACGCCGCTGCAAGCTTTCAACTTGTTGAACAGCGGCTTTATATTGCAGCAGTCAGAAATTTTTGCGAAACGCCTGGAACGCGAGGCGGGTGAGGATTCCGCGGCGCAAACCCGGCAAGCCTTTGAACTGGCGTTCGCCCGCGAGCCGGATCAGGTTGAGCTGGCGGCTTCGGTGAAGTTAATTCGCGAACACGGGCTGCCCGCTTTTTGCCGCGCCCTGTTCAACGCCAACGAGTTTATTAATATTTTTTGATCGATGAAACCGCACCCACTCTCAAACGCCGGACGCCGTCTTCTCAATCGCCGGAGCTTTCTGCAATTTGCGGGAACCGGCCTGGGCGGAATCGCGTTGACGACTCTCCTGAGCGAGCAGGGGCTGTTGGCGTCCGACCAGGCACCTATTCGCCCGAAGGTTGCTCCCACTGATCCACTCGCGCCGCGCGCTCCCCATTTCACACCGAAAGCGAAACGGGTGCTGGTGATTTTTTGCAGCGGCGCGGTCAGCCATGTCGATTCCTGGGATTACAAACCGGAACTGATCAAGCGCCATGGCCAGCCGATGCCGGGCGCGGACAAGTTGATCACGTTCCAGGGTGAGAACGGAAACCTGATCAAGCCGCTCTGGGAATTCAAACCGCGCGGGCAGAGCGGCAAATATATTTCCGATCTTTTTCCGAATCTTGCCGGGATGGCCGACGAGATGTGTTTCCTGCACGCGATGACGGCCAAGAGCAACACGCATGGTCCCGGCGAAAACCAGATGGGAACCGGTTTTACGCTCGAAGGTTTCCCGAGCATGGGCGCGTGGGCTTCCTATGCGCTCGGCACCGAGTGCGCTGATCTGCCGGCCTTCGTGGCCATACCCGATCCGCGGGGCGTTCCGCAGACCGGCCCGAGCCAGTGGGGCTCGGCGTTTCTGCCCGCCGTTTTCCAGGGCACGGCGTTCAACGCGGACAAGCCGATCTCGAATCTGCGGCGACCCGAGCGGATCAGCGTTTCTGAGGATGTCGCCACGCGTGAATTTCTCAAAGTGCTCAACGGCCGGCATCTGGAAAAAAATCCAGGCGACAGCGAATTGAGCGCGCGCATTGCCAGTTACGAATTGGCGGCGCGGATGCAGTTGCGGGCCGCCGAGGTCTCGGATTTGTCGGGCGAAAGCGACGCGATGAAAAAGCTTTATTGCGTCGAGGATTCCAACGCGCTGAAGGCTCGTTATGGGAAGAACTGCCTGCTTGCGCGCCGATTGCTGGAGCGCGACGTGCGTTTCGTTCAGTTGTTCAACGGATCCTACGCGATGGGCGAAGGAGTTGGGAACTGGGACGGCCACAAAACGCTTCGCGAGCAGTACGGGGTGCATGCGCCGATTTTTGACGAGCCGACGGCCGGACTGTTGAAGGATTTAAAATCGCGCGGGCTGCTCGATGACACGCTCGTGGTTTGGGTCAGCGAATTCGGACGCATGCCAACCTTTCAAAAAGGCTCTGAAGGCCGCGATCATAACCCGAAAGGATTTACGGCCTGGATGACCGGGGCAGGGGTCAAGCGCGGATATAGCTACGGCGCCACCGACGATTTTGGCTACCAGGCCGCGGTGAACGTCACGACGATTTACGATTTGCACGCAACCATCCTGCACCTTCTGGGCATTGACCACGAGCGGCTGAGTTTTTACCACAATGGCATCGAGCGCCGGCTGACCGATGTGCACGGGCACGTGGTGAAGGATGTGCTGAGTTGAACAATCGACATTGAAAAACCACCCACGCACCCGCCGAAGGCAGGTGCTACCCGGATCACGGCAGTTCTCGCAGGCGCAAATTCTTGAATTCGACAGGCGCGCCTTCGGATTCCAAGCAGATATAGCCGCTGGCCGGTTTGATGTTGTTGCCACCGGAAACTTCCTCGCCATTGACCCACAACCGGATTTCGCCGTTGATGCAGCGAATGTAATAATGGTTCCACTCACCAACGCCTTTGCTCAGGTTCTTGCGCGGAAAACTGCGGCTGCCGTCGGGCGAGATCGGGGGAAACGGTTTCATGGTGGTCTTGCCCACCGGGAACACATCGCCGTTGGTGGTGAACCATGTCGCCTTCTGTTTGGAACTCTTTTCGTATTGCTCGGTGTAGCCGTGGTCGAGCACCTGCACCTCAATGCCGGAGGGAAAGGGCGTGTTGATGCCGTTCTCCAAATCCTTGATCGACTCCGGCGTGGCCAACACGAAAATGCCCGAGTTGCCGCCGGACTTCAGATGGCGCCATTGGGCGACCATCTCGAAATTGGTGTAAACATTTTCCGTGCGGATCACGCCGACCGGGTTGCCCGTGCAATGAGCCAGCCCGTTGGTCCAAGTGAAGGTTTCGGGCTTGCAGTTGACGTTCAGAAAATCCTTCTCGCCCAGGGCGCGCCAACCCGGACCTTCGCCATTGATGAAGGCTTTTGGTAAGCCTGAATCCGGATCGGCTGCCGTGGCGAGGTGAAGGTTTGTGCAAATGACGCCGAAGGCCAGGGCGCGACGGAGCCGGGCGGGAAACATCGAACAACCGACGTTTTGCCTCGAAGATCGAAGGGAAGACGCGTCCCGGAGGGTGCGGTCGATGTGAGTCCTTTGAGGTTCGTTGTTCGATGTGGCATGGGTATTTTTCATGATGGCTTTCTCAAATCAAATAAACTTGGTCCGCCCAGGCAGGGCCATCGGTTTGACTGGGAGTTCGTCGTCCCATTTGAGGTTCTCCGGCACCAGATGTTCCTGGGAATTCAACGCCATGTCCCAGGTGACTTCCTGTCCCGTATAAGCTGCCATCCGTCCCATGATCGCCATGAGCGAACTATGGGCCAGGCGCACGCCGTCGTTGATCGGGTCGCCGGCGCGGATTGAGGCGAACAACTCATTGTGTTCGACCTGGTACATGTCCGGCCGCTCCCCGGCGTATTTCCAATTGGTTTCGCCTTTGACGAAGGGCATCCCGGCAAAGCCGAGTTCGCGCGCGATTCCTTTGCTGCCGTAGAAGGTCGCGGAGTTGTCGTTGGAACAATTGGGAATTTGCCGGCATCCCAGAAACGCGCGGACATTGTCGGCGTATTCGTAATTGATTTCGAAATGATCGTAGATGTTGCCGCCCTCGGCGGGAATCTGGCGACCCCCGACGGCGACACATTTGAGCGGCGGAACGTCCTTCATCGCCCAGGCAATCCAATCGACGGCGTGGACTGCCTGCTCAACCAAACCATCGCCGGAGAGCCAGCCGAAATTATACCAGTTGCGCAATTGCCATTCCACGTCGCTCATGCCGGCGGGACGGTCGCTCGCGGGGGGCATGGGTTTGACCGGCCCCGTGTAATAGGTTCCGTAGATCGCGCGGATGTCCCCGATCGCGCCGGATTGTATCTGCTGGAACAACGCGCGTTCGGCGTTGTTGTAGCGCCAGCAAAACCCGGCCACGAGCGCGAGCTTTTTTCGTTTCACTTCTTCCACCGACGCGAGCACCGATCGAATTCCCGGCCCGTCGGTCGCCACCGGCTTCTCACAGAAGATATGTTTCCCGGCATCCACGGCGGCTTTGAGGTGCTGGGGACGAAACCCTGGCGGCGTCGTCAGAATCACCAGGTCCACGCCGCTGTCGATGACTTTTTGGTAGCCGTCCAGACCGACGAAGCAATTCGCGTCCGGAACCTGCACCTTCTCGCCGTTTTCCTTTTGCAGATTTCCGAGGCTGTTTCGGAGATTGGTTTCGAACACGTCCGCCATGGCGGTGAGCGCGACATTCTTGTCCGCGTTCAACGCTTGACTCGCCGCGCCGGTGCCGCGTCCGCCGCAGCCGATCAAACCGATTCTGAGTTTCTCGGTGTTGGGCGCGGCCGAGGCGGAGAATCCGAGCGGCGACATTAAGGCTCCGCCGAGGACGGCGGTGGTCTTGATAAAATCGCGGCGTGAGGTGGGATGATGAAACGATTGATTCATAAATTGTCGGTGAAAAATTTCTGAGTGAAGGCTTAATCCTGAGCAGTCGTTCGTCAATCACAGAGATGCCGGGTCGCGGTCGAAAATTCGGTCAATTCCAAAAACCGAGGTAGAGAACCACGGATGACACGGATGGCACGGATGAAGAGGAACTTTAAGTTGAGACACTCCGAACGAATTAATTTCTGTGTTGGTCGTTGAAATACTTTCCCCATCCGTGAAATCCGTGGTTTCCCTTCCTGAGTGCTGGTTAGGTATCTGTCGGGGTTTCGTCCCACTCGTTTTTGGGAGCGTAGCCGCAAAGCCAGTTGAGCGTGTAATGACGTTCGGCAGTAATCGAGCGCACTTCCGACCACTCTCCTTCGGTTAAATTGCGGTAAGCTTTTCCTTTTGCCGGAAAGTCTTCTTCGATGCACGGCGGGATCGTGCCGTCCTCGGCTCCACTGCGTGCCGAAAGGCGAATAAAGTCGTGGTAGCTGTTAAATCCGGCTGCCTTCATCTTCACATCGTCGGGGAACGCGTCGCCGCGCTCAATCAACTCACGGGTGCGACTGCGCCAGTGCCACGATTCAGCGATATCGCGTGCGCGGTCGATTTCAGATTGGTCGCGAAGTCGCGAAGATTTGATAAAGTCGATCATATCTCCGGAAGGGATCTGCTTGATCAAGTCGTGACTCGCCAGCGTGTCATAGGACGGCAATTCAGGCACCAGACAGAGAGCCCACATCAAGGTTTGAGCCGCCTCCATCCGCCACGATGCGCCAGCTTGCTGTTGTTCGGTCATCGTGGCTATTGTGCTTTGGGCGTGCTCCTGTTCGGAGGGTGACAGGTGCCGCCAAAGCCCGGCGTCCCGGAGAGCCCGCCAGGATTGATCTCGCTGAAGGCGGGCCTGCTCCTGGAACTTTGCGCGTTCGTCAGCGCCCCAACGCGACGTCATCTGTTGGAGCATATCTCGCGGGGGCGCGACCTGCGCGGAGGCAACCACGTGCTTGAGAACAACCAGTCGCCGGGCGGCATCCTCTGAAGTTGGCCGGGAATCGCGTTTCTTAAACCACATATTTTAGATGGGCGTTCGCTCGTTCAGAAATTTTACGTGAACCGTTTTTTTGATCGGGGTCGGCCTATTAACATCCAACATCCCCGAACCGATCGGACGCAATAAAAAATTGGATAATTGGTGGATTTTTCAGGTAGAATTTAAACAAGCCCACTCGCGTTAAGGAAAGTTTTGCGCGTCGTCACTTGCATTGTCGGATGTTTGAGTCGGTTGACCTTCGCGTTAACGAACTACGACCATGCATCGTCTCGATGCAACGCGAGGCACCGGGCGCATTAATTCCGGAAGGATCGAACAATGAATACGGAAAAAATTCTCTCCCGTGACCTTCGGGCATTTACTTTGATCGAACTGCTCGTGGTCATTGCCATCATTGCCATTCTCGCGGGGATGCTGCTGCCGGTGCTGGCCAAAGCCAAGGGCAAGGCCCGTCAAATCCAGTGTCTGAACAACCTGAAGCAGCAGGGCCTTGCCGGGGTCATTTATCTCGGCGACAACGGAAATTCCTGGCCGGTGAACGTGTCCGCGATAACCTACACCGGCCACAAGGGCGTCATTCCCGGATACACCTTTGCCGCCAACGATCCGGAACGCTGGTTGAACGCCATCCTGGGGCCGTTCGGCCCGACCAACGAAGTCCGGCTCGCGCATTGCCCGAGTGACACCGGGCAAAAAGCCACCGGCAGCCTGGCGTTGACCCCCAGTGTTTACAAAGATTATGGCAATTCCTACGCCATCAACTACCGGAACCCGCTCGGGCAACCGACTCTTTCCGTCAGCGTCGGGACGCCTTTTAAACTGGGTACCGTCCGTAATCCGGCCAACACCATCATGTTCACCGAGAACTCCGCCTACAATTACGCCAGCAACCCGGAGCGCGGGCAGCGCTGGCATGTCGATGCCAGAAGCGGCGACGTGAAATGCAACTACGCCTACGCGGACGGTCACGCGCGATTCGCTCGTGTGATCAAGCCGGTTCCCGCCACTCCCGATTATCCCAATTCTCCCGACTATCAATGGAATCCGTAGAGCGAGTCTGAAGAATCGGTTTTAACTTTAGGCCTGGCCGCGTCTGATCGATCCTGTGTGAGTTGCATGAACTTCGGAAGCTTCGTGCAGACGACAAACAACTCGACAGATTCTTGCGCTCAGTGAAACTTTCACAAAACACACGTTGCCCAGAAATTATGAGCCGAAAGCTTTTTTTTCCCATCTTCGTCGCGGGATTGCTTGCGTCGGTCGCCGCCGCGAGCGCCGCGCCGAAGAGCGTCCAGCGCCCGAACATTCTGTTGATTCTCGCGGACGACCTCGGTTACTCGGACCTCGGCTGTTATGGGGGAGAAATCAAAACGCCCAATCTCGACGCGCTGGCGAAGAACGGGCTTCGTTTCACCCAATTCGACAACACCGCGCGCTGCTGGCCGTCGCGCGCTGCGCTGCTCACGGGCTACTACGCGCAACAGGTTCGTCGGGACGCATTGCCCGGAATGGGCGGCGGCGCGGGGGTGCGACAAAGCTGGGCACGTCTGCTGCCGGATTTCCTCCGCCCGCTCGGATATCGCTCGTATCATTCCGGCAAATGGCACATCGACGGCAACGTGCTCGAAAATGGTTTCGATCACTCCTATCGCGTCGATGACCAGGACCGTCACTTTTCCCCGAAGGTCCATTTCCTGGATGACGAGAAACTTCCGCCGGTGGGTCCGGGAACCAATTATTACGGGAGTATCGCGATCGCGGATCACGCTATCGCATGCCTGAAGGATCACGCCGAGAAATTCTCCGATCGCCCGTTCTTTGAATATCTCGCCTTCACCGTTCCGCATTTTCCTGTCCACGCCTTGCCCGAGGACATCGCAAAATATCGCGACACCTATCGCGCTGGCTGGGACGTTCTGCGCCAGCAACGGTGGGAGCGCATGAAGAAAATGAAGATCCTGGACGCCAAACTGTCTCCGCTCGATCCGATCACAGTCCCGCCGTGGAACCTATCCGCCGAAGCATTGAAGGAGCGCGTGGGTTCCGTGGAGGTGGCGCGGGCGGTCGCGTGGAAAGATTTGACGTCCGAACAACAGGGATTTCAGGCGGAGAAAATGGCCGTGCATGCGGCGATGATTGACCGAATGGATGGTGAGATTGGCCGGGTGCTGGATCAACTGCGCGCGATGAAGGCGTTCGACAACACAATCGTCGTCTTTCTCTCAGACAATGGCGCCAGCGCGGAACAAATCATTCGTGGTGACGGTCACGATCCCTCCGCACCGGTTGGCTCGGCGAAAACTTTCCTGGGCATCGGCCCCGGGTGGTCAACGGCGGCGAACACGCCTCTGCGCCTGCACAAATCCTGGGTGCATGAAGGGGGGATCGCCACGCCGCTGATTGTTCAATGGCGCAATGGCCTCAAGGCTCATGGCGACCTCCGCATGAATCCCGGTCACATCATTGATCTCGCGCCAACCCTGCTTGAACTTGTCGGCAGCAAGAAACCGGATACTTGGAATGGGCAACTGATACCTCCCGCGCCGGGGCGCAGCCTCGTTCCCGTATTTCTCAAGGACGGAACGGTGAACCACGAATATCTCTGGTGGTATCACAGTGGCAATCGCGCCATCCGCATGGGTGATTGGAAATTGGTTTCCAAGGAGAAGGAAGGCGGATGGGAACTCTACAACCTGGCGCGCGACCGAACTGAAACGACCGATCTTGCCGTCCAGTTCCCGGAGAAAGTGCGGGAGCTGGAGCAGGCGTGGACAAAACATCTGAACGAGTTCAGCACGCTGGCCGCGACGGGAGGCGAGCCCAAGGCCGATAGCAAAAGACCCGGCAGAAAAGTGGGCGCAGCAGCGTCCGCGGATTGATCGAGACCGGGTTTACTTCCGTTTGCGGTTCCACAAGACGAAAGCGCCGAGCAGTCCGTTTTCGTTCGAGACGAGCTTCACGTTTGGGGGCAGTTTGCTCGTGATGTTTGCCGAGTTTCCGCCGCCGATATAAAGCGTGTCGTAGTTGAACAGTCCGCTCAACACATCGATCATGCCGGTGACTCGTTTGTTCCATTTCTTTTTCCCAATCTTATCCAGCGCCTTTTTGCCGAGATATTGGTTGTAGGTTTTGGATTTGCCGAAGGGATGGTGCGCCAGTTCCAGGTGTGGCATCAGTTCGCCCTCCCGGAAGAGCGCGCTGCCTACGCCGGTGCCCAAGGTGATGACTAGTTCGAGGCCTTGTCCCTGCATCGCCGCCAGCCCTTGCATGTCGGCATCGTTGAGCAGGCGCACCGGCTTGCCCAATTTGGCGGAGAGCGCCTTCGCCAGGTTGAATCCGTTCCAGATTTCGTTGCCAAAGTGGGGGGCGGTGACCACTTCCTCGCCGCGAATGTAGCCGGGAAATCCTATCGAAACACGACTGTAGCCGGAGAGTGGTTTGACGAGTTCGGTCAGGGCGTTGACCATCACCTTGGGCGGGCAGGGGTAGGGCGTGTCCACGCGCACGCGATCTCCGGTCAGGTTTCCTTTCTCGTCCAGGATGGATGCTTTGAGGCCGGTGCCGCCGACATCGATGGCCAGGGTGCGGACGGGTCGTGCCGAGGGGCGACTTTTTTTTGGAAGTGGGTTCATAATGGAGTTTACGGTTTGTTGGTTCTGTTTTATCTAACGAGCCGATGCCCGGGCCGTAAGGCTGGGCCGGGGATATAAGACTCCAAAAACGGGTGGCCGCCAAGCGACATTTACAGGGCCGATTAACACGGTTACGAATCGACACCAAAAACGATCCGGCGCGGATCGCGATTAATCCGGAGTGTTCGAAAAATCCGGTCCCACCACGAAAAAATGGAGCTGTAATTTGAATCCCGCTCGGTCACCGCCACGGAATGGTGAACCTTGTGCAAATACGGCGTCACAATCACCACCCGCAGAAGCCGGTCCAGGGGTTCGGGCACGGCGATGTTCGCATGATGAAACTGAACCACGGCAAAGAGCAATAATTCATAGAGCGCCAGTTGCTCAATGCCGCAGCCGACTAGCACGAGTACCGGCACGCGTAGAATCGAGGAAAAAACGATTTCGAGCGTGTGAAAACGGCTGGCGGTTGTCACGTCCATCATGCGATCGACGTGATGCAACTTATGAAACTGCCAGAAGAAAGGGACAACGTGATTAATACGGTGCCAAAAATAAGTCCACGCATCGAGCATTAGCAGGGCGGCAAGCCAGCGAGCCCAATAGGGCATTGGAATCCACCGCAAGACGCCGAGTTGATGCTCCGCCGCCCAGACCGTGGCGGCAAACCAGGCGCTCGAAAAAATTAAGCCGGTCAAGAGGGCGTTGAAAATCCCGATCGCCAGATTGATTGCGCCATGCCGGCCCCGTTGAATCCATTTTTCACGGCCACCCGCAAAAAATGGAAAGAATGGGCGCGCGGTTTCCCATGCCAGCAGCACAACAAGCGCGATGACTGCCAGTTTCGAGTGCCAGGCCGCTATTTCAGGATAGGCGTTCACGACTGCGCTTCTTCTCTGCGGTGCGGTTTGGAATCGTTCACGCTTAGAAAATCCTCCCAGTCTTCGATGAGGTCAACATCACTCAGCGTGCGCAGGCGATGAATGGAGAGTTTCGCCTCACGGGCGCGTGCCAGTGTCGTCTCGAAAACCCTTTCTGTGCTCCACGGGATATTCTGGAAGAAATTAGGCTGGGGTTGACGCAAACCGATCAACCAATAGCCGCCATCGGTGGCGGGACCGAGCACGACGTCATGCGTCGCCAACGTGGCCCATGCCATTTCAATATCCGCAGCCACAATCGCAGGGCAATCCGAGCCGATCACGACCACGCGCTTCGCTCCCGCGGCGAAACTTTCCTGAATGGCCCGATTCAACTTTGCGCCGAGATCGCCCGGGCCTTGCGGAGAAAGCTGCCAATCGTGCCGGAGCCACGGGCGAATCTCTTCGGCAGCGTCGTCGGGGGAGAAACGCAGTTCAACCCCCGGCAGTCGATCAAGATTTTCGACGAGACGGGTGACTAGTGTTTGGTAGGCGGCGCATGCCGCGTGGTCGCCGATTGACTCCGCCAGGCGGGTTTTGACGTTCCCCAGGCGCGGCGCTTTGACAAAGATGATGAGTTTCGTATCCAACGGAATTTTATTCGGTTCTGCCGGCGACATACTGGCAGGTCAGGCGCAGATCGCGAAAGGTTTGTCCAATCGAACCGTGCCTCTGGAATCTCCGGGCGGATGAAACGACTCCCGGTTGCAATGTGCGGACTTTTCCCAGGCGCGCCATTCGTCGCGAAAAATCAACATCTTCGAAACGCTCCGTTTCGCGGAAACCACCGAGGCGATCGAACGTTTCTCGCCGCACGAAGATTCCCTGGTCGCCGAGAAACCAGCCAAAAGCAATGCACCGCCATGTGGCCAATCGGCAACTCATCCGGAGAAACATCGAGTTCGAATCGAATCGCCGCGCAAAGCCGCCGCCGATCACCCGCTCGTCTTTCAACGCCTCCTCGATTTGATTCAAACTGAACTTTCTCAGCAGCGTATCCGCGTGGAGAAAAAGCAGAGGGTCACCGACTGCCATGGTCGCTCCCAGGTTCATTTGCGCACTGCGCCTTTTGACCGGGCTGATGACGGTTTTTACCCCCGCCGCTTCGGCGATCCGGAACGTCGCATCGGTGCTGCCTCCGTCCGCGACGACTATTTCGTGGGCTGCCGGGTTGGATCGAATGCTTTCCAGAGTCAACGGCAAATTCGCGGCCTCGTTGAGGGTTGGGATGACGATTGAAATCACTGGCTACTGTTTGCCCTCTCTCAATGAATTCAACGAGAATTTTCTCAACGCGTCCGGATTCATTTCACCTCCAGATCGAGTTGCCGGATTTGCACACGAAAGCGGGATTGGGTGTCGTCTCCATCCGAGCCGATCCAGACCGCCATTACCTTGGTGGGTTGATCAAGTGTAAAATCGAAATCCAGATCGCCTCCGGGAGCGGGAACAGCCACCACTGTTTCATAAATCTAGTCGCTCGATGGATGTTGCCGGGACTTTCCAATCTGGCCGGGAGATGCGGCAACGTTGAAAAATTGAACTTTGGAAATACCTGTGCCCTCGGGGGCCAGTTTAAACAACGCCCGGACCCACTCGGGCGCTGTCATTCGCTGAATGAAGTTCAACCGCTTTTTACCCGGCACGACCAATCCAATTCTCAACACATAATCATCGTATCCCTTCTCTCCCTGCCTGGGCCCGCCCACGTTGAGCGACCCTTCGATCTGTGCTTCCACCCGCAGCCGGGTGACAAGGAGCGGTTGGTCCAGCGGGTAAATCAAGGGTGAGGCGGAGTTGTTTACCGAGATTGTCATCCCGTCTTTCGAGAATCTGATTCGGTTGGCGGGAATGTTTTTGTAGCGAAGCGCCTGCCAACGATTGCTCGAGTCGAGCGGAATTTTTAACCATTGAGACGAAACCCCTCCGCTGTTTTGCAACTCCGTTGCCTCGGGCGCCGCGATCGCGAGACCGCACGCCAGCAGGAACGCGAAAGAGCCCGCGCCAACGGCCTTCGCACTTCGGGAGATATTCATTTCTGCAACGAGGATCGTCTGGATTCGGCCTTTCGCAAAGGTTCTCCGCTTGGCCTCCCCTTCAGCACTCGGAAGCGCCTCCGGATTCCAGGCCGCTTCCTTACTAATCTGTAATGTTCCAGAAAGGTTCGCGTTAACCGGCTGTGGGACCCTCTTTCCAGAAAGAAATCAATAATCAGACAGGAACAACGCTTATGAGAAAAACCATTTTGAAATTAACCTCCCGGGCGCGCATGGCGCTGCTCGTTGGAGCCATTGCCGTAGTCGGCCTGACCACCGCGTTCAGCGACCGCGGCGAGGGAAATATTATCGCGAAGGCGACGCCCGTTCGCCTTGTTGTCGATGATTCGGTTCCGAATCGTGACGGACATTTTACCACGAGCTTTTCGCCCGTCGTAAAGAAAGTCGCGCCAAGCGTCGTGAAAGTTGAAGTCAGCGGCACCGTGAAGATGGACGAAGCGCCGGAGTTGCCGATGAACGATCCATTCTTTCGCAGATTCTTTGGAGACCAATTCGATGGACGACAGTCTCGTCGCGGGCAGCCCGCGCCCCGCCAACGCGGTCTCGGGTCCGGGGTGATCGTGACGAAGGACGGCTATATCCTGACGAACAATCATGTCGTGGATGGAGCGGATGAAGTGAAGGTGGTCCTGACTGACCGACGCGAATATACAGCGAAGGTGGTCGGGAAAGATCCGAAGACCGACATCGCCGTTTTGAAAATCGACGCGAAGGATCTCCCGTTTCTTCCGCTGGCCAACAGTGACAACATCGAAATCGGCGACATCGCGCTCGCCGTCGGCAATCCCTTTGGCATCGGGCAAACCGTGACCATGGGAATCATTAGCGCGACGAGCCGTGGCAACGTTGGGGTGGGGGTTGACTACGAAGACTTCATCCAAACTGACGCGTCGATCAACCCGGGCAATTCCGGCGGGGCGCTCGTCGATGCCGAAGGCCGTTTGATCGGAATCAACACGGCGATTCTGAGCCGCACGGGAGGCAACCAGGGCATCGGGTTCGCAGTTCCGGTGAATCTCGCCCGCAACGTCATGGAGAGTTTGATCAAGGAGGGGCGTGTGGTGCGGGGTTACATCGGGGTGGGCATCCAGGATTTGACCCCGGCGCTAGCCGAGCAGTTCAGAGTGAAGGAGGCGACCGGCGCCCTGGTTTCGGAAGTAAAAGCCGATGCGCCCGCCGCGAAGGCTGGATTGGAAACCGGCGACGTGATTGTGGAATGGAATGCCAAGCCAGTCCGGGACAGCCGCCAACTGAAACTGCAGGTGTCCCAAACGTTGCCCGGAGAAAAAGCCACGGTCAAAGTCCTTCGCGAAGGCCGCAACAAAACTTTCAGCATCACGCCGAAGGAATTGCCCGGTTCGGAAGTGGCGATGAATTCCGGAAGCGGCAGCAATTCAGATTCGGAAACGTTGAAAGGGGTTTCGGTAGGCGACATCGACACCCTGGCGAAGAGCCAGCTCAAGTTGCCCGACAACGTGAAGGGCGCGCTGGTGACAGCGGTGGACCCGAATTCCGCGGCTTATGAAGCGGGCTTGCGCGAGGGCGACGTGATCCAGGAAATCAATCGCAAGCCGGTGAAAAATGCCGGTGAGGCCATCGCGATCAGCGAGAAACTGAAAGGCGGAACCACGCTGCTCCGGGTTTGGAGCAACGGCGGCAGCCACTTCGTTGCCGTGAAGGAAGGGCCGGGCAAAGGAAAGCTCGGTTAAGCGCCGGTATTCAGTAAAAGCAGCCGCCGAAGTAGAGAGGCGGATAAATCAAGGAAACGGCTGCCCGACGGGGCAGCCGTTTTCGTTATAAAGTTTTCAAAAAAAACAGGCGCATAGTCGCCGGCAAGATTTTATCTTTGTGCCACCAAACGAAATTATGCGCGTGCTCGTGGTTGAAGATGACAACAAGATTGCCTCCTTCGTGGTGAAGGGATTGAAGCAAAATGGATTTGCCGTCGATCGTTGCAGCGACGGCGAAGAGGGATTGCTGATGGCGCGGACCACTCCATTTGATGTCGCCGTGGTGGACATCATGCTGCCGAAACTCGACGGCCTGAGTCTTATTCGCAAATTGCGCACGGAAGGTGTCCAGGCCCCGATCATCATTCTCAGCGCAAAGGCGTCCGTGGACGATCGCGTGAAGGGCTTGCACGCTGGCGGCGATGATTACCTGACCAAGCCGTTTGCATTTTCCGAGCTGCTCGCGCGCGTGCAGGCGCTGATTCGCCGCTCCTCCAATGCGGCGGAGCCGACACGGTTGACCGTCGGAGACCTGACCCTGGATTTGCTGAGTCGCGAAGTCACTCGTGCCGGACAGACGATCGAATTGCAGGCGCGCGAATTTGCGCTGCTCGAATACCTGATGCGCCATGCCGGACGGGTTGTGACGAAGACAATGCTCCTGGAACACATCTGGGATTACAGTTTCGATCCGCAGACCAATGTGGTCGATGTGCTCGTGCATCGAGTCCGCAGAAAAGTGGACAGGGATTTTCCGAAGAAAATGATTCAGACGATTCGTGGCGTTGGCTATGTCATCAAACCGGCTTAAGCATTTCCATCGCACGCTCAGTTTCCGATTGAGCCTTTGGTTCGGCGTGATTTTCACGGCGAGCGTCGCCGTGCTGTTCTTGATTTCCTATCTCCTGCTTTCTTTCTTCATCGAGCGGAATGACCGGGAGATTGTGCAAGACCGGGCGCGCCAGTACGCGGCGATTTACCAGGCCGCCGGCGTGTCGGGATTGCGGGCATGGATGGACCGCAGCGATGGAGCGCCCAGGCAAAAATTATTTGTGCGTATTGTGAGCCCGCTCAACGCCGTGCTTTTCATCTCCGCGCCAGGGGACTGGGTCGAACTGGATCCGAACTGGCTGAAATTTGGCGTCCAGCGAGGCTGGGTGCGCATCCCGAAAGATGCCGAGCGCGATTTGACGATCGCGTCAGTAAACCTGTTTGATGGCTCCACGCTTCAGGTGGGGCGCGTGGCCAACAGTCGCGAGGTGTTTCTGCAACCGTTCCGGCGAATATTCCTGCTCGCCGCGGTGCCGTTGATATTCCTGGCCTTCGCCGGCGGGGTCGCCTTCGCCTATCGCTCGACCCGGCCGATTCGGCAGGTTGTCGAAACAGCGCGATCCATCATTGAGACGGGTGACCTCGGCGAGCGTGTTTCTGTCGGGAAAACCGGCGATGAACTTGAGGAGTTGGCCAACTTGTTCAACCGGTTGCTTGAAAAGAACCAGCGACTGATTCGCGGAATGCGCGATTCGCTGGACAACGTTGCGCACGACTTGCGGACCCCACTGGCACGTCTTCGCGGCACGGCCGAAGCCGCGCTCCGCGAACCGGGCAACGAGACGGTTTCACGCGAGGCGCTTGCGGATTGCGTGGAGGAATCCGACCGCGTCCTGACGATGCTGAAGACGCTGCTGGACGTGGCGGAAGCGGAAGCGGGCGTGATGAATCTCAACCGGGAAAAAATCAACCTCGTCCCGTTGCTGCGCGAAGTCTCCGAGCTCTACGAATTCGTGGCCGAGGAGAGAAAGATTCAGGTCACCTTGAATCTTCGCGAAAGCTGCGATGCCCTGGCCGATGGCACCCGGCTGCGCCAGGTTTTTGCCAATCTCCTCGACAACGCGCTGAAATACACTACCGAAGGCGGCCAGGTTGTAATCGATGCGCAATCCACTGATCAGGAAGCGGTCATCACCTTTCGCGACACAGGCGTCGGCATTCCGCCCGACGAACAGAACAAAATCTGGGAGCGCCTTTATCGCGGGGACAAAAGCCGCGCTCAACGCGGCTTGGGTCTGGGGTTGAGCCTAGTCAAAGCCGTGGTCGAGGCACACAAGGGAACCGTGGGAGTGCGAAGCGTGGAAGGGCAGGGATCGGAGTTTACGATACGTCTGCCGAAGGGCTGATGTGTCCGCCGCTTTATCTCCGGAAGGTAGGGCGCGTCAGTCCCCTGCGCGCCGTGGGTTGCAAGCCATGCCCGGCGCGCAGGGGACTGACGCGCCCCACCGCCATTGAAAGAAGCCCGGCGATCCGGTTCATAATCGTAATCTTTATCTTAGTCCCCCTGGAACCGACCAGGACAGAGTATGACTAAGAGAACGATTAGGATTAAGGCCGACCCGATCTCCCGTCTCGCAAGCCGTATTTCAACGGCAGTGCTGACGTGCCCCACCTCGCAACGGGCCGGTTTACCCATCCACTTTGCGTCTTGGTGCCTTGGTGGTTCCTCCCAGGCGAGGAAACCAAGATTATTTGTTCCAGGAATTCTCAAAAAAAACATTTCGCGCCGTTCGGAAAGTCGTAGCTTCAGACCTGAAATGCGACCAAACGACATTCAGCAGATCGGCGACGAGCTCGCGATCAAATGGGACGACGGCACCGAAACCTTCATCCGGCTCGAGTCGTTGCGCCGGCATTGCCCGTGCGCCGGCTGCAAGGGCGAAGTGGATGTCATGGGCAATTTATACAAGAACCCGGACAAACCGCTGACTCCCGCAGCATTTCAAATCCGAAAGATCGGCATGATCGGCGGTTACGCAATCCAGCCGACCTGGGCGGACGGGCACAGTTCCGGTCTTTTTTCCTTCGACTATCTGAAGCGGATTGCGGAGACGCCGGCTTGATGAGAATCGAAAGT
>Ga0163144_10011709_pt1 | contig 18526 bp, 14 predicted proteins | sample OliLak19BULKMAT1_FD_123175 | JGI IMG/M metagenome (GOLD analysis project Ga0163144, IMG submission 123175) | Freshwater microbial mat bacterial communities from Lake Vanda, McMurdo Dry Valleys, Antarctica - Oligotrophic Lake LV.19.BULKMAT1 | ecosystem: Environmental > Aquatic > Freshwater >... | reverse complement strand
CAAAGGCGACGTGATCGTTACCGACGACGAGTACATCAAGGACGGCCAGACCATGGACATTCTCGGCAAGCTGCGCCCGGCATTCGACCCGAAGGAAGGCACCGTGACGGCGGGTAACGCATCGGGCATCAACGATGGCGGCGCCGTTGTCGTCTTGATGACCGCCGCCGAAGCCAAACGCCGCGGGATTACGCCGCTGGCACGCATCGCGTCGTTCGCCACCGCCGGCGTCGACCCGTCGATCATGGGCACTGGTCCGATCCCGGCTTCGAAGAAGGCGCTCGAAAAAGCCGGCTGGTCCGTCGCCGACCTCGATCTGATCGAAGCTAACGAGGCGTTTGCCGCCCAAGCCTGCGCCGTCAACAAGGCGATGGGCTGGGACACCGAAAAGGTCAACGTCAACGGCGGTGCGATCGCGATCGGCCATCCGATCGGCGCATCGGGCGCACGCGTGTTCACGACGCTGCTCTACGAGATGGGCCGCCGCAACGCGAAGAAGGGCCTCGCCACGCTGTGCATTGGTGGCGGCATGGGCGTCGCGGTGTGCGTCGAGCGCGATTGAAGACGGTTGCAATTGACGACGGGAGCACCTGAAGACCGGCACGCCTGAAGACCGGCGCGCGGTGGTAAACTCGCCGACTGACAACCCAACAAACAACAGAGCCTGCCCGATTGTAGACACCTACGGGCAGGTATCTCGGGCAGGTATCTCGGGCAGGTATCTTTCGAAGACTCGGCTTGACGGCCGAACCACTGGCCAGTTGGACAGCAACTTGATAAAAATAATCACCCAAGGGAGAGAAACACGATGTCGAGAGTGGCGATTGTAACGGGCGGAACGCGCGGTATCGGCGAGGCGATCTCGATTGCGTTGAAAGCCAAAGGCTACCGCGTCGCGGCAAGCTATGCCGGCAACGACGCCGCCGCCCAGCAGTTCCAGGCCGCCACCGGCATCCCCGTCTACAAGTGGGACGTGTCAAACACCGAGGCGTGTGCCGCTGGTATTGCCCAGGTCGAGAAGGACCTCGGCCCGGTCGATGTGCTGGTCAACAACGCTGGCATCACCAAGGACGTGATGTTCCACCGCATGACGCAAGAGCAGTGGTACAGCGTCATCAACACCAACTTGAACTCGCTGTTCAACATGTGCCGCCCGGTGATCGAGGGCATGCGAGCGCGCAACTTCGGCCGCATCGTCAATATCTCGTCGATCAATGGCCAGAAAGGCCAGATGGGCCAGACCAACTACTCGGCATCGAAGGCTGGCGACATCGGCTTCACCAAGGCGCTGGCCCAGGAGAATGCCAACAAGAACGTGACCGTCAACGTGATTTGCCCAGGCTACATCGCAACCGAGATGGTCCGCGCGGTGCCCAAAGACGTGCTCGATACCAAGATCATCCCGCAGATCCCGGTCGGCCGTCTCGGCGAGGTTGAAGACATTGCCCGCTGCGTGGTGTTCCTCGCCGCCGACGACGCCGGCTTCATCACGGGTGCAACCATCACGGCCAACGGCGGCCAGTACATGGTCTGATCATTGCCGGATGCCGCCATGGCAGCCAAAAGCAAAGATGGGTTGCGCCGCCTCGGCGCGGCCACGTGGCAAGGCATCGCTGCGATCGCACTATGGTCGTCGCTGGCGGCGATCACGGTGCGAGTGGGCGCCATACCGCCGTTGCAATTGGCGGCGATGTCGTTTGCGATCGCAAGCGTGGTCGGCATCGTCTACGTTTGGGCCTCCCGGACGCCTTGGCCGAGCTGGAACGTAGTAACGGCGAGCTACTGTGTGCTCGGCGTGTACGGCCTGCTCGGCTATCACGCGGCCTATTTCTATGCCGTGCAAACGGCGCCCGCCGTTGAAGCGAACCTGCTCAATTATCTCTGGCCGCTGCTAATTGTGGTGTTTTCTGCCGCGCTCCCGGCAGCCCACGGCGGAACCCGCTTGACGCTTCGCCAACTGGCCGGCGCAGGTCTCGGGTTCGCAGCAACGATCCTGCTGATCGGTGGAGCAGGAAGGATCGGCACTGACGTCGGGACCGCGCCGACGCTGGCGCCAGTGCTGGCGTCGGACTTGGCGCCCGTGCTGGCTCCAGACTTGGCCGATACTGGAAAACACGCCCTCGGCTATGCTGCTGCCATCGCCGCAGCAATTATCTGGGCAAGCTACTCGGTAGCCTCGCGGATGTTTGCTGGCGTTCCCGTCAGCGCCGTCACCGTAACCTGCGCCCTGACAGCGATTGGCGCCATGGGTCTTCACCTGACGTTCGAACGTACGGTTTGGCCGTCGGGTCCCACCGCGACCATCACATGGTTCGCAATCCTAGCCCAAGGGTTGGGTCCGGTTGGGCTGGCGTTCTATCTGTGGGACGGCGGCATGAAGCGCGGTGATATCCGGCTGCTCGGAACTCTCGCCTATGCGACGCCGGTGCTCTCAACCTTGCTGCTCACCGCGACCGGACACGGCAACGCGAACCCAACGATCTGGATTTCCGTCGGCCTGATCACCGCCGGTGCCATGCTTGCATCGCGCTAACTTGGATCGCGCGAACGGGGCGGGCCGACTAAACGTCGAGCATGACTTCAAACCCACCATGGATCATCCGCGTCCCATCATAAGGAACGAGGTGTGGCGGAAGTTGCATGCGCGGGTCTGCCATCGCCTTGACCATGCCGACCTGCCGCGCGGCCCGCGATGGCCAAAAAATCCAAGCAAAAACGACCGTCTCGTTGTCGTCTTTCCTAACCGCCATTGGGAACGACGTATACGCTCCAGCCGGAACATCATCGCCCCAACATTCGACGATGCGTTCGGCCCCGGCGTCCTTGAAAACGGCCGCTGCTGTCGCGGCGATCTCTAGGTAGGCCTCACGCTTGTCGATGGGCACGGCTAACACATATCCATCGACGTAACCCATCCAGCGCAGTCCCCTAACGATTGTACCGGTTGATCAAAGCTACAATCAAAACGACTAGAAATAAGACATAGTTCAGAAACTTTCGTCTAAGGGCGTCCAGCATGTCATCTGAAACTCTCGTTCTCGGCATCGAGACGAGCTGCGACGAGACGGCGGCCGCCGTCGTCGCGCGCGACCCCGTAACGGGCCGCGGGCGCATTCTATCGAGCCTCGTCCGCGCCCAGTGGGACGCGCATGTCGCATTCGGCGGCGTCGTCCCCGAGATCGCCGCCCGTGCGCATGCCGACTGCCTAGATGTGATGATCGTTGACGCGATGCGCCAAGCCAACGTGAAAATCACGGACATCGACGGCGTCGCTGCAACGGCCGGCCCCGGCCTCATCGGTGGGCTGATGGTCGGCCTGGTGATGGGCAAGGCGATCGCGCTCGCGGCCGGTAAACCACTGCTTGCGGTCAACCATCTCGAAGCGCACGCCCTCACCGTCGGCCTGACCGACGGCGTCCGTCCGCCCTATCTGCTGTTGCTGGTCTCAGGCGGCCATACCCAGACGCTGCTGGTCGAAGACGTCGGCCGCTACCGGCGCATCGGCACCACGATCGACGACGCCCTTGGCGAAGCGTTCGACAAGACGGCCAAATTGCTGGGGCTGCCACAGCCCGGCGGCCCGTCGGTCGAGCGCGCCGCCAAATCGGGGAACGCTACTCGGTTTGACCTGCCCCGCCCGTTGAAAGGCCGCGTGGAACCGCACTTTTCATTTGCTGGCCTCAAGACCGCCGTCCGCCGCACGGTAATGGCCGCCCAACCGCTGACTGACACCGATGTCGCCGACATCTGCGCGAGCTTCGAGGCAGCGGCAGCCGACTGCGTCGTCGATCGGGTCCGGCGGGCTATTCACATCGCGCGCGGGTATGCTCCCGAAACCGGGGGAAGCGAGCCAATCGCACCGATCCGCCATCTGGTGGTCGCGGGCGGCGTGGCAGCCAACGCACGATTGCGGCGCGACCTCGCAACGCTAGCTGACAGCGAGGGCCTGACACTGCTAGCCGCACCCGTAGCGCTGTGCGGCGACAACGCCGCCATGGTTGCCTGGGCCGGCGCTGAGCGCCTCGCCCTCGGCTTGACCGATGGCCTCGACGCGCCGGTTCGTCCGCGCTGGCCGCTCGACCCGGATGCGGCGCCAGCGATCGGAGCTGGCGTCAAAGCCTAATCACCGGCGGCTCGATCAGCTTGCGCGCGCGGCGATGACCTTGAGCAGCGACTGATCCTTTTGGATGGTCGCAATATCTTTGCACTGTGCCTTCTTCGCCCCGGTGCATTCGATCGTCACGGTATAGGGAATGTCGGGATACCGCGCGACCGTGTAGGAGATCAGCACGCCGTCAAGACCTTGCTCGGTCGAGCCATCTTGGATCGAGACCCGGGCCGGGCCATCGGCTGACACGCTGCGCTTGGCACCGAAATCGCGCACTTGGCTCTGGTTGACGCGCCGGTCGGCCTCGATGCCGATCGAGATGCCGTCATAGGTATCGACCAGCTGATACCAGTATGGCGTCTTGGCATCCGAGATAAAGGCACGCGGCTTTGTCGGCTTCGCGTCCTTGCCGAGCACGTTGCGCACGAGTTTGGGGGTTTCGGAGAACCCAACGACCGGAATCTGCAGACCGTCGAGCTTGCTTGAATCGATGCCGGCAACGCTGTCACGGAACGACCGCGCGCCGCCCCTCGGCATCGCCGCCTTCACGTCGGCATTACCCCACTCGACCGGCAAGAGTTCCTGACCTTTGCTCGTCCGCTCCTGCGCGGTGACCGGCTTGCCAGCCCACGTCAGCCCGACGGCGAGCCCAATCGCGGAGAGCCCGAACACCGCAACGGCCGCATACGCAAATCGCACCTTCGAAGTCGCTCGCTGTGAGGTCGCCACAACACGCTCTGTCATATCAAGGTCTCCACGACGCAGCACACAGTTTGACGGTACACTGAAGCTCTAAAACCGCAGGCGGCACCAACAGTCCAGCGGCGCGGCAGCCCGTGGTTCAAGACCGTCGGTCTGATACCACACTACCAGATATCGTAGCCATCCGTCAGGAGTGTGACCGTGCAGCACCGAATCGCCATTCAATGTCCGTCACTTTCATTAATCCGCGCGGTCGGAGGTTGCCGCCACGTCCTGCTTTGGGGCATAGTTAAACGAGTTTTTCATCTGCCTGTCCAAATCGTTGTTTTTGGTTTTGGCGTGGCATTGGTCCGGTAGATCGTGGGGTTGGGGTCATGCGTGTTCAGGCTCGATGCAACGCATTAACGTCCCGCACGTCAATGTCGTGGACCGGGATTTCCGCCGTTTTTGCCATCGTCGCTCTTGTGATCGCGCCAACGGCTGCCGCTGCGAAATGCCTTTACACCAATCCGGACGCGCCGCTGTCGCTGCCCGGCCTCGAAGCAAAACCCGAAGCCCCGACGCGCAGCCCTGTGCCGGTCGCCGTGGCGCCTGAGAAGCCGGCGCCCGCCGTGATTGCCAAACTCAACCCGGGCTTCGCCTACCATCCGCCAGGTGACCTGATGCCCCAGGACAAGGGCCGTGGCCGCGTCGGCGACCGCCGGGTCTATGCCCCGGACATGATCTTCCCGGTCAAGCTCGATCCGGGGGCGGACATTGCCCCGCCCGGTCGGCATGCATTCATGAATTCACAGATCTGGAATCTGGGCGGTTGGGGTTACGGCAAGGTCAAGGGCCCGGGCGGCTCTGAGTGCAGCACGACCAATTACAACCCTATGCTCCAACGCGACAATTTCTGCGAAGTGCGCGGTTGGGACATGGACTTGTGTCCGTCCGGCACCGGCCACCAGGGTCAGGATATCCGCCCGCCGGAATGCAAGGGCAATAAATGGCCAGTCGTGGCCGTTGTCGACGGCATCATCATCAAGGTCACGGCCAATCCGACCGTTTCGCTCAAAGGCGAGGATGGTACGGTGTATGAGTACCTGCATTTGAGCCCGCCAAGCATTCGGGTCAAACAGGGTCAGCGCGTCAAACAGGGCGACGCGCTCGGCAACATCTCGAACTACATGGGCGGCAAGGCCAATACGACGACGAACCACCTGCACATCAACATTCAGCAGACCGTCAACGGCCAACGCCAGTACGTATCGCCGTACACATCTCTGATCGCAGCCTACCGTGCGCAAAAGGGTCTCGACCGTGGCATCGATAAGGACGGCAATCTCGTTGTCGACCCGCTGCTCGAAATTGGCGCCGTACTCGAGAAGGATCTGCCGCCGATCACGGCATGGGCGATCGCCAACGTATCCAGCAACGATGGCCGCGCCATTCCGGTCATTCAACTGTCGAAATACTTCAAGGCAAGAAGCGGCAAGTTGCGTTACGCCGCAACCGGCCTGCCCCAAGGCTTTCTGATCAACCCCGAGACCGGCGATCTTCGCGGCCAGTTCGAGCGCGGTGCATCGCGCGCTGGCGTTGACGGCAACTATACTGTGACCGTAATGGCCGACGATACCGCTGGCAACACGTCGCAGCAGAGCTTCATCCTGACGGCGCTGTATAATCCGCCTGCGATCGGCACCGCGACGCGCGGCAAGATCTTCAAGGACGGTACGCGCGTGCTGATCGACGTCGGCGCGGCGTTTCTCAACGAGAGTGAAGCAAAGCTGACGTTCACGGCAAGCGGCTTGCCAACGGGCATCACGGTCAACTCAGAAACCGGCCGCCTCTCCGGTCGCCTGTCGAAAACCGCATCCAAAGGTGGCGACGACGGCGTCTACACGGTGACGGTAACCGCAACGGACGGCAAAACCAGTGTGCCGACCAAGTTCACGATCACCGCCGAACCCGTAACGGGCGCCGCACCAACCGAACGTGAACTCGAAGCCCCGGTCGTCGTATCGGCGATATCAGCCGGGCCGGCGTTCGTCGGCGAGGCGATGCCCACGATCGAGACGGCGTCCGGGTTCATTGCGTATGGGTCACAGACGCTGCGCTACACCGCCGCCAGCCTCCCGGTCGGTCTCGAGATCGACCCACAGACGGGCCGCATCACGGGGGCGCCGACGGCAGAAGCCTCGCGTGGTGGCGACAAGGGCTCCTACACGGTCAAAGTCATCGCCGACAACGGAGAAGGCAAAACGGCGGCGCAGTCGTTCGTGTTGACCGTCAAAAACCGCGCGCCCGAAGTCGCGCTGCAGTCGATCAACCGCATCTTCAAAGAGGGCGAGACCGTCAGCTTGCCGGTCGCCGCAGCTTTCTCGGCGCCAGACCCGTCGCGGCTCTCCTACAGTGTTACGGGGCTTCCATCGGGCGTTCGCTTCGACGCCGAGGCTGGTCTTGTTACGGGAACGATCGCCGATGGCGCGTCCCAGGCAAAGCCGGGCGGGGTCTACTCCGTCACCGCCAGCGCCGATGACGGCCAAGGCGGGAAGGCCTCACAGACGTTCGCCGTGACGATACAGGCGGAGAAAATTCCGCCGTCAGTGATCGGACCAATCCCCGCCACGGCTGGCATCGAAGGTCTACCATTTGAGACCGTGTCGGCTGGCAAGTCTTTCCAGACTGGCATCAAGTCGAACCAGTTGGCCTACGCGGCTGACGGCCTCCCGCCCGGCCTCGTGATCGACCCGGTCACCGGTGAGATCACGGGGACGCCGTCGGCTGACTCGGCCGGTGGCGTGGCGGCGAAGCCCTATATTGTGCTGGTCAAGGCGACCGACCCACGGACGGAGTTGTCGGTCTCGCAGCAGACGACGATCGTGGTCGTCCAGAAGAAGATCGCCCAAGCACCCGTTCCAACTCCGGCACCCGCTCCAACTCCCGCTCCAGAGCCTCCGAAACAGACACCAGAGCCACAAGCTCCCGCACCAGAAGCGCCGAAGCCTGCGCCAGAGCCTCAAGCTCCAGCTCCGGCCCCAGAACCGCCGAAGCCGACGCCTGCGCCGGAGCCACAAGCTCCAGCTCCGGCCCCAGAACCGCCGAAGCCAGCTCCGGTCCCAGAACCGCCCAAGCCCGCTCCGGCCCCAGAACCGCCAAAGCCAGCTCCGGCACCAGAACCACCGAAGCCAACGCCTGCGCCGGAGCCACAAGCTCCCGTTCCAGCTCCGGCCCCAGAACCGCCGAAGCCAGCTCCGGCCCCAGAACCGCCGAAGCCCGCTCCGGCCCCGGAACCGCCAAAGCCAGCGCCGACCCCAGAACCGCCGAAGCCAGCGCCGACCCCAGAACCGCCAAAGCCAGTTGACCCAACGAAACAGGGGCTGCCGACCCCGTCCGCCGATCCGGTCAAGCCGACCGAGAAGAAGGACGACACCTGGACCGGCTGGGCCTACGGCTACGCCAAAGGTGCCTGGGATTGGGCGTCGGGTATGTGGAAGAAGTAAAGACCCACGATATGGCGCCGCTGCGCGTGTCGCCATTCCGCGGAACAACGTGGAGAGCTAAGTGGCCCGACGGCATGGTGAACTCAGCACGCGGTTCCCATCCTTGATGGCCCAGCCTGGCCACCCAGATGGGCCAAAAATGTCACCGACCACCTTCCGATGGCGATCGCCATTATAATTCACTATGAGCTTCCCGTTACGGCGGCAGATCACAGGCAAGCGATATGGGTCCTTTTGCGAACAGCGGCATGTTCGTCTCGGCATCAGTTGCCCTGCGTACCGTCGAGAACAATAACAAATGATGGGAGCGAACGATGACGAAACCAATCACACGCCGCAGCATCATGCGTGGCGCAGTCGCCGTCGGCACCGGAGTAGCGATGGTGGGCAACACCTCGCTCCTTCACGCCGCCATGGGTCCTGACGACAAGTTCCATCTTGTGATCAAGGGCGCCGAGGTGCTCGATCCGAGCCAGAATCTGAGGGCCAAGCGTGATATTGGCATCCATCACGGGCTGATCCAGGCGCTGGAGACAGACATTCCGGCCGCGCGTGCCGAGAAGGTCCTTACCGCGACCGGTAAACTGGCGGTACCGGGCCTCATCGACCTCCACGCACATGTGTTTCCCTACGGCTCGGCAATCGGTATCCCAGCTGATGAACTGATCCCCTATCAGGCGACGACGACGCTGGTCTCCGCGGGCGATGCCGGGGCCAACACCATCGCCGCGTTCCGCCGCCTCGCCGTGCCGATGACGCGGGCCCGGATTTACGCGTTCGTACACATCGGCAACATCGGCCTTACCGGCTTCCCCGTACCGGAACTGTTCAACATCGATTATGCGATGGTCGACGCAGCCGCGCGCGCGATCGCGGAAAACCGGGACATCGTTCTCGGCACCAAGGTCCGCATGAGCGAGAACGTGATCGCGAAACACGGCATGGAGCCGTTAAAGCGCGCGATCCTCGCCTGTGAGCGCTCCGGCACGCCAGCCAAGCTGATGGTGCACATCGGTGGCGTCGAAACGCCTGAGTTGATGAGCCAGATTCTCGACACGCTCCGGCCGGGGGATGTACTGACACACGCCTTCTCCGGCGCTCCGAATGTCGCCGGGCAGTTCACCAATATCGTGCAGAACGGCAAGCTCCTTCCAGCGGCCCTGGCTGCAAAGCAGCGCGGTGTCCTGTTCGACGTTGGTCACGGCGGGGGATCGTTCGACTACACAATGGCCGAGGCTGCGATGGCGGCCGGCGCCGGGCCGGACGTGATCTCGTCGGACATTCACGTGTTCTCGGCCAACTCGCCGGGCATGCCATACCTGACCAACGTGATGAGCAAGTTCCTGAACCTTGGCATGACGCTGGAGCAGGTGGTTACGGCCGCCACCGCAACACCGGCGAAGGTGATCAACCGCGATCCCAAGCTCGGGACGTTGGCCATCGGTGCGCCGGCCGACGTGTCGCTGTTGGAGGTCGTCGACGGGCCGGTCGAGTTCGTCGACACGCGCAACAACAAGCGACAGGGCAAGGTGCTATTGAAGCCAGCTGGCGTCGTGATCGGTGGCGTGCCATACGGCCGACCCTACATGGCCCCGTTCTCGATGCGGTGAGAGAGAGATGGCGCAGCTCGCTGAAAATGGGCTGGATAACACGTCAGGAACGTACGGTGCCCCCCGCGGACCATCACACGGGCGGACCATCACACGGGCGGGCCATCACACGCGCGGGCCATCACACGCGCGGGCCATCACACGCGCGCTCACAAGACGTAGTCAGCGTGAAAACCGTAGCGGATTACATCCGCTGCGGTGAAAGCCGCAAGCGATGAACGGTCCGTCCCCGCGCTATTCAGCTGCAGCGGGCGTTGCGTTCAACGTGGGCTCGATCGGCTTCGCCGCCTCTGAGGGAGCCTCGCCTGCCAGCCACACGGCGAGATCGGCCAGGGCACGACGCGACGCTGCGCGTTTGCGTTCGAAGCCTTTGTCCTTGCCTTTGATGCGGCGTCCATCGGCCGTGTGCGACGGCGCGACGGCTGGCGGGAGCAGACCGTAGTTGATGTTCATCGGCTGGAATGAACGCGGCGCGTTCGACGGCGCCAAACTTGCTGCGATCGTCGGCCCGTCGGCATCCGAACCGCCGATGTGCAGCCCATCCGGCTCGACAGACAGATGCCCGCCCGTGATGTGGGCGAGCAGCGCACCTAGCGCCGTGGTTGGTGGCGGGGCGATCAACGGCCGCCCCTGGCGTTCAGCCGCCGCAAACCGCCCGGCGAGCAACCCGATGGCCGCGCTCTCGACATAGCCCTCAACGCCGGTGATCTGCCCGGCAAACCGGAGCCGCCGATCGGCCTTAAGCCGCAACACCGGATCGAGCAGCTTGGGCGAATTCAGATACGTATTTCGGTGGAGGCCGCCGAGCTTGGCGAATTCGGCCTGTTCCAAACCGGGGATCATCCGGAACACGCGGACCTGATCGGCGTACTTCAGCTTGGTCTGGAAGCCGACCATGTTCCACAATGTGCCGAGCGCGTTGTCCTGGCGCAATTGCACGACCGCATACGGCCGGTGCCCATCGCGGCGCGGGTCTGACAGGCCGATCGGCTTCATCGGGCCGAACCGCAACGTCTCGCGCCCGCGCTCGGCCATCACCTCGACCGGCAAGCAGCCGTCGAAGTACGGCGTGGTCGCCTCCCACTCCTTGAACACGGTCTTTTCGCCAGCCAACATCGCGTCGATGAAAGCTTCGTACTGCGCCTTGTCCATCGGACAATTGATGTAGTCAGCGCCCGTTCCGGCCGGCCCCATCTTGTCGTAGCGCGATTGCCGCCACGCGATCGTCTCGTCGACGCTCTCGGCGTGGATCACGGGTGCGATGGCATCGAAAAACGCGAGCTCTTTCTCGCCGGTCAGTGTCAAAATAGCAGCCGCCAACGCCGGCGATGTCAGCGGACCTGTCGCGACGATGACGCTGTCCCACGCCGGCGGCGGCAGACCGGAGACTTCGTCGCGGTCGAGCGTGATCAGCGGATGCGCATCGATCCGCGCGGTCACGGCGGCGCTGAACGCGGTGCGGTCAACCGCGAGCGCGCCGCCAGCCGGTAGCTTGGTTTCATCAGCGCAGGTCAAAATCAGCGATCCTGCCCGGCGCATTTCCTCGTGCAGCAACCCGACCGCGTTGTTCTCCCAATCGTCGGAGCGAAACGAGTTGGAACACACCAGTTCGGCGAGGCCATCGGTCTTGTGGGCCTCGGTTGCGCGCGCGGGGCGCATCTCGTGCAGCACGACGGGCAGGCCAGCTTCGGCGATCTGGAACGCGGCCTCGGAGCCGGCGAGCCCGCCGCCGATGACGTGGATGGGTGCAAGGATGTTGGTCATCGCGCCATAGTAGCCGCCGCGATGTCCATCGGCAAATGGGCACGAAACGAGGCCCGATCGTGACAGGCGTGCCCGATCAGTAAAACCGGCCGGAAACCGCATAAATCGGCCCGAGGACCAAACCAGCCGATATCGTGAGTAGAAGCGCCGCACGGGCCAGCGGACGCGGCGGCTGGTCGGCTGATTGCGCGTCTTCGAATGCGACCGGTTCGTTCGGTTTACGTCCGGTGACCATGGCGGTAATCAGCGGCTCGCGCTTGACGACCCCATACAGCACATTGGCTGTGACGTGGAGCGCGACGGCCGGTAGGAGCACATAGAAAAACAGAACCCGGTGCCAGCGCGATGCGAGCTTCGTCGCCTCTTCGGTCACGAGGCGGTATAGCGGGCCAGCCGCGATGTCGTTATGCTCGACCGTAAAAAGCCCGAGCGTAGCCTGCGTGAATGCGATGGCGAGCAGAGCAAGAACGACGTACGCGCCAAGCGGATTGTGGCCAAGGAAGCGCCGCGTCCGGCCGCTGACCAAGCTCGCCGCATAGCGAGCAGCAGCAACGGGCGAATATAGAAAACGGGCGAACCGTGAGGTCGACGTACCAGCAAAACCCCACATCACACGCCACAGCAGGATTACGATAATGGCGACGCCGTTGGCGCGGTGCCAGCGCAATCGGTGATCGCCGAGATGTTCGGCATATTGGAAGCTGACCCAAGCCGAGAGTACAAGAGCCACAAGCGTCCAATGGAACAGCCGCGTTGGCAGGTCCCAGGCAACTGCAGATTGTCGACGCTCCGGCGCAATCGCCATGTGAGGCGCCTATCGTGCGAGTGCCAAGCCCGGGATCAATTCGGCTTCCGGTAAACCTTGTGACAGCTCGAGCAATTTTCGCTGATCAGCTTTGGCCACGCATCCATGAATGCGAATTCGTCGGTCATCGTGTCTCCAGCAGCCTTGGCCGCCGAAGCGAGCTTGATGAACCGCGCCTCGAAATCCGTTTTGTTGTCCCAGATGGCCGGCAGCGCCTCGGTATCGCCACCGGTCTTGGCGTCTGGGCTAAACAGCGGCGGGAGTTTCGGCGCGCCCGCTTGAAACGCGATAAGCGCGGCCTTGACCTTGGCCGCGTCGAACGGGGCATCCCCCTTGGCCATGGCGCCAGGATCCTTGGCGGCGGCGCCGAACCCTTTGAGAATTTCCTTTCGCGCTTTGATCGCATCGATGTTTTGCGCAGTCGACGTCGACGCCAGGCCGGTGGCCGCACTGGCGGCGACAACGACGATCAAGGCGATCCGAACGAGCATGAGACCATCTCCAACCAACAGTCAAAAGAATGACACGACGCCAGCATCTGCATCGAACGTGACAACCATGCGACGGCAGCGTGTCCCGCGCCTACACCCAACCCATGAGTTCGCGGCGCACGACGGATTCGATGGCGTTGAGGCCTTCTTCGCTGTCGTTCAAGGCTGGCAGATAGGCGAATTTCTCGCCGCCGTTATGTTCGAAGATCTCGCGATTTTCCCCGTCAAGTTCTTCCAGCGTTTCAAGGCAATCGGCGGAGAAACCAGGCGCGACCAGCACGAGTTTTTTGACGCCGTCTTTTGCCAACTGTTCGACGGTCTTGTCGGTGTAGGGCTGCAACCAAGGGTCGTTACCAAACCGTGATTGGAAGGTCGTTCGCCACTTTGCCTTGTCGATCCCAAGCCGCTCGCGCAGCAGCCGCGACGTTTTCATACACTGGCAATGATACGGGTCGCCCTTTTCGAGATATTTCTGAGGCATGCCGTGGAATGTGGCGAGGATGATTTCGGGCTCGAAATCGAGCTTTGCAAGGCTCTTTTCCATCGAGACGGCAAGCGCTTCGATGTAGGCTGGGTCTTCGAAATAAGCTGGCGCCACGCGGATGGCTGGCTGCCAACGCAGCTTCATCAGCGAGCGGAAGGTATCATCGCACGCGGTCGCCGTCGTTGCCGCCGCGTACTGCGGATAGAGCGGGACGATGATCAATCGTTCGCAACCCTGCTCCTGCAGATATTTGATCCGGCTTTCGGTCGACGGATTGGCATACCGCATTGCCCAGTCGACGACGATGCGCGGGTTTTGGCCCAGCCGCGCGGCGATTCCCTCGGCCTGGTTGCGCGTGATGGTCTTGAGCGGACCCTCGTTCTTTTCTTTGTTCCAGATCGTATCGTAATCGCGCCCCTTGGGACCGGGTCGGACCGTCAGGATCACGAGATTGAGGATTGGCCACCAAATGATTTTTGGCACCTCGATGACGCGCGCATCCGACAAAAACTGCTTCAGGTAGCGTCGCATCGACCAGTAGTCGGTGGCGTCCGGCGTGCCGAGGTTGAGCAGCAATACGCCGATCTTGCCGAATTTGACCTGCGGATGGTCGGCAGGCCAGTGAGCGCGAGGATCGTCCAGTTTGGCTTCGGGCTGAGCGACGGCAGCGTCGGCGCGCTCTCGTTCAGCGCGCTCTAAAGTCGCCTGCTCGAACGATTGGCTGCGGATGATTTCGTTCATGGGCTCTCCAGCGGCGCGAGGCCAACGAGGCCGACCTGCCGCACGTGTTTTGCGGCACAGGTATCATGACGGTCGCGCGACTGTCTTGGATCAGATCGCCGCCCTGCGGCGATCGTTACTCGGCAGCCGCTGCTCGGCTCTCGGCCCTGCCCTGAGCCTTGGCCCGGGTTTCAGCCCGAGTTTCAGCCCGGGTCTCAGTCCGGGTCTCAGTCCGGGTCTCAGTCCGGGTCTCAGTCCGGGTCTGGGCATCGCCGTGGTTGGTTTGGTCGTCCCTGTAGCTTCCCAACGCCGTCGTCCAGTGAAACGCGATTGTATCCCGGAACCCGCCCGGCGGATCGGCAAACAACTGCTGGCTGAGCCGGAGCGCCCGCATCTGCAGCTCGCTCTGCCGCGTTTCGATCATCGACAGGATCAACCCGCGCCTCTGTGCCGAAAGCCGCAGCCCTCGTGCGCCGTCGGGCGCCGACATGACCGCTGCGAGCAGCGCCAGATCGTGGTCGTCGCCCAGTGTCATCGACAATCGTCGCGCCGTGGTTGCCCGCGCTTCGAAATACTCGGGCCAAGCGGCCGACAGCAGATGCATGTGCCGCCAATGATACTGTGCGGCTTTGCGGAACTCATGCAGATCGTCGCAATCGCAGGTCGTAAACGCGTGGTGCATGCTGCGGCGCGCTTTGCGGTAGCTGTCGGCGGCACCTGAAAACGCCGTGTCAAAGCCACCGTCGATCTCAAGCTTCGCAAAACCGGTCCGCGCAACATCGAGTTGACCAGCAGCCTCGGCCAACAACGCGGCCGCGTCAGCCGCTACATTTGCGCCAATTGTTTGCGGCCGACCCAGCTGTTTTGCCGCAGCCTCGAGCGCAGGCTTGGTGCGGCCTTCAGCGCTGGTTTGCAACGCGTCGATCGTCGCGACCAGGACGTGGCTGTCGCGAAGGTCTGACAGCTGACGTGCGATGTCGCGGAACCGGGCATTCTCGCGCTCGAATACCGCCGCAGATAGCCCGGGCCGCACCATACGCAGCAGAGACCGAAGCTTTTTCAGGCACTTACGCGTTGCATGAACAGTCAACGACGTTTCGCCGTCCGAGCGCAGGTGTCCAAGCGCAGCATCGATTTGTTCGACGCCGATCCGTCGCACGCCGCGGTCAAAACGATCGGAGAGTTTTAATTTATATGACATGTTGATGACAGCGTAGAGACCCGCAGAGTGCCGGTCAATGGGCCAGAAACCAGGACGAACCAGGACGGGAAACATTCACATCAGATCGCCACTTTAGAACACGCTCATCACCGAGACTTAACTTGCTGTCGCCAAGGCGCAGCCCTACCAGCAGGTGTCGACCCCGCTGAAGTCACCCGCGAGTTCAAACAAACCGCATGTTCGCAGACGCATACATCTACTTCGGGGTGGCCTTCGCCGGGCTGCTTTCGTTCCTGTCACCGTGCGTACTGCCACTGGTGCCGCCCTACCTTGTCTACCTTGGCGGGCGATCGTTGGAAGAGATGACCGAGGGCAGCGGGCCCACGCAAAGCGCGCGGCTCAAGATTGTCGCGGCGTCGCTGTTTTTCGTCATGGGCTTCACGACAGTATTCGTGTTGCTCGGCGCTGGCGCCTCGGCAGCCGGGCAGTTCTTAGGTCGCTACAAAGCCGAATTCGGGATAGCGGCCGGCCTCGTCATCATCCTGTTCGGACTGCATTTCCTAGGACTTCTGCGGGTTTCGCTGCTGTACCGCGAGGCGCGCTTCCAGGCCAACGTGGGCGGAGCCTCGTTCGCTGGCGCCTACCTGCTCGGACTGGCGTTTGCATTCGGCTGGACGCCGTGCATCGGGCCGATCTTATCCGTTGTGCTGTCGCTTGCCTCCAACGAGGCGACGCTTACGGCGGGCGTCGCGTTGCTGTTCGTCTACTCCCTGGGCCTCGGCGTGCCGTTTGTTTTGGCAGCCGTCGCAATCGGGCCGTTCATGACCTTCATGCAGCACTTCCGCCGCCACCTTGGCACCGTTGAAAAGGTAATGGGCGCGTTGCTCGTCGTGACCGGGATCATGTTCATCACCGGTTCGTTCACCTCGCTCGGCAACTGGCTGATCGAAACGTTCCCCTGGCTCGCGACGATCGAGGGCTGGGCGACGTCGGACGGCTTCCGCAAGGATATCAAGGGGCTTGGGCAATAATGGCCGGACCAGTTCCGGTCCCGATGCTATGGCCTGACGTGATCGGCGAAAGCAAAATGCCCAATGCCCGAATGCCGATGGCTCAAATGCCAATAGCCCTGTCGATTGCCGGCTCCGACAGCTCGGGTGGGGCCGGTATTCAGGCCGACCTCAAGACCTTCTCAGCGTTCGGCGTCTACGGTGCGACCGCGATCGCCGCCTTGACCGCCCAGAACACGCGCGGTGTCACCGGCGTCCACGCCGTGCCAGCGCCATTCCTAGCCGAGCAGATCGACAGCGTCGCCGAGGACCTCGACGTCGGCTCTGTCAAGACCGGCATGCTGGCAACCGCCGAGATCGTCGCCACCGTCGCCGACGCCTATGCCCGCCATCGCGCGAACGGCCGCCTCGGACCGCTGGTCGTCGACCCGGTGATGGTCGCAACCTCGGGCGATATCCTGTTGGCGCCAGACGCGGTCGAAACCATGCGAACGCGGCTCATCCCGCTCGCCGAGCTCGTGACGCCCAACATAGAGGAAGCCGCCATACTGACCGGCTCTGCTCCAGCGAAATCCGTCGCCGACATGCACGAGCAGGCCGCGATCATCGGCCAGCAGCTCGGCGCGCACGCGGTCCTGGTCAAAGGCGGCCACGGCTTTGGACCGAACGCAACCGACGTGCTGTGGGTTGGCGGGGTGACGCGCGAATATGCGCTACCGCGCCAAAACGTTCCGCCAAGCCATGGCACGGGGTGCACATTGTCGGCAGCGATCGCCGCGCTGTTGGCGCTTGGCGTGCCGCTAGACGAGGCCGTCGGGCGGGCCAAGGCGTATTTGTGGCACGCGATCGCAGCGGCGCAGGCAGCCCCTGTCGGACACGGCGCCCGCCCGGTCGACCACCTGTACGCCATCCGCCGCACCGGTCCCCCCGCGTGAGCGGCAGAAAATTTCGCGTGAGCGGCACCCCATCAGATGCAATGCAAGCGGCGTCTTGCCGCCTGTTGCGCAACTGCACATCGCCGCCACCGAAGAGCGACACATGCGGTGTTCGCTTGCACGGGAAATGAGCTTCGACGAAACCAATCAAGCCCGGTTTCGGGGGGAAGCCGACGCTGCGTGCCGGGGGGCATGCGCGAGGCAGACGGGGGAAGGCCGGTCCGGCTACAGCCGGGCCGGCTTTTTTGTGCCGGGACGGTAGGGCGCCGTTCAGTTTGTGCGGGCTACCTCGACCGATGACGCCAACCTCCTCTCGGCTTCCGCCATGACCGACCAGACAGCCCCGGCGTCAGCCGCAAGTGATACGGCGTCAGCCGCAAGCAACCCGGCATTAGCCGCAAGTGATACGGCGTCAGCCGCAAGCAACCCGGCATTAGCCGCAAGCAGCACGGCGTTAGCCGCCAGCAAAACGGCGTTAGCCGCCAGCGCCCGAACGCAAACCCCTTCCGCCACCGGCCCTGTCGACCTCGGCTCGCACTTTGCCGAACGGGTCGCGCTGTATTTCGGCGCGGTGTTCCTCGTGTTCGGCGTCCATCTGACCTACTTCCCGGTCTGGCTGGCCTCGCGCGGCCTCACGCCCGAGCAGATCGGCCTCCTGACCGCGCTGCCGATCATCCTCCGCGCGATCCTGACGCCGATCATCGGCGCCTATGCCGACGCAACGGGCCGCCACCGCACGCTCGTCGTAGCCCTATCGGCGGCGTCCGCCGTTCTCGCCATCGCGGCCTGGAATGCGCCGAGCTACGGCTGGCTCGTCGTCACGGTTATCCCGTACTCCGTGATCGCCGTGTCCGTGCTGCCATTGATCGATACGGTTGCCGTGGCTGGCGTGCGCGCGGCGGGTCACGACTACGGCCGCATGAGATTGTGGGGCTCGCTGACGTTCCTGATCGCGACGCTGGCCGCCGGAGCGATGATCGACATATGGGGGGCGCGCGCGATCATCTGGGCTCTGGTCGGCGCGACGATCGCAACGGCCATCGCGGCGCTCATGCTGCCGCACCCCCGGCGTGACGCCGCGACCGGGACGGCGCCCCTAGCGGCAACCGTGACGGCGACGACAACACGCCAGCAAAACGCGCAGCGCGAGGGGACCCGCTCCAACGCCGGGGCGGCGGGGGCGGTCGGCGCGCTGATGACACAGCCAGTGTTCGTCCTGTTCATCGTCGCCGTCGGCGCGATACAGGCCT
>Ga0163144_10011707_pt1 | contig 18527 bp, 12 predicted proteins | sample OliLak19BULKMAT1_FD_123175 | JGI IMG/M metagenome (GOLD analysis project Ga0163144, IMG submission 123175) | Freshwater microbial mat bacterial communities from Lake Vanda, McMurdo Dry Valleys, Antarctica - Oligotrophic Lake LV.19.BULKMAT1 | ecosystem: Environmental > Aquatic > Freshwater >... | reverse complement strand
GAATTTCCATCCCTAACAAGGGGTGAGACCCCTTGACCCAGTGACCCAGTGCGAGCTGCCGCTCGGAAACCTGTGGTCCGCTCTCGTTGTTCGCTTTCAAATGATGCGCGCACTGTGCGCGCCAGAAATTGAGTAAGACTCTAACGTCGCACTAAGGCGAGCGGCAGAAACGAATCTACCGTAGCTGGATTCGCAAGAATTCAGGGAGATTCTGAATTCTTGCGAATTCAGCTACGGAACAGGCAAGAAATTCTCTGCCGCTCGCCTAATGGCGTTCCGGCAGTCAGACACCCCGATCCGGGGACGTTTTGGATATGACGGCGCAATCGTTTCGGCTTTCAGATATCGACGGTGCGTTCGAAGTTCGCGCCGGGTTTCCTCGCCCGGACTGGAATGTCATCGTCGAATGGGCAGAGAGATTGTCCAACGACGTAAACCGTCATGAACTCTGGACGGAGATTGCCGCTCATTGGTTGAGCATGGGCACTTCATGGATGGCGCCGTGTGCTGAGCGTGTAGCCGCGTGATTCAGTTTGAGCAGGCTTGGCGCGGCGAGATTGGTCCTTTCTAATGGTCGCTGCGGTAGAATACAGCGTCGCAGCACTCCAATCTCAGCGGCAGAATCACTGTTCGTTGTGGTGAATCCAGGACGTATTGCCGGCGCGAGAAAAGCCCATGAGCCAGGTGGATCCTGAAACCAGACAACTCATGGAGGAGATCTATCTGGATAAAGCCCTCAGGGCCGGTCGCAGATCGATCGGCGAAAAAATGCTGGATGGTCCCCGGCTCTTCGACGACTGCTGCCGCCTGATGCGCAGCGGCATCCGATTTCAGTTTCCCGACTACACCGAGGAACAAGTAGAAGCGGAGTTTCGACGAAGGCTTGAGATCGGTCGCCGGATTTCTGAAAAAGGGATCTAGCGCGATGCCGGCATGATCGATGAGTAGTATCGATGCCACAGTGGCGATCGTGGATGCCCACGGTCACCGGCCCGATCATCGACTGGAAATACGTCAGGACCTGGAGCGTCGCGCATGGCACGGACACACTGCTCCAGGAACTCCTCAGGGAAGTTCCGGACTTGCGTCAATCGGAACCGAAGACTTGACCGGAACGAACAAACGCCCGGCATCGAGATCTCGATGCCGGGCGTTTTTCGTGAAGTGCGAAATCATTCGCAGTCAATAGCCGCACATCCGTGCCGGCCGTTCAAAAGACTTAACTCTTTCCCAAATGGCTTCCAACTAACTCAGGCGATACGCCGTTTCGCCGTGTTCCGTGACGTCGAGTCCTTCTTCTTCCGCATGTTCGCTGACGGTAAATCCAATCGTTTTGTGGATGATCAGTCCCAGCACCATTGTCACGACAAAGCCGTAAATGCCAGCCGCCGCAACACCGGTGAACTGCAGCATGACCTGAGCCATTCCGCTGACGTCCGGTCGAATCACGAAATAGCCGACAAGAATTGCCCCCAACGCTCCGCCGACTCCGTGAACACCGACGACGTCCAGTGAGTCGTCGTACTTGAGAACCTGCTTGAGTTGAACACCAAGAAAGCAGACAACGCCGCCAAGCAGCCCGATCACAAGCGCACCGCCCGGACTGACATGGCCGGCACACGGCGTAATCACAACCAGCCCGGCCACCATCCCGGACGCCACTCCGATCGCCGTCGGTTTCCCTGCGTGCAGCCATTCGGCAACCATCCAGGATCCCGTCGCGGCACCTCCGGCGATTGCTGTGGTTGCAAATGCCATCACGGCGACAGCTCCCGACACGGGCAGGAAGTCTTTGCCGACAGCAATGGCGGAACCGGAGTTAAAGCCAAACCATCCCACCATCAGACAGCCGGCTCCGATCAGTGTCCATCCGATGCTGTGAGGCAGGAACGGACCTTTCGGATATCCGAGGCGTTTTGGCAGAATCAGAATCAATGCCAGGGCCGACGTGCCGGCGAGCACATGCACGACTGTTCCACCCGCAAAGTCCAGCACGCCCTTCTGGAACAGCCAGCCGTTGACGTTCCACACCCAGTGAGCGACCGGGTCATAGACCAGAGTTGCCCACAGGACGACAAACAAACACCAAGCCGAGAACTTCACGCGTTCCGCAATTGCACCGACGATCAGAGCGGGCGTGATGATGGCAAACATCATCTGGAACATCGCGAACAGCAGCTCCGGAACTCCTGTGGGAGCCGCCCCTGTCGTATCCCCGCTGGTCACGATCTTGCCGTAGTAACTGGAACTCCCCGGATCTGCTTCTGAGAATCCCTTGAAGAACACCAGGCTTGGATCCCAGCCAAGGTAACTCAATGGCGGCTTGTTGGAACCATCGTCGTTCCTGCCGGCATCCATTGTGATCGCAGATGGAACAGCAAAGGCCAGGCTGTAGCCGCAGGCGATCCACTGAATCGTCACGATCGGCACACAGACCATCACGCACATGAACATGTTCAGGACGTTCTTTGCGCGCACCATGCCGCCGTAGAACAAAGCCAGTCCCGGCATCATAAAACAGACCAGTGCTGCGCTGACGAGCAGCCAAGTTGTGGAACCTGTGTCGATCGTACCCTCCAGGTGGGGAGCTGGAGCAATGGACTCATCAGCGGCAGGAGCCACTGCTTCCACCACCGCGGCGTCGGTCCCCGCAGAATCCTGAGCCAGCGAGGGTGCGCTGCTGCTCAGCAAGAATGAAATGCCCGTGACGAGCGCCCAAACGGCTGGCCTCAGTCGGGTCCAGAAACTCCCAGTCATCGCCTGTCTCCTCGCGTTAATTTCGTTCTGATTATCCATCCCCGCGCAATCTCTGCCAACGGAATAACCTGCAGCAGTGAACTGCAAACAACGTGCCTGAAGGTAACTTCAGGTCATTGAGTGCAACTTAAGTACTTGACTTAAATCATGTTACAGCATTTTAGACAACGCTGGATAGGGATCAAACAAACTAGTGAACAGACACTATGCCTTTCAATCGCGCACGCATGTTTAAGTATTGCGCAACGTGGTCGAGGGTCGCTGGATGTCAGGCTGACCGACCTGAACCGTCAGAGCTGCCCAATTCCTGGTTCGAAGCGGTCGTTGACCCCTTCCGGAATGGAGCTCCGCATCCTGCCTGCCGATTTACAGTGAAGTCGCGCGGAATTCCGCATTCTGCGATCTGGATTTGGGTGCGAGCCCGAGGGAACATGACTCCCCGCAGGGAAATCGAATCGTATTGCCGGTTTAAAGTGAATTGTTGCTTTGTTTGAGGTCCCGAACGCTTTGGGCCTGCGTTGCAGGCGGAATTGCGTCTGTCGATTCAGAATGCGTTCGCTCGGTCTGAAAGGAATGAATCGGTGATTGATCACACTTTGCCGCGACAATCGTCTGCCCTCGGTGCCTGTCGGATAATTTCCGGCTGGAATTCTTCTGCCCCCGGTCACGACCCATTTCGTGCAGTCGGATGCTGCTTCTGGAGATTCGTCGCATCGTTGGTCGGGGCGGCAGTGGCGGGATCGGCTTTGACGCCGGTGTCTGCTCAGGATCCAGTCGCTCCGGATACCGGTGCGGCGATCGCCGCTGACCTGTTTCAGTTTCCCCCGACAACACCCGAACGGCAAATTGCGGCAGCGACGATCACACAGCAGCTCGATCGTTTCGACGATTCACGCGCCTTCCTGCGCCAGCTTATCGACCGGCAACTCACGGATAACGAACTCCGATCACTCCGACAAAAACTCGGAGCTGCGACCTTTCTGAATCTCAGCATCGATGCACGAATGCAGCCTGAAGCAAGGGAACTGCTCAGGCTGATCAACGCAGCGAGCCGGGCCGAGACACGGACTGGCGAACAGCTGCAGAGCCTTGTTCAGGATCTGGGCCAGCCTGGCCGTACTGCAACCGATGCCGTTTCCGGTCTGCTGGCCGAAGGAGACGCAGCCGTGCCCGCGCTTCTCGCCGTCGATCCGCTGACCGCTGCCGGGCGCGTTGCGTCAGATCTGTTGGCGTCACGGGCTCGACTGTTTCGCGCGGGACTCCTGGCCCGGATGGAATCGTCGGATACAGCAACCAGGATTCGCATCATCCGCCTGCTGGGCTCCACCGCCGATCCCCGGATCGCACTCCGGTTGCTGCGGTGGCAGTTCAGTCCCGGAGGCGACCCTGCAGTCAGTGAAGCTGCTCGTTCGGCAATTCGCCGGCTGCACTCCGCGCTGCCGGAGGCGACCACAACAGCCGACGCCGCCGACCTCCTTTCCGGCCATGCGAGTGAGCTCATTCGTCAGTCCGGGGAGAGGTTCTCACGCCTTGATGAATCCGCGGGGATTCGGGAATTGATCGGAATGAATCTCCGCGCTGACGCACTTGCGAAAGCAACACTGCTGCTGCAGGATGCTCTGACAATGGATCCAGGCAACGCTGCGGCTCGTCGCATGGCTTTAGTAGCGGAGTGTGCGGCGGTTGACACGTCGATGGGCGCAGCGGCAACGGCGGCTTCAGACAAGGCCTTGGAAGATATTCTGGCGGCTCTGGATACGGCGCTGGAATTGAAGCATCCGGCCGCTGCGATCGAACTGCTGCGTGGTCTCGGCAGTGCCTCGGCGAGACAACCTGACGTGCAAGACGCCGGCCGTGTCCTCCGCGCATCGCTCAACAGCCCGGACCCGCGCGTACGATTCCTGGCGGCGCGAATGGCGATCGATCATCTGCCGACAGAGGTCAGCCGATCAGCGGTTTCGCGGACGCTTTCGTCAGTGGCGGGCGGCAGCGGTCGACCCGAAGTTGTGATCGCCGGAGCCGACAGTTCTGAATCGGGAGTCCTGCGGGCTGTTCTCGAAGATGCCGGTTACACCGTCGCGGAGGCCCCGACCGGAGTCGAAGGCTTTGAGCTTGCTGTTTCCCAGATGAACTGTGAGCTGTTCATCGTCAGCGCCGAGTCCTGGTACTGGCCGCTGACCACCACGGTTGCCAACCTTCGGGCTGACATCAGGACTCGCCACACGCCGATCATTGTCATTGGTTCTGCCCGTTTCGAACCCAGTGTCATGTCACTCGCCGCGAACTATGACGGAGTGAGATTCATTACCGCCCCGGTCGGTGCCGAGACTCTTCAGACTGCGACTCAGCAGATCAACATTCCGAACAGCATCGACACCGCCATCGCGAACAGGAATGAACTCTGGATGCTGACCCTGCAGCGTCTGGAACTGCCCCGCCTCGTCCTGACTCCTTCCGACCGCGAGATCATGAAGTCGCGTGCAAGATAATGGTCTGTCACTGCGACTGCGGAGGGAGAGTCCCGGGTGGAGTCGAGGCTGGATCTACCTGTTACGATTCGCAGGACGGCCTTCTCAGGCCGTCCAATACTGCCTCAGATTCAACCGGCAACGACGACCTGAGAAGGCCGTCCCGCGAAGAATCGGACTCGCTCCAGGCTCAGTTTCGGCTTCGCAGGAGCAGCCAGCCGATGCAGATGCCGACGAGCAGCATGGTGAAGTATTCGGTGGGCGTGAGGTGATCGAACCGGCTCTGGAGCACATTTCGGAGCTGTGCGAGCCAGCCACTGAATCCGTGTACGATGGAAAGGAACATGACTGGGACTCCAAAGTGACAGCGTCTGCAGATTGGATCCGGCTCAGAATGGCGCATCCTGCTGCACAACGCTCAACTGTCGGTCTCGTTCTCAGAAACTCCTGTCGTGGCCTGACGAAACTGAGTTTCGCCGCACGAATCACGGGCAGCGGCGATCGGTCGTAGCGATTGTCCGGGCGCGACGGTCGGGACAGTTCTGGCAGTAACGATTTGACTGCGTCAGTCCAGTGTCACACTCCGGACGACCAGATCTTCTTTCGCTGTGGACGCGGCCGCAATCTGAAGGTACTTCTGCAGAGACCGCTCAGCGCCACGCCGTGCCTCATCCCGTGCCGCTTCAGCAATGAACCGCTGCCGATTGCACCAGAGCAGTCTTACCGATTCCGCGCACCACAACGCGCTGCTTCTGGAGGCGCGAACTGGCTTTTCCGCCACGATGACATTGGCCGGGTTGGTGTGCAGCTGTGGAAATTGTCGCAGCGCGTTCCAGCAGCTGTACTTGCCCCGCTGGTTTACCGGATTCTAGTCAGCTCAGCCCTCCGATCGCAGTTCTGACAAACGGAAGAGATATCACACGTTCAATGTAAAGTCTTACGTGAAAGCACTTTACATTCTTCACTCGATCCCCTCCGGAGAATTCTGCCGATTCGTTGTCACAACTTCTAGGCCGGTTTGTATTGGGAGTATTCCGGGACCAAAACGGTCCCCAAGCCCCGCAAAAACAACAAACCTGAGGAGTCGAAAAATGATCCGTCTGAACCAAATCCCGAGACTGACCTGCAAACTGATCTGCTGTGCGCTGCTGATCTTCAGCGGCTTTTTCCATTCGGCAGCGGCCATGGCAACCGAGCCGGTGATGACCGGCCGCACCACGATCAAGCTGTCAGAGATCGGAGCCAGCGATGTCAAAGTCGCGCTGACGACACAGGTCACCTACTACACAGCACTGAAACAACTCGGCAGCAACTTCAACCTGCTGGCCCGGAAGATCGGCATGGATGGTCGTAACTGGAACAAATTGAATGACCTCAACGGCAGCTTCATTGACAACAACAATGAAGTCGACATCACGTTCAATACTCCCGGAGCCGCCCGCGTCGTCAAGGGCAATCGCTGGGTCTACTCGCTGCAGGGCGAAGAAAACTGCCAGCTGGTCTCGGCAACCGATTCCCATGTGACACTGATGACTGTGGAAGCCACAGAAATCGGGCTTGGGACGATGGTCATCGACGTTGAGCTGCCGGCCGGAGCCACAAAGGCAGGCTTCGACAGCCACAAGAATGAGATCTCGTACGAATTTGCTCCGCAGATCGAGAACGGGACAAGTCCGGAACTTCAGTTCGAAGTCGATCACAAGACCGCCCTGATGAGCAGTCTTGCGAAGAACTACAGTAACCCGAAGTTCAACTACATGTGGGCCGCCCGAGCCGTCGCAAAGAACACCGGCGACCAGATTCTGAACAACTACCGGGTCCGTTTTCGGGTTGCCGAGATGGGCAGCTGGGGTGCATGGCAGCGTTCGGCTCGACTGTATCCCGGTCAGACGGTTGTCGATCCCTTCTTCCCAATCTTTGATCTGGAAAAGATGATGAGCCTCAACGGTTCTCGCCCGGCAGTCATCGAAGTCGAATACGAATACGAAGAATCCAACGGCACGAAGGTTCAGGAATCGGACTCCTTCCCGGTGCAGGTGCTCAGCCGTAATGAAGTCGTCTACTCCAGTCTCCGCCCTGAAGAAGTCACAGGCTACGCCGACAGCTTCGACTACGCTCCGGCTCTGATGACCTCCATGACAACGCCAGCCGATCCGATCGTGCAGCAGCTGGCCGGACGCGTCAACGGCATGGCAGCTGAGAGCTTTGGGAAAACGATTGGTGCGGTCTACTCCGACGAAGAATGCGTCGCCTTCATGAGTGCTCTGTGGTACTTCCTGCAGTCGAATCATATTGCCTATCAGTCCCCTCCGGGAATGCTGACGGACGGCAAGATGGGCCAGCATGTGAAGTACACTCGCGACGTCCTGCGAAACCGAGCCGGTACCTGCATCGATCTTGCCATCACCTGGACCAGTGTGTGTGAAGCAGTCGGACTGGAGCCTGCAGTTGTCCTTGTCCCCGGTCACGCGTTTCCTGCTGTGCGACTGCCTGGTTCACGAAGGTGGCTGGCCGTTGAATCAACAATGCTCAACAGTGACTTCAATGCGGCGGTTGCTCGCGGCGAAGAAGAACTCACACAAGCACTTGCCGGGGATCATTACCTGATCGACATCACCGAATTGCGGAACCAGGGAGTTCTCGGACTGGACCTCCCAAACGCCTCAGAAGACTACCTGACAAACCTTGGCTACACGTTCGTCGCTCAGCAGTTCAACGTCACACCAGCTAACAACGACACGAACACCGACAATGCTGCAGACACGACTGCAACCAACTTCGTCCCGAACGGTGACCAGACAGACATCAACTCCCTCACCGGCACTTGGGGCGGCTACGGAGTGTTTGAAGGAATGCAGACCTGGGTCGGCCTGGCTCTGAATGGCGACGGAAGTTTTGAGCTGCTCTTCACCTACACCCATGCGGACCAGACAACAAGTAATGAAATCGTCCGCGGCACCTGGGGAATGCAGGGGAGCAAACTGGTGCTCACGAACACCGCCAACACTCCATTCGAATATGATTTCGAATTCACCGGAAACCAGCTGAAATTCTGTGCCCTTGGAGGCACTCAGGTGGTCACGCTTGACCGAAAGAGCTGATCGAAACCTTCCTTCAAAGTCGAAAGGAGTCTGACTTTGTCCAATCCGAACCCTTGAAGCAGTGTCCGCAACCGGACACTGCTTTTTTGTTGGTTGATTTCAGTCTTGAGATATTTCCTGCAGGAATTCTTCATTCGCCGCGTCACAAAGTGACGGGCACCTGGTATCGGATTCCAGAGCAACCCGATTCCCAGGAGAATTCCGATGAACCGACAAGCGTTTTCGTTTTGGCTGGTCCTGATGGTTTGGCAAATCGCCCGATTCAGTGCAATGACTCTGTTCCTTGCCAGCGAATGGCAGAGCTATGTTCTCTCGTTCATGGTCGCGGGACTGATGGTCGATGCCTTCGCCCTGAATCGATGCTTAGTCTGGTTTGGCAAGAGCAGTACGACTGAAAAGTTGTTGCCGCAGATCGGAGTGCGTGATTCCGGGAATCTGTCGATGCTCGGAATTGTGCTCTACATCTGCGGCACGGCGTTTAGTGCCTCGGTGGCGCTGATCAACGGCACCGGGACCGTGATGACGGATGGTCCGGTGGTCGGCCCGGTCGCGATTGTCGAGGCAGTCCAGCATCCTGAAGCCGGCTGCCTCGAGTTTTCAGAAGGGGCTCCTCAGATCGACTATCTGGGGGCGGTCTGCTATTCCGTGACATCAAAGGTGAAAGAGTATTTCTACGCCGTGCCATTTGTGAATCACGAATGGACCACCGATCAGGAAGTCGCTGTCTGGGCAATCCTGAGCGAATACGAATTGACCTCAGGCGACTTCCAGAACGCTCGATTTGCTCAGGTTGTGCCGTCGCACAACCTTCACTACGACGCTTTTGATGCAGCCGTTACGAACGCCGAAGAGCGGCATGCCATCCGTTCCGATTCCGCAGCGATCCTTGTCCGGCTGCTGGACGGGCCGCCGGCAACGACAGGCATGCTGAGTACTCAAACGACCTGGATCGGCCTGATCTATCTGCTGACATGGCTTGCGGCGGGTCCTTACGCGGCGAAGTTGTTCGCGGAAGCGCCTGCCACGGCGGAGGCCGAAGAATTGGCAGTTGCTTCAGTCAGGATTCCATCGCTGACATCTCGGGTTTCAGCGGCGGAAGATCAGGCAGCCGACTCCGAGTTGCTCGTCGCAGCCCGAAGCGAAGCGACGGCTCCGGCATGGATGCGACGACGAATCTTCTGGCTGTCTGTGCACCTCGGAACCTATGCCGGCCTCGCGATCAGTTTGCTGAGTGCCTCGTTCAGCTGGCTGGTGTTTCTGTTCATGTTGCCGGCTGCGGCTGTGGAGGTCTGGCTGGCTCTGAGGGCATTTCGAAATCCGGAAGTTCGTGCGTCCGGCCGAATGGCTTGTCTGATGCTCGGTCTGCCAACCAGCATGTTCTTCGCAATTCTGTTTCTGGCAATCGGGGCCGTGCAGTTTTCAGAGGGCCGCAGCGTGTCGAAGGCGACACGGTTGGACATCACTCAGCCGGAAATCCCGACCGACGGCGAGTTCCTTGAGCTGACCGGCAACCCTATCCTTCGAGACGATCTCGCCGGGGCGTTCTGGGCTCCGACGGAAGATGCTCGCACGCGATGGATGACGCCGGTGGTTTCGTCGGACTGGTGTTCGGAAATGCCTGTTCGGATCTGGGCCGAATCCACCGATCGCAGTCAAGCCAGGTTTTCGGATGAACCACTGCGGTACGTCCGACTCATTACCAATCGTAGCGATTTCCGTCGGGCGCAGGCGCTGGACGATGCGGTGCAGCGATACAGCCTCACGTCGGCACCGGATGCCCTCGTCGTCGAACGTGTCCCCAGTCCTGAGGGTCGAGCCAAGGATGGCGGCGGAATGGTTGTCCTGGGTGCAATCTGCTCTCTGCTGGGCTGGTCCTTCAGCGCATGCTTCTGGCCGAAGGAGCGTTCTGTGTAGAGCGGTCCTGAGTGTAGTCTCCCGGCGCGCCGGGACTCCGTCGGCTGGGATTCCTCGTTGTTTGAACAGTCCTCGTATCCTTGCACGGCCTTCAGTGTCGCCGTGGTCTGTCCGCCGCCGGAGGTGGTCGAACAGTAATTGACGGTAGGGCAGGCGGTCACCTGGCTTCACATCAACGACCCGCGACTCCGCAATTTCAAACACCCCTCTGCGACGGTAGTATCCGGAATTGTTCCGATTGCTGCGCGTTCCTGCCTTGTGAGAGTTCCGATGGCATCAGATCCGAGAGAAGTCGTTCAGGACGAATTGTCGTTCGGGGAGTCTCCCGAGGATTCTTTTCCGGCACTCCCGCAGCCGCGTCGTGCTGCAACAAAGATGGCGGCGTCAACAGAGACGATCGCGGCAGGAAAATCGGGAACCGCCGGTGGAGCACATCGGGCAGCTTTGCGGATCGGAGACTACGATGTCGTGCGACCGCTGGGTCGAGGCGGTACTGGCACTGTGTATCTGGCGCGTCATCGAAGTCTGGACAGGTTCGTCGCACTGAAAGTTCTTTCGCAGGGACTTTTTGCCGGTCCCGAGCAACTGCTGCGATTCGAGACCGAAGCGCGCATCGCCGCGAAGCTGCAGCATCCGAATATCGTGCGAGTCTTCGATCTGGGCCGATCCGATGCCGGTCCTTATATTGCTCTGGAGTATGTTCCGGGGACCACGCTGGGGGAGCATCTCGCTGGAGCACCGCAGCCGGCTCGTCGAGCCGCCGAGATCGCTCACACACTGGCCCTTGCTGTGGAGCACGCTCATAAGCACGGCATCATTCATCGTGATCTGAAGCCCGCCAATGTGCTGAGAGCCGAAGACGGGGCGATCAAGATCACGGACTTTGGCCTGGCCCGGCACCTCGATCTGAATTCCGGAGCAACTCGGACCGGAGAAATCATGGGCACGCCGTCGTACATGTCTCCCGAACAAGCCAGCGGAGCAACGGCGCTGATCAGCCCGCTCAGTGATGTGTATTCGCTCGGAGCGATCCTGTACGAATTGCTCACAGGCGGCCCGCCGTTTCGTGGTGCGGAACCGATGGCGATCGTACTGTCTGTGTTGAGCCATGACCCGCCAACTCTGCGGCGCATTGTGAGTTCCGTGCCGCGCGACCTGGAGACCATCTGCCTGAAATGCCTCCATAAGCAGCCGCAGCGCCGATACGCCTCGGCTCAGGAACTGGCCGACGACCTGCAACGTTATCTCGACGATCGTCCGATCCTCGCACGGCCGGCATCCGTCCGGGAGCGATCATGGAAGTGGGCGAGGCGCCGTCCTGCGATGGCCGTTCTGTTCGCATCACTGGTCATCGGGATCACATCGTTCCTGTCTTTTGCAGTCTGGAAGAACGGTCAGCTTCAACAGGCACTCGCCGGAACTCAAAGTGCCTTGCAGCGTTCGGAACGCAACTTTCGGAATTCACTGGACGCGGCCCGCAGACGCATCGAACAGGCCGGGCAGCCGCCTGAGCAGATGCTTACTGAAGAGCTGGCTTTCTTTGAGGAGATTCGGCGGCAGCCGGATGAAGGAGCCGCCAGTCGCTATGAACGGGCTCTGGCGTCGCGGCTTTCGGGTGATGTCTGCCGCAAACTGGGTCGTCCCGCGGATGCTCTTCAGGCCTATACCGAAGCAGAAACACTGCTGACGGCACTGGCAAAGACAGACTCGTCGCCGCCGTATCGCCGCGATCTGGCCGGTGTGTTCAACCAGCGTTCAATGATCTATCAGGATCAGGGCGACTGGGTCCGAGCCGATGAGTGTCTGAAAAAGGGTTTAGCGCTGTTCGAGCAGCTGGCAAAGGATTCAGGCGACGATCCGGATTTTGTGCGCCATCAGGCTGTTCTCCTGAATAACCTCGGTGTGCTCGCCAATCGCCGCAATGATCCCGAGGCCGCGGCTGACTGCCACCGTCGAGCGCTGTCTCTGCGTGAAAAGCTGCTCGCGATCGATCCGCGGCATGCTGAATACCAGTCAGATCTGATCGTCAGTCAGGGGAATGTGGCGACAGTTCTGATCTCACAGAGTGACCTTCCGGGAGCCGAAGACCTGCTGCAAAAAGCCACCGCCGGATATCATCGTCTGCCCGCGACACTCCGGCACAGCGACTCAATCCGAATGTCATGGGCCGGAACTCTCATGAACCTTGGTAACGTGCAGCTTCAGCTGGACAAGACTGACGCCGCCCGCATGAACGAGGAGCTGGGAGTTCAAATGCTCATCGACCTGATCCGTGATTACCCCGCCGTGCCGTCCTGCCAGCAGGCCTGCGCTGACGCGGAGATCAATCTCGGAAAGCTCTGGCTGACACAGGACAAGTTGCCGGAGGCCATCGCTCAGTTCGAATCCGCTCTCACGCGGTATGAAGCCCTCGCTGTGGCTCACCCGGACAACCCTGTCTACCGTCAACAGGCAGAACTCCTGCGACCCGGACTGGCCGAACTCCGCGAAGCTCTGGCCCGCGAACCCGTGTAGACCGCCGCCTCCCCGCCACCGGGTTCGCCCCGGTCGTTCAACGGCTACTGCGCGACTCTACTCGCGCAACTCACCTGATTCGCGCCAATCGGGGGGCAGAAACGGGCGGACGAAATCCATCAGGCCCAGCGCGACGAGCTCTTCTTCGACATCGTCGGGCGTCGGCTGCTGCAGAGACCCGGCGAGTTCTTCAACCAGCAGTTGAGCGAACCGCAGTCGAGCCCTCCGCAACTGCTGGCGTCCGGCGTCCGCGCGCCAGATCTTGCCGGTGGCTTCGCTGAGATGCTCCGCGAGCTGCGCAGAATCCGCATCCGGATGCGCAGTGCGGAGCTGCAGGATCGTGAAGTAACAACAGCCGGGTGTGGACTGCTCGAACGACTCCAGAGACTGCCAGGTGCTTTCAATGAGCTGCCCTCGCCACTCGTCGGTCCATGCAATATCGGAATCTGTGTTCAAAGCTTCCGGGTCAACGCCCTCCAGCACTTCGAATGAAACAGCCGACCGGCGCTGCTGTTTGTCCCAGTGAGTTCGGACCATGTTCTTGACGGCGACTTTCAGAAAGTCACGGAACCGCCCCTTCGACCGATCGGCGGAGGCAAAATCTCCTCGCATCAGACGCATGAGGACATCCTGTGCCACATCATCCGTATCGGGCTCATGCTGCAGCAGCGCTGCGACATAGTTGCGGATCGCGTCGCGGTACTTCAGCAGCATCGCCTGCCGCGCCTGCGGCCCCTGCTGATCGATCGGCTGATGAGCCAGCCGCAGCAGACTCCATTGAGTCACGACCTGATCGAGTCGGTGTGGATCGTCGGACGAAGCGGCGGTTGGATTCATGCTGTCGGCTTTCGGTATTCATTGATCTGCAATCTTGTTCTGCAGAATTGCCGCGCAGACCTGCCGCGTCAAGCAGTCTGAAAAAATCGCGCGATCCGGTTTGTTAAACAGTCCTTCAGGCTGCTCGCCCTGGATGCGGCCAAGCCGCGAAATCCGCGGAACACCGAGTCACAACAACCGACTCGCCCGGTATCGAAGGTGACACAGGACGCAACGTGCTTCCTGAACTCAAATGAAGTATTCAGAAATCGGGAGAACAACAATGTCATTCGGACCAATCAAACTGGCAGTCATGGTGGGCATGGTGATCGCCGCCTTTGCAGGTTCTGCAAATGCTCAGGAATTTCCTGGCCTGGGAGTCAGCGACATGTGGGCAAACGAAGTTGCCTTTTCAAATCAGTTCGACGCATGAGCCCGACGAGGTGCCTGGGAACTGGCTCAGCAGACCCCGAACGATCAGCCGCTGCCGTTCGACGCGATGTCTATTTTCAGATCGACGTCAGAAGGAATGCCGGCAACGATTGCCAATCTGCTCCATCTTCCAACCCCTCAGCCGGTGCCTTCACCCGCTGCGGGGCTTTTGCGTTGTGACCGGAGTGTTGTGCTGCGGTGACCGCGATTGAAGCCTGCTTGGACGATTGCACGATTCTCACGATCATGCACCGAATGGAGGACTCTGCTCGCTGACACAGAGTGAGTCTATGACTGCCGGCGAATCACCCCCGTAGTCGCACGATCCACCCAGTCATTTCGTCTCGTCGCACTTGTGTGCGAAGTTCTGACGAGCCAAGTGCGAATCGGTCCAATATCCCCTCCAATACTCGCGCCTGAACAACAGGTGTGCTCTCCGACATGATCTTCACGAACCGCTCGCGGGGCGTTCCATCGTAGTAGTAGGGATCAATATCCAAATCAAGGTCCAGATAGAAATCATGGTGTGCTCGATAGTTGGTTCTTCCGGTGTTTCCGTGGTTATCAACGACAGCGACACCGGGGCCCTCGGTTATCAGGAAGTAGTTTTCGTATTTGCGGCTGCCCGCAAGGTGAAAGCCCATGGAGTTGCCCTTGGTCTGTCGGCAGCTTCGCCCGCCCGCAGGAAAACAATTCTAAATCGACTTGACGTGCCTACGTTTCGTCGGTAGCATGCCGACATTATGTAGGTAAATGTTTTCCAGAGGATCTGAGAATGGCAAAACCGGATACGGCACCGCTGACTGAGGCGCAGCGGGAAATCATGGAAGTTGTTTGGGATCGCCAGGAAGTCACGGTCACGGAAGTGCGGGACAAACTGCTGAAGAAACGCGAAGTCGCGCGCAATACGATCCAGACAATGATCGTGCGGCTGGAAGAACGCGGCTGGCTGAAGCATCGCGAGGAAGGTCGGACGTTTTGGTATTCCGCCAATCGACCACGCACGGCCTCGCTGGGTGCCAGAGTGGCTCAGATGGTCGATCGACTCTTCGCCGGTTCGCCCGAAGAACTGGTGAGTGCGCTGATTGAGTATCGCGGGCTTTCTGATGGCGAATCGGAACGTATCCGTGAAATGATTGAACAGGCTGAGACGAAACAGGCTGAAAAGAAAAGCACAGGCAGAGCACAGCGAGGAAAGAAGCCCTGAGCGATTTGATCTGGAGCTACGGTGATCCGGTTCTGGTCTGGTCAGTCAATGTCGTGTTGCAGGTCAGCATTCTGGCGACCGTGGCACTTCTGGTCGGGCAATTGTTGCGACGGGCGTCGGCTGCGAGGTACTGGCTGTCCTGCCTGACGCTGGCATTGGTGCTGCTGTGTCCCGTCGTAGCCGCCATCGTACAGTCGTTAGGAATTGGCCTGGTCTCAATTTCTATCACGCAGAATCAATTGCCTGACAAATCGCTGGCAATGGTTGATGCTGATGATGTGTTGGCCCCGCGTATTGACGATGCGGGTTCAACCGTCGAATCTGGTAAACCTTTCAAGTCGGTGTTGGCTGAGTCCTCGCGAACGCCATCTGATATGCAGCCCGCTGGGGAACGTTCAGCGGAAGGCAGCGTTGCGTTGTCGGTGGATTCCTCGAAACTCGCCGGGGATTCGGCAGCTCGTGCGGAAAACAATGGATCGACGCCACACTGGATCTGGCTGCTGCGGAGAATCGGGCCGCCACTATTGATCATCTGGGCCGTGGGCGCATTTGTTTTGCTCGTTCGTCTGGTTGTTGCCTGGTCTCGACTGTTGGAGTTGCTGCGTTCTGCGGCACCCAATACGGACTCACGCCTGACGCGGACTTTTCGTGAGGCGTGGCTGGCACTTGGGTCTCATACACTTGAGGCTGACACAGCAATCGGGCACAGCAAAAGTCGCCGGATGCCCGAACTTGTTTTTTCGGACAAAGTGTCCGGGCCGGTGGCGGCAGGAGTTCGTTCTCCGAAAGTCATCCTGCCGGAATCATTCCCTCGGCGTGTGAACACGCAGCAACTCCGCGACGTACTGATTCACGAAGTCGCCCACGTCTTGCGCGGTGACCAGATGATTGTGCTGCTGCAGAATGTTATGGGAGCTGTGTTCTGGATGCATCCGCTGGTACGTTTGCTCAACCGCCAGCTTCCGCAAGCTCGTGAAGAAGTGTGCGACAACTACGTGCTCGCATCCACCGATGCTCCGTCTTACAGTCGAACTCTGCTGACATTGTCGCAACTTCTGGACTCACCACGCGCAATGACCGGCACCGTCGGCTTGTTCACGTCGCGATGGAAGCTGCAACAGCGCGTCGCTGGATTGCTGGACGAACAACGAAGTCGAGTCACGCGACTGAGCAAGTCGGCGTTCCTATTGATTGGTGTGATGTCTCTGGTTTTGGCGGTGACGGTGACATTCGGCACGATCTCAATCGCAGCCACTTCGGTACAGGAATCGGACAAACCTGAAGACGCAGGTCCGGTGACAAGATATGTGTTGGTCAAAGGTGTGGTGCTGAAACCCGACGGTACGTTTGCAAAGAGGGCCACGGTCCGATCGGCGGCGGTGCTCTACGGTCATCAACGACGATTACCTGACGACTTTCAGACCCGTTTGTTTGAGACCACGACCGATGACATGGGACAGTTCGAAATTGAGATCGACCGCAGTCCTTACGGCGAACTTGATATGCGCGGCACGAGATTCGAGGACAACTGGAGGGATGCACCCATCGCCGCCAGCTTGGAAGGATTCGGTTGCGACTGGACAACCTACGACGAAGTTGCCCAGCAGGATCAAATAACTTTACAACTGGTCGAAGACGTGCCGCTGCGAGGTCGGGTTGTCGATCTCGAAGGCCAAGCGATCAGCGGACTTACAGTCGGGCTGGGCAGGCTGAGTCGTTCAGATTCCGGTGAGCTCTCAGATTGGCTGGCGGCCATTGAAGCAGGCGAAAATCCGTTGATGGCGAACCGGCATGTACCGCATCACGTTGATCCTCGGATTGCCGGAATCTCCAACACATTCATGACCGCAGATGATGGGTCGTTTGAATTGCATGGAATCGGTCGTGAACGGAAGGTGACATTGGAATTTGTCGGGTCGAATGTCGCATTTCAACGAGCAGAGGCGGTGACACATGAAATGCCGTTTACTACGAGGATGCTGTTCGCAGGCGATTCCGAGCCGGTCTTCGGTGCCAACTTCGTCTTCACCGCTGCTCCAAGTCAACCAGTCTCGGGTGTAGTGATTGACGCTGAGACGAAACAACCACTCGCCGGTGTTGCCGTTGAGGGGAATAGATTTGCTGGCTCGATGATCGTAGGTCTCCAGACGATCTCGACGACAACGGACGTTGATGGCCGGTTTCGGCTTACCGGATTGCCAAAGGGGCAACCGAAAGCGGAAAAATACCGCAAGCAAAATCGCCTCATGCTGAGACCGACAGACGATCAGCCGTACTTGATGCGAAACGTTGATGTACCAATTGGTCAAGGACTTGATGAGATTGAAATGACCGTTGAACTGCATCGTGGCGTGTGGATCAAAGGGCGAGTCACCGACAAGACAACCGGAAAACCGGTCGCGGAGGTTCGAATGCACTACCTGCCCTACCGCAACAACGAGTTTGCTCAGGCGCTTCCCGAATTCGACGGTGGAAACGTCGATGGCGATCAGATGCGATACCAAACCGATGAACATGGTGAATATCGTTTGGTGGGACTCCGTGGTCGAGCGGTCGTGGGCGCAGTGAGCATTGCAACTCCGTTTCGCGGCGGTATCGGATATGATCGATTGAGAATTCCAAAAGACGCCAAAACGCCTGATCTGTTTTATCGAAACCCGTGGGTGCCAGGTCCGAGCTGGCCAAACGCAATGGCTGAGATCAGTCCGCTGAAAGGTACGGAAGAGGTTCAACTCGATCTTGAACTTGATCCAGGGGCATTGGTGGAAGTCCGTGTTGTGGACGAGGCGGATCAATGGGTCGTTGGAGCCGAGTTGCGAGATTTTCCGCTACATACTCCCGGAGTAATCCTCACCGAAGCCAAGACATACGAAGCACGCAGTTGTTTCGAGGGCGAATCACGTTGGATCGCGGTTCTTCACAAGGAACGCGGCATCGGCAAGGTCATTCAAGTTGAATCCGAACACATCACGCAGGGAAAAATACGCATCCAGTTGGAACCCTGCGCCGTGGTCACCGGACAACTCACCGACGACGGCAGGCCACTCTCTGGCCTGACCATCACGCCGGAAATTCTGCCGTCCAAAGGCGTTGATGCAAGGCTGGCTGAGGTCACCACAGATATCAACGGAAGATTTCAATGCACGTTGCCTCCTGGCTGCAGCTACCAATTCTACGCCGAAGGTCAGGGACTAGAGGACTCCGCATTCTTCGCTGGTGAACTCACTATCGAACCCGGCAAGCACATCGATCTCGGTACGCTCAAGCTGACGTCAGACCACAAGTTTGTAAGTGATGGAGCAGCTACGGCTCGGAATG
>Ga0163144_10011706_pt1 | contig 18528 bp, 17 predicted proteins | sample OliLak19BULKMAT1_FD_123175 | JGI IMG/M metagenome (GOLD analysis project Ga0163144, IMG submission 123175) | Freshwater microbial mat bacterial communities from Lake Vanda, McMurdo Dry Valleys, Antarctica - Oligotrophic Lake LV.19.BULKMAT1 | ecosystem: Environmental > Aquatic > Freshwater >... | reverse complement strand
TTTACACTCACTTGAAATGCACCCCGCTGAGACGCTGAGACGGCGGCTAAAGCCGTAAGGCGCTTCATCTACAGCCGCTGAAGCGGCGTAGCTTTCGCGGGCTAAAGCCCTACTTCTGTAAGGAACAAAGCAATTGATATGGCTCTTGATGAATAGATTTTGGCATGATGTCATCCACGACAACGGCGACACCTTGTATATAAACCTATTTTGGGATTATCCCAAAATAGACTTGCAAGCGAACGCCTGCCCGCACATCACCCGTAAAGCGCCCTCCACTGCGTTATAATACTGCCGTTGAGTCTCGCTAGGGAGTTCCTGCCATGATCATCGAAGATCAGTTTCACCCGACCCTAAACCCCATCTGGCAAGTGACCCAAATCGGCACGGGGACAGTCACCACCAGCGCGGACGAGGGGCTGCGGTTGCGGACAGCGCCCAACTCGCAGGGGTATAGCAATGCCCAGATCACCGATTATGACTACCCCCCCAAACATTTCCGGTATCGTCCCCCCGTCCACATGACGATCACCGCCCGTGCAAGTGGGGCTGGGGACACATTGCGCGGTACCGCCGGCTTTGGCTTCTGGAATCACCCGTTTTCACCAGATTTGAGCGCCTTGCCTCGGCTACCGCGCTCGATCTGGTTTTTCTTCGCCTCTCCCCCCAGTGATATGCGGCTCATGCGCGGCGTGCCCGGTTCTGGTTGGAAAGCCGCCACTATTGATGCCACCGGAGCCGGCGCACTGGCGCTCATTCCGGCGGCGCTACCCTTGACGTTGCTGATGCGCCGTCCGTATTTTTATGATCGCTTATGGCAAGGGATACAAGATCGCTTGGGGGTCAGTGAACATTTGCTCGCGCCGGAACTGTTGGCGGCATGGCATACCTACGAGATCCTTTGGGGCAAGGATCAGGTGGTGTTTCGGATCGACGGTGTGACCGTTCACGAAACGCGCCATAGCCCGCATGGGGATGCCGGTTTTGTGGCGTGGATCGACAATCAATATGCCGTTGCCACGCCACAAGGGATGCTCAAGTTTGGGATTGTGCCGATTGCGCACGAACAATCTTTGCTGCTTCGCGATCTGAAAATTGCGATGAATGCTTAGCTGGTTATCCGAGTTCGATCTCAGCCGGTTCGGGACTCTGCGCGGTGATGTCGCCACGCAGCAAATTGACTATCGCCAGCGCGAACACAATCCCCAACAGCGCGCCGATCACGGCGAACTCGTTCAACCCGACGCCGAACAATCCAATGCCGATGATGATCACTGCGCCGACCACGCGCAGCCCAAAGTCACGCAAGCGGGCACCCCGATCCGTCCATAATTCGATCACACCCAACGAGACCAAGCAGATGGCAACGGCGACAGTGATCAAGAGACGATATTTATCGGGCAGCACTTCGGAATGTTGGGTCGCCAGTTTATAAATACCGACCGCCAAGGCGATCAATCCCAAATGCAGGGGCAGGTGGGCATAAATGTAGGTCTGCACGCCGCGCCGCGCCCAACTGACACCGCGCTCCGCGATGGTTTCACTATGGATCCACCAGATACCACCGACCAATGCCAAACCAAGAAAGCCAATAGTGACGCGGGCGACCTCAAGTTCCTTGCCAGCAAATGCCCCGATCACCTTGATGAACGATTCGCCCAAAACGATGATCGTGAACAAGCCGAGTCGTTCGGGCAGATGATGCGGGCTGGGGGGCAAGGCGCGTTGCAATTTGACCGATTGGGGCGATAGGGGGGTGCCGAAATCAATCGCCAAACCGATGATCCATAAAATGAAACGGAAGGGCGGCGGGACAAATGCCGAGATGAACCACAACATTGCCGCGATGGCAAAACCGACCGCATAGCGTGATGCCAACGCCCGCGCCGCTGGCACAAACCGAGCCGCACGATAATACATGACCACCAGCAAGAAGCGAGCCGCCGCGTATGCCAGCGCGAACCCGACCGAGGTTTCGCCTAAGCCGTCATAGACGTAAATGGCTAACGCCGAAACGATAAAAATTTGCCCGAAGACGAGCGCGCGATGGGGCAAATCATCGACGATGAAACGGTTGTTGTAAAAGGTGGTGCCCATCCAAATCCACCATGCCGGAATGAACAGGAGCGCGAAGGTGCTGAAGCCTTCAATCGAGATGTCTTCGCTCAGCTTGTTGCCAAGTTGGACGATGGTCGCCACATAGACCAGATCATAAAACAATTCTAGCCAACCCACCTTGCGATGGGCGTCGGTGTTCAGGTGCGGCGTCTTACCGGCTGTTGGCGTCGCGTGTGCCATGGGGTATATCCTCTAAAGATGTCGGGGCAGGATAAGAACAACATCAAGACAATAGGACAGGAAGAACAAAAGAAAAAGGGCGAATTTGGCAACATCCCTAACGTTGAAACCGGCGCAGCACCGCCAATACATCTTCCCCATAGGCGGCTTTGCGCCACGTCCCAAAACCGCGTATCCCGCTGAGGTCGGAGAGCGTGCGGGGGTCGAGCGCCGACAGCGTCCATAACGCATCCTTCGAGGCGATCACATCGGCTTCGACCCCGCGTTGGGCAGCGCGCAGTTTACGCCATTCGCGTAGGGCGGTATACCGTTCCACGATGGCGGGTTCGGCGGGGACTTCGGGCGGCGGCGGCGGGGGCGGCGGGGTTTTTAAGCCCTCTAAGATCGCTGCCAAAATTTGATTGCCATACCGGTCGGCAAGGCGGGGGTTGAACTCTTGCACCCGGCGGAGCGTGCGCATCGATTCCGGCATTTGCCGAGCGATATGCACCAGCGTCGAGTCGCTCAGGATTTTGAACGGGGGCACATCGCGCTGCCGGGCAAGGCGCTCGCGCGTGTCATAGATGGCTTTCATCACGGCTGATTGCGCGGGCGTCAATTGATTGGGCAGGGCGAGCCGCCAAAAACTGTGTTCGTCGTAGAGTCTCGTTTTAGCAGGGGGGATCTCGCCCAATTCTTGAAACCACTCTTGCGCCTCGTCATAGCGATCCAACTGCTGCAATAAGTCGTCCAAGTGGTCACGCAGCATCGGCAGATAGTGGGTATCCATTTGGGCATAGATCAGGCTGGCGTTGGACAAGGGGCGTGCCCCCCAATCATCGCGTTGATGGCTCTTGTCCATCTGGATGTCGAAGAAGTGCTGCACGAGGCTGCCCAAGCCCGTCTCTTTTAAGCCACACACACGGGCGGCGATCATGGTGTCGAATAAGTTGCGGATGGTGAAACCATAATCGCGCTTCAAACACATCAGGTCGTATTCCGCCGCATGAAACACTTTTTCGATGCGCTCATCCGCCAACAGCTCCGCCAGTGGGCTGAGGTCATCAAGCGCCAGTGGATCGATGATGAAATCGTCTTCGCGGGTGGATATTTGGATTAAGCACACTTGCTCTTGATAAGCGTGCAAACTGTTGGATTCGGTGTCAATCGCCAAAAGTTGGCTGCGGCGGAGCAAGACCACGCACGCAGCCAACTTTAAGGGCGTATCAATAACCATCGGCGATGGCTGCCTTGTCGTCATAAATACCTCAAGAAAAATTGCGCGAATGCCGCCACGCCGATGCAGAAGGGCGAGGCGTTTTATAACCATTTTCGCTTACGAAAGAACCACAACATCGTGATGGCGATGACGAGCATGAACCCTGCCAGCAACCAAAACGATTGGGGATGATCCGCCAACGGCAATTCTGCTAGATTCATCCCATAAATGCTGGATATCAGCGTCAGGGGCAACATGATCACCGAAAAGACGGTGAGAATTCGCATGACGGCATTGATGCGATGGCTGAGCAGCGTATCGGCGGTTTCCGAAAGACTGCTGATCACCTCGTAATCTTCATCAATGATGTCGCGCCCCCGATTGATGTGATCGATGATGTCGTCGAAATAACGCTCCAAGCCGGCTCGTAGGAGGGGGCTGTTGAGGCGTGCCAGTTGCTCCATGATCGGCACTTGTTGGCGGATGATCCGCCGCATGGCGATGATGTCGCGCCGCAAAATAGCGATATCGCGGATGATGCGTTGTCCATCACTGGTGAAGATGGTGTTTTCCACATTTTGCAGATTATTGTCGATCTTGCGCAACATCGGGAACATATTGTCCACCAGCTTATCGACAATTTGATAAAACGCTTGGGCAGGGGTACCCTTCAACAAGCTTTCGCGGGTGTCGGCTTCGTCCCGGCAACTGTTGAACAAATTGCCGAGCAAGCTCATGCGCCCGTCGTGGGCGGTGATCAGGATATCGCTGGCGATGACGAAATCAATTTCGTAAGGACGGCTGACGCTGTTGTTGGTATCCCAGATCGGAAAATGAAGCGTGATATACAGGTACTCCGCTTGAATATCGATTTTGGGGCGTTCGGTCATGCTCAGCATATCTTCGAGATTTAACGGATGAATATAGGGGACACTGCGCCGCAAGCCTTCAATATCAATGGGCGTTGGGTCGAGGATATTGATCCATGTCGTTTGCGTACCCGTTACTTTTAGGTAGGTCATGGCTTGCACTCCTGAATTCATAGGTAACACCATGCCGTCAAGATCATAGACGTTTTTGACTCCAATTTCCAATTGTGATATATTTTACAATGTACAGCTTTTTCTCTCAATTCATCTTCGCGTTGCGCTATCAGTCCAACGTCCGGTGTGCTATACTCGGAACACATTTCAAAGCGCGTAAGTCAGAGTTATTCATTGTCAGCCGGTTCGATCTACATGCGAGCGTCCATCCGATAAAGGACGACACCTGTTGATTGTAATCGCTCTGAGGAGGACGACAGTCTAATGACAAGTATTACCGCAGGGGAAACACGCGCCGCAGTTGCCCCTAAAACCAAGTCAGCGGCGGATCAAGTGCAGGTCGCGGCACCCAGCCGCCGCGAATTTCTGTATTACATCTGGGGTGCTTCTATGGCGCTCTTGTTGGGGCAAGTGGGCGCTGGTTTGATTTGGTTTGCGCTACCCATTTTCAAGGAAGGCACATTCGGCGGGATTTTCAATTATCCTATCGATAAATTGCCACTTCGCGGGGTTGTCCCCATTGCCGTGCCCGAAGGACGTTTCCATGTTGCTTATCCCAACGAAGGTCTCGTCATCCTGTATGGCGTTTGCACGCATCTCGGCTGTTTGCCAAAGTGGTCAGATACCAATGGGCGGTTTGAATGCCCGTGTCATGGGTCGAAATTTGAATTAAATGGCAAGTACATTGAAGGTCCGGCACCGCGTAGTTTGGATCGTTTCCGCACGACGGTCGTGTTTGACGATGGTTCCACCGCTGTGACGGATAGTGATGGGAATCCGATCCCGTTGGAAGGTCGCGGGAATATCGCTGCCATTCGCATTGATACCGGCGACCGCGTGAAACGGGCGGGCAAAGTCTAAACTCTGTTGGGAGTTCGGGCGAAGCGGCTCGAACTCGGGCGTACACACTTTTTTATGAAACACTATCGTTCACATGAGCGGTTTTTAGGAGTTGCGTGGCATGTCGGTTCTCCCATTTCCCTCGTTCCTAGATGATGTCAAGGAAAAGGGGTTAAAGCGCGCGGTTTTTGAGGGCATCAATGAAGTCGTAGAACGTGCCACCGCAGGCATGAATGTTCAAGACCTGCGAGAGGCACTTCGTGGTGACGCGCCCAGCCGCAAACCTAACCCCCGTTTGCAACCCCATGCTGATGGCTTTTGGCTGCACATGCGCCCAAGCTATTTCCATAAATCGGTTACAGGGTTATATCCCGAATTTCGACTAGGGTGGTTATCCACCTTCTTTGTGTTTTTCGAGACGATCACCGGCATCTTCTTGATGGTCTGGTACACACCCTCCCCCGAAGTCGCCTACACCAACATGCTTGGCATCATGGGCAATGTGCCGCTCGGTCAATTCATGCGCGATTTGCACCGTTTGGGTGCCGAGGGCATGGTCTTGATCGTATCGCTGCACATGTTGAGAACATTTTTGACAGCCAGTTACAAAAAGCCGCGTGAATTTACATGGCTGACGGGCTTGATCCTGCTGTTCTTGACCTTCTTCCTCAGCTTTAGTGGATATTTGTTGCCGTGGGATCAATTGGCGTTGTGGGCAGTCACCATCGGTGCTTCGATGGTGGAAGCGGCACCGCCGGAAATCGTCGGCACGAATTTGAACCTGCTGCTACGCGGCGGTCCCGATATCGGCGCGAACGGTTTGCTCCGTTTTTATCTGCTTCATGTGTTGTTGGTGCCGGCGCTGCTGTTCATTTTTGTCGGCGTCCACTACTACAAGGTGGTTTTGCACGGGCACAGTTTGCCGCCCGGTGAAGAAAACATCGGTGAAGATACCGCCAAGCGCGTGCCGCTGGATAAACGTGTCTATTTCATCCCCGATGTGCTGACGAGTGAAGTGATGTGGATCGCGGTCACGACGCTGGTGTTGGTCGTGCTGGTGACGTGGTTCTTCCACGCCCCGTTAGAAAGCCATGCCGACCCGCAAGTGACCCCGCTGGGCACGACTGCGCCCTGGTACTTCTTATGGGTTCAAGGCGCGCTGAAACTAGGCGATAAGGTCATTTGGGGGATCGTCTTCCCGACCATCGTCCTTGTCTTCTTTGCGATCTATCCCTACTTGGATGTCACCAAGAGCCGCCGCTTTGCCCACCGTCGCTTCCAAATATCGCTTGCCTTCGGATTCTTAGCGATGTTCACCGTCATGAGCTATATGGGGCTGTCGGAATTCGGCGTGATCAACTCGGCGGATGTCGAGATCATTCACGAAATCGTCAAAGAACCTGCCCACAACCATATGGGGCTGATCTTGCCCGTGCCGTATGATGAACTGACGGCGGGCATGTACACGACACGCCAGTTCCACGCCGAACAGGGGGATGAAGGCAATGTCGTCAACGCCTTCAATGTCGAGGTCGATAACGGGAACTTACCCATCGAAAATGGCAACACCTTGCTGACCTATCTCCAGACAATTGGTCATCTGCCCGTGACCAACGCCAATTTCGTGACGGTGGCGAGCGGTACCGAGCTGTACAACGTGATGGGGGAATTCAACGAATTGCTGGAAAAAGATGACAAAGAACTCTACAACGGCTGGGGCGCGATCATCATCACCGATTGGCAGCCGGGACTGAAGCGTATCGACGTGATCATCAGTTGGGATGATGTCGAAGTCCAAAACGGCAACCCGCGTTTGAATGCTGAGGGCGAGGTCATCCCGGTGTTGGATGCCGAAGGCAACTCGATTCGCCGTGTGAACAGCGACCATATCTTCATCCACGAGAACGCCCAATACTTCGGCGCGCCGGGGTCATAACTAAAATTTGCGAACCGCGCTTGGTCGAAAAAGACCGAGCGCGGTTTAGGCTTGGGTTTTACGAGGAGCGCCGGAGACGTGCGCTCAAAGCTCCTCGTCCTTGCGGGAATGGTTTCCCACACGGAGACACACGGACTGTCTAGCGAAAGGAGAAAGGCGTTTCTGCCCCGCAACATGACGGGGTGCTTGCGCCGACATTGGTGAATTTACAACGATTGCTCATCGAACGTATGGAGCACCGTATCCTCGTAGGGACGGGTGCATTCCTCGCTATTATGGTCTTGGTGGGATGGATCGCCATCAACGAAGGCGGGCGTATGCAGGCGTTTCAACGCCAGTATGAAGCCCGCGCTATCGAACGTGGTGCCGAACTGTTCACCGCCAACTGTACCAGTTGTCACGGACCCAATGGGTACGGTCTTACAGGGATCGCCCCCGCCTTAAATTCGCCGCAATTGTTTGGTCACGACTTCCTCGCGATAAGCAATCGCGAAATCGAAGCGTTGACCATCGAAGTGGCGGGGGGCGCTGTCACCCCCGAACGGCAAGTTGAGATCGATGCGCGTTTAGTTGCTATCCAGACCGAACGCGCCGCGTTGATGGCACCGATGCAAGCGGCTGTTGACAAAGGCTACAACCCAGAAGAACCGAGCCGTCTGCGCAAGTTGAATTGGAACAGCACACTCCATAATTTTATCTATACCACGTTGGTGCATGGTCGCCCGACCAGCGGTAGCTATTGGCCCAACCTGATGGCGGCATGGGCACAAAGTGGCGGCGGTTCTTTGCGTTCTGATCAAGTCGAAGACTTGACCACCTTTATCCTGAATTGGGATCGCGGGAGCGAGTGGACGGTTGACGATCTGTTGACGGTGGAACAATTCCCGCGCTTGCCCGTGGATAATGCCCTTGTCCTTGATTTGCAAGCGCAGATTGCCGAAGGCGGCGGCGGCGTGCCGCGTGTGGGTGTCGAAACCCCCATCGAAGCGATCATGGTCGGGTTGGTGGATGTGGCAGGCGACCCAGTGGCGGGTCAAGCCTTGTATAACGGTGCGCTGGCGTGCGCAGGTTGCCATATGAATGGCGCGGTTGCCCCCACGACCGAAGGCACATTTACGCGCGTCAATGAAGTGCGTCTGCTCGATCCTCAGTTTGCGAACTATACCGCGCAAATGTATCTGGCGGAAAGCATCATTCACCCGAACGATTATGTCAGCCCCGGCTATGGTGCCAACTTGATGCCCGCGAATTTTGGCGAACGTCTGACCTATCAAAACTTGGCAGATTTGATCGCCTATACCTCGACTCAAGATCAACCTGTCGACTAAGCACTCCTGTTTGTTGAATTCAAAAACGCGCCGGAAAAATTCCGGCGCGTTTTGTTTTAGGCAGTTGCGCATGCAAAGGTTGTCTAGTCTCTGGCACCCCACCGACTCGTGATTCCCCAATCCGCGTTATAATAAAGGTAAGTCCCCTTGCGTTAGGGACATACCCGCCTACCGATATCAGTACCGGTGTGGGCGTTGGTTTATCGCATTCCTCTCAAAGGAAGTCCGATCATGAGCCAGACCTTTAGCCAAGAAACGATCAACGAATTTGTCGTTGCCTCTCATTTTGATTTGCCGAAAGTGCAGTCCCTCTTAGAAGAACACCCCAACCTTCTGAACGAGAATGCCGAGTGGATCGAAACGCCGATCCAAGCTGCCAGCCATGTCGCCAATATCGAGATCATCGAATACTTGTTGTCACAGGGCGCGCCGCTGGATATCTGCACTGCTGCTGTGCTACACCGGATTGAAGATGTGAAGTTAATGCTGGATGAAGCCCCCGGGTTGAAGGATGCGCACGGCGCGCACGACTTGGGGGTCCTGTTTTTTGCCGCCCTCGTTGGGGATATCGAGATCGCTGAAATTTTGCTCACAGCGGGAGCCTCAGTGAATCCGGGGGGCAGTCAATCGCCGCTGATCGGCGCGATCATTGGTGGGCACCTCGACATGATCCGTTGGTTGCTGGCGCGCGATGCCGATCCCTATGCCGTCAATTTTGAAGGCAAGAGCGCGCTGGAATTTGCCGAGGAAAAAGGTGAGCAAGTCGCCGCCGACTTGTTGCGCCCTTACTACACGACGGAATAAAACCGAGAAGGAATTAAAGACTGTGAGCCGTGCTGAAGATGCTGTGATACGGTTATATGAAGAGTCGGCGTTGCGGGGTGAATTGACTGATGCACCCGCCGACCGGTTACTCAAATGGGCGGAAGATCAATTGATGGCGCTGGACGGTACTGCCGCCGACGATGCCGCTTTTGAAGCGGGTGAAAGCGCCTTGCACGCCCAACTGAAACAAGTTAATCGCGTGGTGGGCACGACCTTGAGCGCAAATGGGGTGATGCCCGATGCCGTTGCCGCCGATTTTGGCGCTCAAAGCGCGTCCCCGTTGTCCGCCGAAACGGTGCAAGCCGCCGCTACCCCCGATGAGATGGCGCTCGTCGAAAACTTGATCGCTTTGATCAGCGCCGACAGCCCCGCACCGATAGCGATCCCGCCAGCGGCGGATAGTGCGGAACAGGCGTTGACGGTAGAAACAGCGATAGCAGAGGAGGCTGAGACAGCCACCGATGCGGTCGTGGAGGCTGCCGACGAGACGGCTACTGATGTTTCTGCCAAATTTGCCAAGCTCAGCGCAATGATCCGCGATGTTGCCAGCCCTAAACCCGATACCCACCCCCCCACTGACGAAACTCAAGGAGATAGTGCTGATGAATAACCCCACCCCCCACCGTCGTAGCTCGATTGCCGTGTTAGGCGTGATCGCCGTCTTGGTCATGCTCACGGCGTGTTCGAGCGACCCCGTTGCGGTTACTAGCGCCCCGCCGACGGCGAGCGTCGCTGTGCGCAGCACCAATACCCCCCGCCCACCAAGCAACACAGTGGCAGCCCCCACCAATACCCGTCGCGCGCCCACCGTCGTGGCTTCGGTCGGTACCCCGGTGACATCGCCTTCGATCCTTGTGACGGCGCTGGCGAATGGGCTGAACCGCTATATCATGCCGTTGGGGAGTGGTGCCGCGCAGGGATTTTGGCAAGTGTATTTTAGCGCTCCGTCGGGCAGCCGCGATGCCAATACTTATGTCGGCGGGATCGATTTGGCGTTGGTCAGCGCGCTGGCGCAGACCACCCGCACGCTCGACATTGCCGCTTATGAATTCAACAATGTGGCGATCACCGCCGCCGTCGTAGATGCCGCGCAGCGCGGGGTACGGGTGCGCGTTGTCACCGATAACGAAGGCGGCACCGAAGCCGAGAACACGACGCTCGCAGAACTGGAAGCGGCAGGCGTCAATATCGTGACCGATACGCGGTCGGCATTGATGCACAACAAATTCATGATCCTCGATAGTTTGACGGTCTGGACGGGATCGTGGAACTACACGATCAACGATACCTATCGTAATAACAACAATGCCCTGTCGTTGCGGTCGCGCCGCGCGGTGGAACTGTATCAAGCGGAATTTAACGAGATGTTCGTGAATGGCGCGTTCGGCCCCTCGTCACCCGTCTCAGTTAACAACAGCTTCACCCAAGACGGCATTCTGGTCGAGATTTATTTCGCCCCCGAAGACGAAGTCCTCGCCCGCATCATACAGGCAATCGCCAACAGCCGCCGTTCGATCCGCTTCATGGCGTTCTCGTTCACTGAGGACTCGATTGGGGATGCCATTGTCGCGCGTTTAGCCGCTAACCGCAGCATCACCGCGCGCGGTATTTTTGAAAATACTGGCAGCGAAACCCGTTTTAGCGAAATGACCAAGCTGTCGTGCGCCAATATCGCCGTGCGGCAAGACGGCAACCCGTTTGTGCTGCATCACAAGGTGTTCATCATCGATGGTAGTTTGGTGATCAGTGGATCGTTCAATTTTTCCGCTAATGCCACCAACTCTAACGACGAAAACTTGATCGTGATCCAAGATCAGGCGTTGGCGGAAGAATACATCCGCGAATTTGATCGCCGATGGGCTGAAGCGCGTGAACCGCAAGATGTGGTGTGTTCATAAATCAGCAGAACCGCCCCACCACAAATGCGGGGGGCAAGTTAGCACAAACATGCTAGAATAAAACGATTGATAAAGGCACGAACCGCATGATCTTCTGGCGAATTCGTGCCTTTCCCTACAGGGATTGTCACTTTAAAAATTCGATGTTTTTCAGGATGAGCAGTGAGGAGTATAGGTATGCCGTTTATCGAAGCGCCTACGACATTTTATCTCGGACGGCGGTATGAACCCATCAAGAAAAAGTTGACCGATGAGGTCGTCTACTACGACTCGCGGGATTTGACGACCCACGCCATCGTGCTGGGCATGACTGGCAGCGGCAAGACCGGCTTGTGCATCAGCTTGTTGGAAGAAGCCATCCTCGACAATATTCCGGCGATCATTGTCGATCCCAAAGGTGATATCACCAATTTGATGCTCAATTTTCCCGAACTGCGCCCCGATGATTTTCAGCCTTGGATCAATGTCGATGATGCGCGGCGCGCCGGTTTAGACGTGCCTCAGTTTTCGGCGGATGTGGCGCATCGCTGGCGCGAAGGCTTGGCGAGTTGGGGCATCAGCCAAGACCGGATGCGCTGGCTGAAGCTGGCGACGCAAATGTCGATTTATACGCCCGGCAGTGATGCCGGCTTGCCCGTCAGCATTTTGGCATCCTTGCGCGCCCCGCGTGAACCGTGGACGAATAATCTGGAAGCCAACCGCGAGAAGATCAACGGCATTGTCACGGCATTGTTGACGCTGGTCGGGCGCGATGCCCAACCCGTGCAAGACAAAGAACATGTTTTGGTCGCCAACATCTTCGAGTATGCGTGGTCGCAAGGGCGTGATCTCACCCTCGAAGACATCATCCTGCAAGTGCAGCGTCCGCCGTTTGATAAATTGGGCGTGTTTGCGATTGACGAATACATCAGCGAACGGCAGCGGGGCAAGTTGGCGATGGAACTGAATAGCATTGTCGCCGCGCCGTCGTTTCAATCGTGGGTGACAGGCGTGCCGATGGACATCCCCAGATTGCTGTATACGCCCGAAGGTCGTCCGCGTGTGTCGATCTTCTACATCGCCCACCTGAACGACTCGGAACGGCAGTTCATCCTCACCTTGCTGCTAGAAAACATACTCGGCTGGATGCGCACCCAAAGCGGCACCACCAGTTTGCGCGCCCTGTTGTATATTGACGAGATGTTCGGCTACTTTCCGCCCTATCCGAAGAATCCGGCGACCAAAGAGCCGATTTTGCGCTTGCTCAAGACGGCACGCGCCTTTGGCTTGGGCTTGATCTTGGCGACGCAAAACCCGGGCGATCTCGATTACAAAGGCTTGAGCAACGCCGGCACCTGGTTCATCGGGCGCTTGCAGAGCGAATACGATCAACGGCGGGTGATGACCGGCTTGGAGTCGATGGCGACGACGGGCAATCAACTGGATTTGCAAGATGTGGGGCGCTTGATCGCTGATGTGCCGCCGCGCGTGTTTTTGATGTACAACGTCCATGATCAAGGCGGGTCGGTGATGGTGCATACCCGTTGGGCGATGAGCTATCTCGGTGGACCCATGACGCGCCAGCAGGTGATGGCGTTGATGCAGGATCAACGACAAGCGTTGTATGTCAAACTGGGTCAACAGCGCCCGCAGCAATCAGTGCCATCGACACCGACGGCACAACAATTTGCGCCGCCGCCCCAAGCTATTGCCGCGCTCCCGCCGAGCGCGCCCTCGCCATATTTCAGCGCGCAGATCTCCGCCGCCTCAATGAGCGTGCCGCCGCCGCCCACGACCATGCCGGGGCTGGCTGCCAATTTGCCGCTGCCGCCCGCGCCGATCTCGTTCCCCGATCAACGTGCGCCGCAAGCATATACCCCGCCGCCGACACAGACCTATACGCAGCAATCACCCGCCTATGACACGGGTGCGGCAATCGTTCCCATCGGGCAATCGTTGCCGGCGGGGTATGTGCAACATCAACCGCCGTTGGCATCGGCGATAGCGCAATATTTCATCCCAGTGGTGATACAGGGACAGCAAGCGTTGAGCCACTGGGAGATTCGCACGGGCTTCACGGCGGCAGGTTCTAGCACGGCGATCTTGGCATATCGTCCGTATCTGCTGGCACAGGCATCGGCACGCTATCAAGATCGCAAAACCTCCGTCTATACGACCTATCAGTATGCCTATCTGGTGCCGGACATCGACCGCGCGGGGTTTGTCAAATGGGATGAGTATGAAGTGACGCCGTTTGACTTGGCGCGCATCACACCATCGCCCGCCGGACAAGCGATTTTTGGGGATGTGCCCCCCGGTTTGACGGATGGCAAACGCTACGTCGCCCTGCGCCGCGAAGTCACCGACTTGATCTACAACTCAAAGCCCTTGCGGGTGCCGTTTAACCCCGATATGAATGTTTATGGCAATCCGTCGGGGGATTTTAATGAATTTCGGGCACAGCTACAGCAAACGGCGCGCGAAAATCGCGATGCCGAGATGGACAAATTGACGCAGAAGGTCGAGAAGCTGATTGATCAACTGGAACAAGATCAAGAGCGCAAGATGACCAAGTTGAAATCGGAAAAGCGCGAACTGTCGAACTTGAAGCGGGAACAGTTGTTCACGACGGGCGAAGCTGTCCTCGGTTTGATGAAGGGACGCACCTCGTACACCCTCTCGCGCATGAGCCGATCCAGCGTGTATACGGAACGCTCGAAGGGGCAGCTCAGTACCTTGGAACTCGATCTCGAACACATCGAGGAGGATAAGCAGAAGGCGATTGCCCAGTACGAGGCGGAAGTGCAGCGTATCAACGAAAAGTGGGCGCGGGTAGCCACCAACGTGCAGGAATACACGATCACGGCATTTAAGAAGGATATCAATGTCGATGTGATCGGGGTCGGGTGGGTGCCGTACTGGTACGCGGTCGTGGGGGGGCAGCCGGTGTTGTTGTCGGCGCTGACGACGGGGTAAAACGATATCTAGTGCCCCCAAGTCATGTGGCTTGGGGGCTGTGTCTTTGTACCACAATCCCGCTATGGCACGAACCCCGACCAATCGCCGAGGCAACGCGCCGCTGCATTCTGGGTGACGATGCGCACGAGGCGCGTCTGCCCCTGTGTACGGGGAGCCAAACTCGTCGGGGTGATCACGATGCAGCCCTTGCTGGAGTGTTGTACTGCCTAATAAGGCACCCCCTCGATCACGGTGAAAGCGCGCAGCGTCCCGTTCTCGCCCGCGCCATTGGTGCGCCCGATCAGCGTCCAACCGTCGGTCGGTGCCGAGTCAAAGGTGTCGATGCCGGCGCTGAGGGCACGCTCAATGTAAACGCGCGGATCGCCCGGGTTTTGGAGGGCGCGCAAGGTGCCGACGGTGAAGGGGGGCGGGGTGGCGGTGGGGGTGAATGTTGCTGTTGGAAGGGGTGTGGGGGTTTGAGTAGCGGTGGGTGTTTCCGTTGCAATGGGTGTTGGGATGGGTGCCAACGCCGTCGCCGTCATTTGATCCGACACTAATGCCTCATCATCTTATGTTTCAGGATTCCGTGGTCGATAGAATTGTTCGATGCCAGAGATGTTGGGTGCAAACAATAGAAGTGGATTGAGACGGATCATATTTATGCTACGGGGGTTAAAACCACTCCCTGCAAAGTAAAATGCTTCCAGATGTAAATGAGCATCAACGACAAAACCTGTGAGATCTGTATATGGGGCTACTCTCAGCCCAAGTTGCGCAGGGTCTCTGCCATCTGAAGGATTGTTGTCCCTGACCAACCTGACCCGCGCCATAGCCATCTTGGATTGGGTCGCTATAGCCGATAAGATTAGCACCGACAATATTTACATGATGGAGTTCTACCTCCGCCCCTAGCCCGATCAGGAAGACGCGGTTGATGAGTGTCTGGCGAAGAATGGCATTGTTGCCGTGGATGATCACCGTGCCTTCAATCCGAAACCGTTGATCGAGGAGGTAAGTTCGCTGTTCAGGCGGGGCATCATAAGGCACATCTACGTTCAGATAAATAGTGGAGATGGACGCTGGATTCATTTCATAAGCAGCATTCGCGGCGTTGATAGCCGCGACTAGCCCAGCGCTATCTCCTGCCGCCACCAGCATATAAGCAGATTGGGACATTGGGGCATCAAAAGGCTGAAGCCCATTATTCGACAGTGCTTCGCTTTCTCCAGTCCCCATTTCCCCGCTTCCGTATCCGGCGGACTGAGTGGCGGCAATGAGGGGCGCGTCAATCGCCGTCGGAAAAGGGGCGATCACATAGGTATAGGTCGGGGCGAGGGTCGGATTAAGGGGCGGGGGTTGTGTTTCAGTAGCCATCAACGACGGGGTAGCGGTTTCTGTAGGCAGAAAAGGCGTTTCCCGAAAATCAGTTTTTTCTTCGGTGGGCAGGTCGGGAATACTAGTTTCTACGATAAAATAAAAAGGGGGGGGTAAGCGTCGGATCGGGTGGCTCTTGCGCGGTGACGGCAAGCGCGATCAGGGAAGCCAACAGCAATACGAGCAGCAACAACAAATACCGGCTTGAGGTCATCGGCAATTCACCTTTATAAGCAATATCAGGGTGCAGTTTTAGAGGACGCACTTCATCTTATCGAAAGATGTAGACTTAGCAAGGGATTCTTAGTGGCGTGGGGCAAACGTTAGTTTACATCCTCGCCCCCACCAGTCGCCCATACACCGCCACCGTAGCCGCCGCGATCTGCTCGTGGGTGTAGTGCCCGATGGCGCGCGCCCGTCCCCGTTGTGCCAAGCCCGCCGCCCATGCCGAATCATCCCGCACGCGCGTGAGTGCCGCCGTCAGCGCGACGATATCGCCTTCGGGGACGATCACCCCCGCAGCGCCGATCACGCCGGAGATCGCGCCGCTGTCCGAGCCGATCACGGGGACGCCACTCGCCATCGCTTCGACACTGGCGCGTGGACCGAATTGTTCCTTCCATGTCGGCGTGGTGCGGGACGGCACCGCCAACACATCGAACAGGCGGTACTGGTCGGGCATGGCGGTCGAGGGCACTTGTTCGGCAAAGGTCACCCGTGCCGCAATCCCCAATTGATCCGCCAACGCTTGCAACGCTGCGCGTTCTGGTCCGCCGCCCACGATGCGCAACCGCCAGTCGCCATCCGGCGAACCGTCGGCGAGTGCCGCCGCTGCCCGCAGCAAAATGTCGATCCCTTTTTCGGGCACCAAGCGCGCCACACAGCCGATGGTGAACGGGCGATCCGGGCGGCGACGGGCGGGCGTAAATAAATCAGGGTCAAAGCCGAATTGCGCGATCACCGCCAGATCGCCCGTATAGCCTTTTGCCCGCAAAACTTCGGCGGCGCTATCGGTGCCGGCAAGGGCGGCGTCGGCGTGGCGCAATACCCATGATTCGCCCCATCGGAATGGCGGCGGATAGGCGCGTAGGATATTTTGCCATGTGAAGAAAACGGTTTTGGCACCCATACGCCGCGCCTCAAACAGGGCGTGCCATGTCGCGGCGTTATATGCTTCCTCATCGATGTGGACGATATCGGGGCGAAAATCACGCACCCATCGGCGCAGAGTCGGGTAATGGTGCAGGTGAAAATTGCCGTTGAAACGAATAGGCACCGTTTGCAGATCATAGCCGCGCGTGTAGACCCGCTCTAGGGGTTGGACGCCGCGTTCATCCCGCCACGAGTCGGGGGTGAGCGCCAACAGGTCAATGCCGTGTGCCGCGATGCACTCCAACTTGCGCTGATAGATGCCCGCTACGAGGGCTTTGGAAAGCATCAAGACGCGCAAGTTGGGCGGCGGCATACTACGTCCCATCCAAAGATGGGGCACGACGCAGCAAGCCGATGAAGATCGCCAGCAAGACTTTGAACATATACATCCCCGACTTGAGCGGCGTGATCGATGAGGTGCCGCCATAACGCGGATTCATCGTCACCGGAATCTCGCTTAGGCGCAAGCCGGCGCGATGGAGTAAAACGACGGCTTCTGGTTCGGGGTAGTCGTGGGGATAGATGCGGGCGCACAACTGGATCGTGCGGCGTCCCGATGCCCGAAAGCCGCTGGTGGGGTCGGTGAAGGGCTGCCCCGTGATGCGCGAGATCACTTTTGCCAACAAGATAATGCCGACGCGCCGTGACACGGGCGTGACATAGCCCCGATCTTCGATGTAGCGCGAACCGATCACGAGGTCGGCACCACTTTCGACGAGGTGCCCGACCAAGAGCGGGATTTCGCGCGGGTCATGCTGACCATCGCCGTCATTTTGCACCGTGACGGCATAGCCGCGCTGGTCGGCGAACATAAAGCCGGTCTGCACCGCCGCCCCGATGCCGACATTGTGGGGCAAATGCAGCACAAACGCCCCGCACGCTTCGGCAATGGCACCGGTCGCATCGCTAGAACCGTCGTTGATCACGGCGATATCCGCCCACGGCGCGTGCTGGTGGATCAAGCCGATCACATACGCGATGCTGGCTTCCTCATTGAATGCCGGGATGATCACCAATGTCTTGGGATACGTCATACGCCTTGCCCTTCCATTTCACCGGTCAGGAGGATGCTTACCAGTCGTGCCATCAGCCCGTCTAAGCTGTGCGCGGCGATCACGTTTTGGCGGAGGGCGGCACCGAGGACGTGGCGTTCGCCAGCGGGGAGCGCCGATAGCGCCCTTAAGCGCTCTGCCAGTCCGTCGCTGTCGTCGGGCGCGCCAATGGTCAAGCGCGCCGCGTCGCCGCCGAGCAAGGGCGCGAACGCCGGATTGCTGACGAGGGTCGGCACGCCGACTGCCATGCTTTCGAGCGCGGCTTTATCGAACAAGCCGACCGGACTCAGGTTGACGGCGACATGTGCCGCGCGATAGTGATCCCGCACCTGCTCCCGATCTTGATCCCCTGCGAAGGTGACGCGCTCCGTGATGCCGAGATCGTGCGCTTGCTGGATCAGCGCCTTACGATAAGCAGGCGATTGTTCCGGCGGCACCCCGCCCACCAACACGACCTGCGCGCCTTGCACTTGGCTCGCGGCGGTGAGCAAAGTAGCTTGGTGTTTGATCTTCATCAGCCGCGCCACCTGCACGACGAGAAAACTGGCGGCGGCGGCGGGCGGCAGTGCCGGGGCGAAAAAGTCGGTATCGATCCCGTGACCGGTGACGCGCAATTTAGGTGTGGGCAATGGAAAGCTATCGGGTGC
>Ga0163144_10011704_pt1 | contig 18528 bp, 21 predicted proteins | sample OliLak19BULKMAT1_FD_123175 | JGI IMG/M metagenome (GOLD analysis project Ga0163144, IMG submission 123175) | Freshwater microbial mat bacterial communities from Lake Vanda, McMurdo Dry Valleys, Antarctica - Oligotrophic Lake LV.19.BULKMAT1 | ecosystem: Environmental > Aquatic > Freshwater >... | reverse complement strand
GTTGTACCTTATTCTTACCTTTTTTGCCATTGCCGGGCAGTATGTGCTGCTAAATGCACAGTTTCTCGCTGTCGTACACATCATCGTGTACGCAGGCGCGATCATGGTGCTTTTCCTGTTTGTTTTGATGTTGCTCAATTTGAATGAAGATACAGAGCCGCAGAAATCCACCATCTGGAAATTGAGTGCGGGCATTGCTTCGGGCTTACTACTCGTAACCTTGGTTGGGGCCTTAAAAGGCAGTGTCAGCATCCAGACTCCAGAAGTGAGTAATTCCTCGGTAGGCCTGGTAGAGAACCTTGGCCAAGTCCTTTTCACCGATTTTGTTGTTCCCTTCGAAATCGCTGGCATCCTGTTTTTGGCGGCAATGGTAGGCGCGGTATTGGTCGGAAAACGGGATACAAGACTTTAATAGTGATTCCCACTCATCATTCATCTCTCATCACTCAGAAATAGATGCAAGAAACAATACGATCCATACCCATTGAATACTACGTACTTTACAGCTCAGTGCTGTTCTGTATTGGCATATTCGGCGTACTCATGCGCCGCAACGCCATCGTTGTCCTCATGTGCATCGAACTCATGCTCAATGCAGTCAACTTGTTGCTGGCGGCATTTTCTACCTATCTATCCGATGCACAGGGCCAAATCATGGTGTTTTTTATCATGGTGGTAGCGGCTGCGGAAGCAGCTGTGGGGCTTGGTATTTTGGTGATGATTTACCGGAACACAAAAAGCACGGATATCTCATTACTCGATAAGCTACGGAACTAACCAATTCAAAATCAAGAATCTATGAACTGGCAAGACCATATCGGAACAGACTCGAATGTTTTAGTTGGGAAACCTTGTATCAAAGGAACAAGGCTTTCTGTGGAACATATATTAAAGTTGTTAGCAAGCGGCTGGTCGGAAGAAATGATTTTAAAAAACTACCCAAGGCTCACAAAAGAAAGCCTTCAAGCAGTTTTTGCTTATGTTTCGGACTGTATGGAAGATGGTTTGATGTACCAAACTGAATTACAAGCATCCTAATGAACCTGATAGCCAACGAAAATTTTCCACTGGAGACTACACTTTTACTGAGAAATGTAGGCTATGATGTGTTGGCAATTGTTGCTGATTTTAGTGGAATTTCTGACGAGGAGGTAATGGAATTGGCGATTGAAACCAAACGATTAATCCTGACTTTTGATCGAGACTATGGGGATTTGATTTTTAGAAAAAACATGAACCAGAAAAGGGAGTCCTTTACTCACGTTTTAAAGAAATGCCGACACCTGGTGAATTATTTAAAATAATGATTGTATTGCTTGAAAACCAAGATTTAAATTTTGACAACTGCCTTACTGTCGTAAACCCTAATCAGGTACGGCAGCGGAAATATTGAAATGATGAATTCACTTATACCACTAATTCCCTTTCTCCCGCTCATCGGATTCGCCATCAACGGCCTATTCGGCAAAAACCTGAGCAAAACAATGGTCGGCATCATCGGTTCCGGCACCTTGCTGGTGTCGTTCCTGCTGAGCGTGGCCTGCTTCAACCAGGTGGCAGCGTCAGGCCCTATTCAGATGACGTTGTACAACTTCTTCACGGTCGACAGCATGAGCGTCAACTTCGGCTTTCTGGTCGACCAGCTTTCCGTCTGGATGATGCTCATCGTCACGGGCGTTGGCTTCCTCATCCATGTGTACAGCATCGGCTACATGCACGACGATGAAGGCTTTTATAAGTTCTTCGCATACCTCAACCTGTTCATATTCAGCATGTTGCTGCTCGTAATGGGCGACAACTTCCTGATGTTGTTCTTTGGCTGGGAAGGTGTGGGACTTTGCTCCTACCTGTTGATCGGCTTTTGGTACACCAACAAGGCATTTGGAAAGGCAGCCCGCAAAGCGTTCATCATGAACCGTATCGGTGACCTGGGCTTGTTGCTGGGCATCTTCCTGATTTTCAAAATATTCGGCAGCCTCAACTATACCGACATTTTTGCGGCCATCCCGACCATTCGTTTGGAAGCGGGCGTTGCAACGGCTATTTGCCTGTTGCTGTTCATTGGCGCGATGGGCAAAAGCGCCCAAATACCGCTGTACACCTGGCTCCCCGATGCCATGGCAGGCCCGACACCCGTTTCGGCCCTCATCCACGCGGCTACAATGGTAACCGCAGGTGTGTACCTAATTGCGCGTTGCAATCCGATTTATGGCTTGTCGCCCGATGCGATGCATTTTGTGGCCATTATTGGTTTGGTTACCAGCATTTTTGCAGCCATTATCGGCTTGCGGCAAAACGACATAAAAAAAGTATTGGCTTATTCTACGGTATCGCAGTTGGGCTTAATGTTCCTGGCTTTGGGCATGGGTGCTTATGCCACGGCGATATTTCACGTTACTACCCACGCGTTCTTTAAAGCCTTGTTGTTCCTCGCTGCGGGCAGTGTGATCCACGGCATGGGCGGCGAGCAGGATATTCGCAAGATGGGTGGCCTGCGCAAAGCGATGCCCGTTACTTTTTGGGTTTTCCTCATTGGTACTTTTGCCATTTCGGGCTTCCCACTCCTGGCTGGCTTCTTTTCAAAAGACGAAATTTTTGCCTTCACGTATGCGCATGGCGGAATGCTGTGGTGGGTCTTGGGCGTTTTGAGCGCTTCCTTGACCGCAGTTTATATGAGCCGATTGTTTTTTGTCACCTTCTTTGGCGAATTCCGGGGCACCCATGAGCAGCAACACCATTTGCATGAAAGTCCAAAAGTGATGACCATTCCGCTGATCATTTTGGCGGTTTTGTCGGTCGTCGGCGGCTTTTTGAACACGCCGCACTTCCTGCACCTTGGCAACGAGCAATGGCTGGCACACTGGTTTGAAGCGGTTATCCCGTTCAATGAAATACACCTGGATGCGACGACAGAATGGGGTTTGATGCTTTTCACGACCTCTTTGGCAGTCGCCATCATTATTGCTTGCTATTTCATTTATGGTAAAAAGTCTAACCTGCCGGTAGCGGACGCTTCACTGACGGGGTTTTCCAAATTGGCGGCAAACAAATTTTATGTCGATGAAATATACGATTTTCTCTTTGTACGCCCTGTGGAAAAACTGTCCAAGTTTTTTCACTATTTCATTGACATTCAAGGCGTAGATGGTCTTGTGAACGGTGTTGGCAGCGGGGTGCAGTACCTCGGCGCGCAATTCCGGAAGCTGCAAAATGGCAATATTGAGTACTATTTGTTGGGAATGGTTGTTGGGGCGATTGCCTTGTTGATGACCCTTTTTGTGTAAACAACAATAATGAAAGAAACCGCTAACCATCTCGATACCATTTGGCACAAGGAACATAACGTGCTATACAAGTTCAAATAACACAATGTCACTAATATTCATACTCATACCATTCATTGCCGCAGCTTTATTGCTGTTATCTCGAACAGCTGGTTCGCGCCAAATTGCGCTGGTTGCTTCGTTGGCAAACTTTGCGGCCACCCTTTACTGCTTCAGCTGTGATTACAGCCAAGGCATGAACTGCAGCTTTGACGTGCCCTGGGTTGCTTCGGCTGGAATTCATTTCAGCCTCGGTATGGATGGTGTCACCTTTGTGATGCTGCTGCTGACCAACTTGCTTGCTCCCCTCATTGTTTTGAGCAGTTGGAGCCGCACTTTCGACAACGAACCACGCTACTACGGCCTGCTTTTGTTGATGCTCGGCGCGTTGAACGGCGTTTTTCTGGCACAGGACGGCCTCTTGTTTTATGTTTTTTACGAACTGGCGTTGATTCCGATCTATTTTATCTGCGCCATTTGGGGCGGCCATGAAAGGATCCGTATTACCCTGAAGTTTTTCATTTACACTTTTGTGGGTTCGCTGTTCATGTTGTTGTCGCTGTTGTATTTGTACTTGCAAACAGGAGCGCCAGCCGGAGACATGGCAGGGGCGATACATTCATTTGCCTGGGCCGACTTGATCCAAGTTCACCTGGATTCGGACGTTGCCAATTGGGTCATGCTTGGTTTTTTCCTCGCATTCGCGGTGAAAATGCCCATTTTCCCTTTCCATACCTGGCAGCCTGACACTTATGTAGCAGCACCAACAGGCGGCACCATGTTACTTTCCGGTATTATGTTGAAAATGGGCACCTACGGTGCCATTCGCTGGATGATGCCAATGGCGCCTGAGGCGGCACATACACTGGTGCCGATTTTTATCGTGCTGGCAATCATTGGTATTGTGTACGCCAGTATTATTGCGGTGAAGCAAACTGATTTAAAACGCCTGATAGCCTATTCGTCCATCGCGCACGTGGGGTTGATTGCCGCGGGCATCTTTGCCTGGAACAAAGCTGGGTTACAAGGCAGTGTGATCCAAATGCTCAATCACGGTATCAACGTTGTTGGTTTGTTCTTCATCGTGGACATGATTGAAAATCGACTTGGGACACGATCGCTGTCAGAAATGGGCGGCATTGCCAAATCGGCTCCGAAATTTGCCACCCTGTTTATGATCATCATGCTCGGCTCGGTAGCGGTGCCGTTGACCAATGGATTTCCTGGTGAATTCTTGCTGTTGAACGGCGTTTGGAACTACAATTTTTGGATGGGTGCTGTGGCTGGTTTGACCATTATCTTTGGCGCAGTGTACATGTTGCGGGCTTACGGGCTCGTTGTTTTTGGAGAAACCAACCCAGCCACTGAAAAATTCGCTGACGTGAATACCCGGGAGTTTTTGGTTTTGGGGATCATTGCGGCGCTGGTATTGGTATTGGGCTTTTTCCCAGGGCTTATTTTGAATCTCACTGATGCCAGTGTGAACAAGATATTGGGGGCGGTACAGCTTTAAAGACAACTTTCCATTGGCAAAATTTTCATTTACTTTTGCAGAAACATTTTCTATATGAAAAACGATGCATTGATATTGGATAACTACCTCAAGCTAATTAACCTTTTGCCAGAGGAAGATAAATTGGAGATCATCATTCGTCTCAGTAAAATGCTTCAAACCAAGCGGAAGAATTCCCGAAAATTGGAAAAAAAACAAGGTGATTCTCTATTCGGTGCATTAGATGACAGCGATTCTGCAGAGGTTTGGATAGATCGCATCCGATCTTCAAGAACTTTCACCAGAAGTATTGAGCCGCTATGAATGGCTATTTGCTCGACACGAATATCTGCATCTATTACCTAAAAGGCCGATATGATTTGGAAGTAAAATTTGGCCAGATAGGATGGGCCAACTGCTTTATTTCCGAAATCACTGTAGCAGAATTAAAATTTGGCGCTGCAGGTAGTGACAACTCCGTCAAGCGAAAAACTGTAATTGAAGAATTTGTTCAAAAAGTTCGGGTACTCCCTGTTTTTACAGCTTTTGATATTTACGCTGAAGAAAAAGTAAGATTGCAGCGATCAGGAAATATCATTGATGATTTTGACCTGTTAATTGGAGCTACAGCAGTTCACAATAATCTAGTGATGGTAACAAACAATGAATCGCATCTTGGGAGATTAAACGGAATTACCATTGAAAATTGGACAAAAAATTAAAAAAGTGGAATTTACACTCAACAAAAGCGACTTCATCCCCCTTAACAACCTCCTCAAATTGCTGCGCTTAGTTGGCACGGGCGGTGAAGCAAACATTAGGATCGAAAACGGCGAAGTGATGGTGAATGGCGCTGTGGAAACCCAAAAGCGCAAAAAACTGAGGCCAGGTGACGTGGTACTGTTTGAAGAAACAAGCATCACCATCCAATAAACAACGAAAAAAGGGCTGCTCCGAACAACGGATAAGGCCGATACGATACTGGTAATTTAACATGACCGCACTACTCATACTCTTCTTTACAGCACTTGCTGCCCTGTTTGCCGGGCTAACGAATAAACGTGCACTCCTGCAGCCTATCACCCTGATAGGCACTCTTTTGGCACTTGGCGCTGTTATAGCGGGCCCTGCGCTTGCTTGGAGCGACAGTTACCACACCATGTTTAACTTTGATGGTTTTGCACTGGCATTTTCCGGTGTTGCCATCTTGTCGACAGCACTCATCATTGCCTTGTCTGGTTGGGGATTTCGCAACCTCCACGATACGCTTGGCGACAATTACGGACTCATCCTGTTCAGTGTTTGTGGTGCTTTGTGCATGTTCTCTTTCACGAATATGGTGATGCTGTTCCTGGGCATTGAGATACTGTCCATCCCTTTGTATGTACTGGCAGGCAGCCGCCGCGATGATCTGGCAAGCAACGAAGCTGCGTTGAAATACTTCTTAATGGGCGCTTTTGCCACAGGGATTTTGCTTTTTGGCATTACCTTGGTGTACGGCGCAACCGCCAGTTTCGACCTCGCAACCATCAGCCGTGTTATTGAATCTGGCACCGCTTCGCCCTGGATGCTCAATGTTGGCATTTTGATGATTGTTATGGGTTTGAGCTTCAAAGTCTCCGCAGTTCCTTTCCATTTCTGGGCACCCGATGTATATACTGGCAGCCCCAACTTAATTACCGCTTTTATGGCGACGGTGGTTAAAACAGCGGGCTTTGCGGCATTCTACCGACTCTTTTCCATGGCTTTTGGCCCTTCCATAGAAGTTTGGAGCCTTCCGTTGAGTATCATCGCAGCGCTGACCATGACATTGGCCAATACTACGGCCTTGTTCCAGACAAATTTCAAGCGTATGATGGCTTATTCCTCCATTGCACACGCTGGCTACCTCTTGCTGGCCATCCTGGCTATTGGAACCGCAGGAGCCGAAAATGCCTTGATGTTTTATTTACTCACGTATTCCATAGCAACTATTTGTGCTTTTGGAGCTTACATTGTTGTGGCAGAGCAAAAAGGGGACGGTTCATTTGCGGCATTTAATGGATTAAGCAAGCATAGCCCATTCCTTGCCGCTGTATTAGCCATTTCCATGTTGTCATTGGCGGGCATTCCGCCGTTGGCTGGTTTTTTTGGTAAATACTTCTTGTTTACCGCAGCATTTGAAAAATATCCCTGGTTGGTGGTGTTGGCTGTGATCAATTCTGCCATTTCAATTTACTACTACTTCAAAATCATCATTGCAGCATATTTCACGAAGGAAAACGAGGAGGAAGCCGGAAGTGAAGGTATTATGGTACCTGCGGGCATTCGCTGGGCGGTATTGATTGGCTTGCTGCTTATTGTGTTAATGACCATTGCCCCTGGTACGGTGTATTCGTTTATTTAATTTTGCTACACATTCACATCAATTATTTCACGATGAAATTAATATACGTTTTTTCAACTTTTGTAATAATTGCATGGTCACTTTTAAGTGGATGTGGTTCTGATTCAAAACCCACATCGATAGTACCGCCCCCGCCAGAAGCAGCCCCGCCAGCTTCGCCCAAACCAGAGGTGTTGCTGTATGCGGTCACTGTCAACAAACTCAACTTACGGGAGGAGCCGAATAAAAATGCCAAGGTGATCTCGCAACTTGCCGAAGGTGACTTTGTGGAAGGTCGTGGCGAAGTTTCAGCCAACAAAGAAGAAGCCACTTTGCGTGACATTCCATACAACGAGCCATATTATAAGGTAAAATCTATAGCCGCTAGTCAGCAAGGTGGCTGGGCTTATAGTGCGGCCTTAAAACCAGTTTATGCTGGCTCAAGGGCTACCAGCCCAGATATGCCGCGCTTAGCCCAACTTTCGGCATTTTTGAAAACATTGAATCCCACCAAGTTGGAAAGCGGGAAAAAGGCTATTGACTATGTGAAAACCAACCTGGCAGGAGCTTCAGGCACCCTTGCTGATGCCACTTTTATCTTGTTGGAAAGTTTCCTTTTTCGTATGGAAACTGAAGGCAGTTTTTATAACCTGACTGATGCCATGCAGTGGACAGATGAAGATTATGAAGCTATTCATACCGAAAAATTTGATGTGAATAAATACCCCGTCACCAAGTCCCTGGTGGCAAATGGCTTTCGATTGGAGGTTGGCGAAGGGATGGTGTTTCCCATTGTTGATTGGGCACAATTGGCCAATTTTTTCGCGACCAAGGTGACGCCTCCCATGAAAGAATACATACTCCAAAATGTAGCAGAGCAAAAAGAGAGCGCCTACGACGATGGCGGCATTATTATTGGCTTGGATACCCTGGCCGAACGCGCCATTTATTGGGAGAAATTCAACCAGCAAAATCCATACTTCGTGCGTAATTACCAGACCCAGGAATCAGAACGCTGGCTGCGCCTGGTGATGGTAAACGGTTCTGACAACACCCCTGTTTTTGACTATGAAAGTCAAACTGTTTCGGAAGATTTCAAAAAAGCCTGGGTATTGATTCTTCAAAAATACCCCGGCTCAAAACTTGCGAAGGCTGTCAAAGAAATCAGTGACCTTGTTGTCGCTGAAGGTGGTAAGCGGACAAAAAAAGTAGAAGAATGGCAGACAAAATTTGCCAATGAATATTCAACGCAATGAAAAAAACGACCCGCACCCTCATATTTGTAAACATTGTAAGCTTGATAGCAGTACTTGTTGTCAACTTCCTTTCGAATAGCCTTCCGCTCAACGGAAAAACGCCAGGCCAGCTTTCCGACCAATTTCCCAACTTGTTTACGCCAGCAGGTGTTACCTTCTCCATTTGGGGGGTGATTTATCTTTGGCTTATCGTATGGGGAGGCGTACAAGTGGTGGCTCTGTTCAACCAGAAAATAGCGGCCAAAGTAGAACCCATGCTGGAAAAAATCGGATGGCTGTTTGCTTATTCCTGCTTCTTAAATATTGCTTGGCTCTTCGCATGGCATTGGGAACAAGTCCTTGTTTCAGTAGTTGTTATGGCTAATTTGCTCTATATTCTCCTGCAACTCAACCGCGCAGCAGGTGTTGGAAATCCGGGTACAAGTACTTTTGAAAAATGGCTGGAACATCTGCCATTTGGCATATACCAAGGCTGGATTACCGTGGCCCTCATTGCCAACATAACAGCTTTTTTGGTGAGCATGGGCTGGTCGGGAGGTGACAGTGACGTATTGTGGGCCATTGTTATGATTGCAGTTGGCGGATCACTTGCTATTTTCATGCTTTTTCGTCAACGAAACCTTGGCCACGCACTTGCAGTTGCTTGGGCGCTGTACGGAATTTACTTGAAACGAATTGCCGCTGGCGACACGGAAATGGTAGCTTGGTTCTCCTTCGGTTTGGCAGTAATCATCTTACTGCTTATTGGGGTTCGCTGGCGAAAGTGGGCTTAAAAGCCTTGTATCCAATAAAAAGATGCTCCGACTTCTTCGATATTATGCACCCCACAAACGTTTAATTGGCGTGGCGGTGATCTGCAACCTGCTTATGTCCATATTTATGGTGATTAGCATTCCAGTGTTGCAGCCGTTTTTACAAATTCTGTTCAATCCCGGAGAGTTGAAAATGTCGTCACAAGTGCCTGGTATGCAGGGGCTTGAAGCAAAGCTCAACAATTTTTTCGCCCAATTGATTGCCAACCATGGCCGGGAAGAGGCCTTATTTATTGTCTGTATTTTTTTGGTTTCCACTTTTTTCGGAAAAAACCTGTTCCGCTACCTTTCCATGTATTTTTTGGCGCCCGTGCGCAATGGTATTGTACGTGACTTGCGTCAAAAACTGGTTGGAAAAACACTGGAACTACCCCTTGCCTATTTTTCAGAAGAACGCAAAGGCGACCTCATGAGTCGTGTTTCAGCAGACGTACAGGAGGTGGAATGGAGTATAGTTGGCGCAACAGAAGCGGTAGCGCGTGAACCAATAGTCATACTCGGTAGTCTTATCTTTATGATCTCTGTGTCGCCGGGGCTACTGGTATTTGTATTCGGGCTGATGCTGTTTTCCGGCTTGATTATCGCCACGGTAGGCCGATCGCTTAAACGGCAGTCGGGAGAAGCCCAACAGCGGCTTGGGTTGATAGGATCCTTGTTAGAGGAAACGCTTGGCGGATTGCGCATTATAAAGGGTTTTAATGCCGAGCCATGGCAGGCCGAACGCTTCGGGCGGGAGAACAGCGACTACGCCAAAGCTGTCACACGCCTGTATCGCCGCCGTGACCTGGCATCACCACTTTCCGAATTTCTGGGTATCGGCGCGGTATCCGTTTTACTGTGGTTCGGGGCAAAGCAGGTGTTTGCAGGGGAAATCTCAGCGGCAACGTTTATCACTTTTTTATACGCCTTTTACAACATTATTGAGCCTGCTAAGAATCTTTCCGGGGCATCCTACAGCATTCGAAAAGGCTTGGGCGCGCTGGAACGGGTGGAATCGGTGTTGAATGCGGATGTGCAAATTCAGGATAAAGCCAATGCCGTGCCCATTGAATCATTTAATGATAAGATTGAGTTTCGGGATGTCTCCTTTCAGTATAGAAATGCAGACCGTCCTGCCCTGAATCACATTCAGTTTGAGCTAAAGAAGGGAAAAACCTTGGCCCTGGTAGGTTCTTCCGGCGCAGGAAAAAGTACGATTGCCGACCTGCTGCCTCGTTTTTATGATGTCACTCTGGGGGAAATCAGGATTGATGGCCACGATATCCGGGACTTAAAACTGCACGACATTCGCGGACTCATGGGAATTGTGAGCCAGGAGGCTATTTTGTTCAATGACACCGTACGGAACAATATCGCATTTTCAACCATTGGCGCTACAAAAGAAACTGTAGAGGCTGCTGCGAAAGCGGCCAATGCCCATGAATTCATCGTGCAGTTGCCGGAAGGATACGATACGAATATTGGAGACAGGGGTGGGAAACTAAGCGGTGGACAGCGGCAGCGGCTTACCATTGCGCGTGCCTTGCTGAAAAACCCGCCCATATTAATTCTCGATGAGGCAACGTCGGCCTTAGATTCAGAGTCTGAACAACTGGTGCAGGCGGCGCTAGAAAGGCTGTTGCAAAACCGAACGGCACTGGTTATCGCGCACAGGCTGAGCACTGTGCAACATGCTGATGAAATACTTGTATTGGAAGCGGGCGCTATCGTTGAACGGGGAACGCATGGGGAGTTGATGGGAAAAGGCGGAATTTATTGCCGATTGGTGGAATTGCAGGCATTATAAGATTGCTCAAATTATCAATACCAATAACTTTCTGCGGGCAACCTTCGTTTGCACTTTTTTACTCGTACCTTTGTAGCGTGTGATTTTTTTTTCTCAATATTCAATTGATTAGTACATCACCAGTTTTCAACAGCGAACAAATCCGATGAAAAGAATGCTACTTGCAGCCTTATCCGCCCTCTGCCTCAGTGCTTCTGCACAAATTACCATCACCAATGCTGTGTTTCCAGTTGCTGGTGACACCTTGCGTTATGCTGATGACGTAAATCCTATTGGCGTAAACCCAGCAACGCCACCTGGTGGTAATCAGACCTGGATATTTACAGGTTTGGCGAAAGACACTACCAGCGAAGTCATTTTTAATGCTGCCAGTACGGGCATGAATTTTTCAAGCTTTCCTGGCGCTGAGCTGGTACAAGTTGGTTTTGGAGAAATCTTTTTCAACGTCACAACCAGCAAATTTGAAGCGATGGGCTACGCTGGTGCCGACCCAACAGGTTTGGGGCTTAATGTAACCGCCCCTTTCCAGCCTGCTTTGATCGAGCGTCGGGCTCCGGCGAATTTTTTCGATATCAATTCTCAATCCTCTAATTTGCGCCTGACATTTCCAACGGATCAGCCACCGTTGAGCACAATCTTTGCGAATCTTCCAGTCAATGTTGACTCTTTGCGCATCGTGCGTATCACCAACAGGCAGGATATTGTTGATGGCTGGGGCACTTGCCAAATCCCCGGTGGTCAATATCCCGTCTTGCGACAAAAGCGCACCGATTATGTCACTTCAGGCGCTGAAGTATATGTTGCGCTGTTACCTGGTTTTGGCACTTGGGTAGATTTGACCACTTTAATTGGCGGCGGCGGCGGCGGTTTGGGCGGCCTTATCGGTACTGATACTACGGTCACGTATCTTTTCCTGAATGGAGCTGAAAAAGAAGAGATCGCGGCAGCAACCATGAGTAATGATTTGAGCACAGTGACCAATATGCGTTTTAAAAATAACGCAACGGTAGATGCGCCGGTATTAAATGCGCCAGGCACAACGGGCATTTCTGCTTTTCCCAATCCCGCCATTGATTGGGTGCGCTTTGACTATACCAATTTGCCGCAGGACCAATATACCCTTAAAATATTCAACATCATCGGCAGAGAAGTTTGGAAAGAAACGTATCAGTTGGTGGGCACCCACCACTTCCGCGTGGAGCTTGAAAACTTCAAAAAAGGCACTTATTTGTACAGCCTTTCAAATAAAAAAGGCAATGTGATTGGTACCAAACGGCTGGTCGTATTAAAGCCTTAGGGCATAAATTCACCCCAAAAATGTGGTTTTGGAAAAGTCATCCTGAGATTCAGGATGACTTTTCTGATTTTTGCAGGAATAATTAAATGCTGCGCATGAAAAAATATTGGTCAGATATCCTTTTGTATGGCTTGGCGCTGGGCTTGCTGCTGGTATCCTTGCAGTTCCTTCAATATAAATGGGTCTTTGTTAAAAACTCGGTTGAATGGTATGTTGGAGTAATCGCATTGTTGTTCACAGTATTGGGCATTTGGGCGGGCAATCGGATGTTCCGAAAAAAAACAATCGTAGTGGAGGTGCCTGCATCGTCGAGTTTTCAAGTTTCTGAAGCGGCCATTGAAAAGTGTGGCCTTACACCCAGGGAGTTGGAGGTGCTGCACCTGATGGCCCAAGGCCTGAGCAACCAAGAAATCGCAGATCAGCTTTTCGTATCCTTGAATACCATTAAAACCCATATTTCCAATGTGTTGTCCAAACTTGAGGCGGAGCGCCGAACCCAGGCGATCCAGAAAGCAAAAGCATTAAAAATACTTCCTTAGCGGCTCACCTGAAAGCATGAATCCGTGAACCAACGGTAAAATCACCCAAAAGTATGAATCTGCTGAAGGGACTTTTCCTGTGTTTTGCAGCAGTATTTCACTTCAGTCCTGGTACTTAAAATAAAAGCAATGAAAAAAACAATTTTGACTTATGGCCTTATCTCCGGCGCGATTGCGGCATTACTCATGGTCGGTACTGCTACTTATTTTCACAAAACAGGCGATACCAATTATGGCGAATACATTGGTTACACGGGCATTTTACTGAGTATGTTGTTCGTTTTTCTGGGTATGCGTGCATACCGCGAGAATGTACTAGGAGGCAGTATTAGTTTTGGTAAAGCATTTCAGGTTGGACTGCTCATTACGGTAATTTCTTGTCTGTGTTACGTAATCGCCTGGATGTTTGTCTATCACTTTATTATGCCCGATTTTTTGGATAAATACATCGCGCACGCTTTGGAGCAAATGCAGCAGTCGGGTGCCTCTGCCGAACAAATCAGTGCGCAAACAGCACAAATGGAAAGCTACCGAAAAATGTATCAAAATCCAATTATGCGGTTTGGTATGACTTTTTTAGAGCCTTTTCCAGTAGGTCTATTGGTTACCTTAATTTCTGCCATTGTGTTGCGCAGGAAATCAGCCTAAGTGCTCAACAACATAAAAAAATAGACTATGAAAAGAGTAAGCGGGATCGGCGGGATTTTTTTCAAATGTAAAGACCGAAATAAGCCACTCTGTTAAAACAGGTTAAAACCCGTTATTAAAAGGTGAATGTTGACACACATTCACCTTTTTTCTTGCGTAGCTGCAACCTTGCTTGTAACCTTGCGCTCTCCTTGAGCGTCGTACTTTTATAGACAATGAAAAGCATCAAATCAACCGTTTAACAACTTACAATTTATGAAGCACACCAAATCATTTCTCCTGGCACTTGCCTTACTTTCCTCCTTTCAAATGTTTGCCCAAAAAGAAGAAACCGTGATCGGCGATCGTGGCCTCGGATTTTCCGGGCTATGGGGCGGTTACAGACATCAATTGACCCAATTCGGTGACAAAACCAGTTATGTCAACGGCGGCTTTTTTGGCTTTGAATTCGGAAAAGCCTTACTGGTTGGCTGGGGCAACTATTCTTTAATTGACCAATTCAAATGGGATGGCATCCAAAACCAGCAGTTTGACATGCGCTGGAGGCCGTTTTTGCTTCAATACGGCATCAAAAATCACAAGCCTTTCCACCCACAAGTTGGTTTTGAAATCGGCCGTGGTAAAGTAGATTTGGGTGAAATAAGCGACCGTATCCTCGTTGTTCAGCCATCCGCTGGCTTAGAAATCAATATTTTTCGCTGGTTCCACCTTGGCCTTGATGGCGGTTACCGCTTTGTTAGCGACTCCTCACTTCCAGGTCTTAGCGACGCAGACCTAAGCGGCTGGTATGGACAGGCAACGTTGAAGTTCGGCTATTCCTTTGGAAGCTACCACAAGAAAAAATCGGAGAAAAAGCCGAAGACGTACGAAGACTAAGATTGCAAGATGAAAATAGGCAACTTGCATTGAAAGCCGAGGCGGTTATTGTATTTGAGCTTGGTAATTCAATACCAAAGCAGTAAAAATCCCGCAATGAGTCATTCCATATTTTGGGATGACTCATTTTTTTTCTGAAAAAGCTTGACCTTTAGGCGTGGATAAATTCGACTTCAAAAGCAGGGTTCCTTATTTGATGCTCATGGCAGTCTGCTGTGTTATGACGCTCGATGTGGTTGGCCAATCAATAACCCAATTGCAACACCAGGCAGAAAAAAGCCTGAGGCGAGGGCAATTTGCTGATGCGGCAGCCCAATTTGAACGAGCTGGCCGCATCAAAAACAGCGACCCGGCTTTGTTATTCAAAGCTGCTGAAGCTTACAATCAAGTGCGTGATTATGTCAATGCTTCCAATTGCTACCGCGCTGCTATAGATGATCCAAAGTTCCCGTTGGCCAGTTTGTATTATGCGCGCTCCTTAAAACAACAAGGGCGCTATGTTGAGGCCTTGTCTGCCTTTCAAAAAACACGTGAATCCTACACGGGCGATCACAAAGAAGTTATTCTACAGGTCGTTGAAAATGAGTTAGCGGGTTGCGATTTGGCAACTAAATTGTTGGAGCAGTATGACTCAACTGTGGTAAATACAAGCCTTGCATGGTTGCCGCCCCCGGTTTCCAATGCCGATAACAGCTTTGCGCCCTTGCCATTTTCCGACACCTTGCTGTATTTTACCCAAGCCAGAAACCCGCAATCCGTTATGATGCGCAGCGTCAGGAGGGCAGGGGTTTGGGGGGCAGCCGTTGCAGCCGAAGGATTGCCAGAAGTGGCATCCAAGAACTTTTTATGCGGCTCATTTTCTTCAAATGGACAGCGTTTTTACTTTGCCCGTTGTGACAAACCGCCTTTGGCTTCCAAGGGCAGCAGTGTAGGTGCGGAGGATTGTGCTTTATTTGTAATACGCCGGAATGCTTCCGGGGAGTGGGGGACACCAGAGCGGCTTCGATCGTATATAAACTTGGCAGGCAGCTCCAATACAATGCCTTATGTCTGTGATTTTGGCGATGAGGAATGGCTGTTTTTTGCCAGCAATCGGCCCGGTGGCATGGGTGGCATGGATTTGTACGTTTGCGAACGCCCCTTACTGGCAGATGACTTTGACTTTTCTTTTCCCCTCAACCTCGGAACCAAAGTAAATACGGGTGCGGATGAAACCACCCCATACTATGATGCCTTTTCCAAAACGCTGTGGTTCAGCAGCATGGGGCACCCCAGTATTGGCGGTCTCGACGTGCATCATACCACAGGGGAAGGCAATGACTGGACGGGTACGGAAAACGCCGGAACGCCCATCAATTCACCCGCCGATGACCTATATTTTGTCCTCAAAAGGGATGGCTCAGGCGCATTCCTGAGCTCCAACCGAGCCGTACCCAAAGAAAAGGCAAGCACCTCTGATGACGATCTATTCGAAATCTTCTTCCCCCACAACTAATTCCGCACTCCGCATTCCAAAATCCGCACTCCCAAGTCCGCATTCCTAAATATCTTTGCCGTATGTCATTCAAAAGCATCATTCATTTGCTTCGGATCGAGCATTGGGTGAAGAACCTGTTTTTGTTCATCCCTGCTTTTTTCGCAGCACGCCTGAGCGAGCCACTGATCCTGGAGCGGGCGGTGATAGGGTTTATCGCTTTTTCACTGGTGGCATCCGCGGTGTATGTGCTCAACGACCTGATAGATGCACCACAAGACCGCAACCACCCCGACAAATGCCGGCGGCCTATTGCCAGTGGTGCCATTAAGCCGCAATCAGCCATTGTTATTTTGGGTGCACTGCTCTTGCTTGGCGGCTTCACCGCCGCTGTTTTGAGTACCGACATGCTGATATTCACCTTGTTATACTTCGCCATCAACCTAGCGTATTCATTCAAGCTCAAACACTTCGCCATTATTGATATTTCCCTGATAAGCCTGGGCTTTTTGCTTCGGGTGCTGGCAGGTGGCGCAGTGACAGGTGTTGCTGTTTCCAATTGGCTGATTATACTTACTTTTTTGTTAGCCCTGATACTCGGATTGGCCAAACGCCGAGGTGAATACGTAGTAGCCATGGGCGAAAACAACTTTAGGAAAGCCTTGGAAGGTTATAATCTGCCTTTTCTTGACATGGCAATGGTCGTTTGCTCCACTATTTCTGTCGTAGCCTATTTGATGTATTGCTTTTCACCAGAAGTTACACAGCGCATCGGGAGCGACAAAATATTTTACACCGCCTTTTTTGTGGTGATTGGGATATTGCGCTATTTGCAGTTGACTTTGGTATTTGATAAAACGGAATCGCCGACCAGGGCTTTGTTGCGGGATCGTTTTTTGCAGATCGTGCTGCTGGGTTGGATTGGGTGCTTTGTTTGGTTGTTGTATTTGAAGAAATGGATGCTAATTCAGTAGAGGTTTCAGGTTTCAAGGTTTCAGGTTTCCGGTTGTGCGGTGCTTTTAAAGTTTCAAAGTTTCATGGTTTCATGGTTCGTCTAAAAACTACGATTGCCCATTTTTTTTAAATAAAAGGCCTATAAAATGAATTACAAAATTTTAAAAGTCCTCATTGTTTTATTTTTTTCAAATCAAAATATTTTGATTTGCCAGAATATTTTTAAAAACACTGAAATTACATTGGGGTATTCGATACTACCTCAAGATAGAAGGCTGTTTGATTTTCCAGGTAAGGATGTTATTATTCATCAAGAAGATAGCCGTTGGGATTTTGAATATGCTGCAATTATTACTAAAAATATTTTTTCAAATAAAAAGTTCAATATTTCTTCTGGAATCGGGTATTCGCTATTTCAAACAAAATTTAGCAGGCCATTTGACCATACCTATTTTACCAATATTTTGTCAAAAGAATTGCGCTATATAGGGCAGTATTTAATTCATAACTTCATCATATCTGCCTCCCCAGAATATGTCATTTTAGCAAGTAAAAATAATTCAATTTATATGAATAGTCCTTTCTTAACAAGATTTGCTTTCAATAAAAATATTGAAAATGGTTTTGGAAATCAATGGGAACACAATAAAGTAAAATTTGAGTTTAACAATTTTGAATCTTATGTAGGATTGGGATATAGACATAAAAGAGTAGGTTTCAATATTGCATATCGAATCTTTAATGTTCAAAAAATTGATCGAGTAATATTTCCGCAAAATCTATATTATGGCACTTCCATTGTGCGGGAAAAATATGAAATAAATAATATCAATAAATTATGGGTTAATCTAATGTACAGAATAAATTAAAAAGGCTTCCCTGTCAACCACGCGCTAAACGCAGCGTTATGGCAGGGAAACGAATGGGATAGCATGTATCTTTGGCGGGTAAAAAATTCAGTATGAACAACATCTCCAACATATTCATCAAAATCGCGGCGCTGATGGGTGCTGCTGCCGTGGGTATTGGCGCGTTTGGCGCACATGGCTTGAAACCGCACCTGAGTGAGTACCAAATCGCTATTTTTGAAAAAGGGGTGGAATACCAGTTTTTTCACGCGCTGGCCATATTGGCCATTGGTATTTTGCTGCAAAAAAATCCAAATAACGTTTGGCTTCGTAGATCAGGGTGGTTCTTTCTTGCTGGTATTGTTTGCTTTTCGGGTTCTCTCTACTTGCTGGCATGCCGTGATTTGATGCCTTTTTCTGTAACTTGGGCGGGCCCAGTAACCCCTTTGGGCGGTTTGAGTTTTCTGACTGGATGGGGTATGTTGTACTGGGGTGCCAGGGATTGATTTTTTGGAACGGTTTTTTCGCTGAATGATATTGTGCAAATATTGAAATCAATAACGATTCTAATTGTTTTTTGCTGCTGTGCGGTATCCGTTACAGCACAACGGGTTGCTACCGATTCGACCACACGCTTCTTTGGCGTGCCGATTTTGTTTTATTCCCCTGATACGCAATTGGGTGCGGGGGTATTAGGGATCGTCACTTTTGCAGGGCAGCCTTACCGCTCAAGTATTTCCTTTGGACTTGCCTACACCCAACGGAAGCAGTTTTTAGTGTACCTGCCGTATCAGTTGTTCAGCCGAAACCGACAGTGGCGGGCCTATGGCGAGTTCGGTTGGTTCCGGTATGCATACC
>Ga0163144_10011703_pt1 | contig 18530 bp, 18 predicted proteins | sample OliLak19BULKMAT1_FD_123175 | JGI IMG/M metagenome (GOLD analysis project Ga0163144, IMG submission 123175) | Freshwater microbial mat bacterial communities from Lake Vanda, McMurdo Dry Valleys, Antarctica - Oligotrophic Lake LV.19.BULKMAT1 | ecosystem: Environmental > Aquatic > Freshwater >... | reverse complement strand
CGTTTCCCCCGTTTTCTAAAACAATTAATTTCTTAAGCACTCTTCTTCATTTTTTCAGAAAAGCCTGCCCATTGATTCATCGCCTGTTGTCGTCTGTCTTCGTGTGAGAACCCACTAGAGTCATCGCTAGCCGCCGCACTTTGTTCACCTGAGTGAACCGAAAGATTATTGGCGTTTCTGTCAGCGTTTCTCAAGATGTTGGCTCCCCCGTCATTCAATCTTGCAATATCCGAACCAGTCAGAGATCTGACCATTTCATCGCTCGAAAGAACTGAACTCGCAAGCTGGGTTGCGCCCATGCGCACGCTCGAAAGGTCCACTGCCTTGCGATTGCCGATATCAATGTTGGCCACATCAACGGTTTTCTCAAGACGAGTTTTTAAATCCGCCCGATGAGCATGAAGCTCTCGGGTCAAACTCTCATTGGATCCTTCAATTTTGACATCAACCTGCCCGCCTCGAAGAGTGACTCTAATTTCGATTGAGCCCTGATCTTTTGTATCAAGCCCCAACTTCAACGTTCCGCCACCCGTCGACTGCAGCTGTTCCACTTTGTCTGCAACAAAGTCCACAACCTTAGAGTCGATCTTTCCTTCAAGCGAAGTTTTCAAAGCCGAAGACTCGCGAGCTCCGGCCGTAGCACCTACTGCATAGCTACTACGATCGAGCATAAAATCACGCGCGTTCTGCGGTTCTGCTTTTTGTGAAAGTTTCTTCACCTGCGGGTCAAGTTCGAATCCATTTGATTGGGACTTCGTATTGGAGGACATATCCGCCGACGATTCGCCAGCATTTGATTTAACAGCATTGCTAGTCAAAGCTTCTTGAGAAGAAACCTTGTTTCCAGACTTAGCCGATAGATCAACACCCGCCTTTGCCAAAGTCGAAGTTTCTGACTTCTCAAGCACTTCATCGCTCACTCCATTTTTCAAAGGAGCTTCGCCCAAATCGAGCCCCATTCGAGATTGCATCTCGATGCGTCCCATTTCGACTTTCTCGCTTGGCAACTGTGTCACAACCGGAGCTTCGCCCACTTCAACTGACTTAAGCTCACCTGCAGAAAGAGCCGCGGTCCAAGCTGCCACACTTTCTTGGGAAAGAGGCATTTGCTTCTGCGCGAGACTCATCTGTGTTTGAGATTGAATTCCGTCGAGAGCCGTTGTTACTCCATTAAGCGTTACTCCATTAAGAGAGGCTCTTTGAAATTCACTGAAACTTTTCGTATTCACTTCAGAAAGATTCTCAGGAAGTACATTTGCCTGTAAATTTACAGATGCATTTTCCTGTCCAAAAGATTTCTGAAGCATTCCAGCATTCAACTGAGCTCCGATCTGGAGACTCGACAACGCCATATCCTTCTCTCGTCCCAGTACGCGCTCACTTTCGTCGCCCATCTCACCCATCAACTTTGCCCAATTGCCTTCTGCATCTACAGCAGAACTCAGCTCGGCCGTTTCGAGGCCTTCAACCATACCTAACAGGTCACCAAATCCTTCTTCAACACCTGAAGGGTTTGCGATCTGAAGATCGGCCGAATTTCCTATGGGCATTCCGGACAACTGATTCATCATTAAAAAATTCATATCCATTTTGTTTTCCTCCTTTCTGATCTGCCACGGATTCTTTCACCGCTTAGCTAAATCGCATTTGTAATATTTTTTCCTACTTTGCTTCTGCCGGCTTACGTTCCGCAATTTCAGAAGAAAGTATCATCGCCTTATTAGAATCCATCTTATCGAGAATAGATGCCACCTTTTTCGCCTTCATTGCCATCAAAAGTTCGACAGCGAGCGGCTGCTCCATAACCGACAAAATTTCGGCTGCTTTTCGTGGGTTCATCGTTTCGTAGGTTTTGACAAGATTCGCCTCCACAACTTCTTGACGTTTCTGCAGATCCTCTGACACTTTGGTCTTTCTATCCGTCAAAAGCTTGAGTTCTTCAATTCGAGATTTGATTCTCGTCTCCTGAACCTTGAGACGATCTTCCCAATCTCTCAGAAGATTGGCCTGTTCTAAGAGCTTGGCCTCACGATTTTTCAATTCAATCGCCAAGGCCTCAATGTCGACAGAGCCTTCGATTTGAGCGGCCACCTCTTCGTTGGAAGTGCCGGGAGCGTTTTCTGATTTTTCGTCCGAAGCCATACTAATTCCAACTCCCATAACGAGAATCAGAAAAGCCCCCATTACGAAGTAGGACCAAAATGATTTCATGATGCCTCACTCCCAATTTTATTTTGCAGTTTGTATTGAGGCCAACGCTCGGCAACCCAAGCATCCATGCCGCGTTTTTCTCTCATTTCAATTGTCGAGTCATGGCGTTCTCTTTGCTTCTCTTCTAGTTTGTCGACTGCCTTGAGTTCTTTAGCCAAATGGGCGACCCACTCTCTATGTTTTTCAAGCTCGGCCTCCACACGTTGAAGGTCCTCTTGAAACTGTCGTTTTTTTGAGAGCTCGCCCCCGAGCAAACTCGCTTCCAAAGTAAGGAGTCCGACATTCCCATGGGAAAAATCGTAAGCCCTTTCCATAGAGGCTCGCGCCTCAATAGCAGAGTTTTTAATTTGAGATTCGATTTCGGCAAGCCTAGACAAGACTTCTGCCATGTCCTTTTTTGCCGAGAGCAAACGGTGCTCACGATATTTTTTTAGCGAATCTAGTTTGAATTTAAATATCTTAGCCACGGAATATATCCTCCAACAAAGTCATGCGATCAGATATTTTATTTCCTTCGAGTGACTGTTTTAAGAAATTTTCTACTTTAGGAAATAGATCGATAGCTCGATCCCATTTAGGGTTGTTACCTTTGCGGTAACCTCCAATATTGATCAGATCCTCGGCGTCTCGATAAGTTGCGAGCACTTCCCGAATTTGATTGTTCAATTCCTTTTCGCGTTCCGTAGCAACCACCTGATTCAAACGTGAAACGCTGGCCAGAACATCAACCGCCGGATAAAAGTTTTTGTGAGCCAAGGCTCGCGAAAGAACAATGTGTCCATCTACGATAGAACGTACGTTGTCTGCAATAGGATCATCGAAGTCGTCACCCTCGACAAGAACTGTGTATAGGCCGGTAATGGAGCCTCCTGCCTTACGTGCGCCCGCTCTTTCGAGCAAACGAGGCATGTGCCCAAACACTGAAGGCGTGTATCCTTTACTCGTTGGTGGTTCACCAGCTGCAAGTCCGATTTCACGCAAAGCCATTGCGAAGCGCGTGACCGAATCCATCATCAAAAGACAGTCGAGTCCCAAATCCCGAAAATATTCGGCGATTGTCGTGGCCAAATACGCACCACGCACCTTAAGAACAGGACTCTGATCGCTCGTTACAGCAATAACAATCGTGTTCTTCAGACCTTCAGGTCCAAGATCGTGCTCAATAAACTCCGTGACCTCTCGACCTCGCTCACCAATGAGTGCAATCACGTTTATATGAGCCTTGGAATTGCGAGCAATCATGCCCATTAAAACTGACTTACCCACACCTGATCCGGCCATGACGGCAAGTCGCTGTCCCTTTCCAAAGGGAGTGCACGCATCCAAGGAGCGAACGCCTGTTTCTAACCTTTGACGGATCGACATTCTTTCTTCGGGCCCCAGAGCTGGTGCTTTAATTTTGCGACTCTCAGAAGGAGCATCGACAGGAAACACATTGGGCACCTCGATGCCATGAGGAATAACATTTCCTCTTCCGTCTAAAAGTTTTCCTAAAAGATGCGGTCCGACCTGACAAACAGGAGCCTCAGAGCGTTGTTCAATACGAGCCCCCATCGAAATGCCGGCTGTTTCGTCAAGCGGCATAAGAATAGCTGTTTTGTCACGAAAGCCCACAATCTCCGCTTCGATGTCTTTTCTGTTTTTTTGCATGATGGTGCAACAGGAGCCCACCATCGCCCCCGGTAAAGTTCCCTCAACGATAGGGCCTAAAACTTTAGATACGCGCCCCGACTCCTTGAGAAGGTTCACATACTCAAGACCTATGAGTTTTTTCTCAATGTCGAGATCAAAGCCCGCCATCAGGTGCCCGTTTTCTTAACTTCGTCTTCGTCGATGTTGGGATAAGATTTTTTTAGTTCTTCTTTAAGCTTGGCAAGCTTTTCCTCAATGAAGGATGCAATTTCGCCTGAAGAGGATTCCACAATACAGTCCCCGCTTTTCAAGTTCGCATCCAAATCAAAAGTAATACGACCACGATGTGACACGTTCTTAAGCTCTTCCTCGACCTGGGTGATGATTCCATGATCTTCAGAGGAAAGACGAATCCTAACGTCTTCATCCTGAGCAATGCGCTCCAAAATAGCTCTAGCACTATGACCAACCGATTCGGGATGCGCAGAAATTTCATGGTCCACAACAACGGAAGCCATTTTATAAGCCAAACGCACAAGGCGAACCTCGTAGTCCTTAGCCAAAGCCTGCTTGGCTTCGCCCATTGCTTCGATCACATGAGAGAGCCCCTCAATCAAAGCTGCAAGCCGTGAGCGCTCTTCATCATAGGCCTTTTTGAGACCTTCTTGACGTCCTTGCTCTAGGCCAAGAGTGTATGCTTCGCCCTTTATCTCTCCGTGAATGCGTTCAATTTCAGACTGAAGACGTTCGTTAAAACGACGCTCCTCTTCAGCCTCGACACTCAGATTGCTATGAACCATTTCTGACAAAAGAAAGCGCGAATCTTTAGGGGCGTTGGCATCAACCGTAAACTTGCTTTTGATCGATTGGTAGGTGGGTCGATTGTTGACGTCCAAAACACGCAACTCAAAAGGACGCACATCTGCGCCCGGAGGAAGCAATTTGTTAGCCGAATTATTCGACGATGTTTTATTAGACAAAGCCATCTCCCGATCCACCGCGGTCTATGTAGATCTTGCCTTCTTCTTCTAGGCGGCGTGCGATCGAAACGATGGCCTGCTGTGCGCCTTCCACGTCGGTAACACGTAAAGGTCCGAGTGTATCCAAATCGGCCTTGACCATTTCGGCACCACGCTTGGACATGTTTCGGAAAATTTTGTCTTTGATCCCATCGGGAGCACTCTTGAGTGCCTTGAGAAGAACATCGTTGGTAACTTCCTTGAGAATAAGTCCCATGCCTTTGTCGTCGACCTTGATAAGGTCTTCGAATACGAACATAAGCTTTCTGATTTCTTCTGCGAGCAAGGGATCTTTTTCTTCAACACGAGCCATGATGTTTTGCTCAGAAGATTTGTCCATAAGGTTGAACATCTCAGCCACAGGCTCGACACCACCCAATTGAGTCATCTCCATAGTACCCATCGCAGCGAGACCCTGCTTCAGGACATCGTTCACCTGTTCGATCAACTCGGGAGAGATGTAGTCGAGGTTTGCCATTCTTAGAACCACTTCACCCTGAACAGAGTCGGGAAGTCTGCGCATGACATCCGACCGCTTATCCACAGGCAAATGGGCCATGATCAAGGCGATAGTCTGAGGGTGCTCGTTTGTAAGGTAGTTGGCGAGAGTACGAGTATCGACCATCTCTAGCGCGTCCAACGTTTTTTGTTGCCCCTGAATACCACCGGCACCAAAAATTACTTTTGCACGCTCTTCGCCCAAAGACTCTAAGAACTTCTGGCGAGCCGCATCGCTCTCGAAAATAACTTCGCTTTCCTCGGAAAGAATTCTGTAAAAATCGGTAAGTGCCTTTTTGATAGTGGCCACAGGAGCTTTTTTCATTTTGCCCATGCTTTGAAGTAGGCGACGAATGTCATGGTCTTTCATGTGCTGAAGAATTGCAGCTGCAGCCTCTTCTCCAATCGCATTCAAAATGAGAGCGCCCTTTGCAACGCCTGACATCTTCGAGAACGAAGCAATCTCTGCAGGCGGTTGAGGGTTTTTATTCTTTTGCTGAGCCATCGATCAACCCCTCGCTTTCTTGGGGCTGTTTTGAACTTCCGAAGCCGCGATCCAGTCAGACAAAACTTGCGCAGCTTTAGAGGGAGACATTTCGACCAGAGAGACAACCCTTTGCTTGAGGAGTTCCCCTTCCGCCTTATCAATGTCTATCGTGTCCTCAAGTAGAGGCAAGTGTGCCATTCCGGGGAGAGAGTCAGTGCCCATCTCATGCATTTGCTCTAGCTCTTCAACCGTGCGAGGAAGAACTGTTTCCACTTTTGATACGGACATACCAGTAACCCAGCGAATGAAGGGACGAACAACCATCATGAAGAACAACAAGACAAAAAGAGCGACGGTGCCATATCGAATCAAGGAATAAATCAAATGACGAGTTTCTTGCTCTTGAAGCATTTGGTCGGCAGCTTCGAAGTCTTCACGTGCAAATGGCATGTTTTCAATGGTCACGCTGTCTCGATTAGGAACAAACCCGATGGTGTCCTTAACTAGGTTTTCGATAACTTGTTTCGTGTCATCGGAAAATGCGGGCTGACGATTGGTCGCGTCCGACTCTGGAGCGCCCGCAGCTTTCGAAGTTCCATTCACAAGAACAGCCACAGTGAGGCGCTTGATCGCACCTAATGCTTTTTCCTTCTTTCGCAGTCTTGTTGAAACGGCGTATGAAGACTTGTCGTGGTTTTTAGAAATGTTTTGATTTGATTCTGGCGCGTTGCTTGCGGGTCCTGGCAAAGCCCCCTGAGCACCTGCGGCACCGCCAGCCTGTGCACGACTCGCAGTCATGTTGTCTTCAACTTTGTTTTGTTCTGTTACGGCAACTTGTTCGGGGTCATAAAGAGTTTCTTCTTCTTGAAGAGGGTCAAAGTCGAGATCGGCATTAACCGTCGCTTTAACGTTGCCACGTCCCATGATGCGTCCGACGATGTCTTCAATTTTCTCTTCAAAATCTTTTTCAATTTTCTTTTGGCGTTCCAACATCGTCGTGGAAAGCATGGAGGCGGTGTCTCCATTTTGTGACAACGCACTTCCAGTGCTGTCTACAACCGTGACTCTCTCAGCACGAAGACCTTCAACAGAAAAAGCTACGAGGTTCTGAATACCCCGAATTTCGCCCTGAGTAAGAACCTTGCCCATGTGCAAATCGATAACAACGCTGGCCTTAGGATCTTCGGTTTTTTCAAAGAAGCTCGACTTGGGAGGCATGGAAACATGAACCGTACTCTTCTTAATGCTTCTGATGGTATTAATGGTACGAGTGAGCTCACCCTGAATCGCACGAACATAGTTGATTCGCTGAACGTAACTAGAAGTTCCAAAACTTTCTTTATCAAAAAGCTCGAGTCCTGGCTTTTGACCGCCTGGGACACCCTTCATCGCCAACTGCATCAAAGTGGGTTGAATAAATTCCGGAGGAATAGAAATTTCAGCTCCGTTTTTTGAAACCATGTAAGGAATGTTTTCTTCTTGAAGAATTTTTACGAGTTGAATGGATTGATCAGGCTGAAGGTCTGTATAGAGAGGCGCGTAAGATTTTTCACCCACCCAAACACCTAGCGCCACGAGGCACGAGACAATAAGAAAAAACAAACCTGACACACCTACTTTTTTGGGTGTGCTGAATTTGCCCCACTGATCATTGAGCTCATTCAGTACTTTTACAATCGAATCCCACATTACCTAATATCTCCCACTCATTACACAGGCATCTTCATGACTTCTTGATAAGCCTCAATTATCTTGCCACGAATCGCGGTGATCGTGCGAAGTGACAAGTCGGCCTTTTCCATAGCTATTAGTGTCTCATGCAGGCTCCCATTGCCTGCAGCAAAATTTTTGGCTGCAGCGTCAGAGCTTTGCTGCATTTCATTGGCGGACTCGATGGCTCCCTTAAGAGAGTCAAGAAACGAACTCGAACTTTGCGCTCCAGCAGCACCGGAGAGACTGCTTCCCTCTTCTCCGCGCGATGAACGTGCAGTTTGCTCAGCCTGACGGCCAAGAAGCTGTCGCTCAAGCATCGAGGTGAGGCCAGAATTCTTAACGCCAATCTCAGCCATTATCTACCTATTTCCAAGGCCTTAATGGCCATTTGTTTAGTCGTGTTGAACACGTTTACGTTTGTTTGAAAGGCCCGCTCTGCGGAAATCATGTTCGCCATTTCTTCCACGGGATTGACGTTGGGATAGAAAACATAGCCTTCAGCATTCGCGTCGGGATGGTCAGGATCATATACAGGACGTCCGCCCGATTGATCTTCAACAATTTCCGCAACCTGAACTTCCACATGTGTGTTTTCTTTAGCGTCTAGCATTTCTCCAAATTCGTCCTGCTGAGGAACCGAGGAAAGAACTACGTCTTTACGTTTATAAGGACCGCCATCAACGCCCCTAAGAGTGTTGGCGTTGGCTACGTTGCTAGAAATTGCATTGAGTCGTGTTCTTTCGGCTGAAAGGGCTGAGCCCACCACATCCATGGTTTTAAATACGTCCATGATTATCTAGCCCCTTCCGTGACTGCAAACTTTGCCATCGCAAACTTTTTGTTGATCAGCTGAATAGCCGTCTGATATGCAATCGTATTTTTTGCCAATTCTGTTTGTTCGCGCTCCATGTCAACCGTGTTGCCGTTGGTTTTCATAGGAGCATTAGGGTCTTCGTAAACGTGGGCACGCACCTCAGCCACAGCGGCTTGAAGGGAGTCATCCTGTTGACGAAGGTTGTCTCTATCGCCGGAACGGTCAATCGCCTCATCAAGAGCTCGAGTGAATTCAATTTTTTTTGCTTTGTATTGAGGAACGTTGGCATTGGCCACGTTGGATGTGTGAACTTCATGGGCCTTCATGCGAAGGTCCAAAACTCTTTCTAGCAAGGCTGTCGTTGAATCGATCACTCTTTGCTCCCCCATAATGAGTATCGAAAACCCGACACCCATTCCCCTAGAGGCTTAAGGAGCACATTCTGTGCCATTAACTATTTAGTTAGAATATTGTCGGAGTGTTTTGTGTGCTCGTCAGATTTCGGGGCTTTGCAGCTCTGTGCTTGAAAGTTTTCCCCACACAGAATCTGGTGCCAAGCCCTTGGCATTCTCGAAACTCTGACGGGCGTCATTCTTCCGTCCCAAACTTTTCAAAAGCAATCCGCGGCGATAGAGAAGCTGCTCTCTCTTTAAGGACCCCTCAAGATCGCTCAACTGCAGAAGAGTGTTGATGACATTTTCGGCCTTAAGCAAGTCGCCGCTTTTTTCTCGAGCCTCAAAAAGCTCATACAGAAGTTTTGCAGGGGGCGCATTTTCAGCGCCCTTGATCTCTGCAGAAGTCCAAGGAGCCAAAACCGACTCCATCTTAACTCTCCAATAGGAATGGCTTCGATGCTCCCTAAGGAGCTCAAAGTAACGTTCGTACTCTTGCCAACTCAATCCCTTGAGTTTTTGCAAATTTTCGAATGAATCGATCTCTAGCTTGCTGTCCTGACTCGCGCGGGCGAAAGCAATGTTCAACTCTTGAAATTCAGAGGTCTTTTTATCTTTCAGCTGGGAGATTCCTTTTTTAACCTCTCCGGCTGTCACCAGCTGCTGAGGCAGAAGCCTGAGTTGGTTTTGAATTTTCAAAATCTTCCAGTCTTCTTGTGACGGCAAATAGGGTCTCGAATCGTGCGGACGATTCTTTTCATTAGACTTCAATCCGGCCTCAGCAAACTCGAGTGCATTTTTCCAAGCCCCCAAAGCCTGATAAGTTTTTGCCAGATTCCAAATCACCTCAGGCCGATTCCCTTTCAGTCCGGGTGGGTTTTGAGCGGTCTTATAGAGCTCCAATACATCTTTAAAATGAGCTCCGTCTCGTTTGGCGACCATATACCCAGCCACCGCTGAAACACGATATTCGGACAGCCACTCTCGAAGATCCGAAGAAGATTCAAGCCCTCTAACTTTAAGAGTTTGATCGTAGGCCTGAAAAGGATCTTTAACCTTTAAAAAAGCGTCCACCAGAAGAAGACGGACATAGAGCTTCAGGTCTTCTTCAAAAGCAGCATCAAATACAGAAAGATTTTTTGCCTTCAGCACATCTTCTATTTCCGCTACATTCCGTGGCCACTCTGTTCGATTGGCAATTCGTATTTTGCGAGCCGCCTGCCGCCCCTTACAAAGCTTGCCTCCGATGTCGTCACCGGTTCTAAAGACACACTCCTTCCAAGCGCCTTCAACCTTTTCTTCGCTAGCTCCAACCAAATCCAACAAGTCTCCGATACGGTACAAAACCATTCCTAGATTGGGATGATCCAAGGCAAAGTTCACAAACGCCCTAAGGTCAGAGAGTGCGTTTGGAAAATTCCCCTGTCTTAGAGAGGCTTCAGCCCTGTGAAAAAGCACCTGAGGATAAAAACGAATTTCTCCTGGGAACCAAGAACCTTCAAAAGAAACTTTCTCTTGGGTCGGTATTTGTGAGAAAGCTTTAGAGTAATCGAGAATTGCATTCTTATAGTCGTTCTGTCTCATGCGAGAATCACCGATCCTAAAAAATGCGACCGGCACTAAGCGTCGATCAAAAGCGCCGCTCAACGGAACATCTTTTCTCAACTCCAAAAACTTTTCGTAAAGCTCTCTCGCCTCGCCCATAAGTCCCAAGCGATAGTGAGCCTCGGCTCGCAGAAACGCCAAACGCTCTTCGGTAGAGGGAGACCAGCGGTACTTTTCCGACCAAGCCAACATGGCCGCCGCCGGATAATAGAGAGAACGGTCAAACAACAATCGTAATGACTCCAAAACCATGAAGTCGGCATAGACCTGCTCCGAGGCTCCCCGTCCTGCAACCTGTCTGAGACCCTCTCTCCAGAAATCGATGCCCTGACGAACAAAAGAATCATCTTTCAATTCCAAGCCCAATCGCTGATAGACCAATCCTTTAACAGCCCACCATTTGGCAGAGTTTTGGGGGATCAAAGCTTTGCTGCTTCCGTTCTCTAGAATGTTTATGCTTTCTCTTGCCTTCAACCAATTTTTTTGAAGAAACAAATTACGAAGATAATTGAGTCCCTCTAAAGCTAGAGCCACATTTCTCTCAGAGGCTTTTTTTACGTCCTCTTTAATAAGATCAAATTTTTCAAAACGAGGAAGATCAAATTTCTCCTCCGCAAATTCAAGTTTTGCATCCAACAAGGGAAGGGCGAGGAGAGGAACCTTTAAAGGACGTTTTTCACGAGGAAGTTTTGTGTAGGAAATGTTTTGAGCATTCACCGATGTGCGAAAACGATCCAACTCAGGTGTGTCGAAGGAGAGCGCCTGGCCCGCTTGTCCCAAAATTTTGTTCCATGAGTCTTGGTCCTGATAGAGGTCGATCACCTTATCTGTAAAATCAACCAACGGATTGCTCTTTGCGCTGTATACAATTTCGGTATTCGCCCTAGCTTTAGAGTTTTTCTTTTTTGCTGTCTTGGTAGTGCTTGGGCGCGCTAAAACCGCCCAGTGATCGATAAGCCACCCGCCCTCTGTGTCATACGAGAGAACCTGCAACTCCTCTCCACCGCGGCTTGAATAGGAAAGACGGAACTCGAAACCGCTTGGAACGGGATAGGCTTTAACCTCACAAGGACCTTGAGGCGTGAAACTCTCATAATCAATCCAAGGAGCCGCCTTTTCCTGATTCCCGAAAAAGAGCACCAAATCCATGGTCTGAGCCCCCGCACAGGTGCCGGCCTGATTTTTGGTCGTCACCTCAGATCGAACAGATTGAGGAGGTGTGTCGGGTCCCCTCAATCTATAGATGCTCGAAACTTTCTCCAAAGAACTTTCGGCATAAATTGCTGAATTTAATAGAAAGACCTGTAAAATTGTGATGAAGGACTTGAGTATTGACGCAGAGTGTCGATAGCGTAGATATGATGCTGCCGAACAAAGCTTTGAACAAAGAAAAACACGAGCTCGAGACCCTACTAAAGCATAATGATTTTTCCGAGCCTTATGCATACAACCTGCTTCGAGAACGACTTGAAAAGCTCGTCTCAGCACTTCATTTTAGCAGCCAAAATCGATGGGGCCTACAAAGCGATAGTCAGGAAATTCGCGCTCTTTCTCAAAAGTTCTTGTTTTGGATGTCCCAAAACCAAGGCATGCAAAGACTTCAAACAAATTCCACGCAAGCCCCCTTCTCTCTCGACATCTTTTTGAGTCGAGAATGGCTGCGCTTCGCAGATGAGACCCTGAAGAAAGCTCCACAAAACAAGGAACCTTCGTATTCCGCCAAGCGAACCTTGTTAGAGCTTCCTCTTCCGGCAAATCAATTGAGTCATCAGGTGAGTGGACAAGTTATGGATGCTTTCGCATCTCTTACCCAACATTTGCCCGAGGAATGTCGCCTTGTATATCAACTTCATCTTGAAGGATTGCTCAGCCACGAGGTTGCTCTCGTGTGTGAGACTCCTGAATCAAAAGTTTTAGAAAAAATTGCCGCGGCAAAAAAATGGATACAGAACCCCGACGAGTGGAGAATCGCCTCATGAAGCAACGTAAATTCAACGATCCCTATTGGGACTTCTTTCTTCAACGTTTCATCGCTGGCGAAATAGTCGAGAACGACAAAAAAGAAGAGTTTGTTGCTCTTCTGAGTTGGGATGGGCAGTTTCGCGAAGAATTTTGCGAATGGCTCAAAAGCTTCCGTGATCCGGCAGTTTCCTGGGAAACAAACCAAGGACAAGAAAGAAAGTCGTCATGAGAACACAAACAACCGCTACAATTTTTTGGAAGCTTTATAAGGATCAACTCAAACATCCCGTAGGCGAAAGCGCCCAAGACAGCCTAAGACACAGTTGCATTCTTGGTCTCACCGCTATTGATGCCGCACTTTTCACCTACTGGGAATCAAGCGTGCTCCCAGAATGGGGTGAGTTCATGAGTCTCATCAACGCCACTCTGGACAGCTCCGAAGCCCTCGATGAGCTTTGCCTCAAGACAAAACCTTATCTGAAAAAATCACAGCTCGTGGCCACACTTCGCTTTCTCCACAACACGGGAGAAGCTGAACGATTCACGCCTAACTTTGTCGATTTTTCCGTATATGCCGTAAGTAGATTTTCTGATCAGCTTTGGTGTGCCAACCTGGCCCAAAACCTGGTTGAACTTCACAAGTATCGCAATGCCGCTCTTCACACAGGGCGCGAATGGAACGAAGAAATTGGAAAAAAATGTTTGCAGCTTTTAGAAGCTGTTAGCGGATCTCTTGTGAATCTCGGAAACAACTTCGCGGAAGCCTTCTGCGAAAGCTCCCGCGAATCAAAGGTTATTCCACTCCGAAAAGTGGCCTAAAGGTGCCTAGCTCCTTTTAGATATTGCGATCGATGCCTTTTCTTAGGAAAGCGGGGATGTCGAGATCGTCAGAAGAGGAGGGCTTCAAGCCCAACTCTTGTGCGATCTTTTTGGCCTGAAGAAGGCTCAAGCTCAATTGCTCGCCCTCATCTAGCTCTTGCGCAGAAAGAGTTCTTTCTTCTTCTTCAATGCGTGAAGAAACCATGTCTTTTTGATTGCTCACCATAGGATTTTCTAGAAGCTGAGAAGAAACCTGAGTGTCTTCGCGCAACTGAGAAGCAAAAGCGGACGGCGCCATCTCTTGCGCAGAAGACATCTCTTGCATCGTAGGTGCTGAAGCTTGGTAAGAAGAAGACATCGGAGCCGCTTGCGCTGCATTGCGATCAAAGAGGCCTCGGAGCTCTTTCTTTTGCTCAGTTGGGAATCCAGTTGCGATAACTGTAACCTTCACTGAGTCACCGATAGCATCGTTGAACACGCTACCAAAAATAACTTCAGCATCGGGATCGGCCTCTTCGGTAACAAGAGAAACCGCTTCGTGAATTTCATGAAGAGTGAGGCTCTCAGGACCTGTGATGTTAATGATAATTCCTGTAGCGCCTTTGATAGAAACATCTTCCAAGAGAGGGCTTGAAATTGCCATGTGAGCAGCAGTCGCCGCGCGGCTTTCACCGTCAGCAACTCCAGTTCCCATAAGAGCAAGGCCACGATCAGTCATGACCGTGCGCACATCCGCGAAGTCGAGGTTGATATGACCGGAAATGTTGATCAAATCCGAAATACTTTGAACGGCGTTCAAAAGAACTTCATCAGCCTTAGCAAAAGCCTCAAGAACTGTAGTCTTTTTATCAACAATTGAAAGAAGACGTTGGTTGGGAATTTGAATGAGAGTGTCTACGTTTTCGCGCAAATTTGCAATTCCAGAAAGAGCCTGACGGCTACGTTTGGGAGCTTCAAAAATGAACGGTTTCGTAACAACAGCTACCGTGAGAGCGCCCAATTCGCGAGCGATCTGAGCAATAATAGGAGCAGCTCCAGTACCCGTTCCACCACCCATACCAGCAGTGATGAAAACCATATCAGCGCCTTCGAGACATTGTACAATCTCTTCGCGGCTCTCTTCTGCAGAGTTTTTACCAACAGTGGGATTCGCTCCAGCGCCCAACCCCTTAGTCAGAGTTTCTCCGAGCTGGATTTTGCGAGAAGCCAAACTTTTTGCAAGGGCCTGACGGTCTGTGTTTGCAGCAATAAATTCAACACCGGTAAGACCAGAGCGAACCATTGCATTTAGAGCATTGCATCCGCCGCCGCCTACGCCGACAACTTTGATCTTAGCTCCCAGAACAACCTCTTCGTGCATCACTTCATTTTTGTGTGGCACTTGAGCTTTTTCTTTCACTTTTGTTTCCATGTTTTCCTCAATAATTGGTTCAAATGACATATTCCTTTTTCCTCCCAAGGTCGTTCATGCCGGACTAAAACATATCCGAAAGAAAGCTTTTCAGTTGATCTTTAACTTTGCCAAAATTATTTGCTCGTGCGCCCGAACGACGCTGAATTCCACTGCGAGAAGAAGCTCCCCAAAGAGCCAACCCCACGGCCGTAGAGCAAGCCGGAGAGCGAACCATGTCCGAAAAACCAGTTAGCTTTTCGGGATAAGCCCGCTTTACTGGGAGATCAAAAACAAACTCTGCCAATTCAATAATGCCTTCAAGCAAAGTGGTGCCACCCGTGAGAACAACGCCCCCTCCGAGAATTTCGGCACAACCGCTCGCAATGATCTCTCTATTCGCCATTTGAAGGATCTCTTCAAGACGAGGTTCGATGATTTCACCTAACAGCTTACGATCTACGATGCGCGCTGGGCGACCACCCACACTAGGAACTTCTACAGTTTCACTAGCTGCGATCATTTGTTTTAGAGCACATCCTGATTGAATTTTTAGTTTTTCTGCTTCTGTTTGTGGAGTTTTAAGTCCAATCGCAAGATCTTGTGTGATGTGAGCGCCGCCCAAAGGAATAACAGCTGTATGAACAATGCTGCCTCCGTGGAAAATAGCAATATCCGTGGTTCCACCACCGATATCGATCAGCGCCACGCCTAGATCTTTTTCATCTTTAGACAACACAGCTTTGGCCGAAGCCAAGGGCTGCAAAATCATCGCCTCAACCTGCAAGCCTGTCTTTTCACAGCAACGAATAATGTTTTGTGTTGCTGATTGAGCTGCTGTGACAATATGTACTTTTGATTCCAAACGAATACCCATCATCCCTAAAGGATCACGAATACCGTCTTGATCATCAACTTTGAACTCTTGGGGAAGAACATGCAAAGGCATTCGATCGGGGGGGATCGCAACGGCACGAGCCGCGTCGATGACACGATCAATGTCGCCCTTCTCAATTTCTTTTCCTTTGATGCCCACCACGCCTGTCGAATTCAATCCCTTGATGTGAGCTCCGCCTACGCCGACCAACACCTTTGAAATTTCAACACCCGCCATAAGTTCAGCTTCCTGAATAGCTTTGCGAATCGCCTCAACCGTTTCTTCGATATTGACGACAACACCTTTTTTAATTCCGGTAGACGACGCTTTACCAACGCCTAAGATTTTGAAACTTGCACTGTTTGTAGTCGCGTCATCTGACGTGTCCGCCAACTGACCCACAACAGCACAAATTTTTGTCGTACCTAAATCGAGCCCAACGACAAATTCATCCGCTTTCATCATTCTCCCCTCCCCTGGGATTTTGATAGCCAAAGTGGTTAAACTTAATTTTTTTAAAGCTTTTTAAAAAACTTTAAAAATCCCTTTAAGCAATCTTTTGACTGCTTTTAGTTTAACGGGCTTCGGGCCTAACGTCACGGGTGCGGCGCACCAACTCTTTTAAATTTAAACCACTTTCAGATTTGTGCAACTCGACAGATTCGTAAACGAAGACCTTTGGATCTTTGGAAGCATCGAGGTGAAGCGCTTGAATTCCTCGTCCTTGCAGCGCAGCAAAAGCAGCCTCTGCTCGTCTCCAGCGTTGCGTCCAATTTGTAAAACCTAAATCGATACGCAATCCCAAGCTCGCCACCTTAAGAGAAAGATCCTGCCCATGACTCAAAAGAACTTCATCGATCAAGTGAAAAAAAGAATCCTCATCAGCAAGTTGTTTCATTCCCAAAATCCATTGCGAAACCTCTGTTCGCACGGCGCCCTCGGCAGGAAAACCAAGCAACAACGGAAGCGCTCTCGCCTCTTCCATCGGACGAATGCGCTCACCCTCTTCATCAAGAAGCCAGAGCCGTTTGCCTTGAAAACCAATGGCCACCGCTTCTTTGATTTGTGGCTCCAACACCAAGCGATCAGGCCACACACGAAGAACTCGCACCGAACGAAGTTCAGGATTCTTCATGAGTTCACCTTCTATTTCTCTAAGATTAAGCGCAAAAAGAGATCGACCACTCTGCGAAACCAAATCCCGCTCGAGCTTGTGCCGAATCAAAGCATCCGCCGTGCGAACTTCAATTTCTTTGACTCGAAACAAAACCTGACGTGAGTAGAGCCATCCACCCAAAGTGCCCAAAAGGGCTACAAAAAAAGTCAGATAAATTACTTTTTGAATCGCTCTCAAATTGTTTCAAAGCCCCTTAGCTTCTATTTTGCCTTTTGAACGATAGGCACACAAGCTCCTCAATCATTTCGTCGTAGGGCATTCCCGCCGCAGCTGCAGCCTTAGGAAATAGAGAGGTGGGCGTGAGCCCTGGAAGTGTGTTCATCTCCAAAACCACAGGTCCATCCTTGCCTACAATAAAGTCCACTCTGCCATAATCTTGACACCTCAAAGCATGAAAAGTGCGAACCGCAAGCGAGCTCAAGCGATCAAGCACGTCGTCAGCAAGCGGCGCTGGGCAAAAGTATTCGCTCGCACCAGCGGTGTATTTACTTTGATAATCGTAAAATTTGCTCTTCGGACGAATCTCAACACTTGGAAGGGCGCGCCCCTCCAAAACGGAAACAGTGACTTCCGGCCCCTCGATCCACTCTTCCACAACCACATCTTCGCAATACTTCAACGAAGAAAGAAAGAGTTCCAAAAACCTATTTTTTTGATGCTGAAACTCTATCTCGGAAGCTCTGTATCTCTCGATACCCACGGTAGAGCCTTCTTGAGCAGGCTTTATAAACCAGTTTTTTGAAAAGAAGCTGTCCCCAAGACGCCCGCTTCGCTCCGCTTCCAAGAAATGTTCTTCGCCATGAAACTCATACCCATAAGGAGTGGGAACACCTACTTGAGCAAGCGCATTGCGGGTAAAGCCTTTATGAAAACTTAGTGCCGACGAAAGCACGCCACTCCCAACATAGGGGATTCCTCTGGTTTCAAGGTAGCCCTGTACAACACCATCCTCACCAAAATGACCATGCAGTCCAAGAAAGATGAGATCTGGTGCCTGTGCCCAAGGAAGACTATCCAGAGTTTGCGGCTTCACATCAAACCCTTCAACAGCGAAGCCCTTTTTTTGAAGAGCCGCTATAACTCCCGAGCCGGTTTTAAGAGAAACCTCTCGCTCGCTTCCGTTGCCACCATAGAGAACCCAAACTTTATTTGGACGAATTTTTTTTGTCATTGAAGATGATTCTAAATCTTGTCTTGAAAAAGCTAAATCCTCCCACCCAACATGACGCGAAGAATATTTTGACGGCATGAAGACTGCTTCCTGTGGCCCAAAGCTCGTTTAGAATAGGACTCACTTTCTAGAAAGGGCCCCCTGATGACACTCCAGATGACACTTCGCTTAATCTCCCTCTCTCTACCCTCTCTTTTGGTTCTCACTCATTCTCAAGCTCAAGCCAGCACATTCACTGAAGACATTTTGATACAAAACATGATGTCCTCTGGCCTGGCCCCTCTCCAAAGAGAGATCGACTCCCTTCAGGCGGATGAAAACCGAAACTCGGTCGATCAAAACTATTCACCCCAGCTGAACATTCAAGCGCTAACCCGAAGTTCCAGCAAAGATGCGACGAATTCCTTTCAGCCTTCCCTCGCAAAATCTTACGGATACGGCATCGAGGCGAGCAAAGCATGGAGCTTTGGCGCTCGAACAAAGATTGGGTTCGAAGAAAGCTATTCTCGACTTAAATCTTCTCCATCAGATATCGTGGCCCATGAACCTTATTTTTTTGCAGAGCTCAACATGAGTCTTTTTCAAAACCTATTTGGAGAACTAGATCGTGCGTCACTCCTACAAGGCGACCTCAATCAAAAACTCACTCACCTACAGAAAGATCTCACCCTTCATCAGGCCATCGTTTCATCTCGCAATCTTTACTGGAGCCTGGTCGCCAACCATCTTTCGATAAACATCTCCAAAGAACTTCTCAAAACCT
>Ga0163144_10011700_pt1:0-17500 | contig 18535 bp, 14 predicted proteins | sample OliLak19BULKMAT1_FD_123175 | JGI IMG/M metagenome (GOLD analysis project Ga0163144, IMG submission 123175) | Freshwater microbial mat bacterial communities from Lake Vanda, McMurdo Dry Valleys, Antarctica - Oligotrophic Lake LV.19.BULKMAT1 | ecosystem: Environmental > Aquatic >... | reverse complement strand
TCGTCGAGGGCGTGCTGTCGCGCGGCGACCGCCGGCTCGCCGACGTGATCGAGACCGTGTGGCGGCGCGGCGCCCGGTTCGACGGTTGGGACGAGTGCTTCGACGTCGAGCGGTGGCGCGAGGTGTTCGCCGAGCGCGGCGTCGACGTGGCGGCGTACCAGGGCACGCGCCCGGTGACCGCGCGGCTGCCGTGGGATCACCTCGACGTCGGCCTCGAGGACGGGTTCCTGCTCCAGGAGTACCGCAAGGCGGTCAAGAGCCGGCTGTCGCCGCCGTGCGGCAAGGTCGCCGGCATGACCGTGCACCACACCAACCTCGCCGACGCCGACGCCGACCAGCGCAAGCTGGTCTGCTACGACTGCGGCGTCGCCTGCGATCTGTCGCAGATGCGGTCCGATCGGCTGGTCGCGCTGCGCTCGCTCGGCGCGCTCGCGCCGGTGGAGCGCGTGGTGGTCGAGGCGCCGCCGGGCGACCCGCGCCACGCCGATCCGAAGATGCGGGGCGGGCTGCGCGCGGACAAGGTGCGCAAGCGCGGGTTCATGGACGCGGTCGAGGCCGCGTGGGCCACGTATCGCATCCGGTTCACGAAGCTCGATCGCGCCGCGTTCCTCGGCCACCTCGATCTCGGCCGGCTGCTGGCGCGCAGCTTCCGGCGCGCGGAGCTGCCGCTCGCGGTGTCGCGCGGGTTCTCGCCCAAGCCGCGGATGACGTTCGGCCCCGCGCTCGGCCTCGGCGTGCCGAGCCTCGCGGAGCTGGTCGACGTCGACGTCGAGCACGTCGACGGCGCGGCGCTGTCGGCCGAGGACGTGGCGTCGCGGCTCGGCGCCGTGCTGCCGGTCGGCCTGAACGTGCTCGCGTGCGAGGTCGTGCCGCGCACGGACAAGGGCCTCGGCAAGCTGATCACCGCGTGGGACCTGCTGGTCCAGCCCGCGCCCGACGGGATGGCGTTCGATGCGGCGCGCCTCGACCGGATCGCGCGCGCGTTCCTCGCCCACGACGTGCTGCACCTGTGGCGCAACGAGCGCACCGTCGACCTCCGCGCGCTGGTCCAGGAGCTCGACGTGATCGCCGGCGACGCGGCGACGCGGCTGTGCGCGGCGCTCGACTGGGAGGACCGGCCGATGCTGCGGGCGCGGGTGTCGTGCTCGTCGGCGGGGTCGGCCAAGCCGGTGGAGGTCGCGCGCGCGCTCGGCGTGTGGGGCTCCGACGATCTGCGCGCGGAGCACGCGCGGGTCGCGCGGCTCGGGCTAGTAGGGCTGACCGACGATCGCGCCTGACGCGACCTCGGCGGTGCGCGCGGCCCACGACCCGGTGACCGCGTGGGTGCCTCGCTCGCCGGCGTGATCGCCGATGATCCACGCCTCGAGGTCGCGGGCCTCGTACGCGAAGATGTCCGTGGTCGCGTTGCCGTACGCGAGATCGACGACGTAGCCCTGGGCCGCGAGGTCGGCGAGCCACGCGGCCTTGAACGCGCCGACCGAGCCGTCGGTGGGCAGGATGTCGGCGTTGGAGTCGGTGACGTGGACGGGGCCCGGCGCGAACCCCTGGCCGTCGAGCCAGCCGCGCGTGATCCCCAGCAACCAGTACGGACGGCCGGTCAGGTAGATCACGACGTGGCCGCGCTCGACGTGCGCGCGGGTCAACGCCTGCGCGCTCGGATACGCCTCGGGGACGTCGTCGCCGTCGAGCAGCTCCTGCCACAGCTCGGTGTCCGAGGTGGTCATCGTCCCGTCGACGTCGGTGACGACGACGTGCGTGCCGCGCGGCAGCACCCACAGCGACGTGATCGCCTGGGTGCCGTCGCCGAGCGCGACCAGGCGGACCTCGTGGCGGCCGGGGCTCAGGACCTCGTCGACCGCGACGGCGAGCTCGCCGTCGTCATCCGTCACGTGGACGCCGACGTCGAGCCAGCCCGCGCAGCCGTCGACGAACACGGCGATCCGCTCGTCCTCGAGATCCTTCCACACCGCCCCGTACGCGAACTTGGCGCGGATCGACGCTGGCTCGCCGGGCGCGGCGATCACGTCCTGCGCGTAGTGTCGCGGGTCGCCCGCGAGCACGACCGCGTTCGCGCCCCAGTGCTGCCAGGCCTCGATGGCCGGCGTGGGGAAGCCTCGGCCCGTGCAGTCGGCCAGGCGCGGCGGCATCGGCGCCGCGTCGGCCGCGGGGTCGTCGGGGATCGGCCCGCCGTCGGCTGGTCCCGCCACCTCTTCGGCGGGCTCGCCGACGCACGCCGCCATCACCAGTGGCAACAGGAGCTTCCAGTCGACGCGCATCCGCACCAGTGGAGCAACCCGCGCGCCAGCGCCAGAGCCGCGGAATCATGCGCGCGGGTGTCGGAGGCCGGTCAGGTACGTGGGGACAGCCAACCATCCTGGGCGGCGCCGAGGCGGTAGCGGTCGTAGGGCTCGGCGCGGCGGACGTCGAGGTTGTCCAGCGCCGGGAGGACGTCATCGGCGCGGTGGAGGACCACGGTCGTGGCGCCGGCCGCGGCGACCAGCGGGGCGAGCGAGGGCGCCGGGGCCGTCGGGCGCAACCAGTCGTCGACGGGATCGAGGAGCCACAGCCAGCCCGACTCGAGCGCGGCGCGACGTCGGGCGGGCAGGCACAGCAGGATCGGCGACACCGGCGCGGTCCGGGCGAGCTCGGCCGCGAACTTCGCGAGCACGGCGACGCGCTCGTCGTCGAGCGCCAGCCCGCCGCAGCACAGCGCCGCGCCGTCGCGGGTGGACAGCGCGTAGGCGATCCGCGCGCGGTACCGCGGCCCGGCCTCGCGGGGATCGAACGGGATCGCCTTGCCGTCGCCGATCGCGATCGGTTCGCCGGGCCGCGCGGTGCGCACCGACGTGAACCCCAGCGCCTCGAGCAGCGGCTTGATCCGGCCCGAGGTCGACGCCGGCGGCGCGTAGATCGGGACCGCCTTGTCGAGCGCGAGCAGCGTCGCCACGTCGAGGGCGGCCGGGTCGTCGGAGGTCAGCAGCACGCCGCCGAGCGCCGGCAGATCGATGACCGCGGGGAGCGGCACGCCGTCCGCCGACGCGCCGCCGCGCAGCACCGGGTCGACGAGGACGTGCACGCCGCCGAGGTTGGCGAGCACGGTGAACCCGCCGAGGGTCGCGAGCGTGCCCGGGTCGAGCTGGCGCTCGAACGCGGGCGAGACGCGCGGGACGATCACGCCCGCCTCCTCGAGCGCCGCGCGCAGCTGCGCCGGCGCGGTCGCCAGCGAGCCGAGCGCGCGTCCGGTCTCGGCCAGCGCGTCGCCGCCGAGCTCGAGCTCGAATCGCGGGCCGATCGCCAGCCGCGTCCACGGCGCCGCGGCCTGCTCGGCGAGCAGCGGCCCGCGGAGCTGGACGCCGCGCTCGTCGACGACGGCGCCGGCCAGCCCGGGCTCGGCGAGCACCGCCGAGCGGGCGATCGCGACCAGGTGCGCGCGCGCCTCCTCGCGCGGCCGCGGCGACTCCGTCAGCCAGTCCTCGGTGATCAGGTCGCGCCACGCCAACCGGACCTGCGCCGCCACCGCCGCCAGCCCTCGCTCGACGCCGCGGGCCACGAACCGTCCGACCGTCGCCGGCTCGCGATCGCCGGGCCCGCCGTGGAGGACGACGCCGAGCTCCGGCGCGAGCATCATCGCCGCCTCGGAGGCGGTCGTGACCTTCGGCGGCTTCGCCGGCGCGCTCACCGTCGTCGGCGGCGCCTTGGCGGGCGCCGCGTTCGCGCCGAGATCGAGCTGCAGTCCGGTCGACCCCGGCGTCGGCTCGGTCGCGCCGATCTCCCACACCGCGAGCTCGCCGGCGTCGTCGATCAGCGCCACCACCGCGCCCGCGCCGCGCGGCAGGACGGCCGCCGCGGCCGCGCGCGTGCCCGGCAGGCGCTCGCACGCCGCGGTGACGAGGTTGACCGCGTGCGACGCGCCGTCGAGCCCCACGACGAGCCACGACGAGTGCGGATGCCCGATCGCGCTGCTCGGCACCGCCGGTAGCGCGATCAGGTGCACCTTGCCGTCGGACACGCGCACGACGGTGAGCTCGGCGCTGCCGGCGCGCGCGCTCCACAGGCTGCGGCGCTGCCCCGCGATCCCGACCGCGGTCAGCTTGCCCGGCAGCGTCATCCGCGACTTCTGCTCGGGACGCCGCGAGGCCGTGTCCCAGACCTCGAGGCCGCGGTTGGACGAGACGAGGAACTGGTCGTCGGGGATCCCCACGGCCCACGTCGCCACGCTCGCGACGCGCATCGGCGCGTAGGTCATCGTCGTCGGCTGGAGGTGCACGATGTGCGCGTTGTCCCCGGACGCGATCAGCAGGTGCCGCTCGTTGTCCGCGAGCAGCTTGGTCGTGAACGGGATCTCGATCGACGCCACCACCTTGAGCCGCGGGAGGCTGAACGCGGTCAGGATCGACAGGTCGCCGCGCACCGCGTGATCGATCAGCATCCCGCCGACGAACACCACGGTGCCCTCGAGCGTGACGAGCGACGCCTCCGCGAGCAGCCCGCCGTCGAGCGTGTACAGGCTCGCCGTGCTGTCGCGGCGCACCGCGAGGTGCTTGCCGTCGGTCGACGCGGCGCACTGGAACATGGGGCGAGTGTATCCCGCCGCTACCCGGGCGCGGCGATCGCGAGCGACTTGCGGCGCAGCGCGATCACCTCGGCCGACGACGGCACGCGCGCGCGCGGGCCGGTGGGCGTGATGTCGTGCGCGGCGAACGCCTTGCGGTACGCGGCGAACCCGCCGCCCGCGCGGTGGGCGTCGAGGACGGCGCGGCCCGCGCGGCGCTCGCCCTGCGCGAGCATGTACTCGACCCACGCCCACTTCGCCGAGGTCGGCCGCATCGTCGCCTTGCCGCCGTACTGCGCCAGGCCGCGGGTGATCCGGCCGAGCCGCTGCGCGACGACGTCGAGCCCGGCGAACGCCGTGCCGTCGAGCGGCGTGTTGCGCTTGGCGACGAACGGCGCGACGCCGTACGCGACGCGCGGGTGGATCTTGACCAGCTCGCCGGTGAACCGGACCAGCTCGTCGATGTCGTCGTCGGTCTCGCCGGGCACGCCGACCATCATGTAGATCTTGAGCGTGTGCAGCTTGTGGGTGCGCGCCAGCTCCGCGGACCGCAGCAGGTGCACCTCCTTGGTGCTGCGCTCGATCACGCGGCGCATCCGCTCCGACGCGCCGTCGCCGGCGACGGTCAGCGTGCGGTAGCCGCCGCGCGCGAGCAGGCCGACCAGCTCGTCGTCGAGCTTGTCGGCGCGCAGGCTCGAGATCCCGACCTGGCGGCCGCCGTCGACGACGCCGCGGACGATCTCGCAGATGTCCGGATGATCCGTGACCGCCGCGCCGACCAGGCCCACGCGCCGCGCGTCCTCGGGGATCACCGCCAGGACGCGCGCGGGCTCGACGATCCGCATGCCGCCGTTGGTCGACCGCCGCATCACGCAGTACGTGCAGCCGCGCGAGCAGCCGCGCGCCGGCTCGATCAGGAACATGTCCGCGAGCTCGGCGTCGGGCGTGATGATCTGCGAGCGCGCCGGCAGGCTGGCGTCGCTGGCCCGGGCGATCGCGGGCACGCGCTCGCCGTCGTGATCCGGGACGTAGATGCCGGGCTTGCCGGCCAGCGCGGTCATCAGCGCGTCGCGCCGGAACCCACCGTCGCCCGCGGCGGCGATCACGTCGATCACCAGCTCGTCGGCCTCGCCGAGCACGATCACGTCGACGAACGGCGCGAGCGGCGCCGGGTTCGAGAACGTCAGCGGCCCGCCCGCGATGATCACCGGGTGGCGGTGGTCGCGATCCTCGGCGAGCACGGGCACGCCGGCGAGCTCGAGGAAGTCGATCAGCCCGGCGATCTCGAGCTCGTACGCCACCGAGAACGCGAGCACCGGGTAGCCGCCCACCGGCAGCTCGCGCTCGATCGTGGTCAGCGCGACGCCGCTGGCGCGGTGCGCCGCGACGTCATCGGGCAGGACGGCGCGGTCGGCGGCGAGCCCCGGCACGGCGTTGAGCACGCGGTAGATCTGCTGGTATCCGAGCGAGCTCATCGCCGCGCGGTACGGGCTCGGGTAGCACAGCGCCACCCGCGTGCCGGCCTCGCGCATGATCGTCCCGCGCTCCGCGGCGCGGCGCCGCCGCAGCTCCTCGCTCGGGTTCCAGGGAGCCGACCGCGCCACTATTGCCCGAGCGGTTCGAGCGACACGAGCAGATCGCCCTGCGGGATCCGCGCGCGCGCCAGGCCGTAGAGGTCACCTGGCTGCTGGGTGTCCGCGTCGCCGTCCTGATCGATGCGCGCGACCACGAGGACGTCGCCGTCGAACGTGGTGCCGACCATCATCTGCTTGCCCTCGTGCAGGTCGAAGCCGAACGGGAACTCCGGGATCCCCTCGACGATGTCGACCGCGAGCGGCGGCGAGTTGGGGACGGGCTTGCCGTCCGGGCCCGCGACCCGCACCGCGAGGAACACGACGCCCGACGCCGGCAGCGTGGCGCCCGCGCCGAGCACGATCCCGCCGCGCAGGTACTTCGAGCTGTCGATCGGGCGGTCCGGATCCGGCGCGAGGGCCTCGTCGCCACGGCCGCCCTCGTCCATCCCGGGCAGGGGCGGGTGGCCGGGCGGGAGCCCGCCGCCGTGAGGATCGTCCATCGGCGCCATCGGCGGGGCGAGGCCGCCGACGTCCTCGGCGCCGGGCGCGTCCGGGTCCTCCCACGAGTCCGCGGGCTTCATCTCGCCGTGCGGGTTCTTGCGGTCGCACCCGAGGGCGGCGACGAGGAGGAGGGGCCAGGCGCGCATCCGGGACACCTTAGATCCACCGGCCGGCGCACGCCACCTGACAGATCGTCGCCGCGCCGGGGTACGCCTCGCCCAGCCAGGCCTGGTAGCGGGCCTGGGCGTCGGGCGCGCAGTCGACGACGCCGGCCAGCTCCCACTTCGTCGGCGGGGCCGCGGCCAGGGTCACGGGCACGCGCAGCAGGCGGCCGCGCCGGAACAGGGCCAGCTCGACGGCCTCGCCGGGCTTGCGGAACGAGCACAGCGAGCGCAGGTCACCGTCGCCGCCGACCCGCAGGCCATCGACCGCGATCAGCTCGTCGCCGGGCGACAGGCCGGCCGTGGCCGCGGGCGTGTCGTCGACGACGCCGGCGATCCGCGTCCCCGAGGTCACCGCGCCGAGCCACACCGGCGTCGCGCCGTCGGCGAGCGCCGCCGGATCGTGGACGCCGCGCAGGTCGAGGCCGAGGTACGCGAGCTCCGCCGTCAGCTCCGGGTCCGCGGTGCCGCGGATCTGGCGCTCGAACACCGTCGCCAGCGACAAGCCGGTCGCGTCCTCGAACAGTGGCTGGACGTCCTCGGGATGGGCGACGCCGCGCGCGCCGTACGTGGTCCACAGCGCGCGCAGCACGTCGTCGAGCGAGCGCGCGCGCTCGGTGCGGCGGCGGATCTCGAGATCGAGCGCGGTCGCGACCAGCCCGCCCTTGAGGTAGTAGCTCACGGTCGTGTTGAGGTTGGACTCGTCGGGCCGGTACAGCTTGATCCACGCGTCGAACGAGCTGTCCTCGAGGCTCTGGCGCTTGCGGCCGGGGATCGCGAGCAGGCGGGTCCAGTCGTCGATCACCTTCTCGAGGTAGCTCTTCGCGCTGATCCGCCCGGACGTCCGCAGCGCCCACCGATCGTAGTGGCTGGTCAGCCCCTCCATCACCCACAGGCAGCGCGTGTACGCCTCCTTGGTGTAGTCGAAGTCGAGCAGGGCCGGCGGCGCGATCCGCTTGCCGTTCCAGGCGTGGAACAGCTCGTGCGAGAGCAGCTCGAGCAGCCCCTCGTACTCCTTGCGGGTGCCGAACGCGCGCGGGTGGTGGAGGTTGGCCGAGCTGTTCTTGTGCTCGAGGCCGCCGTACGCGTCGGGCGACAGCATCAGGATGAACGTGTAGTGCGGGAACGGCGTCGCGCCGGTGCGCTTGACGTGGTCCTCGGCGATCGCGGCGAGGTCGGTCGCGAGCGTGTCGAGCGTGAACGCGCCGCCGGCCGCGCGCTCGCCCCACACCGCGAGCTCGAACGGCACGCCGCCGGCGGTGAACGTGCGGACCTCGTCGTGGCCGAGGTGGAGCGGCGAGTCGTAGAGCTCGTCGACCGACGCGGCGCGCAGGACGTCGCCGTCGCGGTCGAGCGCGCACGCCAGCCTCCATCCGTCCGGCCCGCGGACATCCAGCGTCAGCGGCTCCGCGCGACGCGCCGGCACGTGCAGGAACACGCTCGGGCCGTGGACGAACGCGTGGGTCGCGTCGACGTGGCTGGTGCGGACCGTGAGGTCGTGGGCGTAGACGCGGTAGCGGACCGTCGCGGCGGCCGACGTCTTCGCCGTCCACGTCGTCTTGTCGAGCTTGCGGACCGCGACCGGCGCGCCGTTCGCGGTCACCTCGAGGTCGCGGATCATCCGGGCGTAGTCGCGGATCAGGTAGCTGCCCGGTGACCACGCCGGGAGCGTCAGGACCAGCTCTTCGCTCCCCGCCGGGACCTCGATCGTGACGTCGATCAGGTGGGCGGCCGGGTCGGGGAGGGCGAGGGTGTACGCGACCATCCCCGACGGTTAGCACGGGCTCGGTCGGCGTTGTATCCTCACCGCCTCATGCGGCTCGCTCTCGGCGTCCTGGCCCTGCTCGTCGTCGCCCCTCACCAGGGCGACGCGCGCACGACCAAGGCCAGCACGAAGACCCTCCGGAAGAAGGGCAAGGTCGTCCGCGTCGAGCGCGGCCCCGGCGAGCGGTCGCGCCAGACCAAGTGGTGCCAGATCCGCCCCGACGGCACCGCGACGTGCAACGGCCGCGCGCCCGAGCGCGGCGAGCTCGGGACGGTCGTCGACGAGACCGGCCAGCAGGCCACCGTGCGGACGACCAAGGTGACGCCGACCATCGACGGCTGCGGCAACGTCACCGGCTCCGAGATCGAGACCGAGACCATCAGCGGCGACGTCTCGCGCTCGAACTACGCCTGGGCTGCGCTGTTCGACTACCCCGCGTCGTCGTCGACGCACACCGTCTACAACAGCGGCCAGATCACCGTCCCCGGCAGCCGCGGGCCCGGCGTCGAGAGCGTGTGGACGGCGTTCGACGACAACAAGGACGACAACCCCGAGCTGATCATCACCTACTTCTACTGCGACGCCTCGGGACAGGTGACCCCGACGGGCAGCCCCGGCTGGTGCATCGCCTACTACACCAAGGACGCGTCCTCGTACGTCGAGCAGCGCGTGGACATCATCCGCCAGTGCTGAAGCTCGTCCTCCCGATCGCCGCGCTGCTGCTCGGCGGCGTCGTCCTCGACGGCGACGCGTCCGCGGGCAAGACCAAGAAGGTCGGCAAGCGCGGCAAGGTCGTGCGCGTCGAGCGCGGCCGCTCCGAGCGCGCCGGCATCCCGCGATGGTGTCAGATCCGCCCCGACGGCAGCGCGAGCTGCTACGGCAAGGCGCCCGACATGGGCCAGGTCGGCAACGTCGTCGACGAGATCGGGAAGAAGGCCAAGGTGCGCGTCACCGGCATCACGCCGAGCGTGGACTCGTGCGGCAACACGATCTCGTGGGAGATCACCACCGAGACGCTCGACGGCGACGTCTCCCAGTCCAACTACGCGTGGGCCGCGCTGTTCGACTACAAGACCACCGCGACCACGCGCACGATCTACAACAACGGTCAGATCGCCATCCCGGGCACCCGCGGCCCCGGCATCGAGAGCGTGTGGAGCGCGTTCGACGACGACCAGGACGACCAGCCCGAGCTCATCATCACCTACTACTCGTGCGACGCCACCGGCGCGGTCAACCCGCAAGGCTACGGCGGCTACTGCATGGTCTACTACCAGGAGACCGCGTCGGGCGGATTCGTCGAGCAACGCGTCGACAACGTCCGGTCATGCTGAGGGTCGCGGCCGCGATGGCCGTGCTCCTCCTCGGCGGCGCGGCGGTCGATGGTGACGCGGCGGCGGGCAAGCGGAAGGGTGGCAAGCGGGGCAAGGTGGTGCGGGTGGAGCGGCCGAAGTTCGGCGGTGGCGGCCTGATCCGGACGTGCCAGATGAGCGGCGCCAGCGTGGCGACCTGCTACGGGCGCCCGCCCGTGCTCGGCGACGTCGGGATCGTGATCGACACCGCGGTGATGTACGGCGAGGCGCGGGTCGTCTCGGTGACGCCGGTGAACGACACGTGCAACAACATCACGAGCTGGACCGTGACGGTCGAGTCATCGAACGCGCAGGTCGCGCAGCTCAGCTACGGCGCGATCCTGCTGATCGACTACACGGCGAGCCCGCAGGCGCGCTCGGTGCCGGTCGGCGGACAGGTCCCGATCCCCGGCGCGCGGGTCGGCGAGTACGGCTACCTCGGGGTCGACTCCGACGGTGACACCGACGCGGACCTCTACGTCAGCGCGTACACCTGCGACGCCGCGGGCAACGTGATCGGATACGGGCAGGGTCACGTCGGGTACTGCATGGGCTACTGGGTCGGCGATCAGAGCAGCTGGACGCTGCTGCGCACGGACGTGGTACGGAGCTGCTGATGCGGAGCGCGTGGTGGCTGGCCCTGGTGGCCGGGTGTGGATCGAAGGCGGCGCCGCAGCGCGACGTGGTGGAGGTGCCCGAGGCGCGGCCGCGGATCGCGCTGGCCGCGGTGCCGCCGGCGGCGCTCGGCATGGTGCACGCGGCGAGCTACCTGACGGTGGCGGCGGACGGCGCGCTCGCGATCGGCCGGATCGATACGCGCGGCGAGGTCGACGTGTCGTCGCTCGCGGCGACGCCGACCGAGGATCTCTCGGCCTGGTACTCCACGCGGGAGCCGCCGGTGCCGCGGTCGGCGGACGCGCTCGCGGACGCGGGGGTGTTCGGCGCCATGCTCGGCGGCGGCGGGCTCGGCGGCGCGTTCGGTCGCATCGACTTCGACGGCCAGGGGCTCGAGGGTTTCGGCGAGCCGGTGATGAGGGCGTGCGGCAACGCGCTGCACCTCGACGCGCGCCTCGAGGTGCCGGTCGCGCTGCTGATCCCCGACGCCGGGGTCGACGCGCGGGTCCTGCTCGACGTGATGGAGCAGATGCCGCGGCCGGTGGCGCTGATCGCGCGCGGCGACGATCCGCGCGGCCTCGCCTTGCGGCTGATCGCGGACCACAGCGCGGTGATCACGACCACCGACCGCGTGCACGTGACCGCCGGCGCTGACGTCGACGTGAGGTCCGCGCGCGATCAGGCCGCGATCGTCGTCCACGACGGCGCCACCGCGCAGGATCTCCTCGCGATGCTCGGCGGGCTCGCGGCCGCGGGCGTCTGGGAGGTGGTGCTCGATCGCGGCGTCGAGTGCGCCGACTACTCCGAGAGCGGCGGGTTCAGCTTCGGCGGCGATGACGGCGGCGGCTGGGGCGAACCGATGGGCGGCGACGGCTGGGGAACGGTCAGCAGCGGCGGCGGCGGGGGCACGATCCGCGGCGGCCCGCCGGTCGAGATGCCGAGCGTCACCGTCGGCGCGATCACCGTGAAGGGCGGCGCCAGCGAGGGCGTGATCCGCGCGGACCTGGAGCAGGTCGTCCCCGAGCTCGAGCGCTGCTACCTCGAGGCGATGATCGAGAACGACGCGCTCGCGGGCGGCGACCTGACCGTGAAGCTGATCCTCGACGAAGACGGGCAGGTGTCCTCCGTGAAGGCCTCGGGCCTCGACGAGGGGCTCGCCAGGTGCGTCGAGGGGGTCGTGGGCGCGAGGTCGATCGCGACCACGGGCGACGACGGCGGTGGCGCCGGCGTGACGCTGACGTTCGATCCCGGCGACGGCTGAGCGGGTGCTACCCTCGATCCGTGGCCGCGCCGATCCCGAAGCTCGCGACGTTCGCCGATCTCGCGGCGCTCGGGGACGACGTCCGCGCGGAGATCATCCACGGGGTGATCGTCGAGAAGGCGGCGCCGACGGGCGAGCACGGCGACACGCAGGGCGCGCTCCAGGCGTTCACCCGCCGGCGGTTTCACCGGCACCCCGGGGGTAGGTGGCCAGGCGGGTGGTGGATCAACACCGAGGTCGACGTCGCGTACGGGTCGCACGACCTGTGTCGTCACGACGCGTCCGGATGGCGGCGCGAACGTTGCCCCGAGCGCCCCGCCGGCCGACCGATCCGCCTCCGTCCGGACTGGGTCGCGGAGATCCTGTCGCCCTCGAACCAGAAGCGCGATCTCGTCGACAAGATGCAGATCCTGCGCGCCGCCGAGGTGCCGCACTACTGGATCCTGAACCCAGAGGAGCGGGTCCTGCTCGTGTACCGCCTCGACCCCGGCGGCTACCTGCTCGCGCTCACCGCGGCGGCCGGAGACACCGTGCGCGCGGAGCCGTTCGCCGACGTCGAGCTGCGCGTGGGCGTGCTGTTCGGCGACGACGACGACGAGTGATCAGCGCACGCCGGCGAGGTGCGCGGTGTCGTTGAGCGTGCGGAGTCGCCAGCGGCGCTTGCCGTCCCTCACATGGAGCTCGACGCGCGTGATCGAGCAGTTGTCGACGAGCACGAACACGGCGTGGCCCTTGCTCGGGCTGCCCAGGCCGCAGACGTGCGCGAACGCGTGGTAGAGCGCGAGGCCGTGCGAGACCAGCACCACGGTGGCGCCACGGTGGGCGTCGGCGATCGCGTCGATCGCGTTGGACACGCGCTGGTAGACGTCGTCCTCGGTCTCGGCGCCTTCGCACACCGCGCCCGCCTCGCGCTGGACCAGCCTGCGCCACGCGTCGGGGTGGAGCGCCTGGGCCTCCTGGAAGCTGAGGCCGTCGAGGATGCCGAGGCCGCGCTCGCGCAGCGCCGGCTCGAACGCGAGCTCGAGGTCGCACGCGGCGGCGATCGGCTGCGCGGTCTGGTGCGCGCGGACGATGTCGCTGGAGATCAGCGCGGTGGGCGCGAGCGACGCGATCGCGCCGGCGGTGGCCTCGGCCTGGCGGCGGCCGAGGTCGGTTAGCGGCGCCGGGCCGTGGCCGCCGAACCTGCCGTCGCGGTTGGACTCGGCCTCGCCGTGGCGGACCCACAGCAGCGTGGTGGGGGCGGGCTCGTCGCTCGCGGCGCTCACGGGACGCATGGTATACGTGCCGCGCCATGCCCGACTACTCCAAGCTCCACGACCTCGTCAGCCATCGCGTCGCGCTCGAGTACGACACGGGCGCGAAGATCGTCGGCTACCTGGCGTCGGTGCAGCCGCCCAAGGGCGCGGTCCAGTTCGCCACGCTCAAGAAGGTCGAGCTCCTCGACGCCTCCGGCAAGGTCGTCCACCGCGCCGACGAGCTCACCGTGTGCCCGAACGTCCTCGTGGGCGTCCACATGGACGAAGGCCCGCGCGGCCGCGATCTCTGAGCCCAGCGGTTAACGCCAAGGCGCCAAGGCCGCCAAGCCGAGAACCTGCAAAGATCAGAAATTAATTTCTGATCTTCGCTGGGTCTCAGCTTGGCGAACTTGGCGCCTTGGCGTTAACGCTAGGTCTCAGCTCAGGCCGTCGAGATCGCCGCCGAGGTCGCCGCCGAACTCGGCGACCAGCGGATCGTCGAAGTCGTCGGCGTAGGCCTGCACTCGGGTGAGCATCTCGGCGAGCTCGCTGCGATCGAGGTCGAGCGTGGAGCGCTCGGTGATCAGCACGACCTGGTTGGAGACGATCGCAAAGGCGGCGCCGCACAGCTCGGCGTTGCGGGTGAGGAGCTTGTGGTAGAGCGACAGCCGATCGATGCCGGCGGGGTGGCGGAACACGGCGGCGGCGAGCCGCAGGTGGGGGAAGTCCGGGCGGTCGAGCAGCGAGATCCGGGCGATCGCGGAGCCCTTGGGGACGCGCCACGACCGGATCGCGCCCACGGCGTCGGCGCGGCAGTCGTTGAGGAAGTAGCCGCGCTCGATCAGGAGATCCTCGATCATCGCGACGGTGGACGCGAGGTTGACGTCCTTGTGGTTCTCGAACAGCTGGCCGGTGATCCGAGGCGTCGACATGGTGATCTCCTGACCCGAGATTAACAGCGCGCGCGTGGTGGGTGTGGGTGGCGCGCGCTAGCTTCGCCGGCAGTGTCCGAGCCGCGCAAGAAGCGCCCGCTGCTGGTGCCGATCGGCGCCGGGCTCGTGGTCGGCGCGATCGCGATCGTGCTCGTCGGGCGCGAGGTCGCCGCGCCGGTGGTCAGCCCCCACGACGCGGCCGCCGCATCCGGAGACCCCGGGAGCGCGCGCGACGCGCCGCGGCTCGGCCAGCCGGGCGACGGCACGGAGCGGCTGCCCGGCTCGATCGTCGACGTCGGCGGCCTGCCGGTCGCCGACGTGATGATCACCGCCGAGCTCGAGCTCGGGCCCGGCGACCAGTCGCGCGCGCCGGCGAGCCGCGCGCGCCCGGTGATCGCGTACGCGGACGCGGGCGGCGCGTTCGTCCTCGAGGGCCTCGAGCCGGGGCGACACCGGCTGCGCGTCGAGGGCGCGGACATCTTCACCGCCGAGGTGCGGTTCGTCGCCGTGCCGTCGGACGGGATCCGGATCGCGGTCGCGCGGCGCGTCGAGCTCTCCGGCGCGGTGATGGACGCGGGCCGCGCCGTCGCCGGCGCGACCGTGACGATCGAGAGCGACGCGATCGGCGGCCGGCTGATCCAGCAAAGCGACGCCGACGGCGTGTTCGCGTTCGACCTGCTGCCCGAGGGCAGCTACCTGGTGTGGGCGCACCACGGCGATCTCGCGGCGCGCTCGATCACCGCGCCGCGGCTGGGCGCCGGGCCGTTCGCGCCGCTGGTCCTGACCCTCGAGCCGGCGACGATCGTCGTCGGGCGCGTGGTCGATCGCGCGACCGGGCTCGGCGTCGCGGCCGCGGTCGCGCTCGAGCCCGCGGGCGGCGGCACCGACGCGGCGCGGTTCGGCCGCAGCGACGACACCGGCGCGTTCCGGATCGAGGGCGTGCCGCACGGGCGGTGGACGCTCGACGCGTGGGCGCCGGGGTGGCTGTCGGCGGGGGCGCTCGAGCTCGAGGCGGGGCGCGGCGTCCCCGAGGTCGAGCTGGTCGGCGGCGGTATCGTCGAGGGTCGCGTGCTCGACGGGCAGGGCCGACCCGTCGAAGGCGCGCGCGTCACCGGCACCGGCGTCGTCGCGCTGGGCCGCGGCGTCGAGGCCTCCGCCGACGTCGACGCCGATCGGCTGCGCCGGTTCTCCGGCTTCGCCCCCGCGCCGGCCGCCGCCGCGCCGGCCGCCGCCGGCCCGCCCGGCGACTTCACCAGCGATCCGCGGTTCGTCCCGCGCGGCGAGCTCGGCGTCCTGCTCGGCCCGCTGCCGTTCCCGCCCGCGGTGCCCGGGGCTGCCGTCGTCCCGTCGACGATCGTGGGCGCCGCGGCAACAGGCAACGCGGCCTCCGGGCGGCCTGCGACGGCGTGGTCGATCGAGCCCGAGCCGCTGGCGCCGGAGCCGGCGTACGAGCCGACGTGGGTGACCGGCGCGGACGGGCGGTTCCGGCTGACCGGGCTGGAGGCGGCGACCTGGACGCTGGTCGCGATCGCGCCGGGGCTTGCCGAGGGGCGGAGCGCGCCGGTGCCGCTGACGCTCGGCCAGATCGTGACCGGGCTGGAGATCACGATGACGCCGGGGACGTTCCTGGTCGGGCGCGTGACCAGCACGCGCGGGCCGCCGATCATCGGCGCCACGATCACGGTGACGCCGAAGGGCGCGCGCGGCGATCTCGGCCGCGTGCTCGCGGTGACCGACCTCGACGGTCGCTACAAGCTCGGGCCGGTGGTCGGCGCCGTCACGGTCACGGTCACCGCGTGGGGGCACGCCGACGTGACCGCGGAGCTCGACGTGCCGCCGCCCGCGGGCGACTTCCCCGACGAGCGCGTGCACGACGCGGCGCTGGCGCCGGCGGACGCGACGCTGCGCGGCCGCGTGCTCGACGGCGACCGCCTGCCGGTGCGCGGCGCCGAGGTCGAGATCGAGGCGGGCGGGGCGCGCGGGCGCCGCGGCGCCACTGACGACACCGGGTGGTTCGAGATCGCGAGCGTGCCCGCGGGCGACGCGCGGGTCCGCGTCGATCACGCCGAGTACCCGCCGCAGTCGTTCCCGATCACCACCAGCGACGACGCCGCGATCACGCTCGCGTGGGGCGGCACGATCGAGGCGCAGGTGATCGACCACCACACCGGCGAGCCGATGCCCGGCGTCACCGTCGCCGTCGTCGGGCCGACCGGCCGCATCGAGGTCCCCACCGGCGACGACGGCGACCTCCACGCCGGCCCGCTGCTCGCCGGCCGCTACACGCTCGAGGTCGCGGTGCCGGGCTACCTGCCGGTCGAGCACGTGGCCGAGGTCGCCGCCGGCACCACGGTCGGCGCGGTCACCGTGCGCGACGTGCGCCTCGCGCTCGAGCGCGGCGCGCTGCTCGCCGGCGTCGTCCGCGACAAGAACGGCGCCCGCATCAGCGGCGCGACCGTCGTCGTCACCCGCGCCGGCGGCGCGACCGCCGAGGGCAAGACCGACTCCGACGGCGAGTTCCGCCTGCGCGACGTCCCGACCGGCGACGTCACCGTCAAGATCACCAAGGGCGCGCTCGCCGCCACCCAGTCCCTCCGCCTCGCGCCCGGCGACGAGCTGCTCTCCTTCACCGCCGCGGTGGAGTGACCAGCCCCAGCGGTCAACGCCAAGGACGCCAAGGACGCCAAGCTGAGACTCAGAGGGTTTTCTGCCGTCTGGTGCACAGAGGGAGTCGCGCTGCTCCCTCGTTGAACCAAGCGGCCGAAAACCAATCTGGTTCTCAGCTTTGCGTCCTTGGCGGCCTTGGCGTTAACCGCTGGGTCCGGTCTAGGGGCGGCGCTGCTTGTAGCGCTCGATGTCGATGATCTGCGTGGTCGCGCTGTGGATCTCCTCGTCGGGCGGCTCGATCGGCGGCGTCGGGCGCGGGCGCGTGGGCGGAGGAGGGGAGGCGGCGACGCGGGCGGCGGTCATCGGCGGCGGGCGCGTGGGCGAGCCGGAGCGGGGCGGCGGCGGAGGAGGGCCGCGGCGCGCGGGCGCGGGCGCGGGCGGGCGCTGGTGGCGCGTGTCGTCGAGGATCTGGGTCTGCGCGCCGTGGACGTCGAAGTCGTCGCGGCCGCCGTGGCGCTCGGTCGGCAGCGTGGTCTGCGACGAACCGTCGGCGAAGTCGGCGGCGGGCGCGATCGGCAGCACCGTCGAGGTGGGCTTGGGCTGGAACGGCACCGCGAGCGAGGGCGCGTCCTCGGTCGGCGGGATCAGGTTCTCGCCCAGCTCGTCGGAGACGTCGTCGGCGATGACGAACTCCTCGAGCATCCGCAGCTCGCGCTCGATCTCGGTCTGGAACGTCTTGCGCACGTAGCGGCCGAGGTGGCTGCGCGAGTAGGTCGCGACGTACTTCTTGAGGAACGTCCGCAGATCCGCCTCGACCTCGGCCGCGGTCTGGTAGCGGTGCGCGCGGCTCCGCGTCAGGCACTTGTCGGCGATCGTCTCGAGCTCCGGCGGACAGCTCGGCACCAGATCGGTGATCGGCCGGTACTTCGCGTCGCGCACCTTGAT
>Ga0163144_10011699_pt1 | contig 18536 bp, 15 predicted proteins | sample OliLak19BULKMAT1_FD_123175 | JGI IMG/M metagenome (GOLD analysis project Ga0163144, IMG submission 123175) | Freshwater microbial mat bacterial communities from Lake Vanda, McMurdo Dry Valleys, Antarctica - Oligotrophic Lake LV.19.BULKMAT1 | ecosystem: Environmental > Aquatic > Freshwater >... | reverse complement strand
GAGGATGATCATGGCGAGGTCTCCGATGGGTGCGCGGCGGTGCGCGCGGATTGCCTGGCAGTCTGCGATCGGCGCACGCGCGGTCGACCGGCGACAAAGCGGCGGACCGGCCTCATGGTTTCACACGCTTTTCAGACCAACGCCACAACGCTGTTCGCGAGTTGACGGCTGAATTGGTGGGCTTGGACATGCACTTTTTTCGCCGTTCACTTTTGGCCGTTTCGACCAAGCGAAGCAAGGACATGCGGGCGCCGGGATAAACCGATCGATTCGAGGCCAAGACAGGCACCGGAAATCGGGATCCGAATGGCTCAGAACCCTGTCCAACGGCTCGTTCCGTTTACAATGGTGATCTAAGCCGAAGATCACAGCCGTGATCCCTTGTTCACCTTTACGAAGTGAGCCAACCATGACCACATCCGCGCGCTCCCTCCTCGCCATTCTGGCACTCATCTCCGCCTTCTCTCTCACGTCCGCAGAGGAAAAGCCTGTCACCGGTTTCAGCCTCATTATCGAGGGAGGATTGGCCACCTTCCGACTCGCCGACCACATCCTATTCTTCCGCGAAGGAGAACGCGCCGAAGAATCCGTGAAGCTCACCGACGAGCAGGTCGCTCGCGCGCTCTTGCTCCTGAACAGTAATCCCATGCTTGCCGTGAAATTCGCAAAGAAGCCTGCCGATAAAGTTTTCATGGAGATCCACGTGGTCAGGGCCGGCGGCGCGACCGATGACCGTTATCTGACCATGGCCGAAGGCGAGGCTCTCAACAAGGAGATCGAGGAGAAGGTGACGGCGAGCGGCGACGATCCCAAAGTGCTCGAACAACTCGACAATCAGATCGAGCTATTTCCATACCTGTTCAGTCTGACCACAGCCAGCAAGCCGCCCAGGCGGTGAGTCCGACAAATCCGAACAACGCCAGGACCCAATGTAGGGATCAGCGCGGCTAGGTGCCTGTCCAGCGGGTCCATGGGTCCAGCGAGTCGCCGCGCACTCATCGGGCATTGCCGAGACCACGTGCCCAGCCGGCGCGAGTAGGTCTCGGTCCTCGCGGGTGCCAATGCTGCCGGGATTATCCACATGCCATGAACCGAAACTGCCTATGTTCTCGGGCAACCACTGTGGAGTTCCCATGCTCAAGCCACTGTCGAACGCATTGCTCTGCGTGTTGCTGGGGTCTTCGGCAATTGCTGCCGATGCGGCGGTCGCTGCTGGCGAAGAGAATGCTCCCGTCCCGGCGACTTCAGGACCGGTCGCCAGCGGCGTCGTCTTCGGCATCATCACCGTGGCCAGCGATAAACATTCACTGACCGTCGATGCCAAGGGTGGCCCGCTCAAGCTGACCATCACCCCCCAAACGGTGATCACCTACGATCTGAACAAGGTCCCGATCACGGGGCTGGCCATCGATAAGCTGGTGCGGGTCACCTATACCGGCACCACCGTCGATTCCCTCGATCAGTTGCCCCCCGAGAAGAAGAAAAAGAAGAAGAGTTAGGGTCGCGGCTGTCCTGCGCGAAGCCAGCGGACGAGCGGACGCTTGGACAGACACCTCACGATCGCGTTAATATCCGGCCGATGCGACCAAGGATCCATCTCCGGCTGATCGGACCGACGAGTTCCATCTCCGGCTGATCGGATCGACGAGTATGCCTGAGGATGCCGGATGCCACCGGATGGGATGCAGGATGCCAGGACAGGCACCCGATGCCGGGATCTGAGCGGGTCAGGTGTCCTCGCGTGCCTGCACGCTCCGCGCTCACGCGCTGGGAATTATAAAAAACTTTTCAAAGTCGGGACACGAGAGCAGGCGTGGACGAGACTGGACGAGCTGCGAATGGCGCCCGCCGGATTGGGCGCATTGGCTGCTGCGATTCCGGCGCGATGGTCCCGCCCGGGGTCGCGCCGCGCTGGCCGAGCGCCCGATCGAACGGCACGCGCCATTTGCGCATTTCCACCTGACGACATGCGCCAATCGGCGATTATCGTACCGTCACGCCCCCGGAGCCCGCATGTCCCGCTTGATCCACGCCGTCTTCGCTGCCTTTCTCCTCGCCCCCGTCGCTGCTGCCGACCCGGCCGCGGCTGAGGTCTTGCGCGCCAGCGGCCTCGCTGGCGGACTGGCCGTCCACCTTGGCGTCGGCGATGGCGCGCTGGACTGCGCGCTGACCAACGCGGGACGTATCCTGGTGCATGGCCTGGCCCTCGATGACGCCAGCCGCGACGCGGCGCGCGCCACGATCGTGGCCAAGGGCCTGTACGGGCTGGCCAGCGTCGAACGCTGGGACGACCTCAAGGTGCTGCCGTACGCCGATCACCTGGTCAACCTGCTGGTCGCCGACCTCGACGCGCTCGGTGTCAAGGCCCCGGCTCAGGCCGAACTGATGCGCGTGATCGCGCCCAAGGGCGTGCTCTACGCCAACCAGGGCGGCCGCTGGACGGCGACGGTCAAGCCGCGGCCCGCCGAGATCGACGACTGGACGCACCTCGACCACGACGCCGAAGGTAACGGCGTCTCGCACGACAAACTGGTTCGCCAGCCCACACTGCTGCAATGGACGAGCGGCGTGCAGGTCATCAAGCTCGGCGGTAATGCCGCCAAGTTCGTCAATCTCACCGGCATGCGCATCGCCGATGGCCGCGTTTTCTTCGATTGGACCGACGCCGGCGCCAGGGGCGGCGGTTCGAATCTCGCCGCCCGCGATGCGTGGAGCGGCGTGCCGCTGTGGACCATCGCTCGTGCTGGCGAGGCGGCGCGCAAGCGCTGGCAACTGGTCGCGTTTGGTGACCGCGTCTACACCGCCTTGACCAGCGGCGGGCCGCTGGTCGCGCTTGATGCCGCCACCGGAAAATCGGCGCTGGCCTTCGATGCCGCCGGCCCAGCCGACGCCACTGGCGAGAACAACCAGGTCCGTGTCACCGGCGATCTGGTGGTGACCAATGTGCGCGACACCCTGTTCGCGCTCGATGCCCGAAGCGGGGCGGTGAAGTGGAAGCACAGCGAGGCGGACAGCACGCTGCTCTTCCCCTGCGCCAGCGCCGCGGCCGGCAAGGCCTTCGTGCTGGTCGCCGCGGGTGGCGCCAAGACCGGCTCGCGCTGGCCGTGGGCGCAGGCCAAGGCGGTGCTCTGCCTGGATCTCGCCACCGGCAAGGAGGTGTGGCGCAACACCGCCGTGGAGGGCAAGCCGATCGGCCAGCTCATCCACCACGACGGCAGCCTGGCGCTGTTCTGCGGCAGCGCGATCGGTGGGCGCAGCGAGGGGGGCTGGGTGGGTTCGATCGCGGTCGCGGACGGCAAGCTGCGCGGCCAAGGCACGTTCAAGGTGGCGTGGAACGATTCGATGTACAACGCGGTGGTGCGCGACGGGGCGATCTGGTACGCCGGACACACCCACATCTACCGCGCCGACCTCGCCACCGTCGAGATAACGAGCGCCATGGGCCTGGGCTACAACCAGCGCTGCAACCGCTTCTGCGCCACCGACGATCTGTTCATCTGCGGCTACGTGACCTGGCTGGACAAGGCCTTCAACGGCACCCTGCAGAGCGTGGCGCGGGCGGGCTGCGCGCTCGGCGCCACGCCGGCCAACGGCATGGTCTACTTCACGCCAAGCGCCTGCGGCTGCTTCACCCAACTGCGCGGCTACCAGGCCTTCTCGCCCGAACCGCTGCGCCCGCCCCTGCCCGACGCCAGGCGGCTGGAGAAGGGCGGCAAACCAGCGGCGGTCACCGTGGGCAAGCCGGTGCAGCCCGCCGGTCCGGTCGCCGAGGACTGGACCCGGCAGGAGCACGCCCCGGCCCTGGAGATCGCGGCGGTCGACGCCGGCGCGCTGAAGCTGGTCGCGGTGTGCCACGAGCACCGCGTCGAGGCGCGCGACGCCGGTGGCGCGGTGAAGTGGGCGTTCATCGCCGACGGCCGGATCAGCCAGGCGCCACTGGTCCACAACGGCAGGGCCTATATCGGCAGCCACGACGGCTGGGTCTACGCGCTCAACCTAGCTGACGGCGCGCTGGCCTGGCGCTACCTGGTCGCGCCGTACCAGCGCAAGCTGTGCGCGTACGGCCAGCTCGAATCGTCATGGCCGGTCTACGGCGTGGTCCTCCACCAGGGCAAGGTGTGCGCGTCGGCCGGGTTGCATCCTGAACTCGGCGGCGGCGTCTACGTCGCCGGCCTGGATCCCACGACCGGCGCCGCGGGGTTCCGCCTGTGCCTGAGCAAGAGCCCGGCCAAGGTCACCACCATCAGCGGCAAGACCACAGCGGCGATCGTCCCGCACAGCTTTCTCAACGGCGTGCCGGAGAGCCAGGGCGACCAGTTGGTCATCGGCACGTTCGCCTTCGATCCCAAGACCCCCGACGCCGAGCTGCAGAAGCGCCTGGAGACGCCGGTAAAGAAGAAGTGAGGCGGCGGCGGCGCCAGGACTTGAACTCAATGCGGCCGGTCGCGTCCACCCTCCTCAGCGTGCGGTGCCCATCCTTGCGTGCCCCCGGCATGGGGAATGCCCCTGCGGATCCGGCGCCAGTCAGCGCCCGGGCGGCTGATAGCTGCGCACCACGCGCACCGGGCAGGGACCAGGCTGGTCGGCGATCAGTTCCAGCCGGTGCGGGCCGTTGGGCAGGTGCTGCGCCAGCACGATCGGCCGGGGTTCGCCAGCACTGCCGGCGGCGGGGGGTTGCAGGGTGTCGGTGCCCAGCAGCAGCGCCGACCAGGTGACGGTGAAGCCCGTGGCGACGGTCTTGCCGGTGAACGAGCGCGCCTTGGCCAGGTTCCAATCGCCCGGCTCGATCACCACCCGGCCGGATTTCGACACGAAGCGCTCCAGGCTGGAGCCCTCGCCGTCCTCGCCGGTGACCGCTCCGGTCACCGAGAAGCGCACGGCCTTGGCCGCGTCGTCGCTGCTGAGCACGCGCAGCGTCCAGGTCTCGGGCAGCAGCGGGCGTTCGTGACCGACGCGGCTCAGCGCCGGCCAGAAGCCGGCCTGGGTCGGGCTGGGGCGGGTGATGACGTGGGCATCCGGCCAGGATGAAGGAGGCTTGCCGTCGATGAGCACGCGCACCGTCGCGCCACCAGGGGCGGGCACGACCTCGATGCGGTTGCCGTCCAGCGCCAGCGCCAGGCGGCCGTCGCGCCAGGCATCCGTGACCGGGTGTTCGTGCATCAGGCCGCGCCAGGCCGCGTCCGGGGCGGTCGGGCTGTGGACGAGATGACGCAGCACCAGTTCCGCCATCAGCGCCTCGCCCTCGGCGTTGAGATGCACGCCATCCTTGAGCAGCGCCTTGGGTTCGAGGCTGCGTTTGCGCAGCGCATCGATCCAGCCCCCGCGCACGTCGACCAGGCCGCAGCCATGCGTGCGCGCGATGCCGGGCAGGAATACGGTGTTCATCATGTGGTCCCACCAGGCGCCCTTGTCCTTGGCCTGGTCGACCACCGTTGGCGGCCAGGCGGTGACGTGGTCGGTCTGCATGAGCACCTCAGCGGCGGTGCGGCGGCGCACCTCGGCAATGATGCGCGCGTACGCGTCGTTGGCCCCGTAGACATGGAAGATCAGCAGGTCGGGATACCAGGGATAGAGATCATGTTCCGCCGGACGTTCGAGTTGTTGCGCGGCAAAGCCGCCGATGGCGCGGTTGGCGGCTTCGATCTCGGCATGCGGATAGCGCCGGCGCAGCTCGTCGACCACGGTCTTCCACCACGCCTGCTCGGTGATCGATTGCCCGTAGAACAGGATGCGCACGCGGTTGCGCCGTTCCGGCGTGCTGGTGGCCAGCAGCGTCATGGTGCGCTGGCAGCCGCTTCCGGGGTTCATCAGGTCGGCGTTCTTCAGCGCATCCGGCCGGCCGCTTTCGACCGTGGCCAGGGTGGCGGTGATCAGCAGCAGGCAGGCGAGTCGCATGCAGGCTGTTCGTCGTTCCTGGCGATGCGCTACGCCCGGCTGGGACGAACCGTAACGGTGCGCGTCGAGGGCTCGGGCCCAGCCGGAGGGGGTGCGGGGGCCACCCCGCCTCCCACATCGCGGGAGTGCCTCAAGCGGCAGCAATCCGGCGCAACTGCGCCGGACGTGCCGGTCATCCGGCACCCCTCTCGGCGCGGCATGCTCGCCGCTTCGCGTCTGCGCGTGCCGCCTGCCGGGCCACGTCGATGGGGCTCTGCCCATCGACTCGGGGTCGCCGTCATCGGCGACTTGCGCGAGCGCTGCCCCAGACCATCGCAATTATTCGAGATGAGGTACGTCCGCGAGGCGCGCTCACCTGTACACCTGTCCACTGCCCTCCCGCTCACGTCCCCCGCCCCAGAAACCCGAGGTCGATCCCCAGCAGCCGGCCGAGCAGGGACAGCGCCAGATCCTGCCCGGCCGCCGCGCGCACGAACAGCACCAGTACCGAGCCATCGAGCTGGATGTGCACCAGTTCGGGCAGCTTGACCGCGGCGAGCTCCTTGGGCAGCGCGCCGGCAAGGTGCAGGCGGAACTGGCGGTCCTGGACGTCGATGCGGGCGATGCCCAGCTCGGCACAGCGCAGGCGGATGGCCTTGACCGTGAACAGCCGTGCCACCGGATCGGCGAGCGGACCGAAGCGATCGCGGGTGCGCCGGGCGAGAGCGGCGAGGTCGCTCATGCGACGACACGAATCGAGGTGCTTGTGCACCTCGAATTTCAGCGCCGGCGTCTCCAGGTAAGTGTCGGGGATGTAGGCGTCGACGTCGAGCCCGAGCGCGGCGCCCTTGCCCTGCTCGGCGGCGGTGAGCGGCCTGGCGCTCTTGGCGGCGGCCGCCGCGCCGGGCAACTCGGTCAGCGCCGCCGCGGTCTTCATGCGGCCGACCGTCTCGTGCATGAGCTTGGTGTAGAGCTCGTAGCCGATGGCATCGATGTGACCGCTCTGCTCGGAACCGAGCAGGTTGCCGGCGCCGCGCAGTTCGAGGTCGCGCATGGCGAGCTTGAAGCCGGCGCCCAGTTCCGCGTATTCCTGGATGGCGTCCAGGCGCGCGCGCGCGTCGGGGCTGAGTTCGACGCCGCGCGGAGTGAGGAACCAGGCGTGCGCCTGGCGCGACGATCGCCCGATGCGGCCGCGGATCTGGTGCAGCTCGGCGAGGCCGAAGCAGTGGGCGTTGTTCACGAACAACGTGTTGGCGTTGGGGATGTCGATGCCGCTCTCGATGATCGACGTGGTCACCAGGCACTGCACCTGGCCGTGGTGGTAGGCGCCCATGACCCGGGCGATGCGGTCCTCGGGCATCTGGCCGTGCACCGTCTCGATGGTCATGGTCTGGTGCAGGCGCGAGAGCTTGAACGCGATCTGATCGATGTCCTTGACCTGATTGTGGACGAAGAACACCTGTCCGTGCCGATCGATCTCGCGCGCCAGGGTCTCGGCGATCAGTTTGTCGTCCCAGGACGCCACCCGCGTCTCGATGGCCAGGCGCTGCGCCGGCGCCTCAGCCAGCACGCTGATGTCGCGCAGACCGAGCAGCGAGAAGTGCAGCGTGCGTGGGATCGGCGTCGCCGACAGGCTGAGCACGTCGACGCCGTGGCGCACCGCCTTGAGCTTCTCCTTGTGCTTCACCCCGAAGCGGTGCTCCTCGTCGATGACCAGCAGGCCGAGGTTGGCGAACTTCAGTTCATCGGTGAGCAGGGCGTGGGTGCCGATCAGGATGTCGACGCTGCCGGCGGCGGTGAGTTCGAGCACCTCGCGACGTTCGGCGCCGGTGCGGAAGCGGTTGAGGCCGGCGATGCGCGCGGGGGTGCCGTCGCTGCGCGCCAGTTCGGTGAAGCGCTCGCTGAAGGTCTCGAAATGCTGTTCGGCGAGCAGTGTGGTCGGCGCCAGCACCGCCACCTGGAAGCCGGCGTCGACGGCTTTGCACGCCGCCCGCATCGCCACCTCGGTCTTGCCGAAGCCGACGTCGCCGCAGAGCAGGCGATCCATGGCCACCGGGCGCTCCATGTCGGCCTTGATCTCGCGGACAGCGGCGAGCTGATCCTCGGTCTCTTCAAAGGGGAAGGCGGTCTCGAAGCGGCGCACCTGCGGCGTGTCGGCGGGAAAGACGATGCCGCCGGCGGCGACGCGCTGGGCCTGCGATTTGAGCAGGTCGGCAGCGAGGTCTTCGATCGCCTTCTCGGCGCGGGCGCGTTTCTTCGCCCAGGTCGCACCGCCGATCTTCGACAGTTCGGGATGCTCGCCGCGCGTGCCGATGTATTTCTGCACCAGGTCGATGGTGCCGACCGGGACATAGAGCTTGGATTCCTCCGCGAATTCCAGGACCAGGTAGTCCTCGAGGAAGCCGCGCTTCTCCAGCGTGGCCATGCCGCGGAAGACGCCGATGCCGTGCTTGAGGTGGACGACGTGGTCGCCGCGCTTGAGGTCGGTGAGGCTGTCCAGCGGCGCGCCGCCGGCGATGCGGTTGCCGCGTCGGCGCACCGGCTCGCGTTCGGCCAGCTCGAAATCGTGCACCACCAGCAGCCCGCGCTCCTGATCGCGCCAGCCGGCGCTGAGCCGACCGACGCGCACCTCGGCCGCGAGATCGTGATCGCGGCAGTGCGCCTCCATCTCGCGTTTCGCTTCGTCGTTGCGCGCCAGGATCAGCACCTCGCCGTCGGCGGCCGCCTGCCGGCAGTCGCTGAGCCCGCGGCGCAGGTCGCCGCGCAGGCGGTCGACGGTCAGCCCGGCGCCGTCGACGGCGTCGCCTTCCAGTTGTCGCGCCAGGCGCACCTCACGGCGACCGTGGTCCTTGGCCAGTCGACCGCGCAGCGGCAGGTCGGCGACCACCAGCAGCGGTCCGGCCGGCAATTGTTCCCACAGCGTGCGGGTGGCCAGCACGCCCTGGTTGGTGGCGAGCACGGCTTCGTCGACCTTGGCCACCGATTCCTGGGTGAAGGCGTCGAAGCGACGGATGGCCTCGACCTGGTCGCCGAAGAACTCGAGGCGCAGCGGATCGTTGCCGATCCAGGGATAGATGTCGATCAACCCGCCGCGCACCGCCAACTGACCCCGACCCTCGACCACGGCCGCGACGCGATATCCGGTGGCGACCAGACGATCGACCAGCGCGGCCATGGCGTGCTCCTCGCCCGGGCGCAGCACGATCGACGACTTCGCCACCTCGGCGAGATCGGGCACCGGCTGTTCGACGGCGCGCGGCGTCGCCAGCAGCAGGCCGCCGGCGGCGAAGGCCTCAAGCGCGGCGATGCGCCGGCTATGACCGGAACGGTCGGCGTTCTCGTCGCCTTCCACCGCTTCGAAGTGGTCGAGTTCGGGGAGGTGCGCGGCGGCGATGCCGAACTCCTCAAGGTCGTCGAGCAGCCCGGCCGGATCGCCGCACACCACCGTGCGTGCCCAGTGCGCGGGCCGGCTGACCGTGAGCGCACTGATGAGCGCCGGAACCAGGCCGCCGACGCAGCCGCCGAGCACCAGATCGCGGTCACTGATCAGCGCCGCCTGCACGGCCGCGAGGCGGGGATCATCACGGTAGGAATCGCGCAACGCGCGCATGGAGGTTCCCGGGTGGAACGGCATCCACCCCGGCGCGCGCCGGGGTGGGGCGGCACCATAGGGCGAGGACGGAGGGCACAAGAAGCCGGGGCCGCCGCGCGCTCTGCCCGCGGATCTCGGTGATGCGCGAGCATCGACGTCAACGACGACGCTCGCAGTCAGGCGCCTGCGCTCAGACTTCTGATCGCTGCGCCGTTCAAGACGGCATGTCCCGGCACTGCGAACCCTGCGTCGGGCAGTGCCAGCGGCGACGGAAGATCCGCAAGAGCAACGCAACGCGCGGAAGAGCCACATTTCGGCGTGCTGAGCGGCATTGGCAAGCTTCGCGCTTGGCTCTCCCGCCGAACCAGCGCCATCGCTGGCGCACGTCCCGGGCGGCGGCCGCCCGCTACCAGCCGGTCAGCGCACTGCTGTCCGACACCATTCAGGAGAAGCCATGCTCTACTGGGCTGCCATGTTCTTCATCATCGCCATCATCGCCGCCGTGTTCGGCTTCGGCGCCATCGCCGGAGGTGCCGCCGCGATCGCCAAGGTCTTGTTCCTCGTCTTCATCGTGCTCTTCGTCATCTCCCTGATCTTCGGTCTGAACCGCCGTGGCGGCGGCCGCGTCTAAGGAGCAGATCCGGTCCCCCGCCGGCCGATGTGTGCAACTGCGGGCGAAGACGCCATCACCCATACTTCACCTGGACCATTCCATGAGAACCCCCACCCATCTCGTCTCCGATCTGACCATCATCGTCGTCATCCTGATGTCCGTGGCGCTTGCGGGCTGCGGAGACACCCCGACCACCGAAGGTCCCGCTGAACGTGCGGGCAAGGCCACCGACAAGGCCGTCGAGAAGACTGGCGACGCCATCAAGGAAGGCGCCCGTAAGACCGGCGAGGGTGTCGAACGCGTCGGCGAGAAGATCCAGGAGAAGACCTCTCCGTGAGGTGTCCTGCCCCCGCACGGTCGCACGTGCGGGGGCAACGCGGCCGGCGGATCGCTGGCGGCGGACCGTCGTTGCGCTGAGGTCATTACTGGCAAGCTCGCGCCCCTCGCGAGGACCTCATGCGCTTGATCCGTCACGGTGCCGTCGGTGCCGAGAAACCCGGCTTGCTGCTCAGCGACGGCTCGCGTCGCGACTGCTCTGCCGTGCTTGGCGATTACGACCACGCTTTCTTCACCAGTGGCGGTCTGGAGCGTCTGCGCGCGGTCGACGCGCGCGCTCTGCCCGCGGTGCCCACGACGGTGCGCTGGGCGGCACCGGTGGCGCGGCCGCGCTCGCTGTTCGGCATCGGCCTCAACTACCGCGACCACGCCCTCGAAGCCGGCATGGCCATCCCGACCGAGCCCATCCTGTTCATGAAGGCGTCGAGCGCGCTGGCCGGCCCCGACGACGATCTCGTCATCCCGCCCGGCGCGGCCAAGGTCGACTGGGAGGTCGAACTCGCGGTGGTGATCGGCCGTGACGCCTGGCAGTTGCCGTCTCGCGAGTCGGCCTCCGCCTGCATCGCGGGATATTGCCTGGCCAATGACGTCAGCGAGCGCGCCTGGCAGCTCGAACGCGGCGGGCAATGGTCGAAGGGAAAATCAGCGCCCGGCTTCTGTCCGCTCGGTCCCTGGCTGGCCAGCGCCGACGAGATCGAGCATCCCGGGGATTTGGCGCTGTCGCTCGCAGTCAACGGCCAGCGGCGGCAGCACGGATCGACGCGGACGATGATCTTCGACGTGCCGTTCCTGGTGCAGTATCTCAGCGGCGTGCTGCGCCTGGAGGCCGGCGACGTCATCGTCACCGGCACGCCGCCCGGCGTCGGCATGGGGCTGAAGCCGGCGGTGTACCTGAAGGCGGGCGACGTGATCGAACTGGAGGGCAGCTGCCTCGGTCGGCAACGTCAGCGCTGCGTCGCGCCGTCAGATCGTTCTGCACCGGAGCGTTGACCGCATCCCGTCGGCGCCTGCCGGGCGTCGGTTCACGAACTGAGCGTCATTGACCGCCGGATCGCCGTCGCGCTTCTGGTCGCCGTCGCGCTTCTGGTCGCCGTCGCGCTTCTGGTCGCCGTCGCGCTATGGCTTCGCCGCCTTGGGCAGCAGCCAGACGTTGCGGTAGTACACCGGATTGCCGTGGTCCTGCAGGTACAGCGGCGCCTGCGCCACGTCGCCACTGCCCGGGGCGGCGGTGGTCGGGCCGGGCACCTCGACATGGTCATGGATGAGCACGCCGTTGAGACGTGCGGTCAGTCGCGCGTTCGCCGTCTTCTTGCCGTCAGTCAGTCGCGGCGCGGTCAGCTCGATGTCGTAGGTCTGCCAGGCCAGCGGCGGGAAGCACATGTTCAGCTTGGGCGCAGCGACGCTGTACACGGCCCCGCATTCGTTTTTCGCCGGCACCAGGCCGAAGGAATCGAGCACCTGCACCTCGTAGCGCGACAGCAGGTAGACACCGCTGTTGCCGCGGCCCTGGCCGCTGGCTGCTGGCATGAACGGGGTGCGGAATTCGAGGTGCAGTTGGCAATCGCCGAACTCCTGCACGCTGGCGCGGCCGCCGGCCAGCAGGCCGGCCTGGGTGGGGAAGTTGTTCTTGCCGGGTTTCCACGCCGCTTCGTTGCTGCCGTCGAAGAGCACCAGCGCGCCCTCGGGCGCTTTCAGGCCCAACGTTGGGCTGCGGCGTTCGACCCGGGGAAGCGTGAACGCAGTGCCGGCCTGGGTTCCGGTCAGCGCGCTGTCGGTCAGCCGCGCGTCGAAACCCTTGCCGGTGAAGACCACGCCGCTGTCGGCGCGCTGGCCATCGGCTTCAAGGCGGGCGCCACCATCCCAACCATCGCCCGGCAGGCCGCCGGCCAGCAGCACGAGATGGAACTTGCCGCCGCCGCGCGCGATGACCTGGGCGCCGAGCTTCGCGCTTCCGGCACTGCCCGCATATTCGCCCTGGGTGGCGAAGTCGGGTCCGGCGTTGGCCGGATCGAGGATGGTCCCAGATTCGCCAGCGGCGAGCGCGACAGTGGCGAGGACGACGAGGAGCGTGTGGGTCATGGTGTCGGGACCTGGTTGAGGGTGGCGTAGAGAGTGTGTTTGACCGGCGTGCCGTCGCTGCGTTGCAGCGCAAACGCCAGTTCGACCTGCATGACCGGCTTCAAGCCGGCGGTGCGGATGCGCAGCGTGCGCTTGTCGGCGCCCAGTTCGACGCCGCCAATCGCCAACGTCGCGCGGCCTTTGCCACCGCCGTCGGGCAGCAGTTCATCCGAGCCGTAATTGCTCGACCAGCGGTAGTTCCACTGCTTGGCCGTGACATTCGCGGTGGTCGCGCTCGCGGCAGCAAGGTCGCAGCCGAAGCGCACGCTGAAACCGTCGGCGTGGGTGGTCAGCGCCAGCGGCAGGTCGCAGGGTTTTCCGGTGTGGCGGATGCGGTAGAGCCCACCCGGCTTGGTGGCGTTGGACTGCCAGCCGCGCAGACCGGCGAGATAGAGCTGGCCATCGGCCGGGTTGGTGCGGCCGCGGGTGATGCCACCGGGGAAGGTCAGCGGCATGCGCACCACTCCGCCCTGCTTGCCGTCGGCGTCCTCGCACACCGCGAACAGGGTGCTCTTGCCGTAGGACACGAAGAGCAGGCGGTTCGACAGCGGTCCGAAGCGGTCGCCGCTGGCGAACACCGGCGCGCCCGACGAGTTGTCGACGCTGTGCGGCACCCAGCAGAATGGCGGGTCGTACGTGGTTGGAGCGGGCCGGCGCTGGGCAGCCGGCACCATGCCGTAGAAGCCGCCGGGCTGCACGCGGTTGAGCCGGCTGGACGGCGTCCAGTGGCCCTGGTTGTCACTGTTGTAGATGCGGCCGTCGGGAGTGATGCACATGCCGTTGGGTTCACGCAGACCAGTGGCGACGACGCTCAACTCGCCGGTGGCGCGGGTGATCTTCAGCAGGCAGCCATCCTGCGGCCCCCAGCCCTTCGGGATCGCGCGATCCCAGGGCGAGCCGCGCTGGAAGTAGAGGTCGCCGGCGGCGTCGCTCTCCAGATCGAAGACGAAGACATGGTAGTTGGCGGTGACCACGCCGGCGTTGGTCAGACATTCGTAGCGCTCGGCCTCGCCATCCTTATCGGCGTCATGCAACCGGGTGATCTGATCGCGACCGGTGACGTAGATCGAGCCGTCGACGATGCGCAGACCGAGCGGCTGGTAGAGCCCGCTGGCGAAACGCCGCCACGCGACCTGGGATCCGGCTAGGCCGTTGACCAGCCAGACATCGCCTTCGACCGTGGCCACGGCGGCGCGGCCGTCGGGGAAGAAGTCGATGGCGCTGGGCGAGAACGGCAGCTTGGCGGGATGCGCGGGCAGTGCGATGTCGTCGACGGCGTAGGTCCAATCGTCGGCGCCCTTGGCCACCGTCGTCGACAGGTCGACCGGCCACCGACGCGGTCCGCCGCCGCGGCAGAGCGGCGCGAGATCCTCGGCCTTGCCGCTGGCCGCGACCGCGTTTCCCGCGGCCTCGGCCTGCGCCGCCGGACCGCGCCACAGCGCCAGGCGCACGGCGGCGGCGCCAGCCGGCAGGTCGAGCAGCAGCAGCGACCGCGACGACGGTGCCGCGGGTGCCTTGTCGGATTCGTAGCCCGGCACCATCGCCTCGGCCAAGGACCAGCGCGCCTCGGCGGGGGCGTCGGACAGGGCGAGCACGCTGGCGTCTTCACCCTCGCGCCTGACCACCAGCGAACTGCCGACGGCGCGCGCGGGCAGGGTCGGGGCCGGTCCGGACAGTTCCGCCACCACCAGGCGCACGGCGCTGGCGCCGGCGGCGACATTCAGCGTGCGCACCAGCACGCCGCGTCCGCCGGACTCCTGGTGCGACCAGGTGTCGAGCACGGCGCGGCCATGCACGTCGTAGGAGAACACGGTGCGCTCACCGTGGCGATACAGACCGCGCCAGCGGTACCACGGCAGGGGGCCGATGCGACGCGCGCGCGGGTCGGCGAAGCCGTCCGGCCCACCCCAGCCAGGCACGCCGCTGCAGCGCAGCAGGGTGCGCGAACCAGCGGCCACCGCCGGCACCTCGCTGGGCACCACGGTGCGCATCGGACAGGCGATGCTGCGGGTGAACACCAGGACCACGGCGGCGAGATCGCTGTCGAAGACCACCGAGACGTCGTCGGGGAAGCGCTGCACCAGCGCCTTCATGGCGATGACATCGCCACCCAGGCTGACCGTCACCGTCTTCAGCGGTTCGTTCTCCCAGGGCATGGCCGGTGGCCGCGCCTGGCCGGCCGACAGCAGGGCAGGGGCGCAGCAGAGGAGGGTCGACGCCAGGCGGAGAACGGACAGCATGCCGGGGCCTACTCACCACTGCGCTGCCGGTTCCTGGGCGATCCTGGAAGCCAATGCCGACTTGCCTGTTCTCTGCATGGACCTGACCAGAAACAACCTGGGCGACGCGGGGTGGGCCGACCACATCGCCTTCCGTTTCGGCATGCACGGTCTGGCCGTCTATCCGCCCGGGGGTGCGATCGAACCGCGCACGCTGCGCGACTACGAGTTCGTCTACCTGCTCGACGGCAGCGCCGCCTGGCGGGTGGATGGCTCGCTGCAACGGATCCGGCCGGGCATGGTCACCCTGATGCGACCGGGCATGCGCGAGGCGTGGGACTTCGACCGCCAACGGCAGAGCCGCCATCACTTCATCCACTTCCAGATCGACCGTCACGGCGCCCGTCTGCCAGCGCAGGCATCGTGGCCGCTGCTGCGCGTGCCACCGGTCGACAACCTCTTCGGCCCGCTCTTCGCGCATCTCGCTCAATGCCTGGTGCATCGCGGCGCCTGGTGGGAGGCGCGCGCCCAGGCGGCCATGCGGCTGATCCTGCTCGCCTTCCTCTCCGGCGAGGACGGTTTCATCCGCGACGACAATCCCGACCTGCCGGTGACCGTGCAGCGCGTGCTCGACCAGGTGCTGCGCAGTTGGGAGGCGGATGGCCGCTGCCGGGCGTGGTCGCTCACCGATCTGGCGCGCCTGGGCGGCTGTTCGCCGGGTCATCTCGGCCGGCTGTTCAAGGGCGCCCTTGGCGTCGGCCCGGTGCTGGCGGTACGCCGCCTGCGTCTGGAACGCGCGGCGGCGCTGATCACCAGCAGCGACCTGCCGCTGGCCGAGATCGCCCGCCGCAGCGGATTCCGCAGCGCCTTCCACTTCTCGCGCTGCTTCCGCCACCTGCACCGCCTCACCCCGAGCGCCTTCCGCAAGCGCAAGCGCGCCGGCCTCAACGCCACCCACCATCTGCTCGCCTTCAGCCGATGGACGTCATGGGCGCGGGATGGGTACTGATCCGGGCGAGAGAGCGTGGCGGCTCGCGGCTCGCGGAGAGCTGACTGGTGAGTGCTGATAGTTGATGGCTGAACCTGTGGAACAAGCCGGCCCGCTCGCTCGCGGTTACGCCTCACACGTCGGGCTCGTCACCTCCGAACGATGACCGGTCACCCTGCCCACTCAACCACTTTCAACCCGCGCACCCGCTTGAACTCGCGCGCATTGCGGGTGATCACGCCAAAGCCGTTGGCCATGGCGATGGCGGCGATGATCAGGTCGCGTTCGCCGATGGGCTGCTCGCGCAAGGTTTCGCGGAGGCGTGCGTGCTCGTAGGCCTCGGAGCGCGTGAAGGACAGCACCGGCATGCCCTTGATCAGGCGCAACCACAGCGTCCGGTGCGCCTCGGGGTCTTTGGAGCGACGGCTGCCATACTCCAGTTCGGCGAGGCTGATCGCGGTGACGGCCAGCTCGCGTCGCCGCGCCGCGCCGAGATGACGCACCACGGCGGCGTCGCCGCGCAGGGCGAGGCTGATGATGTTGGTGTCGAGGATGCGTGGTGCGGTCACCGTTCGAGTTCCTCGGGATCGAGCAGTTTTCCTCCGAACGGCTCCGGATCCGGGAAGTCGACACCCGCGCGCAGCCGGTCGAGCTCTGCCCAGAACCCGATCGGCCACCCCTTGGCGTCGAGCGGGCCGTCGTCGATGGGTTCGAGGATGATGCGCTTGCCCTCACGCCAGATGCGCACTTCGCTGCCGGGCAGGCGGAATTCCTTGGGTAGGCGAACTGCCTGGCTGCGGCCGTTGGGGAAGAGCTTGGCGCGCTGAGCGGGCGGGTCGGTTACGCCTGCGGCAGGTGGCGGGTCGGCGCGGTATGCCACGGTTGGTTGGCGGGCACGGCGACGGCTGAGGGGTGGTGTCGGCACGGTGGGATCGCTGGTAGCGCCATGGATATAGATCAGACCTCCGTTGGTGCAAGTTCCGCCCCGCCTGACCTCCCCGCGGCTGTACCACCTCACACCTGTCGAGTCGCGCTGGGCCGACAACGCCTTCAGCGAGCAAGGCCGCTCTGTCCACGTCGACGCCGCCGACGCGGAGGTCGCGACAAGCAGCGGCCTGATCATCGGCAAACACGTCCCGCCAGCGGCACGGCTCCACCGTCGCAGCGATTGCCCGGGCGCTGGCAGCGGCCAACCTGCGCGCGTGACCGCACTCACCACGCCGCTGCGCAGCGATCTCGCCGGGTTGAACTGTCGGCGATTCTCCGACTGGTTGCGTCCGCTGGTCGGGCATGGTCCGCGTCAGCACCGCGCCTTGTACAAGGCGTTGATGACCACTGGCCGCTGGGCACCGGAGGCGGTGGAGGAATGGCGCGAGGTCGAATCGGTGCGGCCGGGGACCCTGGCGACGTTGGCGGCGGTGGCGGCCGCGGTGCAGCATCCGCCGGTGGTCGAGTCGCTGACCGCGCACGAGCCCGGCGTCGGCACCACCACCAAGCTGGTGATCGGTCTGGCCGATGGCCGGCGCGCCGAGGCGGTGATCATCCCGATGCGCGGTGGCCGGCATGCCACGGTGTGCGTGTCGTCGCAAGTGGGCTGCAAGATGGGCTGCACCTTCTGCCATACCGCGCGTCTGGGGCTGGTGCGCAACCTGACCGCGGCGGAGATCGTCGGCCAGGTGCTGGCGGCCACCGCCCACGTGGGCGCGCGGCCGCGCAACGTGGTGTTCATGGGCATGGGCGAGCCGCTCGACAACCTCGATGCGGTGGCCGAGGCGGTGGCGGTGCTGACCGATCAGGTCGGCCTCGGACTGGCGCCGCGCCACGTCACCATCTCGACCGTCGGCCGCGTCGACCAGTTCGCGCGCATGGCGGAGCTGCGCCTCGATCGCGTCAATCTCGCGGTCAGCCTGGGCAGCGCCGACGACGCGGTGCGCAGCCGGCTGATGCCGGTCAACCGCAGCCATGACCTCGCCGCACTGAAGGCGGCCTTGCTCGCCTATCCGCTCGGTCGCGGGCGGCGCGTCCTCATCGGCTACGTGCTGCTGGCCGGCGTGAACGATGCCCTGGCCGACGCCGATCGCCTCGCCGATTGGCTGGTCGGCCTGCCGGCGCTGGTCAACCTGATCCCGTTCAACGACTTCGCGGGCAGCGGCTTTCGCAGTCCGGAGCCCGCCGCGGTGGAGGCTTTCCGCGCGCGTCTCGACGCCCGCGGCCTGGCCGTGCGCCTGCGCATGACCAAGGGCGACGAGGTGATGGCCGCCTGCGGCCAGCTCGGCGACCCGGCGCTGCGGCGCCGGTGATGTCAGCCAACGCACTGGCGATCGCGCGCATCCTGGCACGGCCGCATGGCGGCCTGAATGTCGACGACGGCGAGGCGCTCCGGCGCATCGCGGACTGGCTCGACCGTCACAGCTTGACCATCAGCGGTGACGATGGCGCGGCGGGGATGACCCTGGAACTGCGCCTGCACGGTGGCGACGGGCCATACCGGGCGACGCTGGGGGAACTGCTGGATTGGTGGCACGAGCTGCGCGGGGGTCAGCGCATGGATTGGTCGAAGCTGCGCCGCGTCTCGGGCTGACGGGGCGGGGCTCGACCAGGGCACGCAACGTCGGCACGAGGCGTCTGACGGGGCCTCGTGCAACGATCAAGCGGGGGAGCGGGCGGGCCGCCCGCGGTCGTGCGCCCAACAGCGCACGGCATCAGTGGGGTGCAAGTCCCCACCCAGGCAGAGACACTCCGGCCTGGTATCCGAACCCAACTGCGTCGCCGCGAGGCGGGGTGGAGAGCAGGGGG
>Ga0163144_10011697_pt1 | contig 18537 bp, 14 predicted proteins | sample OliLak19BULKMAT1_FD_123175 | JGI IMG/M metagenome (GOLD analysis project Ga0163144, IMG submission 123175) | Freshwater microbial mat bacterial communities from Lake Vanda, McMurdo Dry Valleys, Antarctica - Oligotrophic Lake LV.19.BULKMAT1 | ecosystem: Environmental > Aquatic > Freshwater >... | reverse complement strand
CCTCCAGATGACCTTGGAGATGTCGTCGGCGTATGCGCCGGAGCAGATCCAGACATCGCCACGGCGGGTGGCGACGGCGACCTGTTCCTCGGGCATGAGGGCGATGGAGGAGATTTCCATGACTTCGCCGGGCGGGAGGGGGATTTCCTCCCGGGTGTAGAAATCGGATTGCTGCTGTGCGAGGGCGGTGGATGAGACAGCGGCGAGAAGTAGGAGGGAGCGCATCGTTTATCAGGGGTCAGGAAGCAGGGGTCGGGAGACAGGAATCAGGTGGCAGGTGACATGTGACAGGAATCAGTGGAAGAAACCTTACTTGAGGGAGTAGGTGATGGTGGCGGGCTGGCCGGGGGTGAGGGTGACTTTTTCCGCGCCGGTGACTTCGGGGTTGCCGAGGGGGATTTCGGTGGCTCCGCCGCCGGTAAGGGTGAGGGTGCGGAGGAGGGTGCCGGGTTCGCCGGGTATCCAGGCGTCGGTGAGAAGGGCGGCTGCGATGGCGATGTTGAAGGTTGGGTTGCCCTGTTTGTCGAGGTTGTAGCCCTTGAAGCGTGCGCCCTCGGGGAGGTAACGGCCTTTGGTGAGGGGGAAGACGGTTTCGCCGGAGGGGGGCTGGTTGCCCTGGCCGCGGCCAGTCCAGTGGAGGCCGGCGTCCATGAAATCACCGGCCCAGACGAGCTCGGGGGCGAGGTCGTCCGCAGAGTAGGCGAGGTTCACGCCGCCGGGGAAGCCGAAGCAGATGGCGCGGGGGGTGGTGCCGGCGATGAAGTTCCGGTAGATGACAGTCCTGTCCGATGAGGGTACGAGGGGGATGGAGGGCGCACCTTTCAGCCCATCGCCGGAGGGGGCGGGGGTGAGCCATTCCCAGCCTTTGGCCTTGGGCCCCTTCCAGCCGATTGCGATGCCCTGATTACCGCCGCCCTGGAAGTATTCGACGCGGATGTGGTTCGCACCTTTTTTCAGCGCGGCCTTGCCGTTCTTGGCACGGGTGCCGTTCATCGGGCCGAGGCCGTTGACCTCGACCACGTTCTTGCCGCCGACGATGATGCGTGCGCCATCGTCCGCATCGAGGCGGAACTCGTGCGGGCCGTCGTCTGCGGCCATGAAATCGCCTTCCCAGACGATGCCGAAGTTCACCTTCTGCGCGGCGACGGCGGTATCGATGATGCCGTCGTGCTCCTCCTCGATGTTCTCGGCCTGGATCTTGTTGAAATCCGGGAGCTGGTTCCACTGGCCTTTGTAGGTGCGGGAGGTGAGATTTTTGAGGGCGGTTTCCTTTTTCTCAAGGGGGAAGAGTTTTAGTATCTCGGCGGCAGTCCAGGGAGCTTCGCGGGATTCGAATTCGGCGCGGACGGTGCGGACGAGGTCGCCTGGGATCTCCTCGCCGTGGTTTCCCCATGAGGAGTGGACGTGATTTAGGATGGCGCGGATCTGGGTGTCGTCGAGGGCGGCTCCCTGGGGAGGCATCTCGAGATTGTAGGATTTGCCATTCACCTCGACGGGACCGTGGAGGCCTTTGAGGACAATGGCAACGGTGCGCTTGGGGTTCCCGGCGATCCATTCGCTGCCGGCGAGAGGCGGGAAGGCTCCGTCGTTCGCGCCCTTTCCGTCCACCGCATGACATGCGGAGCAGTAAAGGCCGTAGAGCTGCGCGCCATCAGGGGGGGCTGGACGGGCTGTGGCGAGTGCGGGGAAGAGCAGGAGCGGCAGGAACCGAGGAAATGACATCGGGGGGTTAAACGTTGGAAAAACGCCCGACATTTCACCGGTGGCCGGAACTCCGGGATAAATTTTCCAACCCGGACGGTGCCAAATCGGCAAAAGAGTACGAAAACTGCTTTACACTCACGGAATGCCGTCTGAAACCTACGCCGTCGTTATGAATCCCAAATCCAAGCGCATCCTTGCATTCGCAGCGGCAACGGGAGCAATCCTGCTTGCTTCCTGCTCCACCGGACCGCCTCGCCCGCCCGCGAAGGCAGAGCGCATCATGTACCAATGGCACGATGACGGGGGGCCGGGCGAGGTTTCCATTTCGATCAGCCTGGGCGAACAGATCGCGACGGTCATGCGTGGAGGCCGGGAGATCGGCTGGTGCTTTGTGGCTACAGGCAAGGAAGGCCGCGCGACAAGGCCGGGTTCCTACAACATCACGGAGAAGATCGTGGACAAGCACTCCAACAGATATGGCTGGATCGAGAATGAGTATGGCGAGGTGACGGATGACGACGCCTCCCCCGGCGATGCCCTGCAGCCGGGCGAGCGCTACATGCCCGCGCCGATGCCTTACTGGATGCGGCTGACGAGCTACGGGATCGGGATGCACGTGGGGAATATCCCCCAGCCCGGTGCTCCAGCATCCCACGGCTGCATCCGGATGCCGAAGGAATTCGTGCCGACGATGTTCGACAAGGTAAAGGTGGGGACGCCGGTGAAGATCACCTACTGAGGAGTCTTGTGGGGGTTGACGCTGCGGGACGCAGCTTTCACGGCCTGCGGCGGGACGCGGCAGCTACTATTTCGCCCCGCGCCGGACGAGGACATAGAAGAACGGCGCGAAGAGGATGCCGAAGAAGGTCACGGCGATCATGCCGAAAAAGACGACCGTGCCGAGCGCCTGCCTCATTTCCGCACCCGGGCCGGTGGCTATGACCAGCGGGACCACGCCGAGGATGAAGGCGAGCGAGGTCATGATGATGGGGCGGAGCCGGAGCCGGGCGGCCTCGGCGGCGGCCTCGAAGCGATCCATGCCCTGCTGCTCAAGGTGCCTCGCGAACTCGACGATGAGGATGGCGTTTTTCGAGGCGAGCGCCACCAGCACCACCAGTCCGATCTGGGTGAGGATGTTGTTGTCCATGCCCCGGAGGAAAATGCCCCAGATCGCCCCCGCAAGGCAGAGCGGGACGGTGAGGACGACGGCGAGCGGCAGGCCCCAGCTTTCGTATTGGGCGGCCAGCAGGAGGAAAACGAAGAGGATGGCGATGAGGAAAATCGCAGCGGCGGAGTTGGTGGTGTTGGCCTCCTGGTAGGCGAGGTCGATCCACTCGAAGCCCATCCCCGGCGGCAGGACTTTTCCGGCGAGTTCCTCCATTTTCGCGATGGACTGGCCGGTGCTGACGCCCGGCGCGGCGGAGCCGATGAGCTCGGCGGAGGGGTAGAGGTTGTGGCGGACGACGCGGTCCGGTCCGGTGGCCTGGCGGATCTCCATGAGTGAGCCGAGCGGGACCATTTCGCCGGAGCTGTTGCGCGCCTTGAGTTTCGGGATGTCCTCGACGTTGTCGCGGAACGGTGAATCCGCCTGCGCGGTTACGCGGTAGGTGCGCCCGTAAAGGTTCAGCTCATTGACGAACGAGGAGCCGAGATAGACCTCGAGTGTTTGGAAAAGGTTCTCCAGCGGAACCCCGAGCATGAGCGCTTTCTCGCGGTTGATGTCCGCATAGAATTGCGGGCCGGAGGAGGTGAAAGGTGTGAATGCCTGGCCGACTTCCTTTTCCGCCCCGGCGGCGAAAGCGAGACCCCAGGTCGCCTGCTCAAGCGCGGCGTAGCCGAGTCCGGCACGATCCTGCACCTCCATCTTGAAACCGCCGCCGTTGCCGAGGCCGCGGACGGTCGGCGGTGGGATGACGATCCCGAAGGCATCGACCTTGCCGACGGCCTCGGTGAGGCGGGCGTACATTTCCTCGCCGCTCGGCCTTTCGCCGAAGGGCTTGAAGACCGGGAAGATCACGATCGCGTTGGTCGCGTTGGAAAAGGTCGCGCCGTTGAATCCGGCGAAGGCGACGGTGTTCTCCACGCCTTCGATTTCGCTGACGAGTTTGATGAGCTGCCGGAGCGTCGCATCGGTGCGTTCGAGGGAGGTGCCGGTCGGGAGCTGGGCGGCGACGATTGCGTAGCCCTGGTCCTGCGGCGGGATGAATCCCCCGGGGACGGATTTAAAACCGAATCCGGCGACGGCGAGCAGGCCGAGGTAGAGCAGGATCATGACAAAGCCGAGGCGGACGGACCGCTTGACGATGCCGGTGTAGATGCGGTTGGTGCGGTCGAAGGCGCGGTTGAAGATTTTGAAGAACCAGCCGAAAAGGAACTCCAGGACGCGGGAGACGAAGTCCTGCTTGCCGTGCTTCGGGCGGAGCAAAAGCACGCCGAGCGCGGGGCTGAGCGTGAGGGAAACGAGGGCGGAGATCATCGTCGAGGCGGCGATGGTCAGCGCGAACTGTTTGTAGAACTGGCCGGAGATGCCGGAGAGGAAAGCGGTCGGCACGAACACCGCGAGCAGGACGAGGGAGGTGGCGAAGATCGCACCGCTGACCTCCGCCATGGATCGCCGCGCGGCCTCACGCGGGGCAAGGCCGTCCTCAAGGTTCCGTTCGATGTTTTCCACCACCACGATGGCATCATCAACGACGATGCCGATGGCTAGCACGAGGCCGAAGAGGGTGAGGTTGTTGATCGAGAAACCGAACACCTGCATCACCGCGAAGGTGCCGATGAGCGAGACCGGGATCGCGATTACGGGGATGAGTGCCGCTCGCCATGATTGGAGGAAAATGATCATCACCAGCACCACCAGCAGCACCGCCTCGAAGAGCGTGTGGATCACGGCTTCGATGGATTTGTCGATGAACTGGGTGGGGTCATAGACGATCGCGTAGTCCAGGCCTTTCGGGAAATCCTTCTTCATCTCGTCCATCGCCGCGCGGATGTCGGCGGAGGTCTGGAGCGCGTTCGAGCCGGGCCGCTGGAAGACCGGCATGGCAAGCGTCCGCGTATCGCCGAGGTAGGCGTTGACGTTGTAATCGAGCGATCCGAGCTCGACGCGGGCGACGTCTTTCAGCCGGACGATGCGGCCTTCGCTGCCGGTTTTCACCACGACTTTTTCGAACTCACCCTTCTCGGTGAGCCGTCCCTGCGCGGTGACGTTGATCTGGAAAGGCACGGACGTTTCGAGCGGTTGCTGGCCGATGGTGCCCGCGGCGATCTGGACGTTCTGAGCACGGAGCGCGGCGACGACATCGCCCGCAGCGAGCTTGTAGAAATCCATCCGCGCGGGATCCATCCAGACACGCATCGAATATTCCCGCCCGCCGAACAGGCGGACATCGCCGACTCCATCGATGCGCCGCAGCCGCTCGCGCACCTGGAGCAGGGCGTAGTTCGAGACGTAGCCGAGATCGAAGGTGCCGTCCTTGGAAAACATCTGCACCACGAGGAGCAGGTCCGGCGATGATTTCTGGACTGTGACACCGATGCGCCGGACGGACTCCGGGAGACGCGGTTCGGCGAGGGAAACGCGGTTCTGCACAAGCACCTGCGCCTTGTCGAGATCGGTGCCGAGCTTAAAGGTGACGGTGAGCTGGTAGCCGCCGTCCGCCGTGCTCTGGGAGTTCATGTAGAGCATGTCCTCCACGCCGTTGACCTCCTGCTCGATGGGTGCGGCGAGTGTTTTCGCGATGGTGTCCGGCGTGGCGCCGGGGTAGGCGGTCTGCACCACCACCGTCGGCGGGGCGACCTCCGGGAACTGTGCGATGGGCAGCGTGAAATACGCAATCGCCCCGATGATGACGATCAGCAGGGAAATGACCGTCGCGAAGCGCGGGCGGTCGATGAAGAAGAAGGAGAAATTTTTCATGGGGAATTCTTGGGCGAGGAGAGTAGGTTTTAACCTACCAAGGAATGCGGACTTTAGTCCGCAGCGGGGGGGCTAAAGCCCCCTGCCCTTGGTAGGTTAAAACCTACTCTCCCATCGGAACGGTGGTCGGCGCGAAGGGCATTCCGGGGCGGAGGAGCTGGATTCCGGAAATGGCGATCAGCTCGCCCTTTTCCAGCCCGCCTTTGATGATGCGCATGTCGCCCTCAAGCGTGCCGGTCTCGACGTATCTCCTCTCGACGCTGTTGTCCTTTTTCAGAACCCATGCGAAGCGCTTGTCCTGGTCGAAACCGAGGGCGGCGTCCCGCACCAGCAGTTGCTCTGCAGGCTCGCCGACAGGCACGCGGACGCGGGCGAAGAGTCCGGGTGTTAGGAACTCGTTCTTGTTGTCCACCTTCGCCCGGATCTGGAGGGTGGCGGTGTTGCGGTCGAGCTGGTTCTCCCTGAAATTGATCACGCCCTTGTATTCGAATTCATCCCGGTCCGAAACCGCGATCTCGACCTCCGACTGTTTCCCCTCGCGGCCACCGGCCTTGCCCTCCAGGAACAGCCGGGTGAACTGCAGCACGCGGCGCTCATCGACCTCGAAATTGCAGTAGATCGGATCGTGGGGGACGATGGTGGTGAGCGTGGTCGCGGCGGCATTCCCGCCGCTGATGAAATTCCCCACCGTGACATTGAATCGGCCGGCGATCCCGGAGATCGGCGCGTGGATGTCTGCGAATTCCCGGTCGAGCCGAGCACTGCGGAGGTTCGCCTCGGCGGCGAGCAGATCGGCTTCCGCCTGGGCAAGTTCGCTCTCGCGGGTGTTGAATTCCTCCTGCGAGACGGCGCTCTGTTTCACCAGCTTCTCGGAGGTGGTGAAATTGCTTTTAGCCAAGCCCAGCCGGGCCACGGTCTGCTTCTGCATCGCCTCCGCCCCTGACAGCGCGGCATCGAAGACACGCGGATCGATGCGGAACATCAGGTCGCCCTTCCCGACCTTCTGGCCTTCGGTGAAATGCACGGACTCAAGGTAACCGCTGACCCGTGCCTGGAGATCCACCTCCTCGATCGGCGTGAAACGGCCGGTGTAGGTTTCGGTGAGCGCGACGGTTTTCGAAACCGGACTGGCCACCTGGACGGGCATCGGCGGAGGCGGGCCACCTGCGGCCTGCTTGTCGGATTTGCACTGGACGAGCGCCAGCATGGCGAAAGGGATGAGATATTTCATAAACTTCTAACAAATAACTTCTAACGAAATCCACCGCCCAGCGCCTGGATGAGCAGCACCGTGGCCTCGAAGGCTCTGCCGCGTGCCTGCACTTCGCTGCGCTGGGCGTTCAGGAGCTCACGCTGGCTGTCCACGGCCTCGAGATAGCTCGATACCCCCTCCTTGTAGCGGACGTTGGAGAGATCGAAGGATTTCTGCGCCGCCCCGATGCTGTCGTTCTGCGCGGCGATCTCGTTGTTCGCCCCGCGCCGTGCGGCGAGGGCATTCTCGACATCGGCGAACGCGGTTAGCACGGCCTGCTGGTAGTTTGCGAGGGCTTCCTCGTGCTCCGCCTTTGCGAGATTGAAATCGGCTTTCCGCCGGAGACCCTGGAACAGCGGAAGATCCACCTGCGGGCCGATTGAAAATATGCTGCTGGACCGTTTGAGGAAATCCGAGGTGTTGATCGACGACAGTCCGCCGGTCCCGATCAGGGAAATGCGCGGGTAGAAATCGGCCTCCGCGACACCGATCTTCGCGGAGCTTGCCGCCAGCTTTCTCTCGGCGACGAAAACGTCAGGCCGCCTGCCGAGCAACTGCATCGGTGAGCCTGCGGGAACGCGGGGAGCATTGTCCGTGATCGGATCGGCTGCGATGGAGAAATTCGATGCGTTCTTTCCCGCCAGCACCGCGATGGCGTTTTCCAAAGACGCCCGTGGCGACTGGAGGCTGACGAGCTGGGCGCGGGTCGCCGCCATTTCGGACTCGGCGCGGGCGACGTCAAGTTCGCTGGTTTTTCCTCCCTCGAAACGGTTTTTGGCAAGATCCAGCGATTCCTGGCGGGTGCCCAGCGCCTTGTTTAGCACCGCCGCCTCGCTGTCCAGGAAACGCAGTGCGAAATAGTTCCGCGCAAGCTGCGCCTGGAGGGAAAGTTTCACCTGATCCACGGAAACCTCCGCCGCCCCGGCACTTGCGGTCCCCGCCTCGACGATACGCCGGACGCGGCCCCAGAGATCGACCTCGTATCCTAGCGACATGCCGACCTGGTATTGGGTGTAGTAAGATTGCAGCCCGACTCCGCCGCCGCGATCAGATTCGGAGTCACGGCTGCGAGTCACCGAGACATCGCTAAGCACCTGGGGAGCGAGCTTGGAACGGGCTATCCCGAGTGACGCGTATGCCTGGCTCCGGCGTGCCTCTGCCGCGCGGAGATCGAAATTCCCTTTCCCGAGATCCGTCATCAGGGAGTTTAGCTTCCCGTCGCCGAACACCTTCCACCAGTTCTTGTCCATGCGCGCGTAGAACTCGCCCGAGGCATTCTTGTATGCGGAGGCGCCCTCGCTATCCGGCACGTAATGATCCGGGCCGACGAGTTTGCAGGAGGTGAGCGAGAGGCTCAGGCCGCCGACAAGAGCCGGGAGATATGCCCGCGCCGAATGGAAAATGTTCGCTTTCAAATCTTTATGGTGTTCGGGGGCAATCATGCGTGCAAGCGGTCCGCCTTGCGGCATGAGGCCTCGTGCGATGCGATCCGCCCACGGATGCATTCGATTGCGTTTTGCATCGGATCGGTTGATTTCGTGATTGTGGAACGCTGGATCGCACCTGCCCAGAGGTCGCGCATCAGGCCTGCCTCGTTGGTGCAATTGATGTCCCGGGGAATGGTGCCGAGCACCTTCGCCTCCTCGAACACGCCGCCCAGCATGCCCAGCCACGTTTCCATGCCCTTGGCTAGGGTTTCGCGCATCGGCTCGCTGAAGGAGGTGACTTCCGATGCCAATTTCAGGACAAGGCACGGGCATTTCCCGTTGTTTTCGCGGAACATGGAGATCGATTCCTCAAGGAAGGCCACAAGGCGCTTCATCGGGTCGCTTTCGACTTCCCGGTTCAGGAGGGTATCGCTCTTCCTTTCGGTGGCCTCGCTGATGTAGTGGTTCAGCATTTCGACGCCGAAATGCTCCTTCGACTCGAAATAATGGTAAAAGGAGCCTTTCGGGACACCGACGGCTTTCAGGATCTCATTCAGCCCCACCGAGTGGAAACTTTTCTCCCACATGAGTTCTTCGGCGGCCTCGAGGATCTTTTCCTTGGTGTGCGGCATCGGCATGGCGGACTGATTAGACCAGTCGTCTAGTCCGCGCAAACGATATTTCCGGGGGGCTTGGAAAATGGCATCCGCCAACGTTCGGGCACCCGGTAGGGCTGATCCGGCTCGGTCGGCCCACTTCAGAAATGGGATGGCTCGATCCATCCCTGTGGAAGTGAGATCCCGGAGAAACAACGCTTCTGGCACGAGATTTCACTACCTTTCCGAAGATACAGCCATTCTGTTATCAATCAGGGCTGACCGAGCCGGATCAGCCCTACCTTTTTGAATGGCAGGCGACCGAAGATCGCCGCTACGCAAGCCGGAACGGCGCCGCGATCTCGAACCACGGCGTGACCTCCGCCTGGTTGGCGCAGTGGAGGCCGGTGGCGGTGTGTCCCATTTCCGCGAGGCAACTTGCGAAACGGGATGTGACTTTTTTCGGGCAGTTGCAATCCGAACTCAGGTGGCCGAAGACGATCTGGAGGAGATCGGCGTGGGCGATTTCCCGCAGCAGCGCCTCGACCTGGACGTTCGAGAGGTGGCCGTGGCGGGAGGAAATGCGCTGCTTGATCGACCAAGGGCGTTTCGTATCGGCCTCTAACAGTTCGTCATCGTAATTCGCCTCGACGAAAAGGGCGGACAGTCCCCGGAGGTGGTGGATCATGCTGGAGGTGACGAAGCCCGCATCGGAGAGCAGGCCGAAGCGCAGGCCGCGGCTATCGACGACGAAACCGACGGGATCGACCGCATCGTGCTGGATGGAGAACGACTGGATGGCGAGGTGATCGACGGCAAAAGCCTGCCCGGCCTCGAAGGTCTTCCACGCCGCCCCAACGATCTCCTGCTCGCGGACGACATGCGCCGTCTCGGCGGTGGCATAGATGGGGACGGGATGTTTTTTGAGGAAATTTTTCAGCCCGCGTATGTGGTCGCCGTGCTCATGGGTGAGCAGGATTCCGGAAAGCGATTCAGGGGCGATGCCGAGCAACTCGAGCCGCAGGCAGAGCTGTTTCGCAGACAGCCCGGCATCGATGAGGATGCGGGTGGAGCCACATTCGAGGATGGTGGCGTTGCCTGCGGAGCCGGAGCCTAGGACTGCAAATTTCAAAACTTTAAATTTTAAACTCTAAGGAAGAGGGGGAAACGCCAAGTCGCCAAGTTCGCCAAGTGGAGAATATTTTTCTGAAAACTTGGCGTTCTTGGCGACTTGGCGGTTCAATTTTTTGTGAGTTCATATCCATCCTTTCCGTCCTTCATGGCCCAACCCTTTGCTGCGAGTTCGTCGCGGAGCTTGTCGGAGGCGGCCCAGTCCTTGGCGGAGCGGGCGGCCCAGCGGGTTTCGGCTAGGGCGCGGATCTCGGCGGGGATGTCTGTGGTTTCGGTGGAAATTTCTGGGAGGGTGATGCCGAGGGCGCGGAGGATGCGGTTCAGGCCGGCGAGGGCGGCGGCTGCGTCCTTGCCGGTGAGCTTGGAGGCTTCGCGCAGCCCGGTGAAAATCCCGCCCAGCGCGCCGGGGGTGTTGAGGTCGTCGTTGAGGGAGTCCCATGCTCCCTGGAACGGCCCGAAATCGGCGGAGGGGAGCTGCGTTTCGCCGCCCATGTTATTGGCGAGCTTCGCGGCGGATTTCGCCAATTTCCCGAGCGCTTCCTTGGCTCCGGAGAGCGATTCGAGGGTGAAGTTGAGCTGCTTGCGGTAGTGGGCTCCGATCAGGGTGTAGCGGACTTCCATGGCGGTGAAGCCTTTCGTCTCCAGATCGGAAAGGGTGTACATGTTGCCGAGCGATTTTGACATTTTCCCGCCGTCCACGAGCAGGTGGGAGGTGTGGAACCAATGCGCCGCGAAGTTCCCGCCACAGGCGCACTCGCTCTGCGCGATCTCGTTCTCGTGATGGGGGAAAACGAGGTCAACGCCGCCGGAGTGGAGGTCGAAGGAATCGCCGAGGTATTCCTGGATCATCGCCGAGCATTCGAGGTGCCAGCCGGGGCGGCCCTGCCCCCACGGAGACTCCCAGAAATTCTCTCCGTCCTCATCCTTGCGCGCTTTCCAGAGGACGAAATCGGAGATGCTGTCCTTCTCGTATTCGTCCGCATCGGCGCGGGTGTTCTGGGTTTTTCCGAGATCGAGTTCGCGTTCGTCGAGGCGCGAGAGCCTGCCGTATGCGGGGAAGGAGGAGATGCGGAAATACACCGAGCCGTCTCCGGAGGCATAGGCGTTGCCCTTTTCGATGAGGCTTTCAATCATCGCGACCTGCTGCGTGATGTGCTCGATCGCGGATGGTTCGATGTGCGGCGGCAGGCAGGCGAGCGCCTTGCAATCGGCGTGGAATTTCTCCGTCCATGCGGCCGTGAAAGCTTTCAGCGTCTTCCCGGCTTTTTGCGAATCGCGTATCGTCTTGTCATCCACATCGGTGAGATTACGCACATGCAGGGTGGCCGTGCCGCCGGTCTCCAGCGTCCGCCGGAAAACATCCTGAAGCACGAAAGTCCTGAAATTCCCGATGTGCGCCGGGCCATAGACCGTCGGCCCGCAGCAATAGAAGCGGTAGGTTTTCCCATCGATGGGGCGGATCTCCTTTTCAGTGCGGGAAAGGGTGTCGAACAGGCGCATGGAGGGGTTCTAAGGTGGTGCCGCGGAAGATGGAAGCCGGGATTGGCGAAGGGTTCAATCAGTCATTGAGCCAATCCTTGTAACCGTTTCCACCCTCATAGGCAGGTCATCACCATCAGGGATCCATGCTTTTTTCGATATCGGAGAGGGATTTCCGATAGTTCACTAGTGCGAGGACGATGAGTATTCCGAAGAGGATGAGGGACATCGCCATGGCGGCCATGGCCACGGCATCGTCGTTTCCACCCGTCTCCCCTAGGGCGAAGAGGACGGGCGGGATCCAGAGGAAAATCCAGAGGAAGCCCTTGTTCGACATGGACTCGGCGATGCCGGCTAGGACTGCGGCGAGGATGCCGGAGGCCAGGAGGAAAAGGACATAGTTCGATACGCGTTGGGCACCCTGGGTGCGGAGGAGATTGACAAGGGCGGCCGGAAAAAGGAGGGATGCGAGACAGACCATGCCATACATCATGTGATCGTTGCCGTAGCCGCCGTCGTTGACGAGGAACGGGATCGTGGAGATGAGTGTGAGCAGCGTGCAGAAAAATACGCCCGAGGGCCAGCCGGGAAAGAGGAAGAATCCCGCCAGTTTCCCCGCAGCGCCGAATTTCGTGAACCTTGAAAATGTGGGTGCTGAGAGTGGCGCAAACTCCGTCAGTAAGATGGCGAAGACCGGGGCGAGGATGAGGGTGAAAATGACGGGCAGTGCGTCATTGTCCGTGAAATCCATGGAGCCGAGTATGGCGGCGACGCAGGTCACCGCGAGTGCGATCAGGCGGCGCAGGGTGGAGTGGTTTTCCGCATACGGGGCGATTAGCGATGTGCCGATGGATAGGAAAAAGAAGCCCGCATAGCCGCAGGCGGCGAGGTAGAGCGAGACGCCGACCTGGGACTCCGTGGTGGATAGGGAAACCATCTCAGCCATACCGCCGCCCCGGCTCCCGCCCATGCCGAACATCAGGCCGATGAGCATCGTGTATGCGCCGAAGGGCAGAGCGATCATCGGCAGCACCGAGCGGAGAATGACCGAGCCGGATGCGGAGAGGCCGACGGTGATGGCGGTCAGGGTGGCGGATGTCAGGAAAATCAGTGCGAGGAACATGATTTCCCCGAAGAGGTTCATGCCGCCGAAGAAATACCGGAGGATGAGATAAGGGATGATGGTGACGAGGATGAGCGCCGATTGGGTGACGATGGCGAACCATTTCCCGGTGACGATTCGCCACGCGGAGAGGCGGGTCAGGACCATCATGTCGATCGTGTTGCCCTTCACCTCCGAAGAAAGGGCGGCGATGCCCCGCATCGGCTGGATGATGATCACCGCGATGGAGAAAAAGATGAAGATGATGTTGGAGATAACCTGGCCCGAATTGTCGGAGGTGGCTGCGGCCCCGGCGGCGAGGAGGACGACGGCGAGGATGGCCTGCAGCGCCATGAAAACGGCGACGAAGGAACGGGTGCGCAGGCCTTGGCGCAGCTCTTTCACGAGCATGGGGGAGAGGCGGTCTGGGAAATCGTGGAGATGCAAAATCTTAAACTTTAAATTTTAAACCCTAAGAAGAGTTGTGTTACGGGTTGTAGGGCGGTTCCTGGGGGAGCTGTTCGGATTGTGGGGGGAGCGGGGGCGGGGTGGGGATGGCTTCGGCGCCTTTTTCGAGGTTGGCGAGGATGTCTATGAATGCGTCCTCGAGGTTACGCTGCTCGCGGTGGAAGTCGATGACGCGTAGGTTGTCTCGGACCATGCGGGAGAGGACGTCGGCGGCCTTGTTCGGATCCTCGGTGTCGATGCGGATGCGGCCACCGTGTTTCCGGGATTCCAGGAACTCGATGTTCGGCTGGAGTATCGCCCAATCGGAGAGCGCCTGCGGATCGCCGTCGAGCTGCACGTCGTAGAGGACGCCGCCGAGGGTGTCGGTGGATCGTTTCAGGCTCTCGGCATCGCCGTGGTGGACGATGCGGCCGTTGTTGATGAAGAGCAGGGAATCGCACATCTCGCCGAGTTCCGAGAGGATGTGGGAGGAGATGAAAATGGTTTTCCCTTCCTTTGCGAGGACGCGGATGAGGTGCTTGAGCTCGACGCGGGCTTTCGGATCGAGTCCGGCGGCGGGCTCGTCCATGATGAGGACCTGCGGATCGTGGAGCAGCGAGCGGCCGAGGCAGAGGCGCTGGGTCATGCCTTTGGAGAGCTTGTTGGAAAAGCGGTCGGCGAGCGGGACGAGGTCGGTGAAATCCATCACCTCATCGATGCGCTGGCGGCGCTCCGCGCCTTTGTAGCCGAGGGCGCGGGCGTAGAAATCCAGGTATTCAAGCACCGTCATGTTGTCGTAGTTGCCGAAGTGGTCCGGCATCCATCCGATCAGGCGGCGGACTTCCGCGGGGTGGTGGATGACATTGATCCCGCAGATCTCGGCGTGGCCCATGGTGGGGTAGTCGAGGCTCGCAAGGATGCGCATGGTGGTGGTTTTCCCCGCGCCGTTCGCCCCGACGAATCCGCAGACCGAGCCGTGCGGGATTTCGAAGGAGACCCCGTTGACCGCCTGCAAGGGGCCGAAGAAGCGGTAGAGGTTATGGACTGTGATTGCTGCGTCGCTCATTAAACTTTAAATTTTAAACTTTAAACCTCAAGGAAGAGGCTCATTGGCGGACTTTTTCCGGATGATTGCGGCGAAGATTTTGACGAGTTCTTCGGTTTCCGAAACGAGATCAACGAGAGCGGTTTTGTTTTGCTCGAACAAAGGGTTGCAATCGTAAAGAAGCCGTAACCAAAGTCCCGACTCCCGGGCTTCTTTTTTGGTGATTTTCAGGCGGTAAACGCTGTCCGCGCCACTGATCGATTCGATTGATTCGATTGATTCGATGTAATTCGCCGCCACCGAGCCGGATGACCGAAGCAACTGCCTAACATCAGTCCACGATGTCGGCTCCCATTGCACACTTTTGAGAAAAAGCCGCACTTGTAGGGCGAAGGCATAGGTGCGTTCCTCTAAATCGTATGGCTTCCCGTTATCCTGTGGTGTTGTCATTCCAGTTCTCCTTTGAGGTTTAAAGTTTGAAATTTAAAGTTTCAGCGGGCGATGGGGCCGGTGATGACTGTTGTTGTTTTCCAGTCGATGCCGGGGTGGGTCTCGATGGCGGGGGCGCTGTCTGTGAAGGCGATGAAATGGTCGCTGCGGTCCTGGATGCGTTTGAGGAAGGAGCGGTTGCGCTCGGCGAAAAGGGTTGCCTTCCTGTTGAGCAGGGGCAGCACCATGGTCGGGTCGATGGGGGTGAGCTTTGTTCTCTGGCCTTTCACGATGTTATCGGCGCGGTGCCACTGGCCGGAGGGATCCTTGTAGAGGAGGCTCTCGATGGGGAAATCAAAGGTGGAGATGAAGGTATCGGGCTGGGCGGTGGCCTCGATGCGGCCGCGGGTGGGGACGACGGCGGTGACGAGCTGGCCCTGCTCCGAGCGGCTCTGGAACCAGCCGCCGGAGGCGTAGAGCTTGCCATCGGAGGGCTGGATGTCGTAACTGCCCGTGGCGTCGTAGCCATCGGTGAAGCGGGACCAGCGGCTGGAGACGATGGGCACGGGCACCATGAGCGCGGAGGCATCGAGCGTAAACGACGGGGAGGTCATCACCCCGGAGCGGGAGAACTGTTCCTGCTGGATGAATGCGGCGTTCTGTTTCCCGTCCGGGCGGACTTCCATGAGGACGAGGCGGGTGCCATCGCCGCCGAAGCCGTCCTGGAGGATGATGAGGGCGATGAGGATCAGCGAGGTGGCCAGCGAGATGATGGGTGTGGTGACGAAAAGGCGGTGGCGTTTGCCCGATTTGGCGAAGACGAAAAGGTTCACCGGGCCGACGAGGATTCCGAAGCCGAGGAGGATGATGATGAAGAGGATGTAGTTGAAGGATTTTTCGCCGAAAGCGTCCTGGAGCGGCCAACTGCCCTTGAAATCGTTGGTGATCGCCTGCAGGCGGGTTTTGACGGAGCGCCCGCCGATGGCGAGATTGACGGCGTTCTTCGGATTGAGCTTCAGGTCGGCTGCGATGGGTCTGATGAGCGCTTGGCCGAAACTGCCGTCATCAGGGATGCCAAGGGAGGCGAGGGAGGGGTCCGTGGACGAATAGACGACAAGCTGCCCGCCGAGGCGGAGCCATGAGATGATCGCGTTGCGCGGGCCGGGAGGGACCTCGGACCAGTCCGAGTCCGTGAGCATGATGGTATCGAAGCCGGAGAAAGCGCGCCAGTCGTCGGGTAGCTGCTTGGGATCGAATTTCGTGGAGAACTCGGCAGAGCCGCCGTAGCCGGAGTGGGCGCCGCGTGATGCGATTTCAGAGTCGAGCGCGGATCCGTTCGGGGTGAAGAGGCTTTCGCTGAGGAGGACGGCGGGATGGCCCGTGGTGAAGGGTGAGCTGGTGGTGTTCTGGGACGAACCCATTGTTCCGCTTAATTTCGCAACGAGGTTGCTGTAGTTGATGGTTCCGTTCTGGGGGGCGAGGGGGACGAGGATATCGGTGGTGACGGAGCGGCCCGGAGGGGCGACGAAGGTGAAGGAGGAAGAGGTGGAGAGGGCTTCGTTGTAGTTCGTGGAATCCTTGAAATCGATACGCACCGTATGCGGGATTTTCTGGTTGTTTGCGATGAACACGCGAACCGGGTGGTAGCCGCCGAGGCTGGGTTTCGAGAACAGGGCGGTGGCCTCGACATGGGTGTCCGTCTTGGTGTCGGCGACCTGGCGGAAGAGGGTTTCCTGGGCGGATGCGAACGCGGCCAGCAAGACGAACATCGAACATTGGACGCTGAACATGGAATGTCGGATGGGAGAGGTGAGGGAGGGCATTGGGGTGGGTGATTTGGATCGAAGAGGGGGCCAGAGTCCCCTTTAACGGCCTGGGGCCAGAGTCCCCAGCCACAGCTACGCGGGGACTAGGGTTTTCGGGGTTGGGGAGTCCTGGAAGGGCACTTCCGCGAGGAGTTTCGCGACGACGGAGTTGGTGGTGTGGCCATCGACGCGGGCGTTGTAGTCGAGGACGATGCGGTGGCGGAGGACGGCGGGGGCGACGGCCTTGACGTCCTCGAAGGAGGCGTTGGTGCGGCCGTGGATGAGGGCGCGCGCCCTGGATGCGGAGGCCATGGCGAGGGCGGCGCGGGGGCTGGCGCCGAAGCGGATCTGCGCGGAGGCGGCGGCCTGGCCGGGGTGGGTGGCATCGGTGAGACGGGCGATGTAGTTTGCGACGACATCCGGCATATAGATGCGGCGGACGAGGGCGAGGAGCTCGCCGAGGGTTTCGCCGGACATGATGGGATCGACTTGGGGTTCGGTGCCGAGTTCGCGGTTGGAAACGATTCTCTGGAGGGTGGCGACGTCGTTTTTGGTGATCTCCAGCTTGAAGAGGAAGCGGTCGAGCTGGGCCTCGGGGAGCGGGTAGGTGCCCTCGAGTTCGATCGGGTTCTGGGTGGCGAGGACGAAGAAGGGCAGCGGAAGTTCGTGGGTTTTCCCGAGGACGGTGACGCGGCGCTCCTGCATGGCCTCAAGGAGGGCGGACTGGGTTTTCGGCGAGGCGCGGTTGATTTCGTCGGCAAGGACGATGTTCGCAAAGAGCGGGCCGGGTTGGAAGACGAACTCGCGGCGGCCGTCGATTTCCTGGAGCACGGGGTTTCCGGTGATGTCTCCGGGGAGCAGGTCCGGGGTGAACTGGACGCGCTTGTTCTCCAGGCGGAGGAGCTTGGAGAGGCCTTTGACGAGTTCGGTTTTCCCGAGGCCGGGGAGGCCTTCGAGGAGGATGTGGCCGCGGGCGAGGACGCCGGTGATGACCAGCTCGATGATCTCCTGCTGGCCGAAGAGGATCTGGTTGAGCCCTTGGTCGAGGGAGCGGAGATGCTTTGCGGCGTCGGCGACTTCGGTCTCGGTGGCGTGATCCATGCGGGGAGGTTTGGGGAAAGCGGGGGAAAGCGCAAGAACGGAGGATGTGAGAAGTTTCTTTCCCTGCGGGTGGACAAGACGCGACCTTTCGGTAACTTGCCCGCGAACCATGCCAGATTACACCTTGGAACCCGTGACCCCCGATCCGAAGAGACTGCGCCGGACGGCGTTGATCCTTGTCGGGATCATGATCGTCGGCGGGATCGTGATCCTCAAGGCATATGAAAAGCGGACGCAGGATGGGGAGAAGGATCCGAGGCCGAGCTTCGTGACCCAGATTTCGGAGACGAAGGATCTCAGTTTCATGCGCCAGGATGGCAAGGTGACGGACCTGATTTCGCTCAAAGGAAAGGTGCTGGTGGTGCAGTGCCTGCCACAATCCCAGCCGGATGAGATGACCACGGGGGTGATGAAACGCCTTTCGGTGAAATATGCCGGGAATGCGGACTTCGCGCTGGTGACCCTGATGCTGGATCCCGGGCCGGCGGACGGGCTGAAGGATGAGCTGGACGCTTTCGCCGCGAACTTTGGAGCGACCCTGCCGCAGTGGACGGTGGCCACAAACGAGAGGCCGACCCTGCACAAGTTCGTCAAGAATGAGTTCAAGGGCAACATGCTGCCGCATGAGGAGGACGGGAAATGGCTCTACGACGGCTCGCTGGTGCTCATCGACAAAAACCGGCATGTGCGGCGCGCCGTGATCCCGCAGAAGCGCGGTGGGGCGGCCTACGTGGCGACGTTCGATTTCTCCCAAGCGGCGGAATGGGACAAAAAAGGGATCAAGACCGGCACGGGACTCGGTAATGTGGAGCAGATGGAAGTGCTGCTGGGGGATACCATCGGGATGGTTCTGAAGGAAGAGGCCGGGGCGAAAAAGCAATCGAAAGCATTCCTGTATGTGGCCTTCGGCTTCGCGCTTCTCTGCGTCCTGCTGATCCTTAAATCCAGAACTGCCGCAAGGCCCCCGAAATTATGAGCAAGCGAACAACCATCATCCTATTTTACTGCGGCGTCGCGCTGGTCTGCGCGGCGATCCTTTCCGTGGTGAATTTCATCATCGCGCCGAACATCCGGGCGAAAGGCCAGGAGACGGAGGCATT
>Ga0163144_10011695_pt1 | contig 18539 bp, 19 predicted proteins | sample OliLak19BULKMAT1_FD_123175 | JGI IMG/M metagenome (GOLD analysis project Ga0163144, IMG submission 123175) | Freshwater microbial mat bacterial communities from Lake Vanda, McMurdo Dry Valleys, Antarctica - Oligotrophic Lake LV.19.BULKMAT1 | ecosystem: Environmental > Aquatic > Freshwater >... | reverse complement strand
GAGGGCCTCTTTGCTTTTCTGCTCGGCTTGGTCGACGGCTTCCCTGCCTTTTTCCTTCACGCCCTCCACGGCCTGCTCTCCGGCTTCCTTGGCCTTATCGGCGGCAGATTCAGCCGCTTTGGTGGCTTCATCAGCTTTCTGTTTCACTTCGGTGGAACTGCAGCCGGACAGCCATAAGGTGCCAATGGCCACGATACCGATCAACACCTGCTTCATGATCTTCTCCCCTTGTGCGGGCCTGGATTCTGCGCAAGGCCCGCCTCCGATGGTAATCTAAAGGGGTCCGGTTCTGTGGGCGGCTAGCTCAGTTGGGAGAGCACCACGTTCGCAACGTGGGGGTCGTGGGTTCGAACCCCATGCCGTCCACCAATCCCTTCCTCCGCACAAGTTACAATCAGGGGACACCATGGTCCTTTCTGACGTCGATATCAAACGCTATTTAGCCGAAGGCAAAATCCGGGTGAGCCCGGAGTTGCCCCCTGAGCAATTCGGGAGCTGTTCCGTGGATTTCCGGCTGGGGCCGGAGTTTAGCGTCTTCGATCATTCCAAACACGCCTATATCGATTTGCGGAATCGCACGTCCATTCAAGAGCTGATGTCGACCGTAATGGTGGAGCCAGGCGAAGCCTTCATTCTGCAACCGCGCGAGTTTGTGCTCGCCATTACCGAAGAGCATATTGAACTCGACGACGACGTGCTAGGGCGCCTGGAAGGCCGTTCGAGCCTGGGACGTATCGGCATTATTGTGCACGGCACGGCGGGCTTGTTCGATCCGGGTTGGCGCGGCAAGGCGACGCTTGAGCTGTCGAACCTGGGGCGGATGCCGGTGGCGTTGTATCCGGGCATGCGCATTTGTTCGATGACGTTTGAGCAACTCTCGACGCCATCGTCGAACCCGTATCACAAGAAGCCCTCGAATAAGTACGCGGGGCAGCAATCGCCGGTGGCTAGCCGTTTGTCGGGCGAGTGGAAGTAGGGTATTCGACGCTCAAGAGGAAGAGTCCGCTGCCGGGGGCGGTGGCGCCGCCGCGGGACCGGTCGCGGGAAGCGATGATTTCGGCGATGTCACGGGGTTGGTGATTGCCTTTGCCCACTTCGAGCAGGGTGCCGACGAGATTGCGCACCATGTGCTTTAAGAACCCGCTGCCGCGCACCCGGTAGATCAGTAGCCCGTCGGCGCGGAAGGCTTCGGAACGAAAGATGGTGCGGACCTTGCTGTAGTCAAGGTCGTCGCGCTCGTCGGCGGCGGCGAAGGTGGAGAAGTTATGCTCGCCTTCGTAGCCAGGCGCCGCGCGGATGAACGCTTCTTCGTCGAGGGGATAGGGGAAGTGGTGCACGTAGCGGCGCAAGAAGGGCGTGCAGACCTCGTGCCGGGCAATGCGGTACTCGTAGGTTTTGGCCAAGGCATCGAAGCGGGGCTGGAAGTTCGGGTCCGCTTCGTCGACGGTGAGCACGCGGATCGCATGGGGCAGAAAATGATTGAGCGCCTTTTGCAGATTCGGCAAGGGCAGCGGATTAGCCATGGTGCAAGCGGCCACTTGGCCCAAGGCGTGCACCCCGGCGTCAGTGCGGCCCGAGCCGTGAACGATAATCGGTGAGCCCTCAAGGCGGGTGAGAATCTCCTGCAGGACACCCTGGATGGTGACGAGGCCGGGCTGCACCTGCCAACCATGGAAGTCAGTACCGTCGTAGGCGAGGGTGAAGCGGATGCGGCGCATTGCGGCTTTAGACCTCGGGCTGAGAACCGGGCCGGGAACCGGGCTTGACGACCGGTACGCCTTCGGCGCAAAGCGGGCAGGCTTCGGGCTTCCAGGCCGTGACTTGCATGGATACCAAGGCCACACGTGGCACGCCCACGTCGGCTTGGCCGCCGCTACGATCAATGATGGAGCCGGCGGCCAGCACCTCGGCGCCGAGGCTGCGCAGCAGGTCGACGACTTCTTTGGTGCTGCCGCCGGTGGTGATGACGTCCTCCACGACGACGCAGCGTTCGCCGGGGCGGATGGTGAAGCCGCGACGCAAAGTCATCTTGCCATCGGCGTCGCGTTCGGTAAAGATGCTGCGGGTGCCGAGCGCGCGGGCGACCTCATGGCCGATCATCAAGCCGCCCATGGCCGGGGCGACGACTGTATCGGGCTTGGTATTAGTCGTCCCATTTTCGGACACTTGTAAACGGGCGGCCATGGCTTGGCCGAGGCTTTCGGCGTATTGCGGATGTTGCAAAACGAGGGCGCATTGAAGGTACTCCGGACTATGGAGACCGCTGGTAAGTCGAAAGTGGCCTTTGAGATACGCGCCGGTTTCGGCAAAAAGAGAGAGTGTCGGATCCACGATTCGATGCTAGCGCAACCAAACGGGAGGAGCGGGAGTCTCTCTTTGGAGGGCAGCATGCTGATACGATGGGAAGGCTGGAACAACTGGTCCCCGTCAGACGTACTGCCCCTAGGAAACCTTTCACATCCATGAAGACCGTCCAATCCCTCCTGGCTTGTTTGTGCGTACTTTTAACGCTGGCTCCGGCCAACGCCCAAACCCCCTCGGCTATGCAGCCGGGCGCAATGCAATCGTCAATTGATTGGGTCCGCGGACCCAAGATGCCGCCGCGCGACCGCTTCGCCTACGGCCTCACCAAGAACTATCGCGAGCGGCCTATCTCCACGATTAACATGAACAACTCGAGCCGGGTGGAATCACTCGTGCGCGGCAATATTCTTTATCTGGCATTATCGGACGCTATCGCCCTGGCCCTCGAAAACAATATCGACATTGAGATTCAACGTTATGGTCCGGAATTGGCCAGGATCGACTTCGATCGCGCGCAGGCTGGTGGCTTGTTGCGCGGCGTGAACCAAACGGCGACCCAGGGCGCCAACTCGGCGACGAACTTCATCACCGGTGGCGGTGGCTTGGGCGGCGGCACGGTCGGCATCGCCGGCGGTGGCGGTGGCACCGCGCTCTCGGGTACGGTCTTCCAAGTAACCGGCTCCCAAATTCCCAACCTCGACCCCATCCTGACTTTTAGTGCCTTTAAGGGCAAGCAATCGAGCCCGCAAACGAACTCCTTTACGACCGGGTTGACCGCGTTGGTGGTAAACACGCAAAATTACAATGCCGGCATCAGCAAACAATTTCTCACTGGCTCCGGAATCTCGCTCAACTACGACAACACGGCCATCAACACGAATTCGCCCACGCAGGATTTGAACTTCTTCAATCGAGGCAATGTCGCTTTGAACTTCACGCAACGCTTACTGCAGGGCTTTGGGCGCGCCGTAAACAATCGCAACATCCGCATTGCGCGCAACAGCATGAAAGTGTCGGACCTGGTGTTCAAGCAGCAGGTGATCAATACGGTCTCTTCGACGGTGAACCTGTATTGGGACCTGGTGAGCTTCAATGAAAACGTGAAGGTAAAGCAGCAATCACTCGCCTATGCGCAGCGGCTTTATAGTGACCGGAAGAAGGAAGTGGAAATTGGCACGCTGGCGCCGATCGAAATCGTGCGCGCCGAGGCCGAGGTGGCGCGGAACCAGCAGGATTTGACCATCGCCGAGACGCAGGTGCTCCAGCAGGAGACAGTCCTCAAGAATCAGGTCAGCCGGAACGGGATCTCGAACCCGCTGATCGCGACGGCGAGGATCGTGACGTTGGATCGGATCGCGGTGCCGGAAGTGGAAGCGCTTTCGCCGATTCAAGACCTGATCGATATGGGCGTCAAGACGCGGCCCGAGGTGGAGCAGACGCGGATAAACATCGACAACACGCGGCTGGGCCTATCGGGTTCGCGGAGTGCGTTGCTACCGTCGCTGGACTTTTCAGCAAGCACGTCGACCCGGTCGCTGGCCGGTGCCGTGAACACGATTCCGTTTGCCCCGGGCCGGCCGAATTTTGTCCGCCAGCCGGACCCGCTCTTCATCGGTAACTATGGGACGGCCGTGGGCCAACTTTTCCGGCGCAATTTTCCCGAATACAACCTGGGCTTCCAGTTGAACGTCCCATTGCGGAATCGGGCGGCGTTAGCGGATATTGCGAATGATACGCTGCGGCTGCGTCAACAGGAGTTGCAGGAACAGCGGCAATTGAACTCGATCAAGGTAGATGTGCAAAATGCGCTAATCGCATTGCAGCAGGCCCGGGCGCAGTATCAGGCTTCGATCAAGAATCGCGATCTGCAAGAGCAGACCTTAAGCGCGGAGCAGAAGAAATACGCGTTGGGCAGTTCGACGGTGTTTTTTGTGATTCAGGCCCAGCGGGATTTGGCGGTAGCGCAACAGGCGGAAGTAAGTGCCATGGCGACTTACTCGCGGGCGCGCACCCAGATGGATGTCGCCACGGGGTCAGTCCTTTCGGCACACGGAGTATCGGTGGATGAGGCGATGGCAGGGTCCGTGGTGAAGCCAGCGTCGATGATTCCGGCGGTTCCGCCGGCGAAGTAAACAGCAGGACGCCATCTGAGCGATGCCGCCCTTCGAGGTTCTGTCTACCTCGAAGGCGCGGCACCGGATCAAACGGCGCGAACCCCGACCCCGATATAGCTGGGGCCCGAGTGAAATCGATAGGAAGCTTAGTGCTTCTTCTTCTCGTCTTTCTTTTCTTTGTGGTCGGCCGGCTTGTGGGTATCGCTGGCGAGTACGAGGTTGGCAGCGCCCACCATCAGGGTCATCGCGACAAACAGGGCATTCAACTTTTTCATTACGTAGGTTCCTTCTTTCCTTGCTCTTGATTCGGGCATCCGGCGCTAAGGCCGCCGCCTGTATGAGGTTATCGACCGGTCCCCGGCAAGCTTGAGGGAAAATGGTCGACATGGCGAAAAACAATCCCTACCTTGAGTTTCTGATGGACCAATTCGCGCCGCTGGGGCAGATCAGCGCGCGGGCGATGTTTGGGGGCCATTGTTTGTATTGCGATGGGATAACGTTTGCACTGGTGGCGGGACAGTCGGTTTATCTGAAGGCGGATGAGGTAAATCGGCCATCCTTTGAAGCCCGGGGACTATCGCCATTCCGGCCGTTTCCAGAATCTGAGGTCGTCATGCAGTATTATCCGGCTCCGGCAGAAACCTTCGAATCGCTGGATGGTCTGCGAGAGTGGGCCAGCGGCGCGGTAGCAGCCGGCGTCCGCGCCCAAAAACGCAAGAGCAAATCAAGGGCCAAACCCAAGATTCCATAACCCTTAGGATTCAGTCCGACTCACTCCTAAGATTAATACTATCAATATGTTAGGGGGGAATTGACGTTACGGGCGGTAAAATATCGAAAATAAATGAGAATTTTCGCCGCGAAAACACACTTATCAGTGTGCATAAACAACCCGATCCACCGCGCCTCCGCAACTGGAAGTGCCGCCAGGTCTACCACGTCTACCAGCGCGGATCCCGCCGCCAAAACACCTTCCTCAACCCTATTGACTCCGTCCTCTACCTGGACAAACTCGACGTTTTCGCGCGCCGTTACAAGGTTCGCATCCACTGTTTCTGCCTGATGTCGAATCATGTCCACTTCCTGCTCGAGCCCCTAAGAAAAGGTGCTATCTCCAAGCTCATGCAGCACTTACAAAGCCAGCACGCCCGCCACGTCCACCACCGGTTGAACACCCAAGGCCACCTCTGGCACCACCACTTTCACGCCAAGTTAATAAGATCCGAAACCCAATACCGCGAGACCCTGCTCTACATCGAGCGCAACCCCACTGCGGCAAAACTCGAGAAAAAGGCCCATCTCTACGACTTCTCCAGCGCCAAAGCCCACACCGCCAACCAGCCGCTGCTCACCGTCGCCCACAAGAAATACAAAGCCACCGTCAAGCTTTACCTCGACCGTTGGCGCAAAGCCTTCGCCGACGACGACCCCCAAGCCGACATCAACTGGCCCGCCTGGCTCGACTCCAACCGCCAACCCACCCGCCACAAAGACTACTCAAGCCTCCTCGGCAAACACATCCCTATCCCCACCAAAATGGCCCCGCTCGCTGCCACCGCCCAAACCAAATTCGCCACCGCCCGCGGCAGTTGAACACCGTATCCTAAGAGGGTGCGAACTCCGACCACCCTTTCGCTCTTGATCCTTACCAGTTGCGCGGCACCACCGCCGGCGACACCGCCAATCTTCCCGCCCAAGATCACGCATTTCTACGCCTCGCCCGCCACGGTGCCGAATGGCGAGTCTACGCTTCTTTGCTTTGGCGTCGAGTCGGTGGCAAGCGTCACCCTGGACCCTGGAGGCGAATCGCTCTCGCCCGCCTTGGCCCGCTGTATCGAAAAAACACCCGCGGGCAACACGACCTTCACCCTGACCGCCAAGGGCAAGGACGGCCGCACCGTCACGCAGACCGCCGCCGTCACTACCGGAATCGTGCGGCTGAAGTTTCTGGATATCTCGGTCAACGCCCAACAAGTGAAGGCCGGTGACCTGGTGAGCCTCTGCTTCAAAGCTCAAGGCGCGCTCAGCGTCGCGGGCGGCCCGGGGCGTTTTCAAAAAGGAAGACTAGCCACGGGAGATTGTCTGGTTCATCAGCCGCGCAAAACCACCACCTATCGGCTCACCATCCGTGGCGCTGCCGGCCAAAGCGAATCGGATAGCGTGACCGTGAAGGTGACCCCGTAGGTGTCGGACCAGCCCGTAGCAATCATCACCGGAGCATCGGCGGGAATTGGCGCCACCTTCGCTCGCCACCTGGCGGCCCGGGGCTGCGACCTCGTCTTAGTGGCGCGCCGTGAAGATCGCCTGCAGGCACTCGCCACCGAGTTACTCACAGCGCATGGGACGCACTGCGAAGTACTCCCCGCCGACCTGGCCGCCGACGCGGATGTCGCCCGAGTCGCCGCCCGGATCAGTAACTTGCCTCGGGTGGACTACCTCATCAACAACGCCGGTTTCGGAACGAAGGGAAAATACTTTCATGCCGACTTAGCCGGCCAGGTTACCATGCACCGCGTGCACGTGCTCGCCATTGTGCAACTAACCCATGCGGCTCTTCAGCGCATGGTGGAAAAAGACTCTGGCGCCATCATCAACGTAGCTTCCGTAGCGGGATTTACACTCAGCGCCGGCGGCACCAGTTACTCGGCTACGAAGCATTGGCTCAATGTATTTACCGAAGGCTTATATCTGGAATTGCGTAGCTCCGGATCGCGGGTGAAGGTGCAGGCGCTTTGTCCGGGCTTCACTTACTCCGAGTTTCACGATGTGCTGCAGATGGACCGCTCAGTCGTCCCCAAGAGTTGGTGGATGAGTGCGGACTTTGTCGTGGCAGAAAGCCTGAAGGGTCTCGACCGCCGCGGCATCTTTGTCATCCCCGGATTCCGCTATCGCTGGCTGGTGGGTCTTTTGCGCTTCGTGCCCCGGCCCCTAATTTACTGGGGAGCGATCCGCGCCGGCCGCCGAATGCGGCGCGATTAGTCGCGGTCGAGCCAGCGCCACAAGCCATACCCGGCCACGGGCAAAGCGGTCACCATGAGGAAGGCCTCACTATATTGTTGGCGATCGAACAGGCGCCCGCAAATGGGCATGACGATCGCCGTGACGGCCGAGAAACTCCCCGCACCCAAGCCGGCGATCAGCCCGGTCTGGCGAGTGGAGAAAATCAAGGTCGCGTAACCAATCGCGGGAACGATAAACGCGCCCGTGGTAAACATGGCAAAGAAAAGAGCAAATAGCAAAAGCGGTAGCGAAGTAATTCGAGGTACCAAGGCGAAGGGTAAACTCAAGAGTAATCCGAAGGTAAAGATTTGCGAGTAAGTGCGACGGGTGGCGACGCGCCGGTCTAAATACCAGCCCCAGAAGAAGTAACCAAACTCCCAGCCTAATGGCGGAATCCATAAATAATAGCCCAAGTCGCCCTGCACTATGTGAAAGACGCGGCTCAGATAGATCGAAGAAGTATAAAGCACGAAGCCCAAGGGAGCCGCGCCTAGCGAATACACCGCAATAAAGGCCCAGATACGCGGATCGCGCCAGGAGACATTGGCGGTGGATTGGACCACGGGAGCCGCCCGAAGCGCCGGAACCCGGCTCAGCCACAGCCACCAACCCAGCCACGCCGCGCCCACCGCACCGGTAAAAAGAAACGCCGCCTGCCAGCCGTAAGCGCGAAAAATCGGCGTCACCACCCAAGGAGTGATCACGGCGCCCAAGGCGCCGCCGCTGTAAGAGAGTGCCGTGCCGCGCGCGCGGCTCGATTCCGGTAAGGTCTGCACCACCGTCCGCAGTGCGCCGGGAAACGTGGCGCCTTCGCCAAAGCCCAACACAATCCGCAGCAGCATGAGGCTGACGAAGCCGAACGCCCAGGCATGCGCGGTGGAAGCGAGGGTCCAGAGGCTGACGGCGGCCAGCATGCCCAGGCGGACGCCCCAGCGGTCCAACAGCCGCCCCCACAGAGGATTGCCGACCATGTAGGCGATGGAGAAGCCGGAAACCACCCAGGCGTATTGCTCCACACTGAGGCCGGTGTCGCGCATGATGGTGGGGATCAAAACGGCCAGCGTATTGCGGTCGATATAGCTGATCGTCGAGACCAGCATCATAGTGAGGGCGGGAAGCCAACGTGCGAGCAAGCATTCAGTGTGTCACGAGTTTTGGTTAGCCTGCATGCAAGGGGTATCCGCGATAAACTCGAGGGCAAGATGATTACGCGTCGTGACTGGCTCTGGACCAACTATCTCGGCTTGGGCTCGCTTGCCTTGGCCGACCTCGCCGCCGCTAGTTCGCCCAATGGCGCGCCGTTGGCCCTGAAGGCGGCGCATGTACCGGCGCGGGCTAAGCGCTGCATCTTCCTCTTCATGGAGGGCGGCGTCTCGCAGATGGATCTATTTGAAGACAAGCCGGCCCTGCGCAAGTACGCCGGCCAGCGGATGCCGACCGCCGCCGGAACCACCGGCGAAATCGCCACTTTTTCGGCTGCGCCGAATCGGGTGATTCCACCCATCGGCAGTTTCGCGCGCCGTGGCCAAAGCGGCCGTCCGTTGACCGAGTTACTGCCACACCTGGGCACCGTCGCCGACGACCTCGCCTTTATCCACGGGGTAAAAGTGGATAACAACAACCACGGGCCCGCCGTCTACCATTCACTCACTGGCAATCAATTTCCTGGCAGCGCCTCCATCGGCGCCTGGGTCACTTACGGGCTCGGTAGCGAGAACCAGGACCTGCCGGGCTTCGTCGTGCTCGGCGACCGCCGCGGCGCCACCATCGGCGGCGCCAGCGTGTGGGGTAATGGCTTCCTGCCCGCCGCCTATCAGGGCACGCTCTTCCGCAATGGCGATACGCCGATCGTCGACTTACATCGGCGCCCCAACCTGACTGCCGCCGACCAGCGCAACGAACTCGACTTACTCCAGTGGTTCAATCAACGCCACTCCGCCGCGCGAACCCAAACTGGCGAACTCGACGCCCGCATCGCCGCTTACGAGCTGGCCTTCCGCATGCAATCGAAAGCGCCCGAGTTAGTTGACTTACAGCAGGAAACAGAAGCGACGCGTAAGTTGTACGGCCTCGATAACGCTATCGCCGAGCCCTTCGGACGCCAGTGCCTGCTTGCTCGGCGTATGGTAGAGCGCGGTGTGCGCTTCGTGATGGTGATGCACGGCGCGGGTGGCGACCGTTGGGACGACCACGGCGACGTAGCCGGCCGCGTGCCCAAGCATTGCCAGGAAGTGGACCAGCCCGTCGCCGGACTCATCAAAGACTTGAAGAGCCGCGGCTTACTCGACGAAACGCTGGTCGTTTGGGCTTCTGAGATGGGACGGACACCGTTCGATAACAACTTAGTCACCGATAAACCAGGCCGCGACCATAACCAATACGGACTCGCCATTTGGATGGCCGGCGGTAACGTAAAAGCCGGTAGTACTTACGGCGAAACCGATGACTTCTCCGTGCGCGCGGCCGGCGAGCCGATCCCCCTGCGCGACGTCCACGCCACGATTCTTGAGTTAATGGGCCTCGATCAACAAAGGCTCACTTACTTACACGCCGGACGTTATAAGAAACTCACGGATATCGGGGGCCGCGTGATCCGCGAGGTAATGGCGTGAGCCGTTTCGCCTTACTCAGTGACCCCAGCTTCGAACGTCACCAGACCCCGTCTCAACATCCCGAATCACCGGCCCGCAATATCGCCGTCCGGAAAGCGCTGGAACCTTTCGCGGCCAAGGCGATCCGTATCAAACAGCGCATCGCCAGCGAAGACGAGATTGCGTTGTGCCATTCGCGGGACTACATCGCGCGGGCGAAACAGGATATCGCCAGCGGGTTGCGCGAGCTTTCGACGGGCGATACTCATGTCTCGAAAGCCTCCTGGGAGGTAGCGACCGAGGCCGTCGGTGGCGTTCTCGGGGCCGTCGATCTGGTGTGCGGCGGGCAAGCCGATACGGCTTTCTGCGCCGTCCGGCCTCCGGGCCACCATGCCACGCCCACCCGCGGCATGGGCTTCTGCGTCTTCAACAACATTGCCATCGGCGCCCGCTACGCTCAGAAGAAACACGGATTGGGCCGCGTGCTGATCGTCGATTGGGACGTCCACCACGGTAACGGCACCCAGGATGTCTTTTATCAGGATGGATCGGTCATGTTCATGAGCACCCATCAGCATCCCTGGTACCCTGGCTCCGGGCTGCATACTGAGACAGGCGAGGGCAGGGGCGTTGGCAAGATCCTGAATTTTCCCCTCCCCGCTGGTAGCGGACGCGCTGAAATTTTGGGCGAGGCCTTTGAGCAACATCTCGTGAAGGCCGCCGCCGACTTCCGGCCGGAACTCGTCATGATCTCCGCCGGCTTCGACTCCCGCGCGGGCGACCCCCTAGGCCGCTTCACCCTCGCCGACCGGGATTTCGGCGACCTGACCACGGTTCTGCGCACCTTAGCCGCCGAGTACTCATCTGGACGCATCGTTTCCGTGCTCGAAGGCGGCTACAGCCTTACCGGGCTGGCCAGTGGCGTCGTCGCCCATGTGGCCGCGCTCAGTCGTTAGCGTACGCAAACTTCTCCCCAAGTTATTCAAAAGATTTGACTTAAAACCCAGTCGGACTCGATCTTTTCCCCTGTCTTTAGTACCGGACTAGGGTGCTAACCTATCCTCCAGTACCGATGCTCTATTCCAGTCCCGATCTCCTAAGGGTAATCTCGGATTAATCATAAGCTGGTCGCGTGATGCTACCCATCCGATGGCCCGATCGAGCATTTCTTTGTTCCTCCAAATAACGACCCGCTCGGTCGCGCAGCACACGACTCAGTACGGGGCCAGCCCAACTCCTCCGGGTTTGGCCCCATCTTTCTTCCCCCTGCCCTCGTCGGCGAGATACACTACGGATCTACATGTCCGATAGCCAGCTTTTCCGCACCAAAAGCATCGATGCCCTGATCGCCACCAGCGAAGAACCGCAAAATCGCCTCGCCAAGACCTTGGGCCCCTGGCAGTTGACCGCTTTGGGCATCGGCGCGGTGATCGGTTCCGGGATCTTCATCCTCACTGGCACCGCTGCGGCGGGCGAAGTGAAAGAGTATTCCTCGATCTTGAACGCCACCATTCTGGAGATCATCGCCTCGGGCGGTTCGGTCTCGAGCGTCGGCCGTCCGGGCGGGGGACCCGGCATTGCCCTCTCTTTCCTCCTGGTGGCTATCGCCTGCGGCCTAGCGGCGCTTTGCTACGCCGAACTCGCCAGCATGATTCCCATCGCCGGCAGCGCCTATACCTACGCTTACGCCACGCTGGGCGAAATCTTCGCGTGGATGGTGGGTTGGCAGTTGGTGCTGGAATATGCGGTTTCGAATATGGCCGTGGCGGTGGGATTCGCCGCCCACGTGAACGACGTGCTTGATCGATTTGGTTGGCGACTCCCGGAGGCGCTCTCGCAACCGACGATTCAAAACGGGGTCATCACGCCACACATTAACCTGGCCTCGTTTCTGATTCTGATCGCCCTTACCTGGCTGTTAGTACGTGGGGTGAAAGAAGGCACCAACGCAAATAACTTCATGGTGATTTTGAAACTGGCGGTAATTCTCCTTTTCATCGCCGTCGGTGCCACGCATATTCAAGTAGAAAACTGGAATCCGATTTTTCCGAACGGCATGAACGGCTTACTTACCGGCGCGGCAATCGTATTCTTCACTTACATCGGGTTCGATTCGGTCTCCACCGCCGCCGAAGAGTGCCGTAACCCGCAGCGCGATTTACCGCGCGGCATTATGGCGTCGCTGATCATTTGCGCCCTGCTCTACTTCGCCGTCGCGGTGGTGCTGACGGGCATGCAAAATTGGAAGACACTCAACAACGCGGCACCGGTGGTGAATGCGTTGAAGTTGGCCGGCGAAAACAACGTGCGCTGGCTGGTGGGTGTGGGTGCGTTGTTCGGCATGGTGAGCTCGCTGCTGGTTTTTCAATACGGCCAAAGCCGTATCTGGTATGCGATGTCCCGCGACGGACTATTGCCGAAATTATTCTCGAAGGTCCATCCGCGCTATCGCACGCCGTCCACCGCCACCTGGATCGCCGGATTTGTCGTCGGCATTCCGGCCATGGTCGGCGATATCGGTGCCTTCGCTGACCTGGCGAATATGGGCACTCTCTGCGCCTTCGCCATGGTTTCAGCCGGGGTGTTAGTGTTGCGCAAGAAACAACCGGAGCGGGCGCGTGGCTTTCGCGTCCCGTTGGTACCCATCGTGCCGATCGCCGCCATTGCCTGCTGTGTCCTGTTGATGTTGAGCTTACCGCTTTTCACTTGGCTGAACTTTCTGGGCTGGCTGACCTTGGGTTTGATTATTTACTTTACCTATAGCAAAAGCCGAAGTTCGTTAGGGAAAATGGAGTAAGTTGTTCTATCTTTGCTTACTGCTTGCCGCCGCGCAAATAACTACTTTCGAAGGCCGCGTGGTCGAAATCGTGGATGGCGACACGGTGGGCGTGATGCACGATGGCCGCGCAGAACGCATTCGCTTACATGGGATTGACGCGCCCGAGAAACGCCAAGCCTATGGCCGTCGCGCGCAGGATTTTCTCGGCGAGATGATCTTCAAACGAATCGTACGGGTGGTCGTACGCTCCAAAGATCGCTACGGGCGCACAGTGGCGGATTTGTACTTAGGCACCAAGCATGTGAATCACGAAATGGTGCGTGGCGGCATGGCCTGGTGGTTCCGCCGCTATGCGCCGGCAGACCGAACGCTGCGCCTACTCGAAGAGAGTGCCCGCGAATCTGGCCTCGGGCTATGGGCCGATACGGACGCCACCGCGCCTTGGAATTTTCGCAAGCCGTCCCGTTAGTCGCCCGCGGCCGCAGCGTCACTTACTTTTTGCTCGCGATACTTCTTGACAAAGGTCTTGCGCTTGGCGCGTAGGGCCATATATTCGCGCGCCTCTTTGTAAAGGCGTTTCCGCTCGTCGGTATCGAAGATGGCCTTCCGCACCACGCGCCAAGCGGCCTTGGGACGGAAGTAATATTCGCCATAGAAACGCTCGACCCAGTCGACTAACTCGCCTCGGTCGAGGCCGGGGTAAATGATATTGGGCAATTGATGACCCGTTTCGTCGGTCATCGAATCGAGCGTAATCAGGTTATTCTTCTTCACATAGTCGAAGAATTCGGTACCCGGGTAGGGATGGGCGATCGAAACCTGAATAGTTTCGGTGTTGAGTTCCTTAGCGAAATCGATCGTCTTGCGGATCGACTCACGGCTCTCGCCGGGCAAGCCCACAATAAAGTCGCCGTGGATGGTGAGGCCCAGATTGTGCGCATCTTTCGTATAGCGGCGCGCCATATCGATGGTGGCGCCCTTCTTGATGTTCTTGAGGATCTGCTGGTCGCCGCTCTCATAACCCACGATCATCAGGCGGCAACCGGCTTCGCGCATTGCCTTCAGGGTTTCGTAGTCGGTGGTGACGCGGCTGGTACAGCTCCACGTAAAGTTCAGCTTTTTGAGTTCTTTGCAGAGCTCAATCGTCCGTTCCTTCTTGTAATTGAAGGTGTCGTCGTCGAAGAAGATCTCTTTCAAACCCGGGAAATTCTCGAGCGCCCACTTGCACTCGTTCACGATGTCCGGAATCGAACGCAAACGCCAGCGGTGGCCGGAATGGGTTTGCGGCCAGAGGCAGAAGGTGCACATCGCCGGGCAACCGCGCGAGGTGTAGAAGCTGATGAACGGGTTAAGGAGGAACGGGACGTTGTAGCGCTTAAAGTCGAGATCACGCTTATAGATTTTTGAGGCCCAGGGCAACTCGTCCAGGGTTTCGATCACCGGGCCTTCGGGATTGTGCCAGATGCCGCCGCCTTCGGTGCGGTAGCTGACACCAGGCAGCTCTTTCAAAGGCGTGCCCTTGGCGTAGTTCACGACTTGATAGTCGAACTCGCGGCGCACGATAAAGTCGATGGCCGGGTTCTCCCGCAAGGTCTTCTCGGGTTCCACCGTCACCGGCGGGCCGACGAAGCAGACCTTCACCTTGGGGTTCGATTCCTTCATCATCTCGGCCATCTTCACATCCACGTGAAAACCGGGCGTCGAGGTGAAAAGCACCAGCAATTCGTAGTCGGCGGCCATGGCCACGGTCTGCTCAATCGAGACCTTGTGCGGCGGGGCGTCGAGCACCTTGCTATCGGGCAGCAAGCCGGCCGGGTAGCAGAGCCAGACCGGATACCAATAGCTTTCAATCTCGCGCGATGCCGGCCAACGGCTACTGGCACCGCCGTCGAACCCCTCGAACGAAGGCGGGTTGAGGAAGAGTGTACGCATAATCTTGGACTCTTTCAGTCTAGCTTGTCCGGCGAAATTAGGCCAGCACGCCGGCGAGGACTTCGGCGGCGTGGCCAGCGGGTTTGACTTTGGCCCAGATTTTCTTGATTTCGCCGTCGGGAGTGATGAGGAAGGTAGTGCGTTCGACGCCCATGGACTTCTTTCCGTACATGCTCTTTTCGACCCAGACGCCGTAGGCCTCGGCGACGGTGTGGTCAGGATCGGCGAGGAGGGTGAAAGGGAGGTCGAATTTGGTTTGGAACTTGGCTTGGGCCTTGACGGGGTCAGGCGAAATGCCGAGGACGACAGTATCGGCGCGGGCGAAGGTGGAGTGCGAGTCGCGGAATTCGCAGGCTTCGGTGGTGCAGCCGGGGGTGTCGGACTTGGGGTAGAAGTACACGACAACGTTCTTGCCGGCCTTAAGGAGGGTGGCCAGAGTGAGTTTTTCGTCTTTGTCGGTGAGGAGTTCGATTTTGGGCGCCTTGGCGCCTTCTTTGAGGGGCATAAGAGTGAGATGCAGAAGGGTGGGAGCCGGTTGGTGAAAAGTAAAGTGACGAAACGAACCCGGGAGTGATTGATTTGATTGGACTTCGCGATGGAGGGCGAGAGGTGGGTGCCGGGATGTCGCAAGGTCGTCACGAGTTTAGGATGGCATGGGAATGTCGCACGGGGCGCCGATGAGGGAAGCGTTGAGCCGGTAAATGATTGATTTTCTTGTGATTTACTCCTGATTGACGTTGCGCAATCGATGTGACTGGCGCGTCGAGGGGTAGCGAAGCCTACAAAGGGAGGATGATGAACCCTGAGTTTGCGACGCAGTTTGCCCCCGAGGGGATGGAGGCACGGAATGCGCATGACCTTGATCAAATGCTGGAGCACTACGCCGAGGATTTAGAGATGAACTCGCCATTCATCCGGCAGATCGCGGGGGAAGCGAGCGGCAAATTTGCGTGCCTAATGGGGAGAAGGCACCTGGGGCTGATACCGGAGTTGCGGTTTGAGCTGTTGGCGGTGCTGGTGGGGGTCGACAGCGTGGTGCTGCATTATCGGGGCGTGCGGCTGTCGGCGGAGGTCTTCCACTTTGAGCCGGAGGCACGGTGGTGCGGGCCTTAGCGCATTACGCCTAGGGCGCTTTTCGTGGGCGGGGAGGGAGCCGAAAAGTGAGTTTCTTTTGCCGAAACACGTTTTTCAGTGGTAGTAACCTGCTCATTTTCAAATATTTGCAAGGAAACCCAGGAATGCGCGTGGATGCCCCCATGTGGCCCCCATGTGGCCCGGTTTTCGAACCCCAGATTTCACCGATGAAGTCACCCGCCTCGGCTCTATGGTTCGAGAACTCATCGAAGAGTGGTCGGTTCCAACGAGGGGAGCGTAGGTTACTCGTAACGCAAAGCTTCCATGGGATGAATGCGCAGGGGGCGGCGGGCGGGGAGGGCGCAGGGGAGGGTGGCGGCTAGCAGGGTGAGGACGGTGACGGCGAGATACGTGAGAGGGTCAGTATGGGTGAGGCCTTCAACCAGGAATTGGGCGAGGGGCTTCGTTAGGAAAACCGAGGCGAGTAAGCCGATGCCCAGCCCGATGCCCACGAGCCAAGCGCCTTCGGCGAATACGAGTCGTCGGATGCGCGCCGGGGTGGCGCCTAAGGCGATGCGGAGGCCGATTTCGCGGATGCGGCGGGCGACGGAGTAACTCATCAGGCCATGGAGGCCATTGGCGGTGAGGGCGAGGCTGAGGGCGCCCATCAGGCCCAAGAGAAAAGCGCCAACGCGGCTGGGCAATAACGCCATGCCGAGGGCGCGGCGCATGGGCTTTACTTCGATGGCGGCGGAGGGGTCAACGTCGAGCATGGCGCGGCGCAAGGGGCGGACGAGCGATTCAGGGTCAACGCCCGCGCGGACCATGAAGTGGACGACCGGGACGCTCATCGTGTGGCTCTCGAAGTAAGCCGGACGCTCATGGTCGCTGAGCCAAGCATATTTGCTGTCGCGGACCACGCCGATGATGACGAATTTCTCCCGACCGTCGCGGATGGTGTGGCCTAGCGGCGATCCCGAGCCGAAGGCCTGGCGCGCGACGTGACGCCGGAAGTGCTTCGGTTCCGGGGAGCGATCGACGTGGAGCGCGCCGTCGTTGGTGGAGTCGTCGTTAAAGGGAATTAGCCGAGGGCCGCGTGGGCGCGGGCTTCCAGCGCATTGCGATCTTTGGCTTGGGGATAGCGGTCGGGCAGGACGCGGAGGCTCACTTAGAGGGTGTGGGATCGCGGCTGGCACGCCAGGCGGGCAACAAGCCGACCAGCAAGGCGGAGGCGGTGGCGAGGGCGGTGGAGGTCAGCAGGCGCCAATCGGGCGAGATGTGGAAGGCGAAGGACACCGGCAGATTGTCGAGCGTCACTTGGCTGATGAGGCGGGTGAGAAGGAGGTTCCGCAGCAGGCCGGCCGCGGTGCCCAGGATCGCCAGCAGCAGGCCGGAGACGTTCAGGCAGGCGATGCCGAGCAGCAGGATGACCACCAGCATTAGCATCCCGAAGAAGAGCGAGACCTCTCTTTCGGAGGTGAGGCGTTCGAAACCTTGCAGTAACCCGAGGTGAATGTCGTTAACGTATTTAGAATCGCGTTGGGGCATGGCGAGGTCCAGCGAAGCGACGAGGGCTTTCAGGCGTTCGCGGGCGGCGGGCAGGGAGATTCCGGTGGGTAGACGGAGGTAGAGCCGCAGGAAAGTATCCTTACCTTGGAAATCCTACCAACGGAATTGGAGACTGACGTAGGCGTTGACGCCGGCGGCGTCCATGCCGGAGCCGTGGACGCGATAGTTGCGGTCGAGGAGGTTTTCGAGGGCGGTCATCAGGTGCCAGTGTTCGCCGAAGTCGCGGCCGCCGCGGAGGTCGAGGCGAAGCCAGCCGGCGGTGCTGGTGAAGAGAGGGACGCGGGCGGTGGTGGTGCCGACGACACGGTCCTGGATTTGGGCGAGAGTTTCGCCAGTGGCGCGGAGGCGGTCGCCATCGCGGAGGGCTTCGGCGCGGGTGCCGGCAAAGAAGGAAGCGATGTCGGCGCGGGCGCGGGAGGCACCGATGCGTTCGTCGTCGAGGTCGCCGCCATTCAAGCGGCGTTGGGCGCCCATGGCCAGGCCGGCGCCTTCGATCCACCAACGGCGGCCGCCATGGTAACGAAGCGTGACACCGCCTTGTTGGGGTGGCAGGCGGCGGATGTTGCGGTTGGGGTCGAGGTCGCGGCCGGTGATCCAACTGTAGTGGGCGGAGGTGGTCCAGCGCCAATTCCAGTTCCACCGGAAGCTGGACTCGACGCCCTGATAACGGGCGCGGCCATCGTTGACGAAGGCTTTGACCGCGCGAGGGTCAATGGAGGTGGCAACGGCGACGACGCCTTGGGCGGCTTGGGCCGCGGTGGGCGTGATGCGGGAAACGGCCTGGCCGGCGAGTTGGGTGGGGACACTCGCGTTGGGGAAAAGGAGGGTGCGGCGGACAATGGGATCGGCCAAATGGGCGGAGAAAAACTGGGCGCGGGCTTGCCAGCGAGTGCCCTGCCAGCGCCAGCCGGCTTCGTAGTTGTGGAGACGCTCGGGGGCAAGGGTGGTAATCGGACGGCCGAGGGAGAGGGCGCCTTCGCCGGCGGAAGCGCCAATGAGCGCGCCCGCGGGCACGGCTTCGGCGGCGGGGATTTCGTAGCCCAGATCGTTGAGGCCGACGGCGCCCAGGTCGTTGGCGTTGGGGGCGCGGAAGCCTTTACTGACGATGGCGTGCAGGGAGAGGCCCTTGGCAATAGGGCGGCTGAGGGAGAGGTTCCAACTGGTATCGGCGAAGGT